>Ga0247764_1000313_pt1 | contig 17490 bp, 9 predicted proteins | sample UWRJL051202B4_FD_179932 | JGI IMG/M metagenome (GOLD analysis project Ga0247764, IMG submission 179932) | Plant litter microbial communities from Arlington Agricultural Research Station in Wisconsin, United States - UWRJ-L051-202B-4 | ecosystem: Environmental > Terrestrial > Plant litter >...
GCCGGCGGCAGCGAGAGAATCTTCGCTCGATCCGCCAAGGGCGGGACGGCCGCCGGATCGAGCTGAACCTCTACGAGGGACGGTCCGAAGCTGCGCATGCGCGCCGAAAGGTCGAACAGGTTCCATCGACGCTGCGTCGAGACGCCGTCCGAGGGGATGCCCAGCGCGCGCGCATACGCCAGGAAGTCCACGCGGTGCTCGAACCGAACTTGAACGTTTTTCAACCCGACCAACTGACTGCCGTGTTGGACCATCCCGTGGCCGCCATCGTTCAGGATCACCACGGTGAGCGGAAGGTTGTATTCGACTGCAGTCTTCAGTTCGTTGCCGCTCATCAGCGTCGCGCAGTCGCCGGCCACGCAGACGATAGGTCGGCCCGTCGCCGCGGACGCCGCCCCAATCGCCGCACCGATGGCCGAGCCCATCGCCGCCAGGCCGAGCGGCACGTGTAGCTGTTGAGTGCCCCGCAGTCGCAAGTGTTTGAACGCCCAAGCCATGGAGTTGCCTGGCTCCGCAAAGATCAAGGCGTTGTCCGGCAACATGTCCGACAGTGACTCGAACAGCCGCGCCGGATGTACCAGACCATCTTCTGCTGCACTGACCGATCGCGGCACGATCGCCGAGCTGCGGTTCGGTGCGGGCAAGGCGCCCACGCGTTGGCGCTGCCCCCCCAATGTTTGCAAGACCGTGTGGATATCGTTCTCGATCGTGGCGTCCATCGCGTAGGCGCGGTTGAACTTGGCAGCGTCGATGTCGACGTGGACCTTCCACTCCGGCTCGTCGAGTAGACGAGACCAGCCGGACGTCGCCATTTCGCCGAGACCCGTACCCAAAAACAACACCGCGTCCGGGCGATAACGCTCCAAGAATGCGCGACCCGAGCCGTCCGACGCAAAGCCGAAAGTGCCGAAGAAACAGCGGTGCTCCTCGCGGAACGCGCCGCGCCCGTGGCAAGTGACGAGCACGGGCAAACGATGCCGTTGCGCGACGCGCTCGACGTCCTCGCTCAGGTTCGAGAGCTTCACGCCGTTACCGATGAACAACAGCGGGCGCTCCGCGCCGAGGAAGCGCTGCAGCGCGGCGTGTTCCCTGGCGTCCAGGCTGCGTTGCAGCGTGCACACGGGCAAAAGCTCGGCGGGGATCGCTAGCTGATTCGATACGTCGATCGGGATATTGAGATGGACGGGCTTGCGTTGGGTCAGGCTCAGGCGCGCAAACTCGTGTAATGTGGGAAGTACGTCTTCGGCGCGCTCGACGCAGGCATTGGCCACCGTGATGCGCTCGAACATGCGCAGCGCGTCGATGCCACCGGCGTGAGCATCTTGCAGGGCACCCGCGTTGCGGGCCGTCGTCGGAGAGTTGCCGGTCAGCACCAGCAGCGGCACGGACTCCGCAAACGCGGCCGCGACGCCGGTGATCAAATTGGTGATCCCGGGACCCGCGGTAGAAAAACAAACAGTGAGCTCGCGACCAGCCGTGGCCATGGCGCGGCCCATGGCGGCGTAGGCGGCCGAGCCTTCGTGTTGGCCGTGATAAACGCGAATGAGCTCGGAGCGCGACAGTCGATCGAAGATGATGCCAAATGCACCACCGGTGACGCCGAAGGCCGCGCGAACGCCGATCTGCTCCAGCGCTTTCACCAACGCGTCCGCCACGAGCTGCGGCGCGTGCTGTGCACTTGCTGGGCGATCGCTGGCGCGCGGCGGTCGTGGCTCCTCCGGTTCGGCTGCCACGGCGACGGCGGGAAGAGGACGCTGCGCAACGACCAAGCGCTCTTTGAGCAGGTTCGGTAGCGCCTGGTAGTCTGGAACGCGCGCCGCCCACTCCTCCCAAGCCAGATCTTCGTTGGTAATCAGGCCGAGCTGTTCCAGGGTTTCTCGCAGCTCTCGCTCCGAGAGTGACCCCTTCGCGCGTTCACCCAACAGCTTCACCAGCGCGCTCGGCACGCTGCGCCCTGCTCGATCACGAGCTGCGGCCGTGGCGAGATAGCTCAGGACGAGCGTGCTACCCGGCGCACTCAGTGCCGCTACCACCTGCAACAAACGCAGCACGTCGACCTTCGATAGATACGGCGTGACGCCTTCACAGATCCACATGGTGGCGGCAGCGCGCTCGAAGCCCTGATCGAGCAGCGCCGCTTCCAGGTCGGAGGCTTCGAAATCCGCGGCTACGTAGCGCAGGTCGAGCGCGTGCGGAACGAGGTCCGCTGTGCGCGCTCGCTTGTCCGCCTGGCTCGCCGGATGATCCACCTCGAAAACGCGACACTGCTCGAGACCGGGTAGACGATAGGCGCGCGCATCGAGCCCCGCTCCGAGGATTACCAACTGACGCGCGCCGTCTGCCAGCGCTCGCGCGATCTGCTGATCGACGAGCAACATGCGCACGGTGTTGTGATCGATGATTCCCAAACTGAGATAGCGCAGTCCCGTGCGCACGGCTTGAACGCCGCGGGCCGAAGATCCAAACCAAGGCAGTCGTCGCTGCAACCACCCCGGAAGCAGGCGCTCGGCGAATGGATCACGCAACGCGCCACTCACCCCAATGGCGCGCGCGGCGCACACGATCGCCGCGGTCTTGCTGGATGTTCGAGCAGGAACCAATTGTGCCGGTTCGGTCGCGGGAGTTCGCACGCTGCACCCTGGATTGTTGAAGACAGGCCAACGGAACGCCTCACCCTGCCAACCCAGCAGGTGCTCCCGTTGGTCATCGGTGCGCCGCGAACGATCCGTATCCGGGCGGCGAAGCCGCGCCGTGCTCGCCGTGAGAGCGCCACCGAAATCGTGAGCCTCGACCCACGCTGGCATTCAACGACCCAGGCGGCGCGAACTTTACCCCCCGAAGTTAAAAAGTCTCCGCGTGTGGCGCTCACCCTCGTAAGTCATAGGGTGATGAGGATCGCGCGCACGACTTCCGCCTAATCAAGTCAGATCAATCGGTAACATCCAGTTCGCGTTCGATTGCGGAGGTCAGCAGCGCTGCATCCGTCTGCACGTTGGCAAGAAAATGCGCGTAGGACCAACCGATCCATTCGGCAGGGTGACGTCGAGATTCGTTGCCGGCGACGTTCGAGATCCGTCACGCCCGACACGCGAGGCAGCCTTGCTCGCGCACAGCGAGCGAGCCCTCTCGTCCTCGATCCAACATCGAGCTTCGCACTCAACTCATGGAGAGACAGCTGCGTTTGACGAGGCCGTCACCAGTGGACCAACGCGTTGTCTATTCCCAGGTTGGTTCCGTGTGATCGCTTGTCTCTTGATGAGAGCCGAGTCTGCTCATGCGCCGAATCATCTCTGGGAGTGTGTCGAACTCGGGGGACGGCGGGGCCGCCCCGCGAAGGCCTAGACCTCCGGCGCTTGCTTCGAATTTGCAGCGCTGACGAAAAACGCGAAAACCAGCCGATACAGCCCATCCCTAATGAACGCTTGGGTGTGCCGAGGTAACCCATCGCTGCTAGCTTTCCCGGGTTTCGTCGAAAAAACTCGGCGAGGGCGTCAAAGTGAGTAAGGATCAACCAATGTGCGCGGATGGCGGCCGATGGTGCGAATGAGGCGGCGTAGTCGGGTCGGTTGGCACCTCGCAGGCGCGCTGCTGGTCTCGGCCGTGGGCTGCAATCTCGTGCTGGGCAACGAGAAGGGGCATCTCGCCCCGGAGGGTGAAGGTGGGGGAGAAGCCGAGGCCGGCATGGGCACGTTCGGCGGCAAAGCCGGAAGTGGCGGCAAACGTGGCGGGGGCGGTGGGCCTAGCGCAGGTGAAGCGGGCCAGGCGGGCAACGCTGCCGCAGGCACAGGCGGCTCCGGCGGCACAACCGAGCCCGGCGATGGTGGCGAGCCTTCCGATGGCGGCTCAACGCCGGCGCGCGGCGGGGCGCCCAGCGCAGGTGGCAAAGCCAACGGCGGCAGTGGCGGCGCCGCGCCACCCGCGGGCGGTAGGAGTAGTGGCGGGACGATGGGCCAGGGCGGCAGCTCTGTTCCTCCTCCGATGGGTGGTGCGCAGTCTTGCGACCCCGATACGGACGCGGCGAGTTGCGTGAGCACGAGCACGGTGCGGTACTGCGACGGCACCCCGCCGACCTGGCAAATCGACACCTGCGCGAACGCTTGTTCCACCATTGGCTTCACATCGGGCAGTTGCCCGGTCAGTTACTGCGAGTGCACGGGGCCGAAAAATCCCACCTGCGCTCTTGGGGCGCGCAACTACTGCGACTGCAACCCCAATTGCACCCTTGGTGAGTATCAGACCGCCTACTACTACTGCTTCGAGGAGATCGCTCCCTACGACGAAGCCGCACTGTGTTGGGCTGAGGCGACGAGCTGCGAAGAGGGCCTCCTGCTTTGCGGCGGAGCCGACGGCTGAGGTCCCCCATGGAAGCAGGTTCTCTTCTTGCCAATAAGTATCACCTGATCTCGCTGCTCGGGCGCGGTGGCATGGGCGAAGTGTGGCGTGCAGAGCACTTGGGGCTCAAAGCGCCCATCGCCATCAAGCTGATGAATCCCGAGATCGTGTCCGATCCGGACGCGCTGGCGCGTTTCAATCGCGAAGCGCAGTCCGCCGCCGCGCTGCGCAGCCCGCACGTGGTGCAGGTTCTGGATCACGGCTTGGATCCTGCGACGGGCGCGCCCTTCATCGCCATGGAGTTGATGGAGGGCGAGAGCTTGGCTCACCGCATTCGGAGGCTGGGCAGGTTGAGCTTGCCGGAAACGCAGCGTTTCGTGACGCACGTCGCGCGGGCGCTCTCGCGCGCTCACGAGCTCGGCATCGTGCATCGCGATTTGAAGCCCGACAACATCTTCCTGGTTCGTAACGAGGACGAGGAGATCGCCAAGGTCTTGGATTTCGGCATCGCCAAGGCCAACGCGCAGTTGCTCGGTCACAGCTCGGCCACGCGCACCGGCACGATCATGGGCACGCCCCACTACATGAGTCCTGAGCAGATCACCGGCGCCAAGGGCATCGACCATCGTACGGATCTGTGGGCGCTCGGCGTGATTGCTTGTGAGTGTTTGACCGGCAATCAGCCGTTCGGCGGGGAGACCATCGGCGCGTTGGTGCTCGCTATTTGCGCACAGGAACCGCCGCGGCCGTCGTCGCTTGCGCCGGTCCCTGCCGGGTTCGATGCCTGGTTCGCGCGCGCTACCGCTCGCACGGTAGCGGAGCGCTTCAGCTCAGCGCGCGAATTGTCGGAGGCGCTACGCAACCTCGGCGCTGAGGCGCCCATGGTCGCAACCGGACAACATCCAGCCGGCTCCCCCGGGCAAACGCTGGGCATGACCACGGGCATGTCGCCGCACACAGCGGGCTTCACGGTGCCGCCGGTGTCTCGGACTCACATCGCCGCAACCGCCACCGGCGCCGTCACTCCGCAGCGCAAGCTTGGGCCTTTGGTGATCGCCGCAGCGGCGAGCGTCGTGCTGATTGGCGGCGGCGCCGCGTGGCTGCTCTCGTCCAGCTCCGTCCTTGGCGAACGCGCACAGCATCCGTCAACGGTCGAGACCAGCGCGGCCCCGCCTGAGCTCACCAAACAAGCGGCTGCAGGCAACACTGCCAGCGCCGCCGCACCAGCGGTGACCCCGATCGTGATCCCGATGCCGAGCGCCAATCGCGCGGCGCCATCGGCCGATCCCGTCAAAGCCGCCCCCGCACGCCCAGCAAGCAACCCGGCGCGCCCGGCGCCGCAACTGCCGCCGCTCCCGGCGTTGCCTCTGCCGCAGCTGCCGGCCGTCCCTCAAGCTCCCGTGCGGCAGCCCGCTCCGGCGACGCCGCCGCCCGCCAACGATCCGAATAGCGTGTTCGATCGCCGCAAAGGTTAAGATGTTCCGCAGACATACTCAGCTCGCGTTCGCCTCGGTCGCGCTCGTTACCGCTCTATCAAGCGTGGGCCACGCAGCGGATCCGGCTGCTGCCCAAGCGCTGTTCGATCAAGGCAAGAAGTTGATGGCCGAAGGCAAGGCAGCACAGGCCTGTCCGAAGTTCGCCGAGAGCCAGCGCTTGGATCCCGGCGTCGGAACGCTGCTCAATCTGGCAGCGTGTCATGAAGCGGTGGGCCAAACCGCCAGCGCCTGGAGTCGCTTCTTGGAGGCGGAGTCTTCGGCGCGCGCCGAGAGTAACGCGCAGGCGGCGAACGTGGCCAAGACTCGCGCGGACGCGCTGGCGCCCAAGTTGACGCGTCTGACGGTCACGGTGAGCGCGACCGGCGCCACCACCCCGGGGATCGAAGTACATCGCGATCAAGCGCTGGTCGGCTCTGCGCAATGGGGTGTGCCGATCCCGGTCGATCCGGGCAGTCATCACGTGCGCGCCAGCGCGCCAGGGTTCGAAACCTGGGAACGCGAGGTGGACGTAAAAACACCCGGCGGCAACGTCGAAGTCGTCGTACCCGCGTTGCTCAAGTCCGCCACCCCACCTCCCGCAGCGGCCACGCCGCCTGCAGTAGGGCCAGTCGCGGCTCCAGCCAACTCGGCTCCGCCAGCGCCCGTCAATGAACCGCCGCCGAAGAGCGGTGGCGGCCTGAGCGGCGGACGCATGGCGGCGATCGGCGTGGGCGTGCTCGGGTTGGCAGGCGTCACCGTAGGCACCGTCTTCGGGTTGAAGTCGATGTCGAAGGGCGATGAAGCCGACAAGTATTGTGACGACGCGAACGCCTGCACCTCACGCGGCATAAAACTGAGGGACGAAGCGCTCAGCGCCGGCACCGTGTCGACCGTCGGCTTCTTGGTGGGCGGAGCCGGACTGGCTGGTGCCGCCGCGTTGTGGATCCTCTCGCCAGCAGAAGCTTCTACCGGCGACACCACCGTGGGCGTGTCGCCGGGCTATGTGTTCGTGCGCTCGCGCTTTTAGGCTGGCGCGACTTCCCGGTTGCTGCGCAGGAGCAGCACGATCGTCACGGCGACGAAGGCGCCTGCGGACAAGGCGAGGGAGGTATGGATGTTCGTGGCGCTGCCGAGCAACCCCACGGTGATGCCGCTGAAGGTGCGCAGGCCGGAGGCGGCCATGGTGAACAAGCCGAGCACCCGTCCGCGCACCGCTTCCGGCGCCTGCATTTGCACCAAGGTTTGAGCGCTGCTGCTGAACGAGAGCTCGAAGAAGCCCGCCAGGAACAACAACGCCAGCGCCAACGCAAAATTGGGAGCCAGCGCAAAGCTCAAGAGCGACAGCGCCCAGCCGAGCGCGAGCTTCAGCGCGGTGCGCGCGGACAGCCGGAGCAGACCACGTCGACTTTCCAGCACGAATCCCGCCAACAGCGCGCCCGCCGCGTCCGCTCCCAGCAACGAAGTGTAAAGCACGCCTGGATTGCCATGCCCGAGGTCACGCGCGAATTCCGGCATTTGCGCGTGGTAGCTGTTACCGACGAAAAACGAAGCGCCACCGGCCAACACCAACATCGCCGAAAGCACCGGTAAACCGCGGACGTCGCGCACGGTTTGCAGGATGTCGGCGAGGCCGCGCACCGCGCGCTTGGGTCCGGCCGCGGCGGCTCGGAAGTGGCGCCCGTAGGGCGCGCGCATCAGCCAAATCAAGAGCGGCAAGTAACAAGCCGCGTTCACGAAGATGCCGACCACTGGTCCTAGCAAGAGCAAGCTCGCGCTGCCCACGGCTGGTCCGACCAGCACGCCCAAGTAGCGCCCGGTCGCGTTCAGCCGCACCGCGCTGGCCAGGGCGCCGGGACCCACGATATCGTAGAGCAAGACCTGACTCGAGGTGCTCCAGAACACGCCGGCCAGTCCGTGCAGCACCAAGAGCACCATGCAGTGCCAGATCTGCAGCGTATCAGTCAGGAACAGGTACCCCCAACCCAGTGATACCAACGCGAACAACACGCCGCCGATCTGGATCAGGCGCCGCGAATCGAAGCGATCATTGAGGGCACCCACCGGCACGGAGAAGAGCAGGAATGGCAGCCAGTGCGAGACCACCGCGAAGCCAGCCAGGGCGGAGGACTGGAACTTCTGAAACATCACCCAGTAGCTGATCACGTGTTCGATGTTGTCGGCCATCATCGTCAACACGAACGTGGTCAGATAGGCGGGATAGCCGCGAATCTCCAACGCTTCGAACGCTCGTTGTGGCTTCGGTACTTCGGAGTTGCTACTAGGCGCTGACATTAGGGGGAAGGCCGCACTGTACGAGCGAAATCGTCGGCAGCCAGCGTATTCAAGACTTCTCGCTTCGAAAGGCCACCGCGCCGGGCCTGTGTCACACCGTGTCGAAACACTTCTAGCCCCCGGACAGAGTGTGCGTCCACGGACACCACGAAGGGAATTCCGCGCTCGCGAGCTGCAGGGATCCACTCGGCCGGAAGATCCAAGCGATGCGGATCCGCGTTCAGCTCAATGGCGCCGCGCGAGCCGGCCAGCGCGTCCAGTAGCGCCGGTACATCGCAATCGATCGGTTGGCGATGGTTCAAAATGCGACCGAGCGCGTGGCCCCAGATCTTGAAGATCGGCAAGGTCAGCGCGCGCATGAGGCGCGCCGTCATGGCGCCGCGGTCGAGGCGGTGGCGCGCGTGAATGCTCGCGATCACGACGTCGAAGCTTTCCAGCACCGCGTCGGGATAATCGAGCGCGCCATCACTGAGTATGTCCGACTCCGTGCCGCGCAGGATGCGAATTGGCACGCGTTCGGCGGCTTCTGCGATTTCGTCCCACTGCTGTTTCAAGCGATCCAGGGTGACGCCTCCGGCGTAGTGAGCGCTCGGAGAATGGTCGGTGATGGTGATGTAGTGCATGCCGAGCGCGTGCGCGGCTTGCGCCATTTCCAAGACGCTGTTCTTGCCGTCTGAATAGGTGGTGTGGCAGTGCACCATGCCGCGCAGGTGGGAAACCTCCAGCAGCTCCCCGAGCTTACCCTGTGCGGCAAGCTCAACTTCGCCTTTCCCCGCGCGTAGCTCGGGTGCTACGAACTCGAGCTCCAGCGCGGCGTACAGCTCACCTTCCGTGGTGAAGTTGCGCGCTGCGTGCGCTGCGGGTTCCTCCTGCAGATCCAGACCGAAGCCGCGAGCGTGAGCGCGCGCTTGCAGCGCCGCGATGTGCGCTGCATTGCCGGTGGCGAACACCAGCGCGTTACCCGGAGCCGCTTCCGCTGGATGCACGATCACGCGGATGCCTCCGCTCAGATAGGCGATGCGTGCAGCGTAATCGACGCGCAAGACCTGCCTAAGTTCACTGAGGCGTTCGAGCGCGGCGCGCACGTCTCCGTCCACGACGAATTCGAGCTCCGTCACCGTTTCTTCGCCGCGTCGAGCGGCACCGCTCAGGAAGACTCGAGCGTTATCGTCCCGGAGGCTCCGCTCGAGCGAGGCCGCCAATGCCAGCGCGTCAGACAACAGCAGCCGCGGTGGCGCGTTTGGCTCGCGCTTCAACCAATTCTCGCAGGCGGCGCACAGTCGTTCTTCTGTCTTTTGGCCGAACCCTGGCACGTTGCGGACACGGCCGGCCGCGCACGCGCTCAACAAGTCACTGATGGAACGAATGCCCAGCGCCTCGCTCAGGGCGCGTATGCGCTTGGGCGTCATACCCGGGATCTGCACGAGCTCGGCCGCGCCCTCGGGCAGCGCTGCGCGCAGCCGCTCGAGGTACTCGGAGCTGCCTGTGTTCCACAGCTCCTTGATTTGGCGCTCGAGTGAAGGACCAATGCCCTGAAGCGAACGCAACTTGTCTTGCTCCACCACGGAGCCGAGCTCGTCTCCGACTGTCGTCACGACCTCGGCGGCGGTTTCATAGGCTTGGCGCTTGAAGGCGGGCTCTTCACTGAAGCGCAGCAGCGCCGAAATTTCGCGTAGTCTCTGTGCGACCTGGGCAGCGTCTTGCACTGGCCACAGTTTGCGATCGGAACGGGGTGTGAGCCACGATCGGAATCTGCTTCCTCTGGGCGCAGATCTTGACGCGGAAAATCAGCGGACAGATGCCGATCTGGCGGTGGCGGCTGGTCACTGGTGTAGGGTCGTCCAGTCGATGCATAGGGTTGCGACAGGTTCTGGATTCGACTGGGCCGGAAGCGTTGTGGCGATCGTTGCGCTCACTGCCTGCCTGCCGTTCGCGGCGCCACCAAGCCGCCTGACGATCGCGCCGGGAATCGCGTTCGGCGCTGCGGAGGAGCCGGCGTCCCACGGCGTGATGCAGTTGCGCGCGACGCTGCTTCCGCTCGACGTGGTGCCGGAACTCGAACGGCGACGCTTCGACCTGGGTGTCGGCTATGGCGCGGAGTTGCCGCTGGCTCGCTCGCCGGCGACGTTGCACGGTCCCTATCTGGAGCTGACAGGCTACCCTTTGATTTGGGAGTTGTCGCCGAGCTTGCGTTTGCAAGCCGGCGCACAGCTCGCCGGAGAGTGGATGCTCCGGAGTGAAGGCGGCTCGGGCTGGGGAGCGACCTTGGGCTTCTCCACGGAGCTCTTGACGAGCGCGAACGATACCTTTCTCACGCGCAGTGGTCAGCGAGCGATCCTCGGTCACGCCCTGGGACAATGGGGGATCGGCTTGATGACGAACGCTTCGTTCAGGAGCTTCGAGCAGGGTTCGCAGGCGAACGTCGCGTTTGGGCTCAACCTGCGCTTGCCCTTGCTGGCTGGCATATTGTGCTGCTCCGTGCCCCGTTAGCGCCCGCTCGCTCGAGTTTCCCGGCCTCCGGCGGCTGCACTGCAGCCGTCCGAAACATTGCGGCCCGCTTCTCGATTGCCGAGCGTCCTCCGCGTTTGCGACAATGAGCGAAGATGCCGCCTTCCGCCGCCGAAGCACGCCCGAGTACACCTGGCCGGGCGTGGCAGCTGGTACTGCTGATTTCTTTGTATCTGGCGCAGGGCTTGCCCTACGGATTTTTCACGCAGGCGCTGCCGGTGTTGCTGCGCGAAGCAGGTTATTCGTTGAAGGCGATCAGCGCGCTCAGCTTCTTGTATCTACCCTGGGCCCTGAAGTTCCTGTGGGCTCCTTACCTGGACCGCAGTGGAGTGCAGCGGCGGTGGCTGATGGGATTGCAAGCCGCCGCCGTCGTCGCGGCGCTGGTGCTCAGTCAACTGCGCCACTCCGATGGCCTGAGCGTGATCTTGCTCGGGGCCTTCGTCTTCAATTTCATCGCCGCGTCGCAGGACGTGCTCACGGACGGCTTGGCCGTGCGTATGCTCAGCAGCACCGACCGCGGTCCCGCCAATGCCATTCAAGTTGGGGCTTACCGCATTGGCATGATCCTGGGCGGAGGACTCTTGTTGTGGGTTTTCGCCAAGACTAGCTGGAACGTGATGTTCTTGTGCATGAGCGCGTTGCTGGCGCTGAGCAGTCTCCCGCTCTGGGCGCTGCGCCTGCGCTTGCCGGTTGCGAAAGCCGCGCAAAGCAGCGCGCGTGAGCTGCTTTTAGGCTGGATTGCGCGTGCGACTGCGCCCGGTATGCTGCGCTTCGCGCTGCTGATCTTCTGTTACCGCTTCGGAGACGCCATGGTCTCGGGCGTGCTCGGCCCCTTCTTGAAGGATGTCGGCCTGAACAAGGAGACCATCGCTCTGATGAAGGGAACGGTGGGGTCGACCACTAGCCTGCTGGGAGCCGTGATCGGCGGCTGGTTCGTGTTGCGGGTGCCGCGTCGCGCGGCGCTGCTGAGCGCGGGCGTGGCTCAGGCCGCGACCTTCGTGCTGTACGTGCTGGCGGCGCTCGGGCTCGGCGGCAGCACGCTGCTCTGGTTGGCGACGGTGCTCGAAGGGGTGATCGGAACCATCGCCACCGTGGCCCTGTTCACGTTGATGATGGACGCGAGCGATCCCGAGCACGCAGGCACCGACTACACGCTCTTCGCGAGTTTCGTGATCTTGGTCAACAGCTTGGGCACCTTCTGCTCGGCCACGTTGATAGATGCCTGGGGTTACGTGACCGCCTTCAGCGTCGGAACGCTGCTGGCGCTGCTTGGTTGTTGCGTGCTGGTCTGGCGCCTGGACGCGCGCCCATCACCGGCGCGCATCGCGCTGGTTTGGACGCGCTAGTGAAGCGCAAGACAAGCATCGCGGGACGCTGCATGAGCAGCGTCTACTTGGCTCTTCTAGCGGGTGCGTCCAACACCTCACGCACACGCGCCGCGAGCGCCGCGGGCACGAGTGGCTTTTGAAGGTATTCGACGTCAGCGTCGAGGATGCCATGATGTACGATGGCGTTGTCGGTGTATCCCGACATGTACAATACGCGCAGGCTAGGCCGAAGCTGCAACAGCCGCGAAGCCAGCTCGCGCCCGTTGAGTTGGGGCATGACCACGTCCGTCAGCAACAGATCGATGGTATCCGGACAATTCTTACACACAGCGATGGCTTCGTTCGGATCTCGCGTCTGAATCACGGTGTAGCCGTGGCGGTGTAAGATCTCGCGCGCGACTTCGCGCACCTCTTCCTGATCCTCCACGAGCAGGATGGTTTCGCTGCCGGACAACGTCGCTGGCGTGACGTTGTCCGGTGGCACGGATTCCATGTGTTGCGCTTTGGGGAAGTACAACTTGAACGTGGTGCCGCGGCCGATCTCACTGTACGCCCAGATCGAGCCGCCGCTCTGCTGCACGATGCCGAACACGGTGGACAACCCGAGCCCGGTGCCTTTGCCTTGCCCCTTGGTCGTGAAGAATGGCTCGAAAATCCGGGAAAGCGTGGCCTTGTCCATACCTTCACCCGTGTCACTGATCGCCAGCATCACGTGAGGACCGGGCGTGACGCCGATGTGGCGAGAGGCGTAGCTCTCGTCCAGGTACACCTCCTGGGTTTCGATGGTCAGCTTGCCGCCGCGCGGCATGGCGTCGCGAGCATTCACGGAGAGGTTCATGACCACTTGGTCCAGTTGACCCGGATCTACACGGATGGTCGATTGTGGCGCGCGGAGGGAAGTGTGAAGCTCGATGTCTTCGCCCAGGAGTCGGTGCAACAGCCGCTCGGACTCGCGCAGCGCGTCGTTCACGTCAATCACGCGCGGTGCCAACACTTGCCGACGGCTAAACGCCAGCAGTTGCCGTGTCAGGTCCGAAGCGCGCTCGCCCGCGCGCTGGATCGCTTCGATATCTGGGCGACTCACGCCGACGGTATCGAGATCTTCCAGCACCAGTTGGCTGTAGCTCAAGATCACGGACAACAGATTGTTGAAATCGTGCGCGACGCTGCCCGCCAATCTGCCGATGGCCTCCATCTTCTGTGAATGAACGAGCTGCTCCTCGAGCTTGCGACGCTCGTCGATGTCTTGAAAGGCGCCGAGCAGGCAGCTGATGCTGCCGTCACTGGCGCGCTCGGCTTGACCGATAGCTCGCACCCATACGATCCGGTTTTTGGCCGTGATCAGGCGCGCTTCGATGTCGTAAGGGGTGCCGTCGCGGATGCAAGTGGCGACGCTGTTCCGAATCAGATCTTGGTACTCTGGAGCGTAAAACTTGATGGCTTCGTCCAAACTAGGCACGGTTCCGGGCGGCACATCGTGGATGGCGCAGACCTCGTCCGAGAAGGTGACGCGATTGTCAGTCAGCTCCAGCTTCCACGCCCCCAGGCGGGCCGCGTGTCCGGCCATGCGCAACAACGCTTCGTTCTGTCGCAAGGCGCGCTCCACGGCGTGCCGCTGCTGCTCCTTCTCTGCTGCGTCCACGGCGAACGCGATGTCGCCGCACAGCGTCGTCAGCATGCGCTGCTCTTCGGTCCGGAAAAAACCGACGTTCGCCGAATAGATGTTCAGGACGGCCAGCGTGCGCTCCCCGCTCTTCAAGGGAAAGATGCCGCAAGCGCGAAGGCCCTGCTTCAGCGGATAGTCCTTCCAGTAGATGGCAGGGTCGTTGGCGATGTCGTTCAGGACGGTGGAACTGCCGCCGGTGAGCGCGCGGCCGATCAAGCTGTCGTTTTGCCTCGGGTCGCCGAGCCGCTCGACCACCGCGTCCACGTAGCCGTCGTCAGTTCCGTAGCGCGCGACGCAGCGCACCTTGCTGTCACCTGGAGTATAAGTGCAAATCCACGCAAGCCGAGCCAAGCCTTGCTCGACGGCGATGCGGCACGCCACGCCGTACAGCGCCTCGGCATCCTTCAGTCGCAGAATCGCTTCGTTGATGCTGTTGGAGACGGCGTACAGCCGCGCGATCTGACGCGCGCGCGCCTCGCTCTCGCGCAGCGACTGTTCCGTGGCGGAGAGCACGATGGCGATCGCCGCGATGTGCGTCACGCTGGACACCCACGAAAGCTCACGCGGGGTGGGGCCGCGCGGTTCGCGATAATAGATCGCGAAGGTACCCAGCAGCTGGCGCTCGGACGAAAGGATCGGTGAGGACCAACAGGCGCGCAGCCCGTGTTCTTGCGCCAGCTGTCGGTAGCCCGCCCAACGCGGGTCGGTGGACAGATCCTCGGCTATGATGCACTCACGATGAAACGCCGCGCTGCCGCACGAGCCCTGCTCGGGTCCGATCGATAGGCCGTCGATCGCTCTGATGAAATCCGCCGGGAGTCGCCGCGCGGCGCCGTGATGCAGCGTGCCACGCGCCGCGTCGAAGAGGAGAATGGAACAGGCGACGTCCGTCGCGTTCTCCGACACGAGCCCGACAATGGCGTCCAACGCCTCGTGCAACGATGCGCCACGAGCCACGCTCTCGAGCACGCTCCATTGACCGGCGTTGAACGAATCCATGATCACCCCTGCACACCGCCGCCAGCGTTTCGCGTTCCGCGATGCCCAGGGCGATGAGCGAATATAGGGCAGCCGTCACACGGAGTTCAAGGCCCGCGCGATTCCCGCACCTGGCGGAACTCCGGCGGCGCTTTTCGCGCCGCGCAGCAGGCGCACCAGCAGCTCCCCGAGCGCTGCGGTGATCGCTAGCGCGAGGAGAACGCACGCAATTTCGGCGTTGGACAGGGCCGCCAGGCCCATCGCATTCCGCAGTCGTGGCACGAACATGCACGACAATTGGGCCGCGATCGAGACGGCGCTGGCCCCATAGACCCACGCGTTCGGGTTCAGGGCGCCGTGCAATCTGCGCGCGGGGAACATGCTGAGCAGCTTTGCGATTCCTTCGTACACGAAGACCGCCGTCGCGGTAGCGGCCAAACTTGCACCAAGCTGCGGCAACAGCACGAGCAGCACCAAACCTAGGCCACCCTTGACGAGCCCGTCGGCAAGTACGAATCTGGCAGCGCTGGCGTCGAGTAGCGGGGCGCGCGCGGCGCGCGGAGGCTGGAGCAGCGCGTCTTTGCTGCGATCGAGCGCGATGGCCAGGGCGGGCGGGCCATCGCCCAGGAAGTTAATCCACAAGATTTGCAGCGCCGTGAAAGGCAACAACAGGGAACCCTCGGCCGTTCGCAGGTTCAAGAATAAGGAGCCCGCAGCCGAGCCCAGAACGAGGATCAACAAGGCAACGTTGCTGGAGAAACTGAAACGCACGAAACTCAAGACGTTCGCGTAAATGCACCGGCCTTCTTCGATCGCCGCAACGATGGTCGCGAAGTTGTCGTCCAGCAATACCAGGTCTGCGACTTCGCGAGCCACCTCGCTCCCCCTCGCCCCCATAGCCACGCCGACGTCCGCGCGCTTCAGGGCCGGGGCATCGTTGAGCCCGTCGCCCGTCATGGCCACGACCTCGCCGCTGGCCTGCAGTCGTTCGATCAGACGCAGCTTGTGTTCGGGCCGCATGCGCGCAAATACGTTGCTCTGCGCGAGCAAGCTGTCGACCTGCGCGTCCGGCAGATCTAGCTCGTCACCTCGTACTACGCGCTCCCCCTCGATGCCGACTGCCTGGGCTACGGCTCGTGCGGTGGCCGCGTGATCGCCGGTCAGCATCAACACGCGCACGTGCGCGCGTCGAGCGGCGAGCACGGCCGCCTGGGACTCGGCTCTCGGTGCGTCCCACAAACTCACTAGACCCAAGAAGGTCAGTCCCTGTTCCGCGTCGGCGGAGCCCTGCGCAAGCGCCAACACTTTCAAGCCTTGGCTGGCCAGGGCTTCGACTCGCGTGAGGATGGACTCCTTCTCGCTCAGGGACAGTTGGCAGCGCCCGAGCAGCGCTTCGGGTGCACCCTTCAGGAAGGCCCTGTGTGTGCCTTGCGGCGTCACGACGGTAGCGCGCATGCAGCGCCATTCGCTATCGAAGGCGCGACTAGAGATGCGCGGGTACGCTCGATGCAGCGCTGCGGCGTCAGCTCCTTGTCCTTCGGCGAACGCGAACAGCGAAAGCTCCAGCGGGTCGCCTGCTCCTGAGCATGGATCGGCGTCGTTCGCGAGCACCAGGGCGAGGATGGCGTCGTTGCGCACGGCAGCCTCCGTGTCCAAGGTTCGCACGCTCAGTTGGTTTTCGGTGAGTGTACCGGTCTTGTCGCTGGCGATCACGGTCACGGCGCCCAGTGCTTCCACAGCGGCCAAGCGGCGCACCACCGCTTGCCGCCGCGCCATGCGCTGCACGCCGAGCGCGAAGGTCAGCGTCATCATTGCGGGCATACCCTCCGGTACGACCGCGACGCCGAACGCCACCGCGAACATCAAGAGCGGCAGGGGGTGCTCGAAGCCTTGAATGAGCAACCCTGCGACCACGATGAAGACGCACAGCCCAGCTACCACGTGCGCGATGCGACGTCCCAACTCGTTGATGCGACGTTCGAGCGGAGTCTGCGCCGTATCGATCTTGCCGAGGCTACTGGCGAGCTTGCCCATGTTGCTGAGCGCGCCGGTGCGCGAGACTCGGAGCAAGGCTCGACCATGAGCCAGTAAGCTGCCGCTCAGCAGTTCGTCGCCGGGAGCCTTGGCCACCGGCAACGACTCGCCCGAGAGGATCGATTCGTCCGCTGTCAGGCCTTCCGCGGTCACGACCTGACCATCAGCGGGAACTTGGTCTCCCGCCTCCAAACGCACCAGATCTCCCGGTACGATCAGCGTCGCCTCCAGACGTTCGAAAGCACCGTCACGCTCGATCCATGCACGCGGAGCGCTCAAGCGCGCTAGCTCGCGCAGCGCGCGCTCCGAGCGATACTCTTGCAGCACGCCCAGACCCGCGTTCAGCGCGATGATGCCGAAGATGGCCAGCGCTTCCAGCGGCACGCCGAGCGCACCCGCCATCAGCCACGCGACCAGATCAGCTAGGAGTGCGAAGAGCAACAGATACAGTAGTGCGTTCTTCAATTGCGCCGCGACGCGCGAGAACAGGCTCCGTGACGGTTCGGGCGGCAGCGCATTCGGACCGAAGCGCTCGAACGCTTCGCGCGCCCGCGTTTCAGTCAAACCCTTCATGGCGGGGCGGAATGGTGCAGCTTTCGAGCCACGCGCAATTCCGCGGTTCCGTCGAAGTCGAAGCTAACTTTTGCGCAAGGTTTGCGCTGTGTTCGCAGAAGTTTCGCTCAAAACTGATACGCCCGCGAAGTAGCCGACGAAACTGCCACTCGCGACTGGCATCAATTCTGCAAAGATGCGCAGCATGATCCTGTGTGGCACTGACCTCTCGGTTGCTGGCGAAGCCGTTCTTCAAGCCGCTGCAGCGCTGGCTCGCAAACGTGACGAAGAGCTGCTGCTCGCGACGGTGCTGGAGACCGGCGCG
>Ga0247764_1000314_pt1 | contig 17469 bp, 12 predicted proteins | sample UWRJL051202B4_FD_179932 | JGI IMG/M metagenome (GOLD analysis project Ga0247764, IMG submission 179932) | Plant litter microbial communities from Arlington Agricultural Research Station in Wisconsin, United States - UWRJ-L051-202B-4 | ecosystem: Environmental > Terrestrial > Plant litter >...
CATCCTGCGCAGCTTCCTGATGAAGGGCGAAGTGCCCAACGTGGTCAACATCAGCGCGACCTTCTGGTCCCGCTATCAGCTCGTGGTTCGCCACATCGACCGCGTCGGCGCCCTCGCCAACGTGCTGGGCGTGTTGAAGCGGCACGGTATCGACATCCACGAACTCGACAACACGGTTTTCGAAGGCGGCCGCGCCGCCTGCTGCAAAATCCGCCTAGGCAGCCGTCCCAGCGAAGACTGCCTCTCCGAAATCATGGCGTTTTCGGACGAAATTCTCCACGTCGACCTCGTCACCCTCCCCAATTTGGCCTGAGCGCCCCCCGCGACCGATCCGAGTCGGAGCCAGGGGACGGAAACCGCCAAGTTCGCCAAGATCAACACGGATTTTAGGACTTTGCGCGGGTTGCTCCGCGGCGCCTCCACCTGAAAACCTTGAAAATCCGCGCGCTTGATGCGTCCGACCAGCTTCCCTGGGCCGGTCTTGGCGGCCTTGGCGCTCAAACCGGCTTCGAGCGTTTCGGAAACCATGCGAAACATCGATGTGGGGCGAGAACGTTCCTGGTGGAATTCCGTGGGGTTCGGTTATTAGTGAAGTGGGAGCAGGGGACGCTTGCGCAGGGTGGGGGTGGTGGCTACAATCCGCGCGTTCGAAAAACCGGGTGGATCCCGCAATCAGCGGACCCGCTCTTGCAGGGTCCGTTTTTTTTTCTGCTCGGTTAGTTTCACGCTCCCCATGAATGTTGCTCACGAAAAATTGGATGGTCTTGACCGCGAGCGAGTGCTCGGCGCGGTGCTGCCCGTCCTGCGAGCGCATGGGGTGGACGCAGTGGAAATCGTGTGGCGAACCGACCGCGCAGGTTGGCTGCTGGAGGTGACCGTCGAGCGTCCGGATTCGACGATCCCTGGCGCAGGTGTGACAGTCGATCTCTGTTCCGAGATCTCGCGCGATTTGTCGGCGGCGCTCGACGTCGCCGACGCCATTGCGCAACGCTATCGCCTGGAAGTCGGCTCACCGGGTCTGGAGCGCGCGTTGTACTCGGCGCGCGACTATGCGCGGTTTGCAGGACAAGCAGCGCGCCTTAAACTAAAGGATCCCGTCGCGGGACAGCACGTGCTGCGCGGCACGCTGCATGGCCTCGACGAGAACGGACAGGTTCTGCTCGAGACGGGGCGGAGCGAGATCGTTCCACTCCCGTTAGAGAGCATCGAAAACGCGCGGCTCGTCTTCGAGATGGGCGGCGGCGAGAAAGCTCGCGGCGGCAAGCCGGGGCGCACAAACAAACTCAATCGGCCAGCCCGCGCAGAGCGCGGCCGCAACAACTAACGGTCGGTCGTAAGGTTAGAGGTTAGCTCATGGCACAAGCTGCGGTTTACTCGGAAGGCCTCGGATCCATCGTCGAACAGGTCGCTCAAGAAAAAGGGATCGACAAAAAGATCCTGATTGAGACGATGGAAGCGGCGATCTTGAAGGCGGCGCAGACCGCGTTCGGCCCGAACCGCGAGCTCGAAGCGCGCTTCAACCCGGAGTCGGGTAACATCGATTTGTTTCAGTACATGACCGTGGTGGAAGCCGTGACCTTGCCCGAGCGCGAAATCGCGCTCGACGTGGCGCGCAAGCACGGTCTGGACGCAGAGGTCGGTGAGGATCTGGGCTTCCAGGTGTTCTGGCACCCGCGCGACGCCGAGTCGGCGCGCCAGCAGGACAAAGAGTTCGGCGCCGTGCTGGACATGAAACAAGCCCGCAGCGCGTTCGGCCGCATCGCGGCGCAGACGGCCAAGCAGGTGCTGCTGCAGCGCGTCCGCGACGCCGAGCGCGACATCATCCACAACGAGTACAAGGACCGCCAGGGTCAGCTCATCCGTGGCATCGTGCGGCGCTTCGAGAAGGGTCACAACCTGATCGTCGACCTGGGCAAGACGGAAGGCGTGCTGCCCGCCCGCGAGCAAACCCCGCGCGAAACGTATCGTCCCGGTGATCGCATCGTGGCGTTCGTGAAAAACATCGATCGCGAAGCGCGCGGTCCGATGATCATCTTGAGCCGTCAGTCGCCGCAGCTGGTAGAGAAGCTGTTCGAAGCGGAGGTTCCCGAGATTTACGAAGGCATCGTGAAGATCGTCGGCGTCGCCCGCGAGCCCGGCTCCCGCAGCAAGATCGCCGTGGCCTCTCGCGATTCGGACGTGGATCCCGTCGGCGCCTGCGTCGGTATCAAGGGCTCGCGCGTGCAGGCCGTCGTGCAAGAGCTGCGCGGCGAGAAGATCGACATCGTGCCGTGGGACAAGGACCCGGCACGCTACATCATCAACGCGATCCAGCCCGCAGAGGTGAATCGCGTCGTCGTAGACGAAGCCAACCATCGCATGGAGCTGGTGGTGCCGGACGAGAAGCTGAGCCTCGCCATCGGGCGCAAGGGCCAGAACGTGCGGCTCGCCTCGCAGCTCACCGGCTGGCGTCTCGACATCGTGAGCGAGAGCAAGTTCCGCCAGATGGAGGACGAGGCCATGACCCAGCTCGCCGAGATCGACGGCATGGACGAGGAGCTGGCCAAGAACCTATTTGGCTTGGGCTTCCGCGCTCTCGACGAAATCGCCGAAGCCGACCTGGCCGAACTCGCCAGCATCGAAGGCGTGGAGAGCGAAGATCGCGCCAAGGATTTGCAGCAAGCGGCGGATCGCGCGCTCGAGCGTATCCGTCAGGATCGCATTCGCCGCGCCGTGGAGCTCGGCGGCGCGCTCACCGATCACGACGCGCTGCTCGTCATCCCGGGCATGGGCACGCGCACGGCGCAGGCCTTGGAAGAGTCTGGCTACCGCAGCGTGCGCGACGTGGCGAAGGAAGATCCGGATCGCTTGTCGATCAAGAGCGGACTTGGCCACAAGAAGGCGCGTCAGATCTGGCAAGGCGCTGTCGATTTCCAGCGCACGGTGGCCAAAGAAATTCAAACGGCACGCGACCGGCTTGCGGAACAGCGCGCGGATCTCGAAGCTCAGGCCCAGGCGGATCTTGCCGCCGGCATCGGCCGGGAATCGAGCGAATCCGCGTCCGAGGAGGCCTAATCCAGGATGCAGCCAGCTAAGACGCAGCAGCGCACGTGCGTAGGATGTCGCTCCACGGTGGAAACCGCGGAGCTCGTGCGCTTGATCGTGGCAGACCAAGGTGAAATCGTGGTGGATCTTGCTGGTGGCAAGTTCGGCAGAGGTGCGTGGGTACACGCGACGCCGAGTTGCATCCTCAAGGCCGCTCCGGCTGGCTTGTCACGTTCGCTGCGCCTGGAAGTGAAGACAAATGCGGCAGAGCTCACGGACGCGATTGCCGCCGCGGCCGTGCGACGCCTACACGGCCTGATTTTGACGGCGAAAAGGATTCGAAAGCTCGAAGCGGGAGCGACCGCGGTCGAGCTGAGCGTGAGCGATCGCCGCGCCGAGCTACTCATCGTAGCGACCGACGCGCGCGCTTCGCAGAAGTTTAGTTGGCTCGAACCGCTCGTCGCGAGCGGGACGGCCCTTGCCTTCGGCTCGAAGGAGATCTTTGGAACCTGGCTCGGGCGACCGGATACGGCGCTCTTGGCAGTCACGGAACCGAAGATCGCGCGCGAGGCGAAGCAGGCAATTTTCTTGACGATGCTTGATAGACCGAGCGCACCGCGAGCGGGGACGCGTCGGGCTGCTTCATGGGAGGCTGGATGACCACAAAGATGCGTGTCTACGAAGTGGCTCGCGATCTCGGCATGGATAACAAGGCGCTCGTGGCGCTGCTGCAGTCCGTGGGAGTCACGGATGCGAAGAACCACATGAGTGCAATTGCCCCCGAAGCGATCGAGCGAGTGAAGCGTCACCTCGAGAAGCAGAAAGCGCCGAGCGTCGTGGAAGAACGTATTCGTCCGACAGTCGTGAAACGAAAGTCGGCAATCAAGCCCGAAGGCAGTGCTTCGATGCAGCCGCCCGCGCCCTCCGTGGCTCCGGGTCCGCCATCGATCGCCCCGTCGAGCACGCCCAAGCCGGTGGTGTCGAGGCCTACAGCCGCGACGCCATCCGTAACCCCGTCTCCCATTTCCGCTACTCCGGTCTCGGCGAAGGCACCCGTGCCGCCGCCGTCGTCCGTGGTCGTTCCCGTTCCCGTGGATGAGCCCGTGGCTCCTCCGCCTGCACCGCGCTCGGCACCCGCCGCAGCGCCCGCGCCAGTTGCCGCGGAGAGTCCACCCAAAGCGCCGCCAGTCGAACCGACGCGCACTCCGGAGCCGGCAGTTGCCGCATCTCCTGAGCCCGTCGCACCGGCGGCTTCCCTGGAGCCCACCCCATCCGTGATCGCTACCGTTGTTGAAAAAGCTGCGCCTCCGCCTCCCCCCGTGGAGCTCGACGAAGCGCCCAAGTCCGTGAGTGTGGCGGTAACCCCCGCGCCCACGCCCGCCGCGAAACCCGCGGCTGCAGCAGCACCGCAGGCTCCGGCGGCCGCCGTTGCTCCAGTAACACCTCCGCCTCCGGTTGCGCCCGCCGCTTCCGCGGTCGCGGCGACGCCCTCGGCAGCTCCGGCTCCCGCGAGCGTCGTACGCCCGGCCCCGCCCAAGACGGGCATCGACGTGTGGGAAGGCCGTCCGGGCGTGCCCATGCCTCAGGTGCAGCGCAGTCCTACGCCGCGCCGCGTGCAGTACGATCCGAAAGCGGGCGCCATGCGCGGTCGCCCGGGTCAACAGCCGCCGTCAGGCCTTCAGGGGCGCATGCCCGGTCGCGGCCCGATGCGACCAGGCCAGCGCGGTAACTTCGGTCCGAACATGCTGCAGCGCGGCGGCCCTCGGACCGCCGGACCGCCGACGACGCAAGAGCGCTCGGCCCACAAGAAGGTCGTGCGCATCGAGGAGACCATCTTGCTCCAGCGCTTGGCTGGCGAGATGGGCGTCAAGGCGACCGAAGTCTTGATGAAGTTGATGCGCCTCGGCACCACCGGCGTGAACATCAACAGCGTGCTCGACGCGGATACCGCGAAGATCGTCGCTGGCGAGTTCGGTTGGGAAGTCGAAGACGTCGCGGTCAGCGAAGCGGACCAGATCTTTGCCGCTCAGGGCGTGGACAAGGAAGGCGCGACCGAAGAGCGCATTCCGCGTCCGCCGGTCGTGACCGTGATGGGTCACGTCGACCACGGCAAGACCAGCCTGCTCGATCAAATCCGCAAGAGCGCCGTCGCGGCAGGTGAAGCCGGCGGCATCACTCAGCACATCGGTGCCTACTCCGTGGCCACAGCGCACGGCCCGGTCACGTTCCTGGATACTCCGGGCCACGAAGCCTTCACGGCCATGCGTGCGCGCGGCGCTCAAGCCACGGACGTCGTGATCTTGGTGGTTGCAGCCGATGACGGCGTGATGCCGCAGACGCGCGAGGCCGTGAACCACGCCAAGGCAGCGAAGGTGCCGATCGTCGTTGCCGTCAACAAGATCGACAAGCCGGGCGCGGATCCCGAGCGCGTGAAACGCCAGCTCTCCGAAATCGGGCTCGTCCCGGAAGCGTGGGGCGGCGACACCTTGTACTGCAACGTCTCCGCGCTGACTCGCGAAGGCGTGGACAGCCTGCTCGAGCAGGTGGCGCTGCAGACGGAGGTCTTGGACCTGCGCGCGAACCCGAACAAGCCCGCGACCGGTCTCGTGATCGAAGCGGAGCTCGATCGCGGTCGCGGCCCGGTCGCCACCATCTTGGTCACGGACGGCACGCTGAATCGCGGCGACGTGATCTTGGCCGGCGGCGCCTACGGCAAGGTGCGCGCGATGCACGACTCACAAGGTCGTCAGGTCATCTCCGCGGGTCCCTCGACGCCCATCGCCGTGATCGGCTTGAGCGACGTGCCCAGCGCCGGTGATCCGGTGCATATCGTCAAGGACTCCAAGAAGGCGCAAGAGATCGCGGAGACCCGCAAAACCAAGGAGAAGCGCAGCCTGGCGCCCTCCACGGGTGCTCGCGCGATGTCGCTGGAAGACTTGGCGCGCGCCCTGGCCGAAGCGGATCAGCTCGAACTCAAGCTGATCATCAAGGCGGACGTGCAGGGCTCGGTCGAAGCGGTCAGCGACGCTTTGACACGGCTCTCCACGGAGAAGGTGAAGGTCAGCGTGGTGCATTCCGCGGCTGGCGCCATCACCGAAGGCGACGTCAACCTGGCCGTCGCAGCCGGCGCCATCATCATCGGCTTCAACGTGCGGCCGGCAGGCAAAGCCGGCGCGCTGGCGATGAAGGAGAACATCGAGATCCGCCAATACAGCATCATCTACAACGTGGTGGATGAGGTGAAGGCGGCGATGGAGGGCTTGCTCGCGCCGAAGCTCCAGGAAAAGAACATCGGCAAAGCGGAGATCCGGCAGGTCTTCCGCGTCAGCAAGGCGGGCGCCGTGGCTGGCTGCATGGTCACCGAAGGCGTGGTCAAGCGCGCTGGTATGGCGCGCGTCGCGCGCGACGGCGCGGTGCTCTGGTCTGGCAAGCTGTCCAGCCTCAAGCGCTTCAAGGACGACGCGCGCGAGGTCAAGGAAGGCTTCGATTGCGGTATGGCATTCGAAGGCTTCACGGACTTCCAGGTCGGCGACATCGTCGAAGCGTTCGAAATGGAAGAAGTGCGTCAGACCCTGTAGTCGGGGCGGCACGCGCCGCGGCAGGTTTTTGGGGGCGGCACGCGCCGCCCCCCTCGTCCGAAGTGAATTCGGACGAGGCTTCCCCCACGCGGGCACGAGGCTTCACGGTGCGACGACCATGAGCGGCAGATTCCTAAGTCTCATGCTTTGCTTTTGGCCTAGGTAAAATGTTCGTCGGCGTTGCTCGCATCGTGTTGGCCGTGCCCGGTGCGCGGTCGCTGAAGGACAAGCGGCACACGGTGCACGCGCTGCGGGATCGGGTGCGGGCACGGCTCAGCGTTTCGATCGCGGAAGTGGGCGAGCTGGACCGGCATCAGGTCGCCGTGCTGGGGGTAGCGCTGGTGTCGCGCGACTCTTCACACTGTTCGGAGCTGATGTCGCAGGTCGTCAAGCTCGCGGAAGCGCAACGTGACGCCTTCGTCTCGGATGTCGCCACCGAGGTCATCCCGTTCGGCGAAGCTGGACGCGGCGTGCAGGGTGGCATCGAGCAAGCGCTCGACCGCCTTTCTCCCCCGTTGGGGACAAGCTCACACGAAGAAGACGAGGACGAGCCATGAGTCAAGAAGGACGCCGCAGCCTGCGCATCGCCGAGATCGCGCGGGACGAATTTTCGCAGACACTGCGCCGGCGCATCGATGATCCGTCGCTCAGCACCGCCGTGATCGCGAGCGTGAACGTCTCAGACGATCTGTCGGTGATCGACTTTGGCGTGCGTTTCCTCGGCGTCGAGGCCGCTGAGCAAGAGAAGCGAGTCGTCCGGTTGCGCAAGGCGCTGCCGCGGCTGGTGCGCGAGCTGATTCCGCGCTTGAAGTTGCGCCGCGCGCCGGAGTTTCGGCTGCACTACGACTCGGGCGCAGAAGCCAGCCTGCGGGTGGACGCGCTGTTGAAGGAGATTGAGGACGAGCCGAAGGGGGAAGGGTAGCGACCCGAGTTCAGGGGGGACCACAGGCGCTTTCGAACAGGCCCTGGCTTTCGCGCGGGCGGCAGATGTTGGCGATGCATTCGAACGCTGGAAAGCAGGCGTTGTCGGGCGTGCCGCAGGGCTCAGCTTCGAGTCCTGGCACCGCGCAGCTGCGAACGGAACATTGCGGATCGGCGCACAAGCACATGGTGTTCGCGGCGCATTCAGCGTGCTGTCCGCTACAGATGGAGCCCCGCGGTTGCGCTTCGGGCTGCGGTAGCGACGTCGGCGCAGCGACGCAGACCTGAACGGGCTCGAGTTGGCACTTGAAGCCAGACGCACAGCGCTGGTTGAAGCAGGGCTGACCCGCGACGGGCAGGGCGCGGCAGGTGGGGATCGGCGTGCTGTGGTCGCACTCCGCCGTCAGTTCGCAGGCACCGGTCGGGTCGTCTCGGCACGGCTCGCCCACGTGCGGCAACACCACGCACCTGCGTTCCGTATTCGAGATCCAGGCGCAATACAGCGGAGATTTGCAGGGTACGGTGCTGCACTCGTCCCCGACTTCGAGCGGGCGTACGCACACCGCTTGGTAGCAAGTCAGGCCGCTTTCACACTTCTCGACGCCACACGCTCTCCCTAGGCCCACCGTTGCTTTGGGGTCGACGCAGATTCCAGAGTTGGTCTTCGAGCACTGATTCCCTGGTGTGCAGGCGGTCCCGAGATCCTCACCGCAGGCTTGGCCGCGGCTTACGACCTTGGCGCACACCCCGCACGCACCGGAGCCCAAGCAGTGCAAGCTTCGGCATTGAGTGCCGAAGTCGCAGCGCGCACCTTCGGCAAATTCGCCCGGACTCATGCAAGCGGGCCGAGTCGAGCCGTCATCATCGCACGCCCGCGAGCGGAGCACCCCGGCGCACGCCACGGCCTCGTCCACCGTCCGCTTCGAGCCTCGGGTGAAGAGCTGATCGGGGCAAGCGCTACCGGTCAGTCGAAGGCATTGAACGACGTCCGGCTCGCGGCCTGCACATTCTTGACTCCTTAGGCAGCTGGCGATCGCGTAAGCGACGCAGGCCGTGGCCTTGGACACGTTGCTGCTGGAACCTGCTGCAGCGTTGCCACCCTGAGCCGACTTGCCCCCGGCGTCAGCGCTGACAGCGCCGCCGCTCGCGCCTTGGGAGCCGCTGCCGCTGGCTCCCCCCGAAGACCCCGGCGCGACGCTTTGCGCTCCGCCACTCGAGCCCCCGCCGGTCGCGCTCTCGTCGAAGTTTCTAACGCTTCCGCAAGCGATCGCGCTGATCGCTAACAGCTCGACCGCGCCGATCGTGCAGCGCGTTGTGTTCGTGTTCACGTCCCGCCTCGTCCCACAGATCGCACGAGCAGGGGTTCCTGGCTTGCACGCTATTGCGAGCCAGCAAACGCGCTCTGCGTTCGCTCAATCAGGGCGCTGCGCGATTGCCTCCCGCACGAACAAATCTTCGAGCGTCTCATGGCGGGGCGTGACCTCCCGCACTCGCACCGAAGCATCCAGCGCTGCGCGCAGCACCTCCGGCACTTTGGCCTCGCCTTCGATCTCCACGACGGCACAGTCCGTCAGCCGCCGTACGCTGTGCCCCTCGCTTTGCCAACGCTCCAAAAGTTCGCTGGGTGCGTTCAGCACCGTCACGTCGGTGCGTCGCACCTCGCGCTTCAGCAGCTCACTCAGTTTACCGCTGACGACGACTTCGCCGAGTCGTAAGATGGTGACGCGATCGCACAGCGCTTCGACATCGCTCAGGATGTGAGTCGAGAAGAAGATGGTTTTTCCGCGGCTCCGCTCGTCGATGATCAGATCGCGCACCTCTTTACGGCCGACGGGATCCAGGCCGCTCATTGGTTCATCCAGGATGAGCAGTTCTGGATCGGCCACCAGCGCAGCCGCGAGTCCCGTGCGCTGCAGCATGCCCTTGGATAGCCGGCGGGCGGGGCGATCTGCGGCGTAGGCCACGCCGGTTTGCTCCAAGACCTTGCGCGTGCGAGCTCTGGCGTCGGCCGAGGACAGACCCGATAGTCGCGCGCACAGCTCCACGAACTCCCAGGGCGTGAGGTACGGGTAGATGTAGGGGTTTTCTGGGAGAAATCCCAACCTCGCCCGCGCGCGCAGGCTCGGGATGGCCTCCCCGAATACGCGAGCGTTCCCGCTCGTCGGATGGATCAGGCCGGTCAGCATCTTGATGGTGGTCGTCTTGCCGGCTCCGTTTGGGCCGAGGAACCCGAACACGTCGCCGCGCTCCACCTGGAACGAGACGCCTTTCACCGCCAAGACGCGCCTCATCCAGAATCCCTGGCGAAATTCTTTCCTGAGACTTTCGACGGCGATCAGCGGGTCTGCCAAGTTGTTGCCTCTGCAGAAGTCTGCGCCGTCCGCGGAGAGCTCGGGGCGCTCGTGGCACCGTTATAGAAGCCGTTGCCGAAGTCAAAAAACCGCTCAAACGACTGGAGGACCGGGCAGAATTGCGGGGACCATGCAGCACCCGAGGACGCGACCGAGCGCGAGTTCGACGTGACATCGACCATCGACCAGCAGGACCCTGCAGCGTGACGAACTTCGGAAACGTTACGGGCGGATTCCGAAAAGATGCTAGAAGTGAGCGGGTGTCTTGGGGTCTTCGATGCAGACAGCCGTCGGGCAAACGTAGGGAACGAGGAATTCGATGATTAGGGTTGGTTTCGCATCCTTCTATGTCTTGGGTACGCTCGCCGTCAGCACGCTCGCTCACGCTCAAGCCGAGCCCCCACCACCCCCGCCTCCGCCCCCTCCCGCCGCCGCGCCTGGTCCAACTGCACCTCCGGCAGCCGGTCCTACGGCGCCGCCGTCCAGCAATCCCACTGCGCCGCCGCCCGCGGCACCGGGAGCTCAACCGGTTTATCCGCCGCCCGGCAGCGCACCGCCGCCCGGCAGCGCACCGCCGCCCGGCAGCGCACCGCCGCCCGGCTATTACTACGGTCAGCCGGCGCCCCGTGCTGGAGCCGCCCCGTACATGACCGCACCGGGCCCCACCGCCGCTGCACCGCCGCCCCCCACCAAACCAGAAGAACCGCAGTCGCTCCCCGAAGGCAGCGAGCTAGCGCGAGAGTGGCGCGCTGACTCACTGAAGCTTCAAAACTCGATCAGCGGTTCCACGGGCTTGCTCCGTGTCGTGCATGCGGGCTCAGGCGCGCCGGGTACGTTCCGGTTTTCGCTGCTGGGCAGCTACTTCAGCGGCTCGGGCGTTTTGTGCAACTCCCGCAGCATTTGTCCTTCTTTCAACGGCGATGATCCCTCCCGTCCGGATCAGCTGAACGCTGCAACCGCCAAGCTTGGCATCTCCGCCACGGTGTTGCCGTTCTTGGAGGTCTATTACGGCTTTCACAACCGCTCGGTCTCCAATTCACGCGGCCGTCCGAAGCTCTTGGAGCTGCTGGGCGACATGAACCTCGGCGTGAAGGGCTTCATGCCGCCCGCGCCGAACCGTCTGTTCAACTTCGGCGGTGAGCTGGAGATGCACCTCTTGATGGGCTCCGGCTTCGTTGGCCCGGACGGCGGCGGTACCAGCTTCGCGTTGCGCGGTCTCGCCACCATCGACGCCAACAACCGGCTCGATCCAAAAGAGCGCATCCCAGTTCGCGGTCACGTCAACCTCGGTTACAAGTTCGACAATTCAGCGAAGTTGGTGCGCGATCTGGAAAATACGCCCGCTCCGCAGGGGCGCGGCGGCAACATCTCGCGCATCGAACGCTTCGGGCTGGGCATCAATCGTACGGATTTTTTCCAGGCGGCGTTCGGTGCTGAGTACGTGAACCCGATCGTTCGCCCATTCCTGGAGTGGACGATCGATATTCCAGTAAACCGCAAGGGTTACACCTGCAACATCAACGATGCGGCCGCGCAGGGCGACTACTGCTTGAAGGAAAAGCAGGGCATCGGCATCGCCCCTTCGCGCCTGACGATCGGTACTCGCGTCTTTCCGTGGCAGGGTCGCGGCCTGTCCGGTTTGCTCGCCTTCGATATCGGCACCACTGCCACGAAGACGTTCATTGACGAGACTTCGCCGGAGCTGCCGTGGAATTTCTGGTTCGGCCTGGCTTACGCGGTCGATACGGAGCCACCGAAACCCATCATTCAAAAGGTCGCGGCCGCCGCGCCGCCTCCTGCCCCGCCGACGCAGTACTTCATCCAAGGCACCGTGTTCGAGAAGGGTACGGAGCAGCCGGTGCCGGGTCCGCTCGTGCGTTACGAGGGACGCCCGCTCACGGGTATGATCGGCGACGGCAGCGGCCGTTTCCGCAGCGCGGCCGTGCTACCGGGCACGTATACGCTCGCCGTGTCCGCGCAGGGCTATCGTGACGGTCAGTGCTCGCTCACGATTCAACCGGCTTCGGCAGCAGCCAGCGCTCTACCGCCAGCCTTCGCACCCGGGGCGGTGGGAACGGTCCCCCCGCAACCCACCACGCCCGGCGTTCAACCGAGCGCTCAGGGTGAGGTCGTCACGCCGGTGCGTTGCGAGCTCGAGTCGCTGCCGAAGCTTGGCGCGATCGCTGGTTCGCTGCTCGACGGGGAATCGAACCAAGCCGTCGCCAACGCGCGCATCCGCGCCACGGATCGCAAGAACCGCGAAATCGAGCTGCCAGGCGACGCGACCGGCGCTTTCCGCATCACGAACATCCCGCCGGGTCGTATCAAGCTTTCGATCGAGGCGCCGGGCTACTTGCAGACCACGACCGAGCTCGACGTCAAGGCGCTGGAGGAGCTGCAAACCCGCATCGTTCTGAACAAGCGCCCGGTGCAGCCCAACGTGACCGTCCAGGGCAACGAAGTGAAGCTGAAGAAGCAAGTTCACTTCGAGACCGATTCGGCCGCCATCCTGCCGGACTCGATGGCGTTGCTCGAAGAAATCGCGGACGTCTTGAAGACGCGCGCCCAGATCAAAGCCGTGGAAGTGCAAGGTCACACCGACAACACCGGCACGCCGCCGCACAACCTGCGACTGAGCCAGGACCGCGCGCAGGCCGTGGTGGATGCGCTGGTGCGCCTGGGCGTTGAACCCACTCGCTTGCTCGCCAAGGGCTACGGTCAAGAGAAGCCGCTCGTGCCGAACAACACCGAGCCGCTGCGCGCGCGCAATCGCCGCGTGCAGCTGATTATCCAAAAGTAGCGAATTGGCGCAGAGTGGAGCGACGCGGCACGTAGCGCGTCGCTCTTGCGGGCTGGTGCGAGCCAACTCCCCGGACGAAGCCTGGGAGCACGGAGCGCTCCGCAAAGTGTCCAAGCCACGCGTCGAGCGCCGTGCGAAACGTTCCCCAAGGTGACGTTGAGAGCAGACACGGCGCCTTGGGCGCGCCGAGCACCACGCCCGCAAGCACAGGAAGCATGCCACTCTCCCCGGCCTAGAGGGGGGCTCCTTGCGGCACGCCCGAAAATGCCGGCCATTCAGCTTTCGAGTGCGTGAGCCACGCCTGCAGGGCCCGTGAAAGTCAGGGCATCTTCCAGATGAGCTGCGGGATCTAGTAACTACGCAGCGGGTTTCACTCTGGCGCCGGCCACTTCCTCGAGCACCACTTTGAATTGAGCATTCTCATCCAGGCGAATGCACCAAGTCGCTCCCGGTAGAGTGAGCGTGTTCACGACGCGCTCAACGAGCGTGTCGTTGTCCATCAGGCGTTGTTTGAGCGTCAGCTCCAAGGCCACGACGAAACCGGCGAATTCGCCCTCCACGAGTTTTCGAACCACGAGGGCGTGGGCAACGCCGGGAAAAAGCGCAAGATCGCGCGCGAGCTCCGCGAGCTTTGCTGGCTCCAGCTCGTGGGGCGCGAACGTGTCGTCGACAGTTAGCTCAGTGTGTGCGCGCTCCTTTTCGGCCTGCTTTTGGTGTGCGGCGCGCAGGTCCGCGATGTGAGCTTCCGCGACGCCGTGTTCACCGCGCCGCGCGTAGAAGCCCGCAAGCAAAGCGTTCGCGCTCAGGCGAAGTTGCGGTTCAGGGTGGTTGGCCAGCGGCTTCATCAGGTCGGTGCCGGCCTCGTCATCGCGAGACAAGAGTACACGACCGATCGCGAAGCGAGCCGGCAAATGGTCCGGTTCCAGCTCCAAAACGGCTTTGAACAGTGGAAGCGCGTCTTGTTCGGGGCGCACGTCCTCTACCAGGTCGGCGTACTCGAAGGCTTCGTCGGCGCTGAGCGCGCGGGTCGTTCGCTCCGTCTCGAGCGCGGTCACACGCTCCGCTGCTTGTACCAGCCGAGCGTGCTCGGCGCGCCAACCCTCCGCCACACGCCCCGACCACTGAAAGCCTGCTTGCTCTACGTAATAGGCGCGCGAGTCGCCGAGCAATGTGTGCGCCGCGCTGAGCAGAGGAGCCGCTTCCAGTCTGCCTTCGATACCGAGCTTTGCTAGTCGTTCTGTCAAGCTAGGATGTGTGTCGGTGTTGGCGCTGCGCTCCGCCAAGACTTGCTGCAACGCGTGCTGTTCCGTCTCGGCTGGGACGCCGTTCAACTGTTTCTCCCAGTCGAAGAACAGCTGCGCCGGTGGATGAGGGGAAACACGCACGCCGCGCTTTACACCCTTCCAGAAGTCGTCCTCGAACGCGCCGCGCACGTGGACGTTGGTGAGAGCTTGTCCGGCGCGCTGCTTACCGACGACCTCGCCGGAAGCCGCGTCTGCCTCGTATTCGTTCTGGCGCCGCAACGGAAAGCTCAGCGCTTCCAAGCGCGGCACGTACCAGTTCAGAAACGCATGCAAGAGCTTGTTGTCACCGGTAGCCTCCAGTACCTGCTCGTACGAGCGTACCGAGCGGTAAATCCAACCGGAGAATCGGCTGTGATTGCCGCTGAGGTGGCCGAACTCGTGCGCGATCACCGCCGTCGCGTCCTCCTTCGATAACGCCTGCAGCAGCGGGACCCCCAGCATCAAGTAGTTGGTGATACCGAAAAAGCCGAAGCGAGGTAGCTGCACCACGCTCGCGTTGTATTCGTGCGTTAGCAAGACCCGCTCCATCCTCGGCACTGCCAACTGCTGCGAGACTCTGTCGATCAACTCGAATAGGGCCGGGGTCTGCGCGCGCGTGACGCTCATTCCCTGCGGAACGGGGAGCGTGACCTTGAGCGCCTTCAGCATTACCCACACGAAGGCGACCAGGGGTATGCCGAGTTTCCATCCGATCTTTATCAACCAGATGTTCGGCTTGAGGAATAGCAACACTCCCATTGCCGCCACGACTCCCAGCGCGACCAGCATCAACAGCAAATACACGGCGTAGCCCAGCACCGCGAACGCCAAAACCGCCGTCCGGTACAGCGCTGGGCTCCGGTTGGCCCACCCGTTCAATCTCCCCACCACCAAATCGAAATGCTCGTTATCCACCTTGCGACTGAAGTTATCGGTGCTCCCGACTGAAGTAAAGCGGCTCGCCAGACGCGTTAACTCCAGATATTTCAATGGGTTATCGCGCGCTCTGAGCGCGCTTCCCCACGGCCACAGCCAAGAGACCCCGGGAATTACCGGGCGCGCAGCGGCGCCCCGCCGAGCCGAGATGCCCCTGTTGTCAGCGAGCCCAAACGACGCAAGCACGTTTGGATCCGCGAAGTCCGCGTTTACAGCCAGGGCTGCTCACTGGCGCGAGTCTTGCTCTACGGCTGGCATGTCCATCCTCGCATTCATTGTACTCGGCATCATCGCAGGTTTTCTCGCTCGCGCGCTCATGCCGGGCCGTCAAGCCATGGGGTTCGTCGCAACGGCGGCACTCGGCATGGTCGGCTCGTTCGTCGGCGGTTTTCTCGGCGCGCTGTTTAGCGATCGTCGCGTCCTCGATCTACACGCCGCTGGCATCATCGGCAGCGTGATCGGCGCGCTGGTCGTATTGGCGCTGGTCGGGGCAATGGGGCGACGGCGCGCGCTCGTTTGAGTTGAGTACGCCCGCGGGGATGCGCACCGCCGTCACCCGTCTCAGCCAATGCGCTTCGCGCTGCGCCACTTCACGGTATAGGGCAGCATCTAGCGGCTGTTGATCAAAAGGACGATTAGGGAAAGAGGGCCAGCACCACCACGTGGAAGCTGGCCCTTTCGCATTGCCAAGCATCGAGCTCTGCAGAGGCTCAGCCCGAAGCCGGTACAGCCGCCGCTGAGCATCCACCGCTGTTTTAAGCAGCCGTCGCGGCGTTCCGCCGACTGCCGTTGACTCGATAACGCTGTGCTCCCTGCGCGACGACTTCACGGGAGCACGCGAATGCCGCGACCGTCTTCATCGATTGGCGCCCGGTGACAAATCTTGCGCCGCTTAACTATTCCGGCCACATGCGAGTCCGTCCACGCACTTGCAGCAGCAATCACTGCAAACGACAGGCGGTTGAGCGATCGAACCCGGTTAGATACACTATAACCCTGTGTCCACTTATCGCTGCACGAGGATCCAGGAAATGCTTTCGACTTACGTGATTCGCCGCGGCCAGCGACCAGCCCTGCTGTGGACGACCCTGCTACTGGGCCTCGCAACGGGAAGCTGTGCCCAAGACCCGACTAGTGCGCCCTTGCCGTGGGGCAGCGCCATGGGCGGAAGTGGTAACCCGGGCTCGGGTGGCAGCGCCGGGTCGATCGGAATCACGTTCGGCGGAGGCGTGGGCATCGGTGGCTTGCCCGCGTCCGGCCCTTGTTCGGGGCTCGCCTGCCAACAGACGACCTGCACGATGGGCAACTGCACACAGCAGGCTTGCGCGGCCGGAACATCGACGACCGTAACGGGTACCGTGTTCGATCCGGCAGGCAAGGTCCCGCTCTACAACGTCGTGGTGTACGTGCCCAGCGCGCCGGTGGAACCGTTCAAGGACGGCGCCAGCTGTGACCGCTGTGACGCGACGGTGCTCAACCCGTTAGCGTCCGCACTCACGGACACGCATGGTCGCTTCCAACTGCAAAATGTGCCGGTCGGCGCGGACATCCCGCTCGTCATTCAGATCGGCAAATGGCGGCGCCAGATCAAGATTCCGCAGGTCAGCGCCTGCACGGACACGCCGCTCACCGATCCCAACCTGACGCGCTTGCCCCGAAACCAGATGGAGGGCGACATCCCGCGCATTGCCATCGCGACCGGCGGCTTCGACTCCATGGAGTGTTTGCCCCGGCGCATGGGCCTCGATGACGCGGAGTTCACCACGGACGCCGGCCAGGGGCGGATCCACCTGTTCAGCGGCGGCGATCTGATGGGCGGCGGCATGATGGGCATGACGACCCCTGCCACCAAGGCGTTCGCCCCCACCCTGAATGCTGGCGTGCCGTTGACGCGAGCCACGTCGCTTTGGAACAGCGTAGAGTCGCTGAGCCGCTACGACATCGTGATCTTGTCGTGTGAGGGAGGGACGATCGAGCAGGAGAAGCCCATGAGCTCGCGCCAGGCGCTCTACTCCTATGCTTCCGCGGGCGGTCGCGTGTTTGCGTCCCACTGGCAACGCATCTGGTTCTCGCACGGACCGGACCCGGTTCCCAGGATCGGTACGTGGTCGGATCGACAAGATCCGATGGATCCGATTACGGGAACCATCAATACGACGTTCCCGAAGGGTCAAGCGCTCGCGGAGTGGCTGATGAACGTCAACGCGTCCACGGTGCAAGCGCAGCTTGAAATCCGCGAGGCGCGCGACAACATCCAGACCGTCAACCCAGCGTACGCCACTGAGTGGATCCGCATTCAGAACGCGCGTTACCCGCGCAGCGCGACGGCGATCCAATACCTCACTTTCAACGCGCCTTTGGGCGCTGCTGCCGATCAACAATGCGGTCGCTCCGTGTTCACGGATCTGCACGTCTCCTCGACCGGCGCTGACCTGCCCGGCGAGCCTTTCCCGAATGGTTGTGAGATGCGCGACCTATCTCCACAGGAGAAGGCCGTGGAATTCATGCTGTTCGACCTGTCGGCATGCGTGCGCGACGATCGCGAAGTGCCGATGCCACCGCGCTAGCAGGGCCGG
>Ga0247764_1000315_pt1 | contig 17447 bp, 14 predicted proteins | sample UWRJL051202B4_FD_179932 | JGI IMG/M metagenome (GOLD analysis project Ga0247764, IMG submission 179932) | Plant litter microbial communities from Arlington Agricultural Research Station in Wisconsin, United States - UWRJ-L051-202B-4 | ecosystem: Environmental > Terrestrial > Plant litter >...
TACGAGCATCTTACGGCCGTTGAGAATCTGCGTATCCATCAGAAGATCTACCGCACTCCAAAAGAAAGAATAGAGGAGATCCTGAAAATAGTCGGGCTCGCGCATACCGGAAGAAAGACAGTAAAGCAGTACTCACTCGGCATGAAGCAGCGGCTGGCTCTCGGCATAGCGCTACTGCACAAACCGGCGTTGCTTATACTGGACGAGCCAACCAACGGCCTCGATCCGAATGGCATACTGGAGATCAGGAATCTGCTGGTACAGATCAACAAAGCCCACGGCGTAACCATAATAATATCCAGCCATATCCTCGCCGAGATCGAAAAAATAGCCACACATGTCGGTATCATAAAAACGGGCAGGTTACTTTTTCAGGGCACATTAACAGAACTGCTCGGCCAAAAACAGAAGACCGCCGCCATAGCGCTCCGCACTGATAACAATGAACGGGCCAGCAAGCTGATACAAACAAAATACCCTACCGCACAGTTGAGCGGCGACACGATCCATATTCCTGTCCCTGGCGAAAGCGAAGCAGCAGTCATCAATGCATGGCTGGTGAATAACGATATACGGGTGTTCGAAATGCGCCACGCAAATACCGATCTCGAGACCGTGTTTATGGAACTTACCAATCAATAGCATGCAGACATTACATAGTTTTCAAAGCGAATGGCTCAAGCGTAGGCGAAGCGCCGCCTCCTGGCTCACCATAATAGGAGGCCTCTTTATACCCTCCATTATACTGCTGGCCCGGATCACACAGCCCGGCAAAACACTTCTGACCAATTCATCCCAAAATGCGTGGGACCAGCTGTTTAATCAATGTTGGCAATACATGTCTATTTTTCTGCTTCCCATGGGCATTACCCTGGCAGCAAGTCTCATCACCCAGATCGAATACAGAAATAATGGCTGGAAACAGCTGCACACCACGCCGCAAACGCTCACCGCTATATTCATTGCAAAACTTGCCGTGGTGCTGGTTATGTTGCTTCAATTCTTCCTGGTGTTCAACATAGGTGTATATACTATCGGCTTAATCCCGGCAATATTGTTCCAAAGCATCCCGTTCCCTAAACAACAGTTTCCGGTATACAGATTTCTGGAGGAAAACGCAAACTTCTTTATCGGCAGTCTCCCCGTTATGGGACTGCAATATTTACTTAGCATGCACATAAAGAATTTTATGATCCCAATCGGGATAGGCTTCGGCATGTTGATCGTCTCGCTTATTGGCGTAGGTTGGGAACATGGCTATATATTTCCCTATACGTATTGCTCCCTCCAGTATTTGGTAAATGATAATCGTATTGATCCCGATGTGAACATCCAGGCCTGGTCGATCGGATATTTTACGGTATTTACGATGATCAACTATATTCTGTACCGTTACAAAAACGAATCATTTTCAATCCGCCATGTGGCCGGCATAATATCACTGGCAATTGCCGCAGTTATATCGCTATACTATCTGAACAGCAGACGCGAAAAACCAGGAACATCGCTGAGCACCACCGAAAAGATCAGGATGATCGAGGCCTCCATAGGCCTTAATCGTTTCACGGCCACAAACAAAGACCTGATCTCCATCGACGCAAGAATGAAATACTACCACATAAACGGGGCATCGATTGCAGTGGTAAATAACTATAAGATCGACTGGGCAAAAAGCTATGGCCTTGCCGATGTAGCAACCGGCAGAAACGTAACACAGCAGACACTCTTTGAACCCGGATCGATCAGTAAATCGATCAACGCCCTCGGCATAATGAAACTATATGAAAACGGAAAGATCGATCTGTTTCGCGACATAAACGATTACCTCATTACCTGGAAGTTCCCCTACCATAGGAAGTATGGCAACAAACAAATAACACTGGCCCAGCTGTTAAGCCACTCAGCAGGGCTCACCGTGCATGGCTTCGGCTTTACCAGCTATGCCGTGGGCGACACATTGCCATCCATCCAACAGATCCTCGACGGAACTCCACCCGCCAGCACCGCACCCGTACGTTCGATGGAAGAGCCAGGAAAGAAATACCGCTATTCTGGAGGCGGAACCATGATCTCCCAACTAGTAGCGATGGACATCACGGGAAAGCCATACGCAGACTACATAAAAGAAACCGTTCTTACTCCGCTGGACATGAGCGACAGCTTCTTCGATCAGCCAGCCCCGGAGAATAAGCGGCCCCGGTTAGCCACAGGTTACACAAGCGTTAACAACAACAACGAAGTGCGCGGCAAATACCCCATTCAACCCCAACAAGCCGCAGCCGGCCTCTGGACAACATCGACCGACCTGGCAAAGATGATCATCGGCATACAAAAATCATTACGCGGAGATAGCAACACATTCCTGACCAAACAAACAGCACAGCTCATGCTCACCCCTTACAACGACCGGTCCGCATGCATGGGCTTCTTTATCGACCAGCGCGGCTCCGAACAATATTTCCACCACGCTGCGGGCAACCCAGGCTTCTCAGGGAAATACTACGCCAGTATGAATGGTGGAAATGGAGTAGTAGTACTGGTAAACTCCGACGACGATCCGCAATTCTTCGAGGAGGTCATCCGCGCCACAGCACGGGCATATCACTGGAAAGGTTTTAAACCGCAGGATCAGATTAAAAAACACGTGCTCGACCTGGCACCCGCAGTCCAGGACAATTACACCGGAACATACCGCTGCGACAACAAGATCATAATCATATCAAAAGACGGCCCCGGACTGACGTATACGGAAGACGGCACCACCTGCCCGATGTACTTCACAACAGACTCCGCATTCTTTAACCTCGAATCACCAGCGCCAAAAAGCTTCCACAGAAAGAACAATGTGCTCATACTGAAAATAACCGATAAAAAAACCACTACCGTCGCTAACAAAATACCCACTAAAAACGTCTCCCGTGAAATAATGAACCGGTATGCCGGAAAATACACAGAACAAACCGGCGAAGGCTCCACCATATATCTGGATAACGATAACCTGTGGCTCAATTCCACAAACACAATCAACCCTCAGAAGCTTGTATTCATATCAGACACCGAATTCTTTATCGACAGGCTCGGAGGTCTTTTTATCTTTATACAAGATCCGGCCACACACAACATCCTGGGCGTAAAATCAAAACAAAACACCAATAGCGATTTCCTGCTAACCAAAGATGAAGAAACCGATTGAAATATTGTGGCACATAGGGTATTGGGCATTATACCTGGCCTTACTGCTGCTATTCTTCCTGCTGCTCACAATAACGGGGGCTACAGGACCGTCCAGGGGCCTTACATTATGGTTTAAACTAATGACAGGGTTCGCCATCATACCCGGAGTCATCGGCTTCTATGCGTCGTACCTGTATTTATATCCCCGGTTCCTGGCAGACCGGCGACTCGTCAGGTTACTGGTGCTCGGTCTGTCATGCTCGGCAATAGCGGCCGTCGCCGGTATCCTGGCAATAGCGCTACTGATAACACCATCCTTTCTACTGGGTGACTATTGGACAGACATAGTCTTCACCTTCTCTTCGGTAACATTGGTCGCCATGATCAATGCCGTACTCGGCGCCGTCGTAAGAGGCTTCGTTACAGGATACAACGATATAAACCTGAAGCTGCAGCTTACTCAGCGAAACCACGAGCTCGAGCTCGAACTGATCCGGCTTCAGTTGGATCCCCACTTCCTGTTCAATACGATCAACAACATCGATATTCTCATAAGCAAACAACCGGAGCAGGCATCGGCATACCTGAACCACCTGTCCGAAATAATGCGCTTTATGTTGTACGAAGCAAAGACCGGCAGAATGCCATTATCGAAAGAGCTGGATTACATAAATAAGTATATCGGCCTCCAACGCCTCCGAACCCCCAATCCCCGTAACATTGAGGTGAATGCATCCGGAGACCTCTCCTGCTGGCAGGTAGAGCCTATGCTATTCATGCCTTTTATAGAGAACGCCTTCAAGCACTATACGCGCGGCGAGCAGGGATACATAAAGATAAAACTCAACGCTACAGCCGGAAGACTTGAGTTCAGTTGTATCAACACATGTTATCCGGAAAGCAGGAACCTAACAACTTCCGGCATCGGCAAAGAGCTGATCGCCAAACGCCTCACCCACGCATACCCACAACGCCATGAGCTTACTTACACCCGCGAGAATAATATCCACACCGTAAACCTATCCATCTGGCAATGAAGATCACCTGTATCATAATCGAAGATGAACCCCTCGCACGCGAACGGCTTGTGGAATACATCAACAGAACCACCACCCTGGACCTGCTGGCACAATTCGACGACGCGCCAACAGCGTTTGCATTCCTGAAGAACAACGCCGTAGACCTCATCTTCCTCGACATCAACCTGGGCCGGATCTCCGGCATAGAAATGCTGGAAACCACCAGGCTAAAAAGCCGCATCATCATCACAACGGCCTACCACGAATTCGCCCTGAAAGGATACGAGCTGAGCGTAACAGATTACCTCCTAAAGCCCTACACCTTCGAACGTTTTACCCAGGCCGTTGCCAAAATAGAAATTGCCCAAAAGAACGACAGACCGGAAACAAGCTATATCTTCATAAAAACCGAAAACCGCCTCGAGAAGATCGACTATGCCGAAATACTCTTCATCGAAGGCATGCGCGATTACCGGCGCATCCATACAGCCACGAAAAAGATCATGACCCTTCAGAATTTCTCCGATCTCGAGCGCGAGATCCCCAGGCACATCATCTGCCGGGTCCACAAATCATACATGGTATCCATCAGCAAGATCGATAGCATCGAACGTGATGAAATAAAGATAGGTAATACCTACATCCCCATATCCGACACATATCGCAAAGAATTTCTCGAGCTGCTGGGGCGCTGACCGTCAAACGCCAATGAATGCTCACCCCACTACCGGCAAGCATCCATTACTTGTATAAAATTTTAGTTCAGTTATACTTTGGCAAACCGCATTTGCGTGCTTACCCCAATGCGGTTCCACGCATTGATCATCACTGTCGACATAATGATCTGCCCGATAGTCACTTCATCGAAGTATTTGGAAGCCTCGGCGTAAGTAGCATCAGAAACCCCGTGTTGGCTTATCAGGGTAACTTCTTCGGTAAGTGCCAGCAAAGCCTTTTCTTCAGGAGTAAAGAGATCAGTTTCACGCCATGCGCTCAGTACAAAGAGACGCTGCGGAGTCTCGCCTAACTTCAGAGCATCGGCACTATGCATATTGAGACAGAAAGCGCATGAGTTGATCTGCGATGCGCGGATCTTGATAAGCTCCTTTTGAAGGGGAGTAAGGTTAGACTTGTTAATCGCAAGAGATAACGTATACACAGCTTTATACATTTCCGGGAGCGATTTTTCGATACTTACGCGTTGTTCCATAACCGTGTTTGTTTTAGTTGATGGATCAAAGCTAGCACCTCAAAACCACCAAAAACTTAAACCGGTTTAAGATCGCTTTTTACCCCTTATTTCACTGAGATATTCCGGAGTAAACCCAAGAAAAGACGCCAGCAGATACTGTGGCACACGATTCACAAAGTCCGGGTAACGTTCGGCGAACCTGTAATAAGCCTCTTCACGCGACAAAGCAAACAACCCCATAACTCGCGACTGCGACGCCGCATGCGCCCGCTGATGCAGCAGCCTGAAATAACGCTCCAACTGCGGAAACTTTGCCAGCAGCTTCTCCTGCTTAGCATAAGAAATAGCGAACACAGTAGTCTTCTCAACAGCCTGTATAAAGAATCCCGAAGCCGTCTGAGATGAAAATGACGAATAATCCGCAAGCCACCAATCCTCCATTGCAAACTGCACCGTCTGCTCAGCCCCCTTCTCATTAATAAAGAACAACCTCAAACATCCCCTTACCACAAAATAATTCGCCCGGCACACCTCCCCCTTCTCCAGCAGGTTCTCCTTCTTCTTAAACTCCCTCTCCTCAAAAAACGACGCCATCCCCACAAACTCCTCCTCGCCAACCGAAATGAACCTATTAATATGCCTAAATAGAGCGTCCTTCATAAGAGATAATACCTCATTACAAATATAATCACGGCCACATAAAATTACCTAAGCCGCGATATCATGCAGAGCAAGTCTGCGAAGAAACAGGAACTTGCCGATAAAATGGAAGTCACATCAGAACACATAAACAGAATACTAAAAGGTCAGGAAAACCTCCAGCCCGAAACAATAGCCCGGCTCGAAAGTATTCTTGGCCTTTCATCAACAATTAAAACACCGCTATAACCAACACCCAAGCCGCCAACCCTACCCCTACCAGCAAAAAATCAAGCGTAATCCCTAACAGCTGGCACTAGGTACTGCCATGCAAGTCAAGCCTCAATTATATAGCGTCAGGCCTCATTATGTATTTTTTGCCGCAAGGCGTTTAGCTGGCGCAAGTCTCTAGCGTAAGCGAAGACTTGTGTCCTAAAATGTTGGCAGTCTCACGACTGCCGCCCAACGCCCGCGCCAACCGTCATCAGAACACTGCCAACCGCCCGGCTTCCTCAGAACAATTAATCGTGAATACGTAGCTGCCAAGTCTCTACCCGAGGCACTCGGGAAGACTTGCCGTGCCCCGAGAATATCGGTGCCTAAAATGTTGGCAGTCTCGCAACTGCCGAAGACACACGCCGAATACTATGACCCATCCCCATTAAACCGGTCCCGAGCAATCGGGACCAGGGAGGTAAAACCCCGTCCAATCCCCTAAGAAAACTCACTCTCTCTATATCCATCCTGTGCATCCTAAAATCTTACAAATCCTGTTCAGACAATTTCCCCAAAAAACCACCCAAATCCCCCTTAATTCACCCCACCACCACAACGAACACCCAAACCCCAGCCAACCCCTATACTGCAAATCAAAATATTTCATACTTTTACCCGGACTATTACTCCTCCCACATGAATTCCAACGCCGCCGTACTATTCGGCCTGGTGACCTTACTGCTGGCAAACCAAAGCCATGCCCAAAACGGCACTGTTACTCGCAACCCTATCCATACTGACAATCCCCGAAACGGCAAAGTAGACGACGCCGTACACCTCGCCGCCGAACGGTACATGGAAAATCCCAATACCGTAGACCTCTCCATCGGCGTCTGGCAGGAAGGCAAAGCATACCGTTATAACTATCACCGCGGCGACGGCCCGCTGGCAACAGCAACCAGCTTCTACGGCCTGGGCTCCATAGCAAAGACATTCGTAACCACACTCCTCGCGCAAGCCGTAGTGGAAGGAAAAGTGAAGCTCAACGATGATATCCGGAAATACCTCCCTGGCAAATACCCCAACCTGGCCTACAACGGCAAGCCTGTACACATAGTAGATCTCGCAAATCACACATCCGGCCTGCCCGAGCTTTCGCGAAACTACTCGGAGAGATACATCGACAGCATCTCCCACCTTCAGCCTCGCGCGCTCACCAACTGGTATAATATTTATACGTCCGACAGCCTGCTGCGCGATATGCACAACACGCACTACTTCGTGCCCGACACCATACCCGGCACGCGCTACCGGTACAACGGCAACGCTATGCTCGTGCTGGCCACCCTGCTCGAGAAAGTATACCAGAAACCATATGCCACGCTGGTAAAAGACTATGTAAAAACACACCTGGGCATGACCGAAACAAAGATCGAGCTCACTGCCCTCGAAAAAAAACGCCTCATGCAGGGCTATGACGAAAACCGCGAGCCGATCCCATTCGCTGTAGACAAAGGCTTCCGCGCAGCCCCAAGCATGATCTCAACCGTTAACGATATGCTTAAATTCATACAGGCAGGCGCAGAAGAAAAAGACCCCGCCATAAAACTTACACACAAAACCACCTGGAAAGATACCGGCGGCTCGAACATCGGCCTGGGTTGGATGCTCGGCACAGACGACCACGGCAACGCCTACTGTATCCACACAGGCCACGAAGGCACCGGCTATAACGCCCTCTGCGTCCTCTATCCCAAACGCCACACCGGCGTAGTCATCCTCGTAAACGAAAGCACCGGCCAGGACCGCGTAGCCGAACTCAAAGAAGCCCTCATCAGAACCCTCTTCACAAAATAATAACCACCCATATACCAATCCCTCAAATTAACCTGCACTTAACGCACGGGCATATCCCATAAAGTAGATTTGCGCAATTAATCTGACACATGCGCGATCTGCTTATTGTACTATTCTTTATTCCCATACTTGCTTTTGCCCAGAACAAACCCGACACCGTCCAAAAAGAAATACCCCATCGGGTAAACACAAAGGAACAACAGCAAAAGCCCTACGTAATTCTCATCTCCGCCGACGGCTTCCGCTACGACCTCGCCGACAGGTACCACGCCACCAACATCATAAAACACCGCGCCGAAGGCATCACCACGCGCTCGATGAAACCGGCATACCCGTCACTCACCTTTCCCAATCACTACACCATCGCCACAGGCCTCTACCCTTCCCACCACGGCCTCGTAGACAACACCTTCTACGACTCGAAAAAGAAAGCCACATACCACATCGGCAGCAAAGCCGTGCGCGACAGCTCATGGTATGGAGGCACACCAATATGGACACTCGCCGAGCAACAGCATATGCTCTCCGCCAGCTTCTTCTGGGTAGGCTCAGAAGCCGCAATCCAGGGAGTGCGCCCCACATACTATTATAACTATAGCACAGCGATACCGTTGGCGAAACGTATAGAAGCCGTACGCAAGTGGCTCACGCTGCCGGAAGAAAAACGACCGCACCTTATAACATTCTATATCTCCGACGTAGACCACGAAGCACACATGCACGGACCTGTCTCGAAAGAGACTGAACATGCCGTAAAAACAGTAGATGAATATATCGCGGCCCTCACACACGTAACCGACTCGCTCAAGCTGCCCGTGAACTACATCTTTGTATCAGACCACGGCATGGCCGAAGTAGATACAACGAAGACAAACATACTCAACCTGCCGCAACTGATCGATACCTCGAAATTCGTGATCCCACGCGGCAGCACGATCCTGCACCTTTATGCAAAAGACAAGAGCGCGATCGAACCCGCATACCAGAAACTGAAAGGAACATCAAAATACTACGATGTATACCGCGCTACAGAAGTCCCCACCCGCCTGCGCTACAGCACCACTGACGATCGCTACCAGCGCATAGGCGATATCGTTATAATCGCCAGATCACCTTACCTTATCCCCAATACATACAAAGGAGTACACGGCATGCACGGATACGACAACGAAGTCCCCGACATGCAAGCCACATTCTATGCATGGGGCCCGGCATTCAAACCGACAACACTCACAACAATCGATAACATAGATATATACCCGCTGATCGCCAGAATACTCGGGCTCACGATAACGGAAAAGATAGACGGCTCTATAAAGAGTTTACAAAAAGCATTGAAATAAAACCTACTTCTGCGGCTTGTTGTCAGGCCTGATAATAAGCCGCAGCGTAGGATCGTTGGTCACAAACGACCACATCCAGCTGAAAGCGAGTTTCATCTTGTTCCGGAAACCGATCAGTGGAATGATGTGAATAAACAGCCAGATACACCAGGCAATAAAGCCCCGCATGGAAAACTTCGGCAGATCGGCCACCGCCTTATACTTCGAAATGATCGCCATACTGCCCCTGTCGTTATAAGCAAAAGATTTCATCGGCAAGCCGTCCCAAAGGCGTTTTAGGTTACGCCCCAGGAGCACCCCTTGCTGAATGGCAACCTGCGCCACCTGCGGATGACCATTGGGAAAAGTCCTGTCGGTAGTCTGAAAACACAGGTCTCCCAAAGCAAAAATATTCTGAGTTCCTTTCACACGGTTATGCTCGTCCACCAGGATACGCCGCCCACGGGTAATAACCTCCTTCGGCAAACCCGGAACCTCGCGCGCTATAACACCCGAAGCCCAGATCAATGCATTGGTTTCTAACCTGCGCCCATCGGCCAGCACCACGCTGCCATCCTGGTAATCTTTAACGGCAACATTAAGGATGATCTGAACACCCAGCCGCCGCAGAACAGTCTCAGCTTCGCGTTGCGCAGTCTTGCTCATCGGCGCCAGCAACACAGGCCCCGCATCGATAAGGTAGATGTGTGCACCGAAATCCGGGATCTCCGGATATTCCTTAACGGCAACATTACGGCCCAGCTCCGCCAGCATCCCCGCAAGCTCAACACCCGTAGGGCCACCGCCGGCAATAACAATATTCAACAGCCGGTCGCGTTTAGCTTTATTCCGTTCACGCACGGCTTTCTCCATGTTCTGCAAAAGCTGGTTGCGCAAGGCAAGCGCCTCATCGATCGTCTTCATCGGTAACGAGCACTTTTTCACGTTCTCCAAACCGAAGTAATTCGACTCCGTACCCAGGGCCAGCACCAGGTAATCATATGAAAGCGTACCGGTATCCGTCTCCAACGTATTCAACTCCGCGTTTACACGAACAAGGCTGCCCATGTGAAAACGAACATTATCACGCCCCTGAAACATCCGGCGAACAGGATAGCTGATGTTGGAGGGCTCGATAAACGCCGTAGCCACCTGGTAGAGCAAGGGTGGAAAGAAAACATAATTGTTGCGGTCTACAAGAGTGATCTCGAAACGCTTATCATGCCAGATGGACTTGATAAAGTTTAAGCCGGCAAAGCCGCCGCCGATAACAATAACCTTCATGATGAAAATACTTTTTGTTTGAAACCGGATCGATCCGCCCTTAACCATTCCACAAAGCCCTCAAAGGCGGGCCTGACACTATAAAGTTAAAAAAATGATACCAGACCGGTCCTACCGATGTAAAATGATGCTCCCTGCGCTTTTAGAAGACATGATTGAAGAAAAGGACACAGCGCATACATTATCCACGAAGAAAAGCGTTATTTTCAAAGAAAGAAATTCCACACAATTGCCCGATCAACGCAAAGATCGGATATCAGCCAAACCATATCACACACTACGTACAACGATATATATCACCAAAAGGCATATATCTAAATGATCAAATGCATACGAATTGAAAAACCATAGCCATGATCACCACCGTTAAAACCATCACCCCGAAAAATCTGATATCGATCCTTATACTCTCGCTGCTATCCGCTTTGAAGCTATATGCCCAACCCAGCCTTCGATTGAGTTTCCCCGAACTCTTTATAAAACTCGACACAACCTGCATGACACCCGATGCCATGGCCTTTGATGCTGCCGGCAATATATACTTATCCGTAACCAATGCCACAACATACGATCGGTTCGGCGCGAAGATCATAAAGCTCAGCCCCACCGGAAAGATCCTCGCCACATGGACCGCCCTCCCAAAACACGCTGCATCCGGCAAAGTACATCCCATGGGCATCGCCATCGCACCCGACGGATTCGTATACATAGCCGATAACCAAAGCTTCGCCGGCCAAAAACACAAGTCACGGGTACTTCGCGCCAAACTTCAAAACGGTGAGATACGAAACTTTGAGACCATCGTCTCCGGCCTCAACGTGGCCAACGGCCTGCGCTACCACAGAGGATACATATACGTAACCGACGCCTGGACAGACAACGAAAGAAAAAGCGGCATCTACCGGTTCAGCATAACGGACCTGAACAACAAACCTGTAATAATAGAACCAGATAATCGCCAGCAATATCTCATCCATGAAATGGAACTCGATCAAAACATCGCGAACGGCGTAGGTGCCGACGGAATGGACTTCGACGCCAGCGGAAACCTGTATGTCGGTAACTTCAGCAACGGCACCATAACCAAGATCACACCAGGCAACAATACAACCGATCGCGAGATCACACGCCTCATCAAAGACAATATGCTCACCGGCTGCGACGGCATCCTCTTCGACCGGTCGTCTAACTCCCTGCTTATCGCCAACTTCCTCCAGAATAGCATACTCCAGTACGACCTCTCCACCAACAGGCTCAGCTCTCTCTGGAAAAATGACGACGCCCCATGCAACGCCAGCCTCGACTGCCCCTGCGACCTCGCAATAGTAAACAACAAACTCATCGTAGTAAACTTCGATACATACACCACACCCGCCAACAGAACACTCGATAACTGCAACACCATCTCCAGCTTCAACATCCTTCGCTAACCAACGCTACGAATATATTGGTCACCACTACTTTTCGAATACCAATGAATTGTTCACAAACGGCAGCAACCTGCTATAAAAACGCCCATCGTCCGTCCAAAGCTTGTCCCATGGATTACCCCGGTACTCTTCAGCCTCATGCTCTATCCCAAGATCATCAAGCTTACGACTGAACTCTACCGCAGAAACAATGTGACTGGCCGTCTGGTCATACCTCGCCCAATCGAACGCCAGCCCACGCAGGCTCCGCAGATTAACCGCAGCATCGTCCAGCGTACGCTCTAATAAAAATCCGTCCTGGATTTTGGCAGTGTGATCTACGTGAAAGACCGGCACGCCATCTTTAGGCTCCATGAAGAAATCACAATAGAAAGGCGGCCGGTTCGGGTTGGGAAGAAACGCCTGGCAAATCGCAACCATGATCTGAGAGCGCCCGGCCCCGGCAAGTTCACCGAATGTCTTCGCAGCATAGATTTTCGACCAATCCGCATCCACATAAGACCACGGTATATACCCGCGCCCCGTAGCCACAGGATGTAACGCATACACTACACTAAACAAATCGGCATGAGTCATCCCCAACTTTAGCGCCCCGCGCCCACCCATAAAATCACCCACCACTGCCCGGCAGTCACGACTGCGAAGCGTACGAAACTTGCCATCGATAAACGGAACTAGCTCATGGGTAGTAAAATCCAGCCATCGCCCGCTGGTAGAAGAATTCTCATACAAGCTGCCACTCGTAGACGAGCTGTAATCCGCCGCCACTAAAATAAAATCACGACACACACCACGCGAAAATGCACGGTTCAACAGCCTCTCCAAACGCCCACTGCTAAACAACTGCTCGGCATTCTGAAAAATATTACGACAATAGTAAACCACAGGATAAGCCTTGCCCGAGCTCGTATAACCCGGCGGCAGATATATAACAATGTTACGCCGCACATCCAACCCGATACGATTATCCCGCAGCACCGCCGAAGTGATCGTCTCACGAACCAATGTGCCCTGGCGCTCAGCAGCGGCCTGCTGCGCCACAACCGCCGTTGTGCCCCAAACCAGGAGCACAACGGCCAAACCAAAACCTGAAAGGATTTTCATAACAGATGTGACGGATTTGTTTTACCACACACAAAGTATCGCGCACCAATCACCTCCCCAAACCATATTGCCAACCGTCATTCCCCGCCACACCAAAGACATATCTTTATTGACAACCGGAAACCACGCCCCACAAAAAAAGGGGCCTCCCAGCCCCAACGAATATACCCCCATCCAACCGAAGGTGGACGAATCACATATTAAACATAGATACCCCATAGATACTCCCCAGATACCCTATAGATTCCCCCACCATACCCCCTATCTTCTCCACTCATCCTCCACTCACCATCCACTCCAGCCCCACTCCTTCCCCACTCCTTCCCCAAATAAATTCGCGCCCAGAGCTGGCGCAAGGTACTGTCATCAAAATCAAACGTCGTTGTCTAACTACTATATGTAAGGCTAGGACTGGCCTGGAATTGGCAAGTCTGCGACTTGCCGTGCCCCGAGAATATCGGTGGTGCCCATCATGTTGGCAGTCTGCGACTGCCGCGAACCGGACTACAGCTGGCGCAAGGTACTGTCATCAAAGTCAAGCCTTATTATGTGGGGTTTGCCGCAAAGCGTCTAGCTGGCGCAAGTCTCTGACTTGTGCCTAAAATGTTCGCAGTCTCACGACTGCACCCTCAACGAAGTTGACCCCCCACTCACAAACCCCACATCCCACACTGCATTTCAAATTCACATAACCAGCCAAATGAACAATCAACAAGCACTCCCCGACCAATACCCATCCTATCAACAAGAATTAACACATATATAACTCCTTTTCACTAACCAAAAAAACTTTTCAGTTGACCAATCTTTGTTCCAGTAATTGCTGGGACAGAAGTTTCGATATGCCTAAATTGACATATTAAAATCTAAAAAAGAACAAATACATAAATAATGGCAATACTGGCAGCTGATTCACCCTTACAAGGCCTCAGTGGGACACTAGGGCATAATATTGTATTCAGAAAATATAATGACAAAACCGTCGTATCCATAAAACCATCCTGCCGAAGAAAGAACAGCGAGCTGCAGGACAGGAACTGCAATAGATTCAAGGATGCCGCCAGGCACGCCCGAACTATATTGAGAGATCCCGTAAAGCGTGATTATTATCGTAAGCTGGCCAAAAAGCAAAATAAGCACAGCGCATATAACGTGATCATATCCGAATATATGTCGTCGGTAAACATCAGTAAGAAAGATGTCGGCACAAAAACCGTCAGCCGGAAACTTACATTATCAGTAACAAAAAAAGGGTTCAAGGTGAAAGAAGTATCAATCTCCATAAAGGCCCCCGATGACTGCATCATAGCAGAAGGAAAAGCAAACTCCATCAGCTCGACCGATTGGATCTATAAGCTTCCGGACGAATACGAACACGGCGATAGCATAATCGTCACCGCCGTAGATGCGTTCGGCCTCATCACAAAGAAGCAGCTTGTCGTATAGACAAGAGTATATATTCCGGAACCGCTACCACTACACCCACGGTAATTCTGAAACCTAAAAACCATACCTTATAATGAAACGAAACTTACTCGTAGTCGTATTGTGTCTTTACGGCACGCTGTTGTACGCACAAAGTAACTGGAAGCGTGTAGAGGGAAAAATTGCAACAACATGGGCAGGACAGGTAGACCCGGCGAACCCATGGCCTGACTATCCCAGACCGCAGATGACACGTGACGTATGGATGAATCTAAACGGCCTTTGGAACTATGCCATAACCGCTAAAGATGCCCCAACACCGGCTGGCTATTCCGGAAATATATTAGTGCCGTTTGCTATCGAGGCGTCGCTGTCAGGAGTAGGTAAAACAGTAGGAAAGGATAACAACCTCTGGTATCAGCGTACATTTACAATCCCGCCAACGTTCAAAGGAAAGAATGTACTGCTGCACTTCGGAGCGGTAGATTGGAAATGCGAAGTATTTATAAACGGCAAGCCCGCCGGCTCGCACCAGGGCGGATACGATCCGTTCTGGTTCGATATCACACCACATTTGAAAAAGAGCGGCGCGCAGGAAATCACGGTTAGCGTATGGGACCCGAGCGACGATGGCCCCCAACCACGGGGAAAACAGATAAAGAATCCGAACAGCATCTGGTACACGCCAGTAACAGGTATCTGGCAAACGGTGTGGCTCGAAGCCGTACCACCAACGCATATAATAAGCATTCAAAATTTAGCCGACATCGATAAGAAAAATGTTATCGTAAAAGCGTTGGTGAATAATATTCAGCCGGATGATCACCTGCGTGTATCAGTATGGGATAACGGACAGAAGCTGAGCGAGCAGGAAACTGGTGGCAGCGAAGTAACGTTGCCGATAGAGAACGTTAAGCTGTGGTCGCCATCAGCGCCATCGCTGTACGATGTGCGCGTGGCCGTGATGCGAAAGGGAAAGCTGATCGATGAGGTAAAGGGATACTTCGCCATGCGAAAGATCTCGGTAGCGCCCGACGGACAGGGTATACAACGAATGATGCTGAACAATGCATTCCTGTTTCAATATGGACCGCTCGACCAGGGATGGTGGCCCGACGGACTGTATACCGCCCCTACCGACAAAGCGCTGAAATTCGACATCGAACAAACAAAGGCAATGGGCTTCAACATGATCCGCAAGCACGTGAAGGTAGAGCCCGCGCGCTGGTACTATCATTGCGATAAACTCGGGCTACTGGTGTGGCAGGACATGCCGAGCGGCGACATGGGAAATCGCTGGGAACCACGCCCCGGCATAATAGGCCTCGCTTCCGACCGCGACCGTACAAAAGAATCCGAGAATATATACAAAACAGAGTGGAAAGCAATAATCGATGCTACAAAGAACTTCCCTTGCATCGTAGTATGGGTACCGTTTAACGAGGGCTGGGGACAATTCAAGACCGATGAGATCGTAAAGTGGACCATGGAATACGAACCATCGCGATTGGTGAACGCGGCCAGCGGTGGCAATTTCTCTAACGCAGGACACATAATCGATCTGCATAACTACCCCGAGCCTGCCATGCCCGATCCCGCGCTATACGGAAAGAATCAAACCATAGCACTCGGCGAATTTGGTGGGCTCGGCCTGCCGCTGGAAGGACACACATGGCAAACCAAAGACAACTGGGGCTATCAGAGCTTTCCGAATGCAACAGAGCTGCTGATCAAATATGACGCGTTTATCACAAGCCTCGACGCCCTTATCCCCAAAGGCTTAAGCGCCGCCGTATATACGCAGACAACAGATGTGGAAGTAGAGATCAACGGACTGATGACATACGACCGCCAGGTATCCAAGATGCCCATCCCAAAGCTGAATAGCATACACAGTAAGCTGTATACACACAAACCTTAACCAGGTAACGAAACCAAAAAGAAGAGGGTACTTCAAAATGAAGTGCCCTCTTCTTTTTTTATCTCCGAATTATTCCTTTCCGCGGCGCTTCTTCAGTCAGCCGACAGGTTGTACTTCGGCCTCTCCATACTCTGGATGACGGAAGAAACAGGTGCTTTCTTCACCCTCATCATGTATTTCACATTCGATATCATAAACGCCACCATTTTTTTCAATGGAGCTTTTCAATTCTTCCAGAACTTTTTCGAATTCTAGAAAAGAATCATGATAGTCAGCAGCAAGAAAAAATCCCTGACTGTGGCTATCCGGTTCAACAGAACACTCAAGGATTTTGCCATCGGAAATGAAGACCGTGCCACGCTCAAGGATGCACGATTCGTTTTCCGGAAACATTTTTTCGATCATGTTGCGAACCTGAACGAGTGTAAGGTTCAGAACAGTACAATAAAAGTTTATCATTATCTAAAGGGGTTATAATGACAGACCAAACCAACTGTGCGAATACAAATTCAAGTACACAAATTGGAGGCTGAAATACAATAAAGGTCAAGGTTAAATTGCTCTGCCTGCATACGAACAGCATCGCCGGTTTCATCTACGTAGATGAACACAAATCTTGCCAAAGAAAACACATTACGTGTAGCTCGATTCGATGGATGGTAAATAACATCTCGCAACGGCTATATTAATATTCCAACAACATTATACATCTAACGTATAGCATTAATATATTTTTTCACGCTACTACTTTAGGAGTATTGACTTTTGTGTTTTCAAAAAAAAGAGGGCATTAAAGGTAAAAGTAAATACAACGAAGCTGCCGAAAGACACAACGTCAGAAAAGACTGAGCTTGTTATTCTGAT
>Ga0247764_1000316_pt1 | contig 17282 bp, 12 predicted proteins | sample UWRJL051202B4_FD_179932 | JGI IMG/M metagenome (GOLD analysis project Ga0247764, IMG submission 179932) | Plant litter microbial communities from Arlington Agricultural Research Station in Wisconsin, United States - UWRJ-L051-202B-4 | ecosystem: Environmental > Terrestrial > Plant litter >...
AACGGGAACATGCCGCCACTCAAGCCCTTGGCCGTACAGAGCAAGTCACCCTGTACATCGGCAGCTTCCGAGGCCCAAAACGGCCCCGTGCGCCCATAACCACTGAAGACCTCATCCAGCACCAGGAAGGTATCGTGACGCCGAGTCCAGTCACGCGCGGCACGCAGCAGCGCCGGATCGTAGCAACGCATACCCGCCGCGCCTTGCACCATCGGCTCCAACACCACGCCAGCGATGGTGTCGGCCTGCTCGGCCATGACGCGCGACAACGCAGCAAAGGCCGCTTCGTAGCCGTTGGCGTCGGGCGGCACGTGAAAACACTCCAGCACCACCGACGCAAAAGGCCGACGAAACACCTCGACGCCACCCAGACCAGTGACGCCGAGCGTCTCGCCGTGAAAGGCGCCCTCGAGCGCCAGGAAGCGCGTGCGCTGCGGGCGGCCGTTTTGATGCCAATACTGCAAGCAGAGCTTGAGCGCGACCTCCACCGCGGTGGAGCCGTTGTCGCTGAAAAAAACCCGTGAATAGCCAGGTGTCTTCGCGAGCAACGCTTGCGCCAGCAACGCCGCGGGTTCGTGAGCGATGCCCGCGAGCGGCACGTGCGACATCCGACCAAGCTGCTCTTGGATGGCGGCGATCAGGCGCGGGTGATCGTGACCGAGCACCGCTGCCCACCACGACGAATTGGCGTCGAGGTAACTCTTGCCGTCCACGTCGAAAAGACGCGAACCGCTGGCGCGCTGGATCACCAGCGGCTCAGTCTGCTCGAGGTATGCCTGCATGGGCGTGTAGGGATGCCACACGCTCTGCTTGTCCAACGCGATCAAACTTTCACGAGAAATCATGCCGACACTGCTTCAGGTACGGGAAGCGGCACCAGCACCGTCACGCGGGTGCCCTCCCCTTCGCTGCTGTCCAAGTGCAACTCACCGCCGTGCGCCTCGATGATGCGTTGCACGATGGGGAGACCCAAGCCGGTTCCGCTCGGGCGCGTAGTGAAAAACGGGTCCAGAGCGCGCTTCAAAACCACGGCCTCCATACCGTGACCCGTGTCGCCGACCACGATTCGCGCGGCGTCTTCGCCCCGCAAGGTGCCGCGATCGATGCGAATATCGACGATGCCGCTGCCGCCCATGGCTTGAGAAGCATTGGCTACCAGATTGTCGAGCACCAAGCGAAACAAGTTGGGGTCGACATCGACGGTTTGTACGGCGGGATCATCGGCGACGGCGACGCGAATCTCCGAGGTGTTGCTAGCGTTGCTGCGGCAGCGATTGGCGAGCTCCACCAGCGATACGGGGGAGCGCTTGACGCTGACGGGACGAGCGAACCGCAGCAGATCCGTGACCAAGCGATTCAGACGCCCGGCCTCTTCTTCGACGATGCCGAGCAACATCGTGCGATCATCGTCGGCGATACCGGTGCGACGCAGGCCGGCCACCGCATTCACGATCACCGCAAGGGGATTCCTGACTTCATGAGCGATGGCCGCCGCCAGCTCACCGACCGCCGCGAGCTGCTTCTTGATGATCAGCTCGCCCTGCAGCTGCGCGAGCTCCGCGTAAGAGCGCCGCAGCTCCTCCGTACGCTGACGCAGGCTACTCGCGGTGTGTTCCAGTTCCCCCGCGGACACTCGGTAACGCCACAACAACGTGCCGGCGGCGCCAACCGCGTAGATCACGAACGCGTGCGGCAGCAGAAAAAGCGATCCGCGCGTCACACCCACCATCACCAACACGTCGTTGACCGTGGCGCCCCCCACGCACAACGAGGTCAACAGCACGGTGAGAATATCCCGCCGCCCGCGCGAATAAGCCACGCTCAAGACGGCAATCGCGATCAGCACCTCCGCAGTGCCGACGCAGTAAAAGATCCAGCCGATCCAGCTGGGATCGCCCTGACCATGCACCATGCGTTGCTGAAAGGCCTGGGAGGAATCCAGGTGATAGCTATCGGCATTCCACAGCGCGCCGGTGCACGCCGCAACCGAGAGCAGCGCGGCCAGGCCGTACACCACGGGCAGGAAGCGGTAGCGTGACCCCGAGAACGACAAGCGCAGCGCAAAATGCAGATTCAGCGCTGCCGCGCCGATGCCGGCCGCGTGCGCCATTTCGTCGGCAACGCGACGCAACCACAAGGCGCTGTCCGACAAGTCCAGCACCGTCCCGAGCGTGAGGATGCTGAACGTCGCGCACAGCAGGGAAAACAGCAAGTACTCTCGCTCGCGCCGCCCCACCGTATAGACCAACGCAAAAAACAGGGCGAGCCCAAGGTGGGTCACCGCCCATGCTGCGAAGATGCCGAGCAAGAACTGGGAGGTCATCGCGCAACCTCCAGGGTCGGGTTCACGGTCACGTTGCAGGGGATCTGTGAGGGCGCGTCGGCCAGCTTCAACGACAAATCACCGACGGGAGGTGCGCTCAGCGCGAGTCCCCGATTCGGCTCCACCTGCTGCTGCCAGGCTTGCTGCCCGCGCTCGACGCGCAGCACCAGCGGCGAGGTGTTGGGTGCCCGGATCGTCAACCACTCAAAGCTGAGGCTAGGCTTGCCGCCGCGATAGTAGGTCCCCAAAGGGCTCCAACACACGAAGCGTGGCGCCATGGCGTCCGGCAACGTCCCGCGTCGCTCCCCGACATAGAAGTCTATCAGAGCGTGAGCGCTGTTCCCTGCGGGTGTCCGCAGGGCATGCCCCGCCTCGGACACCAGCAGCGCCAGCAGCACGTGCGGCCCCGGGCTGAGCTCTCCCGTGCCGGCCGCCAAATCGCCGAGTAAAAGCTGCGAGCCGACCTCGCGCGGAACTCCACCGTCGAAGCTGATGAGGGTGCGGACGCCCGACGCGCCCGCTGGCAGCAGCGTACGAACGCGCACGGGCTCACTCCGCCACGTCGCTACCGCGAGCACGTCGCCAAATGCGGGCGCATCGATCTCCACGCGCGCGTTGGACGGCAGCGGCGCGGTCGGCAGCGGCGACAGCTCGAGCTGCGGGAGTTGCGGGGCCGCGACAGGCGACGCACTCGGAGATTTTGGCGCGACGCGCTGTGAGCTCGCGCTGCGCGCGACGGGCCGCGTCGCTGGCGCACAACTCAGCGCGGTGAGGCAGCACAGCAGGGAGTGACCCGCGGCTGCCCGACACCGCCCACGGATTGTCGTGCCGCCCGAGCCCGCAGGGCCATCGCGGAGCAGGCTGAGTACGGACAAGCCTTCGGTATTTACCTCACCAGGCCCGGCTTGGCGACAGCCGTGGCCAGGAGGCTTCCGGCAGTGCCGGCGATCTGCTACGCCGAGCCTCCCATGAGCTACCTGGTCCTAGCCCGCAAGTGGCGTCCGATGCGGTTCCAGGACCTGGTCGGGCAAGATCACGTCGCGCGCACCCTCGGCAACGCCATCCGCAGCGGACGCGTCGCTCACGCGTTCCTGTTTACCGGCGTACGCGGCGTCGGCAAGACCACGAGCGCGCGGATTCTGGCCAAGGCGCTCAACTGCATGGGCGACCCGGACAGCACGACGCCAGGGAGCGACCCGGGCCCGACGACGGAGCCTTGCCTCAAATGCCCTGCGTGCCTGGAGATCACCGCCGGCACGGACATGGACGTGCGCGAGATCGACGGCGCCAGCTACAACGGCGTGGACGAGGTGCGTAAGCTGCAAGACAGCATTCCGTATCGTCCCTCGCGCGACCGTTACAAGATTTACATCGTGGACGAAGTCCACATGCTGTCCACCAACGCCTGGAATGCTTTCCTCAAGACCCTGGAGGAGCCTCCGCCGCACGTGAAATTCATCTTCGCGACGACGGAGGTGCACAAGGTTCCGATCACGATCCTCTCGCGCGTACAGCGCTTCGACTTCAAATTGATCGGCGCGCAGGTCGTGGCGCAGCGCCTGCGCTACGTGCTCGAACAAGAAGGCATCAGCGCAGACGACGCCGCCGTCGCGGTGGTCGCGCGCGAAGCGGCCGGCAGCATGCGCGATGCCATGAGCCTGTTGGATCAGTTGATCGCCTGGGGCGGCACGGATCTACAGGGCGAAGAGGTCGCGCGAGTGCTCGGCGTGGTCAGTCACACCGTGCTGTATCAACTCGGTCGTGCGCTGGTGTCGGGTGACGCGGCGCGCTGCCTGACCATCGTTGCCGAGCTGGTAGACCAGGGGCAGGATATTCCGCACGCGGCGCGCGACCTGGTGGCGTTACTGCGCAATCTGGTGGTCGCCAAGGTCGCGAGTGATCCGGAGCGCCTGCTCGATCTGCCCGACGCGGAAGCCAAAGACGTGACGGCGCTCGCCGCCGAAACACACGCGGATGACCTGATCCGCCTGCATCAAGGCTTCGCGGCCAGCTACGACGAAATCGTCAAGAGTGGGCAACCGCGCGCAGCGCTGGAGATGTTGCTGGTGCGCTTGGCGCGACGCCCTCCCCTGATTCCGATCGATGCTCTGGTGCAACGCCTGGGGCAGCTGGAACGGCGACTGGCCGGGGGTGCGCCGCGCGGCGCCGCTCCGCAGCAACGCCCGGCGCCGCTTCCGCCCGCGCAAACGCCGCCCGTTCAGCCCGCCGCCGGACCACCTCAAGCAGCCGCACGCCCGCGAGAGGTCCGCACGGCGCCGAGTCCGCGACCGGAACGCGCGGACGATCGCAAGGAGCCTCCAAGCGCGCCGCCGCCCCCACGCCCGGTCGCGCTGCGCGCTCGCTCGGAGCAGCCCGCGGCTGCGCTCCCGCCCGAACCAGCGCCGAACCTGGATCTCGAGGAGGTGCTCCGCGCCATCGTCGCGCGCGTCGCCACGTCGCGCCCAGAACTCGCAGCCAAGCTGGAGCACGCCGTGGCGCTAGAACGAACTCCGGGACAGCTCGTGCTGGGGTGGACCAAGGACAACGTGTTCGCAGCGCTCGTGGCCACACCGGAATGCAGCGCCATCATCGAACAAGCAGCGAGCTCGATACTCAAGACCCCGACACGCGTGGTGCAGGAGCTCGACTCGGCCCGCGCCGCCGGCAAGAAGACGCTGAGCAATCTGGAAGCCGAGGCGCGTGAGCGCCGGAGGCGGGAAGCCTACGAACGGGCTCGCTCGCACCCGCGGCTCGCAGAGGCGCTGGAAGTGCTGGGCGCACGGCTACGCGATCTGCGACTTGCCAAGCCGAGCTGAGCCAGTACTTTTCCGGAAGCCATGCTGCCCGAGCGACTCCGCCGCGTCATCACCCTGCTCGCTCGTCTGCCAGGCGTCGGCGAGAAAACGGCGCAGCGTTTCGCGCTGCATCTCGCGGCCGAGACAGCTGGCCTCGCCGGTGAGCTGGGCACGGAGCTGTTGGCGCTGCCGGCATCGGTGGCACCCTGCGCGCGCTGCCGCAATCTTGCGGAGCTGGTGGATGGCGTCGCGCTGTGTGCAGTGTGCCGTGACAGGCGACGTGATGCCGAGCTGCTGTGCATCGTGCACCGCGTTCAGGATCTGTTGGCGATCGAACGCAGCGGCGCCATGCGCGGACGCTATTTCGTGCTCGGGCGCCTGTTATCGCCGCTCGACGGCATCGGCCCCGACGAACTGCCGCTCGCGGAGCTGTTGTCTCGCATCCGTGAAGACGGCGTAAAAGAGGTGATTCTGGCCACCCCTCCGTCAGTGGATGGTGAGGCCACGGCGTTACTTCTAGCGCGCGAACTTTCGGCGCGCGGCGTACAATTGACCCGAATTGCCAGCGGAATTCCGCATGGCGGGGATCTCGAATTCGCGGATCAAGTCACGCTTGGCCGTGCCATCGACGGCCGCCGTTCGATAAGCTAGGCTCCGCCCCCCGCATGGCCAAGACGATTGTGCGCTCAGAGGCTGCTCCTGCCCCCGTTGGGCCGTATTCTCAGGCCGTCAAGGTGGGCGGGTGGCTGTATGCTTCCGGGCAAATTCCGCTGGATCCGCAGACAGGCCAGCTGGTGCAAGGCGGTATCGAGCACGAAACGCGCCGGGTGATGGACAACCTGTCCGCCGTGTTGGCCGCCGCCGGCGCCTCGTTCCAGCAGGTCGTGAAGGTGACGGTGTACCTCACGGACATGCAAGACTTTCCCGCGTTCAACGCGGTGTTTGCCGGGTATTTCCCCAGCGATCCTCCAGCGCGTGCCACCGTCGCAGTCGCGGCGTTGCCGCGCGGAGCCCACATCGAAATCGATGCGGTCGCTTTCATAGACTGACTGTTCCTACTGCGGTCGCGCCCGCGTGTGGCGCCCGCGATTTTTTGGAGAAGCGATGTCCATCAAGACGCAAACCAGTGCCCCTTCCTTCGATTCCGACTTGCTGACCGCGACGGCCGCGACGGCCAAAAGTGCGCTCCAGCAAGCCTCTGGGCGCGCGGTAGAGCTCGTGGAGGCTTGGGTACAAGCCGGTAACAGCGCCGCAGTCGCCGAGGTTGCGGAGCGAGGCGAAGGCGCATCGCGCAAGGCGGCCCGCCGCGGTCTAAACGTGCTGCGCGCGCGCGGCGTACGCGTGGATGCAGCTCCGCGCGTCACCAGCTTGGGCGGCGGCACCCCTGCCCCTGCCAGCGTGGAGGCCTGGCTCGTCACGCCGGACGCGGCCGGTACCACGCTCTTCGTGATCGCCTCGCGCTCCGCGACGTCACGCACGGAGAGCGGCTTTTTCTATCTGCACGACGAGATCGGCGTGCACTCCGCTAACGTGGGCACGCTCAGCGGCTCCGGCCTGAAGGATGCGCTGAAGCGCAGCTCACAGGGCCGCGGTGAAGCAGTCCGCGTGCCGGTGGAGTACGTCCGCAAGCGCATCGCGGAAGCGCGCGAGCTTCAGAAGAGCCGCGGCATTCCAGAGCCGCTGGGCATGACCAGCGCGCGTCAATTGCTCGAACCGGTGCCTGCCGAGCTCGTGCCGCATCCGCTCGAGGGCGAAGGCTTGGAAGTGGCCGACGATGACGTGGCCGAGCTGGCGCGGCGTTCCGGCACGCTCCACGCGTTTCACGAGTTCCGCGGTTGGTTGCCCGAGCGCGCAGCGGTCGAAGAGATGTTGAAGGAGATCGGCGAAAAATTGCCGGCCGGCGGCGAAGAGCCGTCGCAAGAGCTCGTACAGACGACGCTCAAAGAGGCGGTGGCCGCCGCGACCGATCGTTACTTCGGTCCCGAACGTCGGGCGCGCCTGGTCGAACGCTTGCGTGATAGCGCGCTCAGCGTGCTGGCCACGCAGGGTGAAGTCCGCGCGCTGGAGCTGGTCGCTACCATGCGCCGCATCGAGCGCTCCGGCTTGATCACGGATCCGCCACGCGAGGTCCCGTTCCTGTCGGCGTTCTTCGAGAAGGCGATCGCGACCTTGGCGCTGCAAAGCGGCGGGCGACTACAGATTCCGCGGCGCCAAGCAGAAGAGACCGCCGCCGAAGCGCCGGTCAATCCGTGACTCTCAGGTCGCTCGAGCGTGGGCGCGAAACGCAGCCAGCAAACGCTGCGTGAGGGCGCCCGGGCGACCATTGCCGATCACGCTGCCGTCGACACGCACGACGGGCAGGAGCTCGCGAATCGACGAAGAGATGAACAACTCTTCGAGGTTCGCGAGTTCGGTCTTCAAGAGCGCGCGTTCACCCACCGGGATGCCGAGCTCGCGCGCGACGAGCAACACGCGCGAGCGCGTGATGCCAGCCAAGATGCCAAACGACAACGGTGGCGTCAGCAGCTTGCCGCCGCTGACGGCGAATACATTGGACGAAGCGCCTTCCAGAATTCGCGCTTCGTTGTCGACGAGCAGCGCCTCTTCGGCGCCCGCGCGCTGCGCAATGTCCATCGCCAGCACCGAGACCAAGTAGTTGCCGAGCTTGGCGCCTGCGGCGTCCGTGCCGTCCGCGACGCGTTGCGTGCGGAACGTGACGGCCGTGATGCCGCGCTCGTACTTCTCCTCCGGCAGCGGCTCCAGCGGTAGCGCCATGACCACGCGCAGCGGGCGATTCGCGAGCTGCGGGCTCAGGCCGAGCCGCGTGCCCTGTCCGCGTGTCAGCGTGATGCGCACGTAACACTCTTGAGCCCCGCTCGAGCTGACCGCACGCTTGGCTTCCTCTGCAAACTCCGACAGCGAGATCGGCAACGGCAGCTTCACGCGCGCCGCGCTCTCTGCCAGCCGCTCCAGGTGTTCGCTGAGCGCGAAGATCCGCCCCGCATAGGTGCGTAGCGTCTCGAACACGGAGTCGCCGTACAAAAAGCCGCGGTCGAACACGCTGACGACAGCGCTCTCGGGAGTGCGTTCCTCCCCGTCTATCAGAATGCTGCCCGCTGCGCTCATGCGCTACTTCGCCGCTTGCTCCGGCGATACCCGGCGCGATTCACGACCACCCTCCCACGTCACTTCCAACTCCAGCGGCACACTGCTGCGCACCGTAATCTTCGGTGCTTCAGCGGCGTTCTTGCGGGCCTCCACGCGAAGATCGACGAGCCCCGACGGACCGAACGGGTACCGGTCGACGCCCACCTCGTCCAGCGTCCACAAGCGCCAGGTCAAGCGGCGGCGAAGCGGCTCCGCGCGCAAGCCGAGGATGTATTCGAAGAACACGGCGATGGGCGTGATGCCGGTCCAGCCCACGAAATCTCTTCTGCCGCGCCCTTCCGCGTGCGCGTCGGGCGCAAAGTGCTCCCACACGCTGGAGGTGCGCGCGAAGCAGTCCATCACCTGGGAGAAATGGTTCTCCGCGATCTCGTGCGCGAGCGCGTGATAGCCGTGCCGACTCAGGCCGCTCAGCACCATGTAGTTCGTTGGCGCCCACACGCCGCCGAGCCACAAACCACCATCCGGATCGTATCCGTCCGTGTCAGCTGACAAGCTTGGCACGCGGTGCTCGCGATTAAATTCCAGGGTCGACTTCAGGTGCTCGACGAAACGCTCCAGGCGCTCGGGCGGCACGGCGTCCGCGAGCAAGGCCCAATAGGCGCCGATGGTCTTGACGCTGGTGATGCGCGATTGGTCACGCGCCAGGTCGTGATAAAATCCGGTCTTTTCGTCCCACAGGTTCTGGTTGATCCAGGCGACGAGCGCCGCGTTCTCCTCGGCAAAATCTGGAACTTCTTCGCGGCGATCGAGCACGTCGGCCATCTCCAGCACGACGCGGTTCGCCAGCACCTGCTGCATGTTGGTGTCGACCCAGGTGCGGTGAGCATGGTCGTACCACTGGTGCGCGCCGGCCGGCGTGCGCGGCTGATTGACCATGCCGCTCGCCCAACCAGTTCCCCAGTAGCTGCCGTTCGGCCAGGTCCGATAACGTCGGAACCACTGACCGTAGGCGACGAGCGCGGGGAACACCTCTGCCAGACGTTGCTCATTGCACGTCGCTTCGTAGTACTCCCACTCGCTCCATCCGAGCACGTTTGGGCCGGTGCCTGCGGGATCGAAGCGCGCGTAACACTCGCTGCCGTCGCCTTCGCGAAACTGCCGGCAGATGCCACCATCGGGATGTTGCTTGGCGTAAAAGTTATCCAGCGTGAGCTGGAACTTGCGCGCGCGATCGGCGTAACGCCCGAACAACGTGATGAACACCGAGTCCCACATGAACAAGCAATCGGCGAACATCGTGGACGAGAAGTCCGAGACGAAGCCGTTCTCATCCGTGGCGCGTCGGAAGTTCGCGAACGCGATCTGAAGACAGTGATAATAACAAGCCACCGCCTCCGGCCGAGCCGGGTAGTGGGGCGCGGGAATGATGCTCCGCGCTTGTTCGAAGCTTGGCCACGGATCCATATTGCGCCGCGGCTTCGACCGGAACGGGTTCTCCTCCGCGAATGGGCTCTGAACGTACGTCGGGAGGTAGGCACGGCCTCCCGGAACGTTTCTCAGTCTGAGCGGGTTGCGCATTGCGGAGCCTGAGTTTCAACCGCTACATACCACAGTCGCTCAAAGGCTCGTCGCTTCGCGCACACCGATTGTTGCTCGACGCGGACGTCAGGCCCGCACGGGCCCGCAGGGCGGTTCTGACACAGCCGTGCGCAACGCTGTCGCAACCTGACCGATTCGAAGCGGCAACCGAAACGCGCCTTCCTGCCTTAAGTTTCGTGGTTTCCGTCCGCGGCTCGCAGATCCTGCGTAATTCGAGCGACTTCTGGGGCCTGCAAACCGAGAACGAGCGAGCGTTCCGCCCGAACTTTCGCCAATGCAACGCCCATCCGCTCGAAGGTCAGGTCGCGCAATCGTCGATCGTCGAAGCCCGCCTCTTCCGGGTAGATCGGAACCAGAATTTCCAGCATCACCGCCTGGGGACGAATTCCGGCACTGCCTTTGGATAGGATCGCTCCAGTGCCCTCGACGATAACCGGCACGATCGGAACCCGATTTCTCGCGGCGATCCAGAAGGCGCCACGGTAGAAGCTCTTCAAGTTCCCGGTTTTGGAGCGCGTGCCTTCGGGGAACACGCACAGATTGGCGCCTTCCCGCAGCCGCGCTTCGCAGCTCCGCAGCATGCGCCGAATGCTGGCCAGGTTACCGCGCTTGAGCGGTACGTAGCCGTTCATCCACATGTTCCAGCCCAGAAACGGGACGTAGAAGTTCTCGAGTTTGCTGACCCACAAGAACTGCAGGTTGATCGCGTAGACCGCGAGTATGTCGACCATCGACTGGTGATTGACCACGAACACGCAGGAGCGGATGCCGAGCGCGCGTTCGCGCCCCTTCACATTGAGGGAGGCGTAGGGTGCGCGAGACAGATAATGCGCGGCCCAATGGGTGGTGTACCAGTGCAGCAGCCGCCGAGGCCGTTGCCAGAAGGTGAGCAGATAGAGCAGCAGCGCCGGGAAAAACAGCAGGATGACGGTGCTGAGCAAGTACGGCCAATACAGCGCGTTGAACAGCGCGAGCCCGAGCGGGTTACGGAGGATCGAAGGCTTTCGGCTCACGCCCGGACGCTAGCGCATGGAAAGCCGCCTGGGTGGATCGGAAAAAACCGAAGGCGCAAGCCAGAAGAAAAGAGCTTGAAACCTCGATTGTTTGGCGAAACACTGCCCCGCCACAATGAAGCTCCGCAGCCACTTGCCTCACCTGCTGTGCGCCCTTTCGCTGTTCGCGTGTAACAAACGCGAGCCCGAACCCACCGCCAGCCAACCTGCGACGATTCCTTCTGCCCCCGCTGCGGAAGCGACTCCAAGCGCTGCGCCGGCCGCGGCCGAACCGACCGCAGCACCCGCGGAAAGCGCGCCGCCCGCCGCACCAGCCGCGGCCGACCCCAAGACCATTCCGGCACCGGAGGACGTTGCGCAGGCGCCGAAGGACGCGAAGAAGACCAAGACGGGACTTCAGTCGAAGGTGCTCTCGCCCGGCAAGGGCAAGGATCATCCGACGGACGCGGACAAGGTCAAGGTGCACTACACGGGCTGGACCACCGACGGCAAAATGTTCGACTCGTCCGTCGCGCGCGGCGAGCCGACGAGCTTCGCGGTGACGCAAGTCATCCCGGGTTGGACCGAGGGCTTGAAGCTGATGGTCGCCGGCGAGAAGCGCAGGTTTTGGATCCCGGCCGCGCTCGCCTACGGCGAGAAGCCGATGCCGGGAATGCCTGCGGGAGCGCTCACGTTCGACGTGGAGCTGATCGATATCGTCGCTCAGCCAAAGACTCCCGAGGACGTGGCTGCAGCGCCCGCCACCGCCAAGAAGACCAAGTCCGGCATCGCCTACCGAGTCCTGAAAGCAGGCACCGGCAAGACGCATCCCACCGCCACTAGCACCGTCACCGTGCACTACTCGGGCTGGACGCTCGACGGAAAGATGTTCGACTCCTCCGTGGTGCGCGGTGAGCCAACGAGCTTCGGTCTGAACCAGGTCATCCCCGGTTGGACGGAAGGCGTGCAGCTGATGGTCGAGGGCGAAAAGACGCGCTTCTGGATCCCAGGGAACATGGCTTACGGCGACAAGGCCGCAGGGGGCCGTCCTTCCGGTACCCTCGTGTTCGACATCGAGCTATTACAGATAAAGTAGCGTCGTTCCTTGCTGAAACGACGCCCGCAGATCCCGGTTCGGGCCTGTCCCCCGTCGGGGGACGACGAGCGCGTCGGCCGAAACCGGGCTTTGCAGGCGGGTTGGCTGACGCGTTCCTCAGAGGGGCCTCGCGCGCCAGACGGCTAAGTTTTCTCCAGCAGGTGGCCGTGGGCGAGCTCGCGGACTGGGACCTGCAGGCGATCGAGCAGTTCGCGGCTGGTGCTGGTGAGCAGCAGTGTGACGTCGTGATCGTCGCGGAAGCGCTCGATCATGTCGTAGACCAGGGCCCGTGTGGCGCGATCCAGGTTCGCGTCGGGATCGTCGAAGAACAGGAAATTGGGTTGGATTGCCAGCGCGCGCGCCAGGCTGACGCGGCGCCGCACACCGCTCGACAAGTGTGCGGGCAAGGCGTGAAAGTCGTTTTGGGACACGCGCACGTCGCTCAGCAACTCACGCGCGCGTGAATCGATCTGAGCTTCGTCCAGGCCGAGCGTTTCCGCGTGGTACTTGAGCGGCAAGATCACGTTGTTGAGCGCCGAAGAGTTCGAGAGCAGGCCTCCGCTGTGGAAGATGAACCCGCGCCGCACACCGTGTCGGAACAGATCACTCGGCCTGAGTTGATTCGGCACCTGTCCGTCGAGCAGCACGCGCCCGGTCGAGGTCGGTACGAGCCCGGCGCAGACGTAGAGGAACGTGGATTTGCCGACGCCGTTGTCACCGGTCACGACTAGATTGCTGCCGCGCTGGAGCGTCAGCGACGTCTCGCGTAACACCCACAACTCGCCGTAGCGAAAACTTGCCGATTCGAGCTCGAGCCCCGGGATCACGACCACCTCATCGCAGCGGCGGTCCCCCAAACCAATAGAACAACACGGTTAGCGCCGTGTCGTAGACCACGCAGCCGAGCAGCGTTTTGACCACGGCAGCGCTGGCTTGGCGCGGCACCTCGGTCGGCGAGCTCTGCACTTTCAAGCCGTAATGACAGGCAAACCACCCCAAAATCGTGCCGAGCCCGATGCCCTTGAACAGGAAAAGCACCAGGTCGTGCGGTAAGAGCGCACGACCGATGCCCGCGCGCAGCTCCACCGGACTTGGCCCGAGCACGCTCTGCCCGATCACCGCGGCCGACAGCACCGCGACCACGCTGAAGTACACCATCAGCACGACCACGCTGACAACGGACGCCACGACGCGCGGCAACACGATGAAGCGCGGCGTGTCGATGCCGAGCGAGCTCAACGCTTGAACCTCGTGGCTCACTTTCATGTTCCCGAGCTCGGTCGCGATCGCAGTGCCCGAGCGCCCCGCCACGATGATGGCCGTGATCAGCGGCGACAGCTCACGCAGCACCACCGCCACCAAGATCTTACCGAGCAGTTCGCCGTCGGCGCCCGGCACCATCAAGCTTGTCTGAATCACGATGGTGGCGCCGATCAGCATGCCAATGATGCTGACCAAGGTCACGGCCTGCACGCCTGTGAACAGAATCTGTGTCAACGTGACCGCGTGCGCGGTTCGGCGCGCGGAGCCACCCGGTGTGCTGATGGACGCCACCGCGTTACCCAAGGTGGCCAGCAGCTCCGCTAGACCTCGCAGGTTCGAAAGCGCGCTGCGCCCCACCGCTCCCAACACGCCCGTTCGCGGCCGATAGTCGCGCCGTGGATCGTACGGCATCGTCGAGCGCGCCGTCGGGAGCGGATCTTGGCTCATCGACATGCGATCACCGCCCGGTTCCCCGAGAGCTGCTGGCGTGAATGGTCTCGGCTCTGAGCTGCATTCGGCTCCGATGCTCCCCGGTCGAGAGGGGCCACGGCCCCATACTAAACTGAACCCAGTTTGGGGTTAGGGCCAAACCGGGGAGGAGCGGCGGAATTCACTTCCGCCGCCGAGGGGCGGAGCCCCTCACGAACAACCAACCCTACTTCAAAGCTTCGAGCCGCGCCTTTGCCGCCGGCAAGCCGTCGGTTTGCACAGCGCGTTCGTACATTTGCACGGCCTTCGGCTTCTCACCGAGGGCCTCGTGGATTTCGCCAAGGCGCAGGAAAACGACGCTCTTCTTGATGGGTCCGTTGTCGTCCAGCTTCTGCAGCAGCAGCGCGCGGTACATCTGCTGAGCCTTCTTGTGATCGCCGAGCTGAAGGGCGACCTCACCGAGCTGGGTGAGTACCGCGATATTGCCCGGTTCGATGCGGAAGGCCTTGTCGAGCTCGTCGAGCGCGCGCTGTGAGTGTCCCTCGGCCAGGTACGCTTGCGCCAAACGGCGATGGATCTCGCCTAGCTCCTTGGTGCGCTTCGGGCCGTAGCTGGCGACGATCTTCTCCAAGACTTGCGCCGCCGCCTGTCCGCGCCCCGACGCGCTGTAACGATCGCAGAGCTCGAGCAAGAGCTCGCGATCGTCCGGCGCGAGGTCAGCCGCGCGGCTGAGCAGCTCCGCCGCGCCCGCGTCGTCGCCGGCACGGGTGGCCAGCGTGCTCGCCGCTTGGCGCAACAGCTGCACGGCGGCGCGCGGAGACTCCGCGAACTCTGCTTGGCGCGCGAGCAACTTGGCCAAGTCGCGGTGACGCTCGAGCCGCCCATACGCCGCGGCCAAGCGCTGATTCAAGCTCTCACTGCGCTCCGAAGCGGCGATGCCGCGCTCCAGCGCGCTGACCACCGCGTCCTCCGAACCCAAGGCGCCCTGCACGTCTGCCAGCGCCAAGGAGAGCTGAACGGCCTCTTCACCCGAAGCTTGTTCGAGCAACGTGGACAATACCTCGCTGGCTTCCTCGAGCCGATTCTCAGCGCGCAACAAGCGCGCGAGCGCCTCCAGTGCGCCGCGGTGTTTGGGTTCGCGTCGCAGCACGCCGCGGTAAGTTTGAATGGCGCGTTCACGATCGTTGAGCCGCGACTCGCTGATTTCACCCAGCCGCACTTGGAAGCTGAGTTCGGCCGCGACGTCTCCGCGAGCGCCGGCCGCTTCGATCTGGCTGGCTAGCAGGTCCGCTAGCTCCTCGTCACGACCCGTGCGTTCGTACAGCGCGCTGAGCCGCACCACCGCCGCGGGCTGTCCTGGTTCCTCGTCCAGGATGGCGCGCAGCTGGTCGATGGCGTTGTCGAAGGATTGGAACTTGTCTTCGAACAGCTGCGAAAGCTCCAGACGCAACACGCTGCGCTCGATGGGCGAAGTGGCTACGTCGATCAAGCGCTCGATCATGCGCGCCAAGTCTTGGTGCCGGTCGAGCTTGCCGTACAAATCGCGCAGGGCAGCCGGCGCAACGCGTTCCGTCGGTTCTTCCTCGAACAGCTGCTCGTAGAGCTGCACGGCACGCGCCGCATCCGAAAGTTTGTCGCGTGCCACAGCCGCTGCCGAAAGGCGCAGCTCCCGTGCCGCCACCGGATCGCTGGCAAGTTCGCTCTGCTTGACCAACAGCTGGAAGGTCTCGGCGAAATCCCCAGCATTTTCGCGGAGCTTAGTGAGTGCTTGCAGCGCGTAGCGATTGCCATCGTCGAGTGACAGCAGCTCGCGCAGGATAGCTTCCACCAACGCCGGATCACCGGCGCGCTCGGCGATTTCGCGAGCACGCACGTAAAGCTCTTCACGCCGCGTGTCGTCGAACTGCAGCTTGGCCCGGCGCCGCAGCGTATCGACCAAATCGCGCTCGCGGCCGGACGCCGTCTGCAGGTTCTCGAGCAAGGCCAAGACCTCGTCGTTGCTACCGTCGTGCTCGAGCGCGAGGCGCAAGACTTCTTCCGCTCCGCGCGCGTCGCCCGCGCGATCGCGCAGCCACCCGGCCAAACGAATGCACAGCGCGACCGCAACATCCGGAATCAAGCCAGGGCTCTGCTCGATGGCGCGACGCAGGGCCGCGGAGGCACTCACCCATTCATTCGTCAGGCCCGCCAAGCGCTCCGTCTCGTCGAGCAGGCGCGCGTCGTCCGGTGCCTCTTGCAACGCTTGCTCGATCACGGCCAGCGCGGCCTTGGGATCGCGACTTTCCTGCTCCAATACCTCGGCCAGGTTCTTGCGCAGCTCCACACGCGCGTCGGCGCTGGAAGCAAAACCTACACGCTGCTCGTACAGCTTGGCCAAGCGATCGGTGCGACCCCGAGCGCGGTACACGCTCTCCAGTACTTCCGCGGCTTCATCGAATAGATCCGGCAAGCGCGTGAGCTTCTCCAGCTCTTCCATGCTGCGCTCGTGCGTGGGATCGGCCTCGAGCGCGAGCCGAAGCGAGCCCAGCGCCCGCGCCGGCTCGTGAAACTCCGCGTTCTGCAGCGAAGCCAGGCGGTAGTAGAGCTCGGCCCGCGCCGAATCCACGCTCTCCACCACCACACGCCGCTCGATGATGTCGGACAACGCCCCGTGGTCGCCCAAGCGCTCGAACAGCCGATCGAGCGCCATCAGCAACTCGGGTTGATCGCCGGCTTGCTCCAGCGCGCGTTCGTAGGCGGCCACCGCGCGGCGGTCATCCTTCAACTGCTGCTCAGCCACACGGGCCAAGCGCACGTACAGGTCGCGCGAGACCTCCGGGTCGAAGGTGGCGCCCGCGCGCTCGCTCAGGGCGTCCGCGTAACGTTCGAATCCGCCCACGACGGCCGACAACCGCTCGAGCTCGACGTGAAGCTCGTCGCTCTCGGGGCGTTCGGCCAAGGCACGCAACAACGCGCCGAGCGCATCGCCACCGCGCTCGAGCCGCTTTTCGAGCAGCTCTGCGATCTCCATCAACGTCCGCACACGATCGAGCGGATCGGTCTCCACCGTCAGGCGCAGCTCGAGCACGAGCGACAGCTCCGTCAGGCGCTCTGTCTTCTGCAAGACCGGCACCAAGATCTCCGCCACGCGCTGCCGCAGATCCTCGTGCTGCTCACCCAGCGTACGCACGCGCTGCACGATTTCGGAGTCCTGCGGCGCGTCGTCCAGTGCCTGTCGGTAGGCATCCAGCGCGTCCTCGTGGTTGTCGAGGCGCTCGGACAGCGTGATCGCGATATCCTTGTGGAGCAGCGAGCGTTGTTCCGGGGAACTGGCGCGTGACACCTGCAGCCGCTGATTTTCCAGCAGCTCCTGCCACATGCCTTCCGCCAGATACAAGCGGTTCAGCGACAGGATCACGCCGTCATCTTGCGGCGCCGCGTTGCGCGCTTGAGAAAACGCCTCGATCGCACGCGGTCGGTCGGATAGTTGCTCTTCGTAACAACGCGCCGCCGCGGTCAGCAGCTGGAAGCGAAGCTCGTCATCGTCCGAGCCCGCAAGCTCGACACGGCGCTCGTACAACTCGACCAAACGGCGCGCTTCATGTCGACCCTCGTACAGCTGAATCAAGCAGTCGATGGTAAAGGCGCTGTCCGCCTCCAGCTCGAGAGCGCGCTCGTAAGCTTGAATCGCCCCGCGC
>Ga0247764_1000317_pt1 | contig 17264 bp, 20 predicted proteins | sample UWRJL051202B4_FD_179932 | JGI IMG/M metagenome (GOLD analysis project Ga0247764, IMG submission 179932) | Plant litter microbial communities from Arlington Agricultural Research Station in Wisconsin, United States - UWRJ-L051-202B-4 | ecosystem: Environmental > Terrestrial > Plant litter >...
GGGGCATCCGGCGCGGTCGGGGTCAGCGCCATTCAGCAGGCGGTGTTCGTCGGTGCCCGGGTGATCGGCACGGCGAGCGAGAAGAACTTCCCGCTGCTGGAGAGATTCGGCGCGGAGCCGGTGCGCTACGGCGAGGGCCTTGCCGATCGTGTCCGTGCGCTGGCGCCCCACGGCATCACGGTGGCCCTCGACACTGTCGGCACGCGCGAGGCGGTGCAGGTCTCGCTGGAGCTGGTCGCCGACCGCTCGCGCATCGTGACGCTGACCGCCAGCGAAGACGCGGAGCGTGAGGGCTTCCACATGATCGCCGGCGCGGTGCCGTCGAGCGCGAGCGCCCAGTATCGCAACTCGGTGCGGCGAACTCTCGTCGATCTCGCCGGGCGGGGCAAGCTGGTGGTGCCGATGGCCACGACTTTCCCGCTCGCCGACGCCATCGAGGCGCTTCGGCTGGTCAAGTCGGGGCACCCGGGCGGCAAGGTGGCGCTGATCCCCTGAGGTAGGACTCCGGAGGACAGCGGCGTCGCCGGTAGCCTGTCGGCGTGCCCCGCGAACCCATCACCCCGTCGCGTGACCGCGCCGGGCGGCGCGCTCTCGATCGCGAGATCCTCCGTCTCGCGGGCCCCACTCTGGCGGCCCTGGTGGCGGAACCGTTGTTCCTGCTCGTCGACACCGCGCTGGTCGGCCATCTCGGCGATACCGAGCTCGCCGGGCTGGGCATCGCCAGCAGCATCCTGCAGACGGCGGTCGGTCTGCTCGTCTTCCTCGCCTACGCCACCACGCCCGCCGTCGCCCGCCTTCTCGGCGCCGGTGATCGCGCGGGTGCCCTGCGTGCGGGGGTGCACGGCATCTGGCTCGCGCTCGCTGTCGGGGTGGTGCTGCTCCTGCTCGGCCTGGTGTTCGCGAACGGTGCCGTTGCCCTGTTCGGAGCCGGGGCGGATGTCGCGGCCGCCGCATCCGTCTACCTCGGAATCTCGGTCTGGGGCTTACCGGCGATGCTCATTGTGCTCGCGGCGACCGGGCTGCTCCGCGGGTTGCAGAACACCCGCACCCCGTTGGCCATCGTCACCGCCGGCTTCGCGGCGAACGCCGGACTCAACGCCCTGTTCATCTACGGCTTCGGCTGGGGCATCGCCGGCTCCGCCGCGGGGACCGTCGTCGCGCAATGGGCGATGGCCGTCGCCTTCCTCGTCATCGTCGTGCGGGTCGCGCGGGGGAGCGGGGCGGCCCTGCGGCCCGGGCTGGCCGGGGTGACGGGCGTCGCGACATCCGGCGGCTGGCTGCTGCTGCGCACGGCGTCACTGCGGGCGGCGATGCTGGCCACCGTCTTCGCGGGCAGTCTGCTCGGGGCGAGCGGACTCGCGACGCTGCAGGTCGCGCTCGCGCTGTTCTCGTTGCTCGCCTTCGTGCTCGACTCCCTGGCGATCGCCGGTCAGGCGATGATCGGGCACGGTTTCGGCGCTGCCGACGTCGGGCGGGTCTCTCAGGTCTCGCACCGGCTGATCCGCTTCGGGCTGCTGGCCGGGCTGGCGATCGGCGTCGTCGTCGCCGCCCTCTCACCCGTCATCGGCCGGGTCTTCAGCTCAGACACCGCGGTGCTCGACGCGCTGCCCCCTGTGCTGCTCGTGATGGCAGTGGGGGTGCCGATCTCCGGCTTCGTCTTCGTGCTCGACGGGGTGCTGATCGGCGCGGGCGACTCCCGTTACCTGGCTCTGAGCGGGCTGGTCAACCTCGCCGTGTACCTGCCGTTGCTGTGGTGGGCAACAGCGGTCGGTACGGTTTTTGCCGTTTGGACGGCATTTGCGCTCGGATACATCGGTATTCGAGCGGTCACCCTCGGACTGCGCGTACGGGGAACCCGGTGGATCGAGCTCGCTGCGGCGCGCTGATCGCGCGCAGAATTGAGCAGACCCATCAGACCCTCGAACAAGGAGTGAGCCATGCGTGTCGCAGTGTTGGGAACCGGGACCATGGGAACGGGCATCGCGCACAGCCTGGTGCGCGCGGGAATCGACGTGACCGCGTGGAACCGCCACATCCCGCGCGCCGAGCCGCTCGCCGCTGACGGTGCGCGGGTAGAGACCGATGTCACCGTGGCAGTCGCGGACGCGGATGTCGTGCTGACCATGCTGTTCGACGAGACGGCGGTGACCGAGGTCGCCGGCGAGATGCTGGGGTCGGTGGCGAAGGGCGCGATCTGGATGCAGTGCGCAACCGTCGGGCCCAGCGGCATCCGTCGACTGGCTGCGCTCGCGCAGGCGAAAGGGGTGAGCATCGTCGATTCACCGGTCGTCGGAACCAAGCAGCCCGCCGAGGAGGGAAAGCTGGTGCTGCCGATCTCCGGCGACCCGACCCTGATCGATCGGCTCGCGCCGGTGCTCGACGCGATCGGCAGCAAGACGGTCAACGCCGGACCGGAGATCGGCGCGGCGAGTGCCGTGAAACTCGCCTGCAACTCCTGGGTTGCCGCCCTCACTGCCGGCGCCGCGCAGGCGATCTCGCTGAGTCGGGCACTCGGGGTCGACCCGACGCTGTTCATGCAGGCGATTGCGGGAGGCGCCTCGGATTCGCCGTACCTGCAACTCAAAGGAGGGCTCATGCTGAGCGGCGACTTCGCCCCCTCCTTCGCCGTGGACGGGTTGCTCAAGGACCTGAACCTCATGATCGCCGAGCTCGAACCGCTCGGCGCCTCCACGCGACTGGTCGCGCCACTGCGGGACACCTTCGAGGACTCGGGCGAGACCGGGCACGGCGGGGACGACGTGGCAGCGGTGATCAGCGCGTTCTAGCCCGTTCATCCCGCTCTGCGCGAACACCCAGCCATGCGGAGGTATCCGCCCCGATACTTGTCTCACCCCCACTGCAGTGCCAGCATGCGATTCAATTCAAAGGAGCAATCATGGGTTTCCTCGACCGTCTTCTCGGCCGCGAAGAAGAGCCGGCGCAGCAGCGTCAGGCGCCCCGCCCCGCGGCCCCCACAGCTCAGCGAAGCGACGATGAGATCGCCGTCGAGCGCTACCAGTACCTCCTCCGCACGGCCCCGCCCGAGACGATCGAGCAGGTGCACACCGAGGCCTTCGCCAAGCTGACCCCGAAGCAGCGCGACATCCTGTTCGAGCAGCTCACCAAGAACGCCACCAACGCGAGCGAGCGCCCGGCGAACGCCGAGCCCGCCACCCTGGCACAGGCGGCGACCCGCGCCGAGTTCCAGCAGCCCGGGAGCATGCAACGCGCTTTCAACGGTGGCGGCATGGGCGGACCGAGCTTCGGCAGTATGCTCGGCAGCTCGATCCTCGGCACCGTCGCCGGCTACGTCATCGGTTCCGCGCTCGTCAGTGCGTTCATGCCGAACGACTTCGGCGGCGACAATTCCGCGGATGCATCGTCGGATTCCGGTAACGATTCTGGCAACGACTCCGGCAGTGATTCCGGTGACGGCGGAAGCGACGCCAGCGGCGCCGATGCCGGCGGCGACTACAGCGGTACCACCGATGCGGCGGGATACGACGGCGGCTGGGACCAGGGTGGCGACTTCGGCGGCGATTTCGGTGGCGGCGACTTCGGCGGCGGCGGCGACTTCTTCTAGACCGCCCTCTTCTGGACCGCCCTCTTCTGGACCGCCCTCTTCTGGACCGCCCTCTTCTGGGCGGGGCCGGTGGCATCCTCGACCAGCGGTGTGATGCCGGTCAGGTCCAGCCCGATCTCGATCAGGCGCACCTGGCCGGCGAGCTCGGCGCCCCGCCCCAGCAGTAGGCCAGCCTTCACCGCGCCGAAGGTGACGGTCGTCTCGGCGGGCAGTACCAACGCCCGATGAGAGCATTCCGGTCATGCAGGCAGTCTCAGATAGGGCCCCATCACCGGAAGTAGTTTCGGACCGGTCTATCGGACCATTCGCTCTGCTGCATCCTCGGGCGTGTCGGCTCAGTGGGGGTGTGTCCTGTAGACGATCGCCTATCGGACGGGTCGTTGCATATACGAGATCAAGTCCAGGTTTCAGCCGACGGCGACTAGGCTGCGGTCATCTTCGAACGTATATTCTAATGGCGTGATGGGCCAGAACAAGCGCTATCCCGGGCACACGATCGAGAACGAAGTGAACCAATTGGACACTCGTCCCAAGCCCGTCGAGCTGACCGCGGAGGAGTTGGACTTTGCCAACCATCCCGTCACCACTCCGGCGAATCCGATCGTGGTCCAGGCGTGGGTGCGCTTTCGCGAAGCCACGATCCGCCCCAGGGTGGAGGTGATCGCCTGGACCGATAGAGCCGTTCAGGTCCGATGGAAGCCGGCACCGTGGAGTGATGCTGCGGTTACGGCTTGGGTGTGGGCGTCCGCCGTAGAGCCGCTTGGCCCGGAGCAGGAACGATCGCGCTGGTGAGCGATGAAGGATTGATGCGATGGCGAGCTGCACGGCACGGCAGCATCGAGCGCGCATTGATGACTATCAGTGTGAGCTCGAGAACGGTGGTGGCCGAGTTCGCTATGTGTTCGATCAGATCGGCGGTGGTTGTGAGGTCCATGCCCTTTGGTGGCGGCACCCATCGCGGGCGCGGATCCAATAGTTTTTGGGCGCCAAACCGGGGACCACTCAACGAGCGGTCCCCGGTCTTGGCCGATGTTAAGGGTGGACGTTTACTTTGACGCGACAATCGTTGCCGATACCGAAAAGGCAAGGTACGAAGTGACCGTTGGAGTGGTAAGCCGGCGGGACGAAGATCTCAGAGTTTTGCGGTCCGTCATAGATTTCATGCACTGGCATTCTGTCGTGTCCTCCAACAATGTAGGAGTTGCCAGCACTTAGGTGGATCGTCAAGTCTGAATCGATCGCGGGGGCAGGCACAATTACGGGGATCGTTGCATGAGTGACGATGCGGAACGTCGCCCCGCTGGAATTGATAGAGGACGAGACCATCTGGATTTCGCTCTCTGGAGCCGTCTTTCGTTGAACGACGTTACAGCTGCCAAAGAAAAGAGTGCAGTTATAGCGGATACTCTCGCCGAACTTTCGAGTGAGCCCTACCGTGTTGTTGCTGAAGTTCAGGCTGACGTCGGCTCGGAATCTGAATGAACCTGCCGGGTCATATCCGAACTCGGAACGCCCGTCTCCAGCTACCGCGGTTTGCGGGTAAAACGAGTTCAAAGTTGGGTAACCAGGGACTGGAACCAGGCCCTCGGGTATGAACCCCATGTACCGAATCAAATAGTCCGGCAAAGTGGCGCGCGCCGTCCCTTTCTCCGAGATCCCGATCATGTCGGCGAGAATGTTTGATTTCTCCGAGGTGTGTGCTGTTGCGTTCATCAGCCCAACGTCCATCGCCGTGGGAGATGCGGCGCGCGCAATCCCAGCCGCACGTAGAGACGAGCGGGTGACGTCGGCACTCTTCGATACTTCTGGGAAAGAAGGGAACTCAGTGAGGGGGACGTCGATTTGAGCTGCCTGAATTGGAGCGGTCGACGACGGAGTTTGAGATGCTGCCGGGTCGCATGCTCGGTTTGAAGCAACACTCATCGTTTGAACGTCGTACTCATATTGCTTCGTGGCGTCTTGCCCAGCGTCAGTGAAATTCGCTGCGCAAGTGATCCCGAGGAGCGTGACGACAGGCGATCCCTCCATCGAGAAAGGGTCTGTCATGATCCGAGTTATGAATCGTGGAACTTTCAACGATCCGAGAAACTGCAGATAATTGGTGCCGCCATACGTCGACGACATCACAGCAGATTCTTGGCTGTCGGATCCGGTGCCGGCATATGTGTTGACTCGATAGTCGAAGCGCTTGACCTCATTGCCCGCAGCATCATTTGCTACGAGGACGATCGCGGTGATGGGGTTGGGCATGACGATGGATGAGGTCGTCGATGATCCGAGGTTCGTTCCCCAGAGGTCGTACGCGGTGTAGCTGGCTACACCACTTATCGGGGTATAACTCAGTGTCCAGGTGGAGCTACCGGGAGTGAGGGCGGTCGGCCGGAACGTGGGAGCCGCACTACGGGTGGCGAGCGTCGGTGTCGCGACTGCGGTCGCCTGCGCGGTAGTTAAGGCCGAGGCCGACGAGGTGCACATTTGCCGTCTCATTGCCCCAGAGCGTCAGGTACGACTTTGCAGAGCTCCCATCGTCGATGGCAGTGCTGGGACCTGCGATCAGCGAGATGGCGTGCTTCTGTCGAGCGAGAAGTCCGTTGATGGCAACGCTGCCCAGCTGATCTGGTGGGGCCACGTAGACATCGTTCGCGGTGTTGCCGGCGTTCACCACTCGCGAAGCGATGTCCTGCGTCGCCTGTGCCAGGTCCGAGACATCCACGAAATCCGTCGTTTCAAGCTGATCGTCGGCGATTAGGCTGCCGATCGGCTGCGCGGATCCGATGATCGTCTTGGTCTTTGCAGTAAAGGACGTAAGGAAAGTCTTGAGTGGCTGTGAGGAGAGAGACCCGCTATTGGTGAGAATCAGCGCGTCACCGTCAAGGGCTGCGTAGTTCGCGCCGGCTACCATTTCGGTCGGGTGACCTGTGTCGACGATCACTATATGGGAGAACGCCGACGCCTGTGCAATGGCGATGGACCGCGCCTCGTCGTCGCTATTTAGGATGCTCGTCGTTACCGTCACACTGCCCGAGAGCGCCGTGGTGAAGCTGGACGTGAAGGATGAGCCGAGGCCAATGAGATCTACCGAAGTTGCATGGAGGGCCGCGAGCTTCGCGATGGTGTCAGACGCGGACGTAGACGAGTCGCTGACGACCAGGGGGATGCCTTGCTTGGCCGCAAGGGCGGCTCCCTGAGCCACCACCGCAGCTGATGCGGACGGAACTACTACTGCCCGTGAGCTACCAGATTGAAAGCCAGCCGTATTCGCAGCAGCTGCCAGCGCGCCCAGTGTGGGCTGCGAGAGGAGCGAGTTTGTGGATGCAGATGCGGGAGGAATGCTGCCCAACAGACTCGGGAATATCGCGCCAGATAGCGTGACAGCCCCGATCGCAAGGCCAGCGATTGCGACCCGACCTCCTCTACTGGTTACTCGAACTGGTTTCATTCTGTCCCTTAGAAAGCTTGGACATTCCTCAGAAATGCCAAGATTCTCAGAACATACACAGACAGTTCTGTACACCACAAGGGATCAGCCGCAGTTACAAGAAGATTTCACTTTCTCCACGGCGGTGGATGGTCCCCACCAGTGACGCTTGCCGCTGCCATGCTTGTGCGAAACGACGACACCGGCTCCTCCGAGGTTGGTGAAGGTGTAATCGTCCTTTGGGCCGGAGTTGGGCGCGGTGGTTGTGCCCCCTGAGATTCCAATCTTTGGAATCTCGAGTTGGAAGCCATCGGGGAACTGAACCATTTCGTCAGCTAGGTTGCAGCGATCACGGGCTATGTGAGCCAGGTCCCCCACATCTATCGGGGAGGCGACATCGGTGCAACGTTGCACATCGTGGTCACGTTCGCTGATTACCACGCCTTGGTTCGCGCATCCGACAAGAATCAACGGCGCGGCGACGATAATCGCGGCGGTCCGAATTGATTTCGGAAACTGACTTGGCGACTTGATAGCTACCCCCTGGAGCGATTGCACAATGCTCACACAATCTAACGCCCGGTTGGGGATAGCTCACACAAGGATTCGGGGTCGGATGGGCTTCAGTGCGTGGCTGTAGGACTGCATGCCCCACTGACCGCGCGCGCGTTGGCAGCCGTCAAGGTTGGGTACTCGAGAGATGGTGGGATGGCTGGCTAGATCCGGCCGTGGAAGGTGACTAAGAGTTGGTCGACGCCGCCGTACAAGCCGCACTCCCGGTTGCGAGCTCGCTCGATGTGTACGAGGTCGAACCGATCCCGTTAATGCCGATGGGCCGGCGCTCATTCAGCGCATCGCGGAGCTGCAGGGCACCGAAGAGTGGCTCAATTCCGAAGGGCCAAACTTCGGCAAGCTCACTGACCCTAGCTGCAGCTCATTGGTGCGTGAGGTTGCGTGCGGGCACAAAACAGGAAGAAAGGGGCCCACCGGGGTGGACCCCTTTCTTCCTGTTGCGCCCGCTCTGTGTAGGGTCAGCTGCCGTTTATCCAACTTCCGCAGGTCTTGGCACCGCCGCCGCCGATGTCCTGGACGCAGGCGCGGATCTGGTAGCTCGCCGGCATGGAGACAGTCCTGTACTCGACCGTTCCGGAACCACCGGAGGCCGTCACGCTGTAGACACTGCCGCCGGAGCCGGACCGAATTTCGGCAATCGCAGACTTGCCGTCGGATTGGGTATCTTGTGCGGAGAGTTGATCGTTGCCCGTGGTGTAGTACGCCTGTGCGCCGACGATCGCCGCACCCTGATCCGCGAACGCGGCAGTGGTGGGGATGACGGCGAGAGCTGCGACGGCGCCGATCGTGGCCGCGATTTCGTGAACTTGTGCACTTTTCCTCCTCTTTGAGCGTGACTCGCTTCTTGAGGGGAAATCTATTACGGGGCAGACCGATCTGTACACCCCGTAAGGGTGAATAAATCACGAATTTGATAAAAATGCATCGGCGCGGGGCCTAGAGCCCACTGTAGGCGTGCCAGCCCTTGAAGAAGATGTTCACAATCGTGAAGTTGAAGATGACGGCGGTGAACCCAACAAGGGCGAGCCAAGCCGAGCGGGAGCCACGCCATCCGCGGGTCGCTCGGGCGTGAATGTATCCAGCGAAGGTCGTCCAGATAATGAACGTCCAAACCTCTTTCGTGTCCCAGCCCCAGTACCGTCCCCATGCGCGTTCGGCCCAAATTGCGCCGGCCATGAGTGTGAAAGTCCAGAAGACAAATCCGACGATGATCACTCGATAGGCGAGCGTTTCGAGTTGTTCGGAGCTGGGTAGCCGAGTGAGGAACTTGGGGCCTTTCCCAAGCGTCTCGTGTCGGGTTTGCAGCAGCTGTGCCAGAGACAACGCCGCTCCGATGGCGAGGAAAGCTGTTCCGCTGGCCGCAACAAACACGTGAACGATGAGCCATCCGCTCTGCAAAGAAACCTGTAGCGGCACTATATCCACGTAGAAGTTGGTGGTCGCGATTCCGAGGGCAAGCGTGGTGAATCCCAGGATGAAAACGCCGAGAAATTCAAGGCGCTGCCATAGCTGCACGACCAGGAAAATCGCCACGATGACAGCGGATGAGGTGAGCGTGAATTCGAACATGTTCGCCCAGGGGACCCGGTGTGCGGCGACGCCTCGCAGCGCGGTTGCGGCGACATGCAGCACCCACGCCAAGGCCGTAAGTGCGAGCGCAACCCGAGAGAATCGGCTGCGCGGCGGGGCTGCGTTAGCCCGGCTCGAGGGCGATTGCGAGACTTCCCCGCTACTTGGCCGATCCGCAACGGCAATAGGCACAGATCCAGCCAAGACGCGCATTCGCGCGACTGACGCTGTGGTTACTGCACGTTCGACCGGCGCCACGACCCGCGCAAGATCGAGCGCGAAAGTGATGAAAGCGACGACGTACACGGCCATCGCCGAGTAAACCAGTACGTTCGCATACAAACTCAATGTCTCGACCGTCATCGTCTGATCCTATGCCGGTCGACCCGCGCACAGAGACCAGTCCTCAAATTGTCTTTCGAGTGAATCGCCCCGGGTCTCGTGGAAAGTCTGAAATCCCGAAAAGGATGATGACTATGCCAGCACCGAGGAAGTATCCGCCGAGCTTCGTGAGCGTGCGATGCGACTTGTTGCCGAGGCCCGGAAGGAGGATTGGGAGTTGTCGGTGAACGCGGCGGTGGTCCGGATCGGGCAGCATGTCGGAGTAAATGCGACACGTTGCGGGGCTGGTGCAAGCAGGCTCAGATCGACGCGGGCGAACGCCCCCGGGACCACGACCAGCGACGCTCAGCGCATCAAGGCGCTCGAAGCTAAGTACGCGAGCTGAAGCGTGTCAATGAGAGCTTGTCGGCGGCGTCCTCGTTCTTCGCGCGGTAGCTCGACCCGCGACTGCCGTGGTAGTTCAGTTCATCGACGATCATCGTTCCCGGTTCGGGGTCGAGCCGTACTGCCGCGTGCTCACCGCGCACGAGGTCAAGATCGCCCCATCCGGGTACTACGCGTTCAAGGAGCGGCTCGCGTCCGCTCGCGCGGTCAGTGATGAGCGGCTGGTCGTCGAGATCGAGCGGGTGTTCTGGGACCGGAAGCTTGGTCGGGGCATCAGTGGCGTCCGCAAGGTGTGGCGGCTGCTGGCCCGCGAGGGCATCGTTACTGCCCGCTGCACCGTCGAACGCCTGATGCGGCAGCAGGGTCTGCGGGGGGTCCGCCGCGGCAAGCAATTCATCACGAAGCGACCCGACGCCGCGGCCTCCCGGCCGCCGGACCACGTCAGGCGCGACTTCACCGCGGACCGCCGCAACGAACTCTGGGTGGTCGACTTCACCTATGTTCCGACGTGGTCAGGGATGGCGTTCACCGCGTTCGTCACTGACGTGTTCTCCCGTCGGATCATGGGCTGGCGAACTATGGACCGGATGCCCACCGCGTTGCCTCTGGACGCGCTCGAGATGGAGCTCTGGACCCGTGATCGCGCCGGGCAGGACGTCACCGGCGTCATTCAACATTCCGACGCCGGGTCGCAAGGCGGATTCAATAGGTCGTCGCAACACCTCGATTACGGAGGTGTTCAAGGATGGCCACGGCGGACTGGAGCAGGAAGACCAGTGAGGTCCCGGAGGGTGCGCGTCGGCAGTGGCGTGCGGATCGGGCGTTGCGCCCGCCGATGCTGTCGCCTGGACGGCCTGAGCCCTCGCGGGCGGTACAGCGGCAGTTCTGGCGTCTTATCGCGACGGGAATTACCTCAGCCGAGGCTGCGCTGAAGGTGGGCGTGGGGCGCTTGCTCGCCGTAGCCGATGCCGCCGGAATGGTCGACTGGTCGGTCTCGGTGGACTCGACGATCGCCCGCGCTCACCAGCACGCGACGAACATCACCCGCACCACAGGGGGATCTGTCGAATTACACGATTCCGGGGCTCGAGCCGCCTGATCACGGGTTCGGCCGCTCCCGGGGCGGCCTCTCGACGAAGGTCCATCAGCTCGTCGATGGCCACGGGCTGCCGCTCGTCACGGCGATCACGCCCGGACAGGCGGGCGACTCGCCTATGCTCCTGCCGCTGCTTCACGACCTCCGGATTGCCCGCTCCATCGGACGGCCCAGAACCCGGCCCGAGAAGCTTCGCGGCGACAAGGCCTACTCCTCACGCGCGATCCGATCCCACCTGCGAGCACGAGGCATCGAGTCCGTGATCCCCGAACCCCGCGACCAGCGAGGCCACCGCATCCGCCGCGGATCCCGCGGCGGACGCCCAGTCACTTACGATCCCACCGACTACAGGAACCGCAACGTCATCGAGCGCGGCTTCTGCCGACTCAAGCAATGGCGCGGCCTGGCAACCCGTTACGACAAACTCGCCATCGTCTACCGAGCAGCCGTCGTCCTCAACGCCGTCATCGCCTGGCTACACCATCTAGGAGACACGCCCAAACTGTCTCGAGGAGAGGCCTATGTCGCCGTCCTTCGACCTGTACCCCAGATGTCCTCAGAAGAGCCGCCTAGGTTTTGCTAAAAGTTGAGCAACAATTAGGTTATGCCGTCGCGCAATCGACGGTTCCGTAGGGGTTAGCGTGAAAAAAAGAGGAGGATACTTTGAAATTGCGAAACGTAGCTTTTGCGGTTGCTTTGGGGTCGCTTGTGGCCGCCGCCGGAACTGTTCCAGCACAGGCGACCGAAAGGATCGTAAACATTGCCGACGCAGAGGCCACGATTTCTGCAATTGCCCCAAACATTCTTGGTGATACTTATCTGCCATCGTCCGGAACGGCAGCCCGGCAAGCCACGACAGCAGATTCTGAGCTTGTGACCCATATCCCGTCCCGAGGTTCGGAGGCCGTCCGCTTCTTGTCGATGGACCAGAATGCCGCACCCCAGATGAGCGTCAAAATTGGAGACGCCGCTGGAACTGTCAGCGGAACGGGAATTTCAGTGATTCCGTCGACGGACTCAAAGGTCTTCAACTATGTGCAGCCAACACGCAATGGAATCCGTTTTCTTACCGCGTTCGATCGGGGCGCGGTAAGCACGAACTTTTCCTATACATTCGATGTTCCGGTGGGTACGACAGCACAGCCAATCTCAAACGGTCGACTTGCCCTCATGCCGCCCAAGCCCGTGGATAACCGCTCTCCGTGGATCGCATTCGGGGTCATCAACGCCCCCTGGGCTGTCGATTCGGCGGGTAACGCCCTGCCAACACATTACGGCTGGTCCGGAACCACACTTACCCAGTATGTAGAGCCGAGTGCAACGACAACCTACCCGGTGCTTGCGGATCCAAACTGGAGCTACGACTTTTACGACAACCTCAGAATTCTTTACACGCCTCACGATGTGATGAACAATCTCCACGCCTGCTTCAATTGCGAGTTTCCGATTTCGGGCGCGCCTTCGAAGTATCCAGCGGTTGGAGACACCCTAAATCTCAACGCCAGCCCGTTCTCGTTCATCAGTATCCCGGCACCTGTGCAGGTATCCAACTCATATGACGCCGGCACAGTCGCAGGCTTTGGCTTTACGGCACTGGCTGGCCACTTTGATGGAGCGGGGTCGATTGTCCAGTTCACCTTCGATGGCGACAGGACGCGCTACCTAAGTCTGGAAGTTATGGCCAACGTCGTGGTCGACCGTGGAGCAGTAGCTAATGCTGCAAACACGCTTGCTGCCGAACGCGAATGGGGAATCTTCGGTCAGAATGTCGTAAATACACTGACGGTTATTCACGCTCGATAGTGTGAAGTCCATGTCCGACCCATCTCACCGCTCCCGGATTTTTCTAGGTCCAGGAGCGGTGATGGGCCTCCTCGTTCTTTGGGCATCACTCCTTGGAATGTTTTTTGGCATTGCTTTAGCGCTCTCCCAAACTGTCCCCGAACTTCTCAATAGTCCAGCTTCGGAGGGTGGGACTGGATCAATCGGTCTCGCTATTTTCAGCGCCATCATCGGCGCCATTGTCGGACTCTTATTTGGGCTCCTGAGCGCAGTAGGTGGCTTGGTCGCCTGCCTGTTTCAGTACTTATCCACAAGGAAGCTTGGATGGTGGACGGTCGTTGCAGAGTCCGCTGGAGTCGGCCTGGTCGTGGTGATCCTTTGGATCCTTGTGTCCCTGGGCGGACCACCGCTTCAGCCAGATGGTGTGTTGGCATCGCCAGTTGTTGTCGGGCTCGGCGCGGCAGCATTGGCTTTTGGGATTGGTGCAGCAACAGTGCATCCGTGCGCAAGGGCCAGAGTTCAGCAGTAACAAATCGCGTGGGACTGCTGTCGGTTCGGTTGACTTTGACGTGCCCCGCAGTTTGGTTACCGTTCGCGGTGTGAAGTTCAGGCGGGGGATGGATGTTTGGTTGAAGCGTAGCTCGTGCTCGATCGGTGTCGAATAGCCCAGCTGCGTGTGTCGGCGTTGCCGGTTGTAGAAGATCTCGATGTAGTCGAATATCGCCTTCGCCAGGTCGACCCTCGTGCGCTATCTCTTTCGGTTCAGCAGCTCGATCTGCATGGATGAACAGAACGATTCCATCATTGAGTTGTCGTAGCAATCGCCGATTGTTCCAGAGGACGGCATCAGCCCGGAGGCTTGGATCTTGTTGGTGAATGCCCACGATGTGAACTGGACTCCGTGGTCGACATGCACGATTCCACCGGCGGCAGGCCTGCGGTTCTTGATCGCCATGTCGAGTGCGTTGACGACAAGGTTCGAGTCCTGCGTGTTGTCGATCGACCAGCCGACGATCTTCCGGGAGAAGGGGTCCATCACGGCGCAGCAGTAGATCTTTCCTGCTCTTGTCGGATGTTCGGTGATGTCGGTGACCCAGAGTTCGTTCGGGGAGAGCCGATGGAACTTGCGGTGGACGAGGTCGTCGGCGGTCGCAACCCCGTGCAGGCGCTTCACCCTCGCCGGCCCCGGAAGCCCGGCGATCTGGGCGTGGCTCATCAGAACGGCGACGAGCCGCTTGCTGACCCGAACACCCATTCCGAGGGTGAGTTCCGCGTGCACACGCCGCGAGCCGTAGGTTTGCCGGGAGGCCGTGTGAACCTCTCGGATCAGTCCGGACAGCCATTGCCGGCGCATCAGAGCCGGGGAGAGAACGCGGTTCTTGTATTTGTGATAGCCGGGGCTGCTGACCCCGAGAAGCCGGCAGCAGACTTTGGCCCGGTAGCCCGCCGTCACCAGGGCATCGACTACCGGGTGAATCCTTTTGGGCCCGGACGATCCTCCCCGAGCAGCTTCGCCGCGACCTTCAGAATCTCGACCTCCGTTTCGAGTTGCCGGATCCGCTTCTTCGCCTTCGCCAACTCCATACTTTCCGGCGTCGTCATCCCAGGTCGTTCCCCTCGATCGATCTGACCCTGGCGAACCCAGTTACGGACAGCCGCTGCGCTCACCCCCAATTCGACGGCCGCGGTCGTGATTGGTTTACCAGCGCGGACGAGCGCTACAGCCCGCATTCGGAACTCGGCAGGGAACGGTCTGGGCATGAGTGAAGCCTCTCAAGGAGGGCCCAATCCACACACCATTTCGGGAAACCAAAATATGGGGCACGTCAAGCCAACTAAACCGACAGCAGTCCCCTTCAAGGCGTAGCATGCGGTGCTGCAGGAAGGGTCGATCGACGACCAGGTGGCCATCCACAATCGTTGAGAGTCGCTTCGGCGAAGCTTGCCGCCGACCTCGCTCACTGGCAAGACCTCGCACAATTGTCTAGCCCCCATTAATAACCCGCTCTAGGGGGGACCAGACTTTAGTTATGCCGAAGCCGCAGAAGTACCGCGACGTGACTAGTTTCTCCGCTCGAAAGGGTGGGTGCTTCTTCGTCAGGCGAAGGGTAGCCACGAGATTTGGGGCACCGAGGACGGGCAAATGACGATCAGCGTCCCGGCACATAAAGAAGTGTCTGCCGGAATCATCAAGCAAATCATTGCGGTATTCCCCGACGCACCCGACAACTGGAAGTAGGAAGAATCATGACCATCACATCGAACACTCGAACACTCGAAGCCCGAGCCTACCGCGACGGCAAATGGTGGACTATCGAGATCCCCGAGCTGTCCTCTCCCTCACCCCGAGGCGGAGATACACGCATCATCGCCATGGGCCAGGCTCGCACCGTGAAAGACATCCAGCCCGCCGCTGTCGACCTTGCCGCCGCATGGCTCGACGTGCCCGAAAACTCCATCGACGTCAACGTCACGATCGAACTCCCCGAGCCTGCCGCTGAACTGCTCATCGAAGCCAAGAAGAACGAAGAGACCGCCCGCGCCGCCGTGAGCGAGGCCGCACGCCAATGGCGGGAAGTCGTGCACGCTCTCACCGCCGACGGACTCTCTCAGGCCGACGCCGCCCGAGTGCTCAACGTCTCACCACAGCGAATCAGTCAACTCACTCGCTAACGTCGGGAACGGCCAGACCTGACCGCCAAGGGTGTCTATTCGGCGATCGTCCACGCGCCTCCGCGGCGCGAACCTGATCGGCGGAATATCCGGCCGACATCAGCCGACGAAGAGGCAGAACGGATGCCCCGCCGGGTCGAGGTGCACGCGGACATCGTCCTGGGGCTGGTACTCGGCCACGGTCGCCCCGAACTCGACCGCGTGCGCGCTCGCGAGATCCAGATCGTCCACCTGAATGTCGAGGTGCATCGACATCTGCTGATCGCCCGGGCCGGCCGGCCAGATCGGGCGCACGTAGGCGTGCTCGGTCTGGAACGACAGGCCAGCGCCATCCGGGGCCTTCAGCATCACCCAGTCCGCCCCGTCGCTCTGCCAGCGCCAGCCGAGGAGCGCCTCATAGAAGCGCGCGAGGGCGGCGGCGTCCGGCGCGTCGAGAACTGTCGCGGACATCCGGTAGGTCGGTGTGGTCATGGGTTCTCCTTCCGTCTCCGAAGGCTACGCTCGAACTCGAATCGACCCTAAGGAGATCTCGTGCCTGGTGCCCTCGTCCTGTCCGGTGGCGGACTCGCTGGAATCGCGTGGGAGGTCGGTGTGCTCGCCGGCATCGCCGAGCAGTCGGCGGCCGTGTTCGCCACGCTCACCCGGCCCGAGACGACCTACCTCGGAACCTCCGCGGGTTCCGCGGTCGCCTCGCAGCTGGCGGGCGGAACACCGATCGAGCAGCTCTACGCCCAGCAGGTGGCGGAGGAGACCGCCGAACTCGGCGCGGAGATCGATGTCGTCGCCTTCGGCGAGCAGATGACGAAGCTGATGGAGGGGGTCGCCTCGCCGCAGGAGGCACGCCGCCGCGTCGGGGCTTTCGCGCGGGCGGCAGACACCGGGTCGCCATCCGCCCGCCGTGCGGTGATCGAAGCGCGGCTGACCGTGCGCGAGTGGCCCGATCGGCGCCTGTTGATCACCGCGGTCGACACCGATACCGGTGAGCTGCGCATCTTCGACCGTGACTCGGGGGTCGACCTCGTCGACGCGGTGTCCGCCAGCTGCGCCGTTCCCGGCATCTGGCCCACGGTGGAGATCGACGGTCGGCACTACACGGATGGCGGGGTGCGGTCGACCAGCAACGTCGACCTGATCGCGGGAAGCGATCCCGTTCTCGTGCTCACCCCGGCACCGGAGATCGGGCCGCTCGGTCCGACGATCGCGCCCGAGCAGATCGACGCCATCGGCATCGGCGCGCGAACCCTGGTGTTCGCCGACGAGGCGGCACTGACCGCCTTCGGCAGCAACCCGCTCGACCCCGGCGTGCGGCCGGAGGCCGCGCGGGCCGGGCGGGCGCAGGGCAGGCGGCTCGCGCCGGAGCTGTTGGCGATCTGGGCGTCCTGACCATCTCGCCGTGCCGGCGCTCCGAACCACCACCATGGTCAGCACCTCAGCAACAGTCGACGCCGTCACCATCGCACCCCTCGAGCGTGCCTGGCAGATCTCCACGCCGCTCACCCCGGTCGGGTTCTACCCGAGGTTCGGCCCGCTGCCGGCCGTGGTCGAGGTGCGCGACCAGACCGGCGCCTGGGATGCGGCGGGTCAGACCCGCCAACTCACGCTCTCCGACGGCGGCAGTGTCATCGAGCACCTCGAGCTGGTCGATGCACCACACCGGTTCGAGTACCGCCTGAGCGATTTCCAGAAGCTGTTCGGCAGGCTGGTGTCGGGTGCGCGCGCGGAGTGGAGCTACACCACGGTGTCGGGCGGCACGAGCATCCGCTGGGCGTATACCTTCGAGCCGTACCCGCGGGCGCGCCTCGTGGTCGGGCTCATCGTGCGGCTGTTCTGGGCGCCGTACATGC
>Ga0247764_1000318_pt1 | contig 17224 bp, 10 predicted proteins | sample UWRJL051202B4_FD_179932 | JGI IMG/M metagenome (GOLD analysis project Ga0247764, IMG submission 179932) | Plant litter microbial communities from Arlington Agricultural Research Station in Wisconsin, United States - UWRJ-L051-202B-4 | ecosystem: Environmental > Terrestrial > Plant litter >...
AACCAGGTCATGGGACCGACGCAGGTTGCGAATTTTCCGGCGCGCGGCGTGGGCAACCTGGACGTCGACCTGGTCGCCGGAAAGGTAGTGGTCACGCAAGCCATGGTGACGGATCGCGTCGCCGCGGTGGTCGTGGATCCGAAGACTGGGCTGGCAGCGGGCAATAACGGCATCTATGCCGTGCTCCAGAACTCGATCGTCGGAGACCCGTCGCAGCAGCTGCATCCGCTGAACGATGCCGTGTTTCTAGTTGATACCGATAAGCTGTTGCTGCGCGGCAGCAGCGCGCAACCCCTCAGTGGAGGATTTTCGAGTACCAAACTCGCGCTCGGCGTCACGGGGATCGATCGCTTCAGCAGCAGAGTAGCGGCGAGCAAGACGGGCTACTTGGTCGTTTTCGCGCGCGGTTCCGCCGTGTATCAGCAGGGCTCGGAGATCGTCGCGACACGCGTCGACCCGAAGACGGGCGCGTTCCTCGATGATCCGCCGATCTTGATCGGAACCGGCGAGCATCCGTCGGTAGGCTCCGATGGCGAAAACTATCTGGTGTCCTGGCTTTCGACGGCGGATGCACGGACGCACGCCCACTACCGCTTGGTTCGCGGCGACGGAAGCATGAATCAAGGCTCGTCCGCGGTCATCTTCGACATCGTTCAGACGTTTTCTCCGAGCATCGCGTTCGACGGCGTCAACTACGGCGTCAGTTGGGGCTCACGCGCAGCGCGTATCGACCCCACGGGCACCTTCGTCTCGCCCAACCAACCGCCAGCCGACTCCACCTTCTACAACACCGGTCTCATCCCGACCAGCGGTCGATCGAGCGCGCGCGTGGCAGTGGATACCAGCCAACCTCCGGAGCGCCGCACCTTCTTGCTCGCAGGCGAGACGTTCGTCGGAGCGAGCGACTCACGGGATATCAGGATCATGGCGTTGCGCGCCGCGACCGGTGCGCTCGTCGGCGGCCCCATCGTTGCGGAGAAGCACCGCGACCCATTCGCGGTGAGCGACGGCACACGCGTGCTGGTGGTGAGCCAAGAGGAAGCCTCCAAATCTTGGTACGGCTTGCTCGTCGACCCCGTGACGGTGGCAGTGATCCCCAATACCCGCAAACTCATGGTGGCCGAGCCGACGCCACTCAGCCCGAGTATGACGGTGGAAGCCTTGCTTTTCGACGGCAAGAGCTACTACCTGGCAGTGCGCGAGCGCGTTGCGCCGAACAGCGCCGTGACCAACATCCACCTCCGTCGCTTCGACGCCAACCTCGATCGACTCGCCGAAGAGAGCGGGTCCGGTCCAATCGTGAACGGGCAGTTCGTGCCGGGCTTCTACGTGGACGCGAGCAACCTGAGCGCCGACCAAGGGCTGTTCGTCTTTCAAACCCAGGACCTCAAGCGCCTCGGCTCCGCCATCAAGGGCGTGTTCTTCTCCGCCGATGGCTCGACACCGACGACCCCAACCTCCGGCGGCGCGGGCGGCACACTGAACACCGGCGGCTCGCCACAAGTCGCGACGGGCGGAATCGGCAATCCTGCACAAGGCGGGCGAGCCAACGGCGGCGCACCAAACGGTGCGGCCGGCGACGCGGGTAGCGCAAGTACCGAGGGCGGCCGCGCCAGTTCGAACGGCGGACGTGACAATAGTTCCGGTGCTGCACCGTCTAGCAGGGGCGGCTCGACCTCCCTGCCGGGCAGTAGCGGCGGCCGCGCCTCAGGGTTCGGCGGTGAGGAGGCTGTCGAAGGCGGCGCCCCTGGCGCGTACACGGGTGGCGCGAACGGGCTCGGCGGTAGCACGTCGACACAGAGCGCCGCTGGCGCCGGGGCAGAGGGAACCCCTGACGCCAAGACCTCGTCAGGTTGCAGCTGTCGTCTGACTGCGGACACGCGCGCTCCGTGGCCGGTCTGGGCGCTGCTAATGCCGGTCGCGTTACTGGGCGTGCGGCGCCGAAACCGAGCGAGCTAAGGGCTACGCCACCTGGCGGAACCGCGCCTTCGACAAGCTCTGCTCGTAGAATCGCGCCAGAGACTCGAAATGCGCGCTGACTGATGGAACCGAGCGAGCGCGCTCGCTGGCAGCAGCGCGAAGCTCTGCCAGAGGGCGCGCCAGCAAGCGCTCGATCGCCTGGGCGACTTGTAACGGGGGAGCGTCTGGATGATAGAGCTCGGAGGCGGCAGGGTCAGCCAGGTCCAGCGCAGCGCACGCTGCGGGGACCACGATGGGCGTACCGCTCGCCAGCGCCTCGACCAGCACGAAGCCAAACGTCTCCGCGACCGAGCCGTGAACCAGCGCGTCGCAGGATGCGAGCAGCTTCGCGTATTCGGAGCGGTCTCGCAAGAATGGCAAGCGTACGAAGCGCGGCAGACGCGAGCCGAGCGCTTCCAACTTCTTGCTCTCTGGACCGTCGCCGAGCAGGACAACGCCAACGGGCCGCCGCCGAGCTACGCGTTCGATTGCCTCCAGCAAGAGCGCTTGGCGCTTGTCGAACGCAAGTCGACCAGCCACGAGCAGTAGTCGACTCCGCGGATCCGCGGCGAGCGGTCCGAGCAGCTCCGCGCGGTACCGCGCGTCCGCCCGTTCGGGACCGAAGTCGTCGTGCTGAATGCCGAATGGGATGGTCACCACATGCTCGCAGCCATGATGGATCAGCTCACGTTCGAGCCAGCGTCCCGCGACGATCGTGGCGTCGAACGTGTTGCAGGTCGCACGCATGTACTTCCAGGCTGTCCCCAGCGCCGCGCGCCGCACGACCGCGCCGAGCGGCTGACTGAACTTGCGAACGAACGTATTGATGGGATCCGAATGATAGACGTAGGTTCGGAGCGGGACCTCGGGCAAGGTTGCCGCAAGCCAGGCCGGCGCAAACGGGCTCGACACCTGGAGCACGTCGGGACGCAACTCGCGCACGATCGCGCGCGCGCGATCCAAGCGCAACGGTGCGTGGTAGGTGGGGTCATACGGCAACGCAGGTCCACGGTATCGCACGATACGACTGCGCCTGCCGACGTGAGTCACTTCGTCGCGCGGACCCGGCGCGACCACCATCGCTTCGTGCCCTAGCGCGTCGAACGCGAGCAGAAAACGATCCAGGTACGAACGCACGCCGCCGCCGCGTTCCGAATAAAATTCAGCGAGATCGACTACGCGCATACCAAACCTCGTGTGTTGAGCGACAAAGGCGTCACCGGCAGCTGCACGGAAGGCAGCGGCCGCGTGCCGAGGACCTGCTCGATCACGGCGAGCGCGTGATGGTTACCCGCCGAGCGGCGGGGCAGCTGGGATTGGAACTGCTCCAAATTGCGCGCGAATCCGCGCACATCGCTCTCCGTCAGCTCGCGAGCATGTACGGCGCGCCCGACGCCCTCCTGCTCCAAGTACAGCGCATTCAGCGTCTGTTCGAAGATTCCGGCATTCGGCGCGACGAGCAACGGCTTGCCCAGATACAACGCCTCACTCATCAGCGTGTAACCCGCAGTGGCGATCACCGCACGACAACTCGCCAAATCTTCGAGGAAGCCTGGCAGCGAGTAGCCACAGAAGGTCAACTTGCCGTGCACGTTCCCTCCGGGCGGAGCAGCCACGTTGTAGATTCGACACGGCTCCCCGGAGTCCGCGAGCGCTTTGAGCAACGCGCGCGAGCCGGCACCTTGATTGAAGTAGACCAGGTAGTGTGAACCACGTTCGGGGCGCGCTTCGCGCACGGCGGCACGGATGATCGGCGCAATCAACGTCGTGCGTTCCGGGTCGCGCAGCGGCGGGAAGTAGAAGCTGCTGACCAACGTGTGCAAGGCGTGACGCGGGGCTACTACTCGGATCGTCCAGCGCGTGACCGCTGCCTCCAGAGCAAAACGCCAGGGGACCGGATAGCGCGTTTCCGTGACCACCTGCTGATGATTGAAGCTGAGGATCGGTAGCCCGAGGCGCTCGGCGGCTCTGGTCGCGAACACTTCGAAGTCGGAGATCAAGAGGTCCGGCGCGCGGCGTGTTAGCTCACGCATCAATGCGGAAACGACTCCGCGATGCTCGATCGCGTGGCGCGCTGCGTTCCACAGCGTCCGGCCGTACATCGCGCGATTCCCCGACATCGCGTGGCTGAGCATCGGTACCGGCAACACGTCCTCCCCCAAGCCGTTCAGCACCTCGAGCGCGGTGCCTCCGCCGCAAAACGAAACTTCGTGCCCCCGTGCCCGCAGGCCTTCAGCGATCGCTAACACGCGCGACGTGTGTCCCCGGTTACAACCACTCAAAGCGTAGAGTATCTTCGCCATTGCATTCTTGGGCGAGAGCTGTGAATCGGACGCACACCGCCTCGCGCCGTGAACAGGGTTCTGCAGGATGCGTGCTACCAGCTGTTTTTGGCCAAAAACCTAGACCACCGAGGTGCCCCAGCCACACTTCACGTCACGCGGCGCTCACATTGTGAAAGCCCGCAACGGGGAGTGGGTACGAGCAGCGCGCGCAACCGTCAGGACATCTGCCGCTTGGCCGAAACGCAGCGGCGACACGTAGAGGCAGCTCGCCCCGTGACTAATCCCCACATTCTGCGGATCGGCGAGAATGCTACTCTCGCCGCATGAGCAAGATCTTGCGTGGGCTAGCTGCCGGCTGGGGCGCGAAGAAACTGGGTGGCGGTTGCCTCTCCACCATCATCGTCTTCGTCGTGCTTTGGTATCTGCTGGGCCACATCGGCATTTTCCGCTGATCGCATCATTCAGCGAGGAAGAGTGTCCTTCCGAGCATGAGCAGCGCGGCGATGCTGGCGACTAGCAACAGCACCAGGAGTATCACCGCGCGCAATAAGCAGCTCCCCGCGCTGCGAGCCGGTGCAGCTGTTTCACGCTCGGGCGTGCCAGCAAGTGCGTGCCGCGCGCGCAGCGCTGTAATGATCAGCCTTTGCCAGGGTGCGAGCGCCATCCCTGGGGGTTCGAGTTCGTATTCTTCCCTTCGGGGTGAGCCCTCGTGCCTGATCGGCGCCGTCCGTCTCGGAGGAGGCGGCGCAGGCGGAGGACGAAACGAAGCGGGCGGCGCCGGCGCTCCCAAGGTTGCGCCGCATTTCGCGCAGGTCGGCGCGTCCAGCCAGATGCCCGGCGCGTGATTCGAACAAAAGAACCGCACCTGCGCGTCGTGGCAAGCTTGGCACTCGCCTGAAGTCGCCTGCGTCGTTCCGCAGTTTGGGCAGCGCTGCACCACGCTCATGAGCTCGCCTGGTCATCTCTTTCAGTCTCCGACTCATGGCTCGCGTCGGGCTGTGGGAAGACAGCGTTGATGAGCTCCAGCGGCGGATAGAGCTGGTAGACTTGAGGTAATGAGCCTTCGACGACGCGCCCCAGCGTGGGGGCCCGTTCGTAGGGACCGAAGCGCTCGCGATTCAAGCGTCGCGAAAGCGCTACCGTCGTGAGGACCGGATGCGCACGGTAGGCGGGGTAGATCGCGTACCGTTCGTCGACGTGATCGTGACCTCGCACCATGTGGCTGACGGGGCGACCGAGTTGCGCGCTGAGCGCGCAGAAGTCGGCGAAGTCTTGGTGACCGAACTGGCTGCCACGCGAATAGCGGTTTGGCATTTTCCTGGGTGCCTTCGGGTGCGCCCTGGCCCATACGAAATCCGCGAGGCAAGCCGGGTCGTTCCAGTTGCCGCTGGAAAGCAGCGCGGCGTGCAGATCGGCCAACGGAAAGCCGCCGTGCGCAACCAACAGCCCATCGGGGAAGAACAGCGCGCGGGCGGCGTGCGCGGTCAAGCGTAACGCGAGCTGTCCGGTACGCACGATTGCGGCTTCCGAACGGTTTTCATTCAAGAAGTCCGCAAAATCCGAGGGTGAAACTTGAGAAGCGAACCGGCTGCCGTCGTACGAAAGCGCTTCGTCGTGGTTGCCGGCAATGACGCAGATTCGGTCCGGCGCTTCCACGATCAGTTCGAACACACGCAGCAGCACCTCCAGCGCCAACCCCTCATCGTCAATGAAGTCGCCAAGGAAGATGATACGCGGCTTGGCTTGCTCGTTGGAGTCCGAGTATCTGTGGATTTGGGCCAGCGCAGCTTCGAGCGCCAACAAGTCGCCGTGCAGGTCGCCGATGATCCAGGTTGGATTCGGATCGTCACTCGCCGACACGCGGACGACGCGGTCCGCAGGGTCTGCGCGATCTGCGTCGAACAGCATGCCCGGCCCCTGCGCGCGATCGAGCAACTGCTCCATCCGCTCGACGACCACGCCCATCCTTTCACGCAACGCAGCAGGGTCGACCGCGCGACGAATGGCTTCCCAGTCCAGATCCCGAACCTCCACGACCGCCGGCGGCGCAGCTAGGGAAGCGGCCACGCTGGCGTCGGAGGTCTCGCTGTGCTCCATGAAATTCAGCGTCCTCGCGCGGTGAGAGGCATCTTGCTGATTCCCCTACTTTGGCGACCGACAGCGATGCTATCGCCGTGTCGCAGCGCGCGCGGCGCCAGCAGCGTCTGTCCGTTGACCAAGGTCTCGTTGGTGCTGCCAGCGACCGGCGACACCACCCACTGTCGGCCCGCTCCCCGCTCGATCACACACTGTTGATTGTCCCAGAACTCGCCGTCTGGACCGAATTGACGAACCAACATCTTGCCCAGCTCCGTCCGGACACCAATTGCGAGCGAACGACCATCGGGCGCCACCAGTTCGAGCGCGTCGGTGAGCAGCGGTCCTTCCGCTGGCGCTGCCGCCGCGACCGGGAATTCGGCCGACTTCCTGACCACGGTCGGCTTCGTGTTGCGGCCACTCAAGACGTCGCGCAGCGCTGCCGCGTTCGGTCTCATCGAGGGATCCGGGGACAAGCAACGATGTAACGCCGCGCTCACCTCGGCGTTGCGCGCTGGCGACGGCATGGCGCCGAGAATAGCGGGCGCCTTCGCGGAATAGGCTTTCACCGCCGCCGCGTAGTGCGCGGGGTCATCGCTCCAGTAGGGATGGTAACCCGCCAGCAACTCGTACAACATCAATCCGCAGGTGAAGACGTCAGACGGCAGGCCTGGCACGTCGCCGCGCGTCAGATGTTCGGGAGAACGATAGTTGTCGGTTCCTACGTAACCCTGAAAACCATGCCACGGCGCGCGCTGGTCCGCGAGCAAGGAGAAGTCCATATCGATCAGCTTGAGCTGATAACCGGAGCCGATACTCGGGTCCTCGCTCAAGTAGGCATTGGCTGGCTTGAGATCGGCATGAACCACGCGCGAATCGTGCAAAGCCGCGACCGCCGCGGTGAGCACCTTCGCCCAGGTGACATGACGTGCCCAAACCAGCGGCTCGCGCGTCGGCGCGACCTTCGTGGTCCGATGGCGCTCACGCTCGGCGTCCAGAACCTGCTGAAGGTCGGCGCCCTTCTCGACGAATTCGTAAACTTGAAAGTAGCAGCGTCCACCCCAGCGCTCTTCGAAGGCATCGACTTGACGCACGGCCAGGTGCGCGGCCTTCCCTTCGCGCACCCGCCTGTTCAGCTCCCGCTGATAGGCGACGAAGGCTGCATACCAGACCACGCTGGGCGCTGGAGACTTGTACTGTTTGAAGAAAACCTTCGCGCCGGTCGGGGCTCGCGCCGCGTAGGAGATCGCCATCATGCCTGGCCCGAACACCTGCGTGATACGGTAGCCACGGATGACGTCGCCAACTTTGAGCTTTTTAGCCATGATCTCCGCAGCGAGTTCGCGAGCGACTACAGCGCGACCGTCTCGGCCGAGCGTGAAACGCTGGCGGCCAGCTGTTTTAGCGTCGTCTTGAAGTTCACCGGATCGGAGGTGAACTTCTGCAGCGCTTCCTGAGGATTCAGGCCCTCGAACTCCACCACTTCCCACTCGGACTTGTCGATCTGGCTCAACCGGTCGTATCCTTCGAAGTTGGGCGCGAACAGCGAGAGAATGACCCTGTTGGCCATGATCACGTTCGCGACGTCTTGCAAAGAGCCGCCCTTGGCTTCGGGGATGCTCAAGCTCTCTTTGAAAGGCGCGTCGGTAAACACGATCACCACACGCGCGGCATCGCTCCGGTAGCGCCACTTCAGGGGCTCTTCCGTTTGGGATCCTTTCGCGACAGCCGGCATCGTCGCCACCTTGTAAAGCGCGTCGAGGAGCGACTCGGGTTCGTCACCACCGCCCTGTGCCTTCAACTGAGCGAGCTGCGCCTTGAGGGCGCCCACGTCCCGAACGAACGGGTTGTCCTGGAACCACTCGATGCCTTCGCTCTCCGACGTCTCGATGTCGCGATAGCCTACGACGCGACCTCGCCAGTCCCGCACGGGCGCTACGTTATTTCCGTCACCGCGGTTCAAGGAGTCCATGAAAGCTTCGATATTCTTGCGCAAGGCATCGATGCACGTGGACATGCTGCCCGTGACGTCGACGACGAAGACCAAGTCAGCCACGCCCTTGGTCTTTGCGCGTGCTTGCGGTGCTGGAGCATCCTGCGCTGGCTCCGCGATGCCCTGCGCATCCTCCACGCCTGCGTCGGTTTCCACTTCTGGCTCGACTGGGGCAGCCCCTTCGGGGGCGACGCCGGTGGGTAACGTCGAAGAAAGTGACTCATCGGCCGTAGCTGCAGCAGCAACGGCGTGCTCGGTGACACTCATGATGTAGCTCCAAAGGGGCGATGCAGCAGGCCTAGTCTGTCCGGCGAGTCGTCGTCGAGCTGCGTCTCGAGGGCGCCGGTCCAGTGAATGATAACAAGATCCATGCCGCAGCTCTCTGCGGTCGCACACGACGAGCGTACTTGCAGAAGGCCGTGGATTTGGCTCGGACGTCGCTCTTGCGAAGCCGCGAGCGCGTTCTCACACGCGGCGCTTTGTCTCGTGTGTTGCTGTCCAGTCCGCTCGGTCGCAGCCGCAGGCTCCGCTAGCGACTGCAGCATCACGCGCACGCCCGAGGTTCCAGGGTGCTGACCAGCCTCACCAACGTGTCTGGATCGACGGGTTTCGATAGATAGGCGTCGAAGCCAGCGGCAAGCACGCGGTTTCTGTCCTCGTCGCGCGCGTAGGCGGTGAGTGCGATCGCCGGCGTCAGCCCCGCCGGTCAACGCGCGCACCCTGCCGATCAACGAGTAGCCGTCCGCCAACGGCATCCCGATGTCGCTGATGAGTACCTCTGGGTTCCGCTCCGCAATCATCCAAAGCGCCTCGTCGACGCATGCTGCCAGCCGCACCTCCGCCCCCTGAACCCGCAGTAGCGTTCCGACCAGATCCCGCGCGTCGGCTTCATCATCCACGACGAGCACGCTCTTGCCAGCAAGCCCGTTGTCATGGAGCGGCTCGAGGGTCAGCGCTCCGGGCCGCGACGGTGGCAGCGACGGCACCTCCGTGGGAAACACCGCTTGAACTGGAAATGTAGCAGTGAAGGTGGCGCCTAGGCCAGGGCCGGGGCTCTCGGCGCGCACGCTGCCACCGTGCGCCTCCACCAAGTGTCTGACCAGCGCTAGACCTAGGCCGAGCCCGCCGTGTTGTCGCGTCGTGCTCGCGTCGGCCTGACGGAAGCGCTCGAAGACGTGGGGCAAGAACTCCTCGGCGATGCCCTCTCCGTCGTCTTTGACCGTGAGCTCGATGGAGGTTCCCACCCGTTCCACGCGGACCTCCACGTGCCCGCCCTTGGCGGTGAATTTCAGTGCATTGTTGACCAAGTTCCAAACGACTTGCTGCAGCCGATCGGCGTCGCCCTGCACGTGTGTCGCCAATGGATCGAGCACGACCGAGAGCGAGATGCTCTTCGCGCTGAGCGCCAGACGCACCGTGTCCAGCGCGGCCTGAACAATCACGAGCAAATCTGCCGACCGCACTTGAAGATGCAGCTTGCCGGTGATGATGCGAGAACCATCTAGAATGTCCTCGATCAGCTGCACCTGCGCCTTGGCGTTGCGTTCGATGGTCTCGATTCCTCGTAAGAACCCGCTCGGATCCAGCGTGCCGTTCTTCAGCAGCCTGGCCCAGCCCAGGATGGCGTTGAGCGGGGTGCGCAGCTCGTGAGATGCGGTCGCCAGGAATTCGTCTTTGGCCCGATTGGCGAAGTCGGCTTTTGCACGCGCGGCTTCGGTCATCGCCAGAAAGCGACCCCGTTCTTCGTACATGGCCTGAAGCTCGCGTCGCGCGCGGAAGGCCTCGCTGACGTCGAACGCGATCACCACGATGCCAGTGATGCGACCGTCCGAGTCGCGCAACGCCTCGTAGACGAAGGTCAAGAATGCCGTGCGCAGGCAGCCGTTGGCAGTACCCACCCGGATGGGTACTTCCTGATCGACGTGACGTTCGCCGTGCGCGTAGACGCGGTCGAGTAGCTCGATGAAGCCCTGCCTCTCGAGTTCCGGAAGCGCCGCACGAACCGGCAGACCAATCAGCTGGCGCTCTGGACCGATGAGGCTCATGTAGCCAGGGTTCGCCAGCGTGAACGTGTGTTCCGGCCCTTGCAGGATGCAGATCGGCGTCGGCGCCTGCATGAACAGCCGGTGCAGATTCGCGCGCGCGGCCTCGGCTTCGCCATGCGCTCGCTGTTCGTTCGCCAGCAGAATCGCGCGCTCGGCATCGCTCTTGCGTTTCTCGCTCGCGTCCCGGAACACCAGCACCACACCGCTGAGCGCGCCCGCAGAATCCAAGATCGGTGCGCCGCTGTGCTCGATCGACAACTCCGTTCCGTCGGGGCGCAACAGCATCGTGTGATTCGCCATGCCGACCATGGTGCCTTGCCGCAACACCTTGTCGACCGGACTCTCCACCGGTGCTCGCGTGGTTGCATTCACGATCACGAATACTTCCGAGAGCGGACGACCGCCTGCCTTCTCGGCATTGACGCCCGTGAACGTGGCAGCGACCGCATTCATGAAGGTAACGCGCCCAGCAGCGTCGGTGGCGATCACACCCTCCCCCACGCTGTTCAACGTGGTCGAGAGCCACATCTCACTCTGCCGCAGCTTGTCTCGAGCCTGAAATCGCTCGATCGCCTGGGCCATCGCGTTGGCCGCGGATTCGAGCGCGGCCAGACGCGCAGCAGAGAACCTGTGACGCGAAAACGCAGTGAGAACCCCTCGAAGCTGCTCGGCACAAACCAACGGATAACCCGTCGTGCTCACGATGCCGGCCGGCGCCGCCCAGTCTTGCTCACCGGCATTCGCGTACTCCACGACGGCGTGCGTAACCTGCGACGTCCGCTCGCTCGCGATCTGCCCTACCCTGGAATCTCCCACCCCCACCCGCCGATTGGGGCCGTCCAAGGACGTGCGGAGCCCAGCGCTCGCGCGCAGGTCGAGGTGCGTGCCCGCTTCATTCAAGGTCCAGGCACGCGCGACCGCGACCGAGAGGCGCTGCACCATGGCGTTCACGCAACCTTCCAGCGCATCCACCAGGCAATCGCTGCGCGCAAGGACCGCACCGATCTCGGCCTCGAACGCGAGGAGCAGATTTTGCTCGCGCAACTGCCGCGCCATCTCCTCGATCTGACGTTGTCGCGCGCGCTCGCCTTCGATGTTGGTGTTGGTGCCGAACCAACGCAGGATTTTGCCGGTCAAATCCCGCTGCGGTACCGCCCGCGACAGGTACCAGACGTAACTGCCCGCCGCTTCCTTCAGTCGAAATTCCACTTGATAGTTGGAGCCGCTCTCCAGCGCGGTGCGCCAACGATCGAGCGCCGGCATCAGATCCTCCGGGTGCACGACCTCCTGCCAGCCATCCGCCAGCAGCCGCTCCGAAGAGAGGCCGAAAGCCCGCGCGGTCTGCTCACTGACGTACTCGAGCTTGCCGTCCGGGAAGGCCATCCAGACTTGTACTGGAATGAATTCCGGAAGCAGCGAGTCGCGCTCCTCAGTCCGGGCCAACGTATCACTACTGGTGTGCTTCATCGAGTCGGTGCGGACAGAGGCAGCAGTGGCTTCCTCGAATCCGGCTCCTTGGGTGCGCACGAATAACCGCGCGCGCAGTCACTTGAGCAATTAGTGCGCCACTACACCAAAGGAGAGAGTGGCGCCGGCTGAATCGCGCCAATACTCGAGACAACCGCGCGTCATTTCGGCTGCGTCTGGCCAATCGATCAAATACGAGTTTGCGCGAACCTCAGCCTAAAGTTGACGCAGACTCAGCTCGGGGTTGTCCGGGGTTTCTGCGCACCGCCCGCTGTCGTACTGTCGCGCGGCGGGGCAGACTGGTCCGGTGTGCCCTTCTGGCGGGAGGCCCGCGCGCGCGCTTTCGAACAGCGCGTCCGGCACACAAAGTGCTGGTGGGCAGGCGCAGGTGCCGCCGTTTCGGACGCGAGCCTGCGCGGTCAACCGATGAGATTCTTATTCCTTTCTCCCTTCTTCCCGCCCAATGCTCACCTGTTCTGTCGCGCGTTACACGCTCGCGGCGCGGAGGTGTTGGGGGTTGGCGATCAAGCCCCGGAGCATCAACCCTCGGGGTTGGCTGGCGTGCTGCGCGAGTACGTGTTCGAGCCTCGAATGCACGAGTATGGCGCGCTCCGCGCAGCCGTGGCAGGGCTGTCAACGCGTCACGGCCAGATCGATCGGCTCGATTCGAACGGCGAACATTGGCTGGAGGCGGAAGGTCGGCTGCGCGATGACTTCTCGGTGAGTGGGCTCGGCTACGACGAAGTCTGCGCGCTCCGCAGCAAGCTTGCGATGGGCAAGATCTTCGTCACAGCAGGCATTGGCTATCCGCCAACCGTTCGCTGCCGTCCGGATGACTACGTGCGTGGCTTCGCGGAGCTGCACGGCTTTCCGCTGGTGTTCAAGCCGGACGCCGGCTCGGGCGCGGTCGACACCTTCGTCGTGAAAGACAAGGCTGAGCTCGACGCCGCGCTGGCGCGCGGGCTCAGCGGTCACGTCGTTCAGCCGTTCGTGACCGGAAACATCGTCACGTTCGACGGCATAACGAACGCCGCAGGAGAAATCGTGTTTTGCACGTCACATGCGTACGACCTGGGCATCATGCAGGTACGAGAGAGCCAGGCAGATGGCCACTACTATTCTCTGCGCACGATCCCCGACGAGCTCGAGCGTATCGGGCGGCGTGCAGTAGCGGCCTTCGCGATCCGCGAGCGTTTTTTTCATCTCGAATTCTTTGCTCTGCCGAACGGCGACTACATGGGGCTCGAGATCAATGTGCGCCCCCCGGGCGGCTACACCACGGAGATGATGAGCGCGGCCTGCGACTTCAATGTCTATGACTTGTGGGCGGGTGTCGTGACCGGGCAGTCCCTATCGGGATTCTCCTACGAGCGCCGGTACCACACCGCGCACGCCGGTCGCCGCGCGAACCATAGCTACCGCCTCAGCGCCCAACAGCTGTCACAGGTGCTCGGCAATGTTCTCTTCTGCGTGCAAGCAGTGCCTGAAGCATTTGCCGCGACCATGGGCAACGTAGCCTACCTGCTGCGCAGCCAGAGCCTCGATGAGCTGCGGCACGCGGTCGCCTTGGTGCAGGAAAGGGCAGACCCGTGACGCCTGTCGCGGTCCACCGCGGCACGCCAGGGTGGCGCAGACTTCGACTTGCTTTTTGCGCGCGAAACCCGAGACGGCATCCGGGTCGTGATCCCCGGATCAAGCCGGCACGTCCCCAGCGGTCTGCAGAGTCAGCAGCGCCGCAAGAACGCTGCTCGCCTGCTCCTTCAACTCACGCGCCCGTCGCGCGTAGTCGCTGCCCGAGCGCTCTCCGGCGCGCTTCGCGAGCTCTGCGAGGAGTCGGGCGTGCTCGAGCAGCGTGCGGTACGCAACCCACAACGCGCGCTCGAGCGTGCGCGACTGCCCGCTCACGAGCGCGGCAGGCGAAAAGGCGTGCCCAACATCACAGCGGTAGCGCTCGCTGTCCAGTGATCCCAGGCGCCACAGCGGGCCATCGCATTCAGGGCAGGTCAGGTGCGAGTGCTCCGCCAGCTCGCCCAACTCGTCGGCATCGGCCACTGCCGTCAACGCGGCTCGCGATTCGATTTGAAGGTCACGCGGAATGGCCTGCGCACGGTGAGCAGGCTCGTCCAAGAGGCGCAACAGCACATGTCCGATCTCGGCCGGCGGCAACAACACGTCCGCGGTTATGCGCATCGCCGCGAGTGGTAGCTCGGCATTCACGGCGTGCCGCGGATCTTGGACGATGGTGTAGCCGCCGCAACGCTTGATGGCGTCGAGACCCAGCTCGCCATCGGACAGGGCGCCGCTCAAGATCACGCCGATGCAACGCGCGCCGCGCTCGACTGCGACGGAGCGAAACAAAACGTCGATCGACGGCCGGGACAGGTTTTCACGCGGCCCATGCACGACTCTCAGGACCGAGCCGCTCAGCAACAAGTGCTTCCCTGGCGGTGCCAAATAGACCATCCCGGAGTCGAGCCTGGTTTCGTCGTCGGCATCCACGATGCGCATGGAGCAATTCTTCGCCAACAAGTCGCGTACGGACCCAGAGCCGAACTGCCGATGCTGCACGATCAACACGCTGGCCCGCAGATGGCCCGGCAACGCCCTGAGAATTTGCTGGAGCGGTTCGAGGCTCCCATAAGAGCCTCCGATGACAATGGTGTCGCGCCGCACGACATCGGACGAAGCTGCTAGTTCCATGCGCTACGGACTGCAATATCTCGACCCTGGAGCGGTGGATTAAACTCGTTCATTTGCGGCTCCGATCAGGGCCACCGCTGGACCAGGGAGGCGAAGGGCCTCACCCCAATTGCCACACAGCCACCATTTGCCGCGGCATTCGTCGCGCGGATCAAGCAGCTCGACGCCGATGGATCACTCGTAATGCACGGATTCGGCGGAACGCACGTTCGCCGCTTTGCGCGCCGGATACAGCGAGGCCAGCAACGCCAACGCTGCGGCGGAAGCGATGGTCAGCGGCACATAGTACCAAGGCAGCTCGAACTGGACGTCGAAGGCGGACACCAGCTTCAAAGCAGCGATGGAGCCGAGCCCGAGAGGGATCCCCAGCACCACGGCCAAGGTTCCACCAAGCAGTCCGACGAACGTCCCTTCGATCAGCAGCATCTTGCGGATCTGGTCGGCGGTCATGCCAAGTACTCGCAACAACGCGAGTTCTCGACGGCGCGTGTGAACCGCGAGCACCAGCTGGCTCGCTACGCCTACGGCTGCGAGCACGCTCGTGAGTAACAGGATGACGTCGAAGATCAAGAAATCGCTGTCGGTCTCCCGCTTGCGCGCTGCTTCATACCAACTTCCTGACATGGCAACGAGCGTTCCGTCACTCGCGAGTGGACGAAAAACGCGCACCCAATCCGTTCGAGGCCTGGACGCGTCAACAGGCTCGGAGAACACCACCGCGGCGCCGGGCGGTGCCGCAAACTCCTGAATCAAGGGATAATTCTCAGCGTCGATCAGCGCATAGGTTTTGGCATTCCGGTAAGTGATCAAGAACGGCACGAAGCCAATCGCGTCCGTAACACCGGCGACCTGCAGCGTGCGAGCAGCCTTCGGGCTAGACAGCTCGAGGCGATCGCCCGCCGCGACGCCCAAACGCCGAGCCATCAACGTCGAGAGGATGACTCCGTTCGCATCGAAGCGCTCAGCCATCGCGATCAGCTCGGGCCGTCCCGTGGTACGGGCGAACGCTTGCAGATCGGCGCGCGAGACTGCAGAGACCGAGTTTGGCACCGGCGTGCGACCCGAATAGCGCGTCACGGTCACGCCCTCCGGGATGGAGGCGAGCACGTGGTCCGAAACTTTGCTGCCCTCCAACGTGAACACGAAGGCCTGATTCGCTAGCGCCGCCGTCTGACCGAAGTTTCCGACTTCCGACTTGAGTGCGTGCGTGGAGATGTGGAGCGAGAGCAGCAACGCGAACACCAGCATCACACCGCCAACGGACCACGCCAGCTCCTGGCCCTGATGGCGGATGCGGCGCGTGGACAACAGGCGCGCTGCCGCGGGCCCGGGCAGAAACACTCGAGCAAGGAAGCCTCCGAGCACGCGCGTCACGTCTGGCACGAAGACGAGCAGCGCCACCAGCGCCGCCATCACCAGCGCCGCCTCGATCACGAAGAAGGCGAGCGAGGGCAAGACTTCCCGAAACAGCGGCCGCATCAGGCCATACACCAGCAACGTGAACGGCAGCACGATCAGCGTGACCCCCGAAGTCCGCCGCGCCATGGCCTGCGCCCGTTCGGCATCCAAGAAGCGCGGCCGTAGCGTCTCCGGCACCTTCAACTTCAGGATCTTGCGGAGTGGTGGCAACACACCGAGCACAGCCGTCGCGCCGCCGATCAGCGAGACGACGAGCATGTCCTTCCAGGGGAAGGTGACCCAGCTGATGTAAGCCCGCCCCGTGGTGGTGATACCGAGCCGCGCCGCGATCTTGGCGAGCGGAATCGTCGCTAGGAAACCGATCGCCCCACCAATCAGGCCCACCCAGGCGGCCTCGCTGAGGAACACGCCGGCAACCTGACGAGCAGTCGCGCCCAAGCTGCGCAGCAGGGCCACTTCGCGGCGCCGATGCTCGATCACCACAGCGAAGCTGAAAAATACGATCAGCGCGCCAACTAGAAAAGCCGACAGGGAGCCGAGACGGATCGCCGAACGCATCACCTGATAGTCTTCGTGAATCTCCTCTTTGACGTCTTCGGGCGCCTTTCGAGGTGGAGCGTCTACAGCCGGCGCTTCTCGCGACGAAGCTGCGGGCCTCAGCTGGACGGTAGTAGCCAAATCCGGCGAAAGCTCGGGATTGGTGGTCCAGTCGTGCGCCTCCGTGCGACGCGTGTTCTCGTCCAAGGTGAGGACGACGTTCACCGTGGCGGTGCCGAGCGCCACCCCCAGCACCATGCAAGCCGTCGCGAAGCGATCCGCCCGCAGGTTCTTTCCAGCCAAAAAGCGCGGCAGGCTCAAATGCCAAGCTCCCGCAGCTTCTGGTGAATCTCCGCTACTTCGAGCGCTTGCTTCGCGCTGCTGAGCTCCGCAGGGAACAGACCATCTTTCATGAACACGACGCGATCCGCGCGCGCGGCATCCTCGGGGTTGTGCGTGACCATCAACATGGAACTGCCGGTCTCTTTGAGCACTTCGCGCAGCAGCGTCAGCACGCGTTTACCGGTGGCGACGTTGACGTTGCCAGTCGGTTCGTCAGCTAAGACCAGCGCCGGTTTGCGCACCAGGGCGCGCGCGATCGAAACGAGCTGCATCTCCCCGCCAGAGAGCTGGGCAGGCAAGTGCGCCGCACGTTTGGCCATCCCTACGCGCTCCAGCATGCGTGCCGCAGCGGCATGATCGGGAGCGACGTCTGCGATGTAGAACGGCAAGAGCACGTTTTC
>Ga0247764_1000319_pt1 | contig 17195 bp, 10 predicted proteins | sample UWRJL051202B4_FD_179932 | JGI IMG/M metagenome (GOLD analysis project Ga0247764, IMG submission 179932) | Plant litter microbial communities from Arlington Agricultural Research Station in Wisconsin, United States - UWRJ-L051-202B-4 | ecosystem: Environmental > Terrestrial > Plant litter >...
CAGGCTCCCCTGTTTTACCCTTATCTTCGCCTGATATTAGACGCAATCTCCTTTCCGGCATGACAAATTATATTCTTTTTATGGTCTATGGTCGCATCGACGTATTCCATGAGTGTAAATTCTCCCTGTTACGACTGCTCACGATCTATGACAAGAGTAAGGTCTCTCCTCCGGAAATTATCATTTATACTGACCAACCTCATCAGTTTTCTTCATTCAGGGCGAGGCTGGTATTGCATATCCGGGAGATTTCTCTATCACAGATTCAGGAGTGGAGGGGATCCATCGACTTTATTTTCAGGCCTAAAATAGAAATGTTGGTGGACTGTGCGTCGCGCTATACGGGAAAACTGCTTTACACGGATAGTGATACTTATTGTTTGCAACCATTGGAACCCCTCTTCGATCTGCTGACCGATACCAGCGTGATCCTTCATAAATGTGAGGGATCCATCGGCCAGCCGTCCAACCTGCATATAAAAAAATGGCGGTCCTTTTTGCGCGGACAAACGAAGAATGGGCTTTCGGCCGCCTTGAAAATGAATATGTGGAATGCCGGTACGATTGGTTTTACACCCCTTCAGGCTTCCCTGCTACCGGAAGTGCTGGCCACAACGGATGAGGTACACCGGAGATTCCCCAAACATACCGTTGAACAATTCGCTTTTTGCTATACTTTCCAGCAACATCATTTGCATCTGGAAGAGGCCGCGCCCTTTCTTTTCCATTACTGGAATCTGAAAGAGTTTCGGGTAGTGCTGCACCGGTTTTTTCAAAAATACGAGGGGGAACCGCTCTCTGTTCTCCTGGATAAAAGTGCGCTGATATTGCCCGAGAATATCGTCCCGGATAAGCTAGCCTATGGTCAAATTCCCTCCTTTAAAAGAAGGATCAAAAGGTGGTTGAAACAGGATTGGACAATCGAGCCCTACCTGCAATTGCTGGACTAGCGCTTTGCTTGTAATCAGACTTTTTGGGAGGACAAATAAAACTCAAATGAAAAAAAAACATTGTGACAGCAAGGTATTGATCCTGGTGATACTATCGCTTTGCCTGCATGCTTTCTGCCAGGCGAAAGAACATAATCGGTCTCGCACCATCCCTGCCTGTCTTGTTGCCGGGGATTCACCGATTATTTATATCAACCAGGTAGGCTTTGACAGCCGTGGTCCTAAAGTGGCTCTTTTGCAGACAAACACTTTTTGGGAGAAGGGTATTTTCACGCTCATCCATGTTCCATCCGGCCAGCGGGTTTATTCCGGGGAGGTCCGTTCTCCGCAAAAAATCGAAGAATGGGCACCGGGTAAACTATTTTACCGGCTGGATTTCTCCTCTTTCACCCAACCTGGCAACTATCAATTACGGGTCCGGATAAAAGGCCGGGAGTATAGTTCGGCGGCCTTTCAGATTGGAGAGGATGAGCCTGCCCACCAGATGATTTCCGCCATTATCCATTATTATAACAAACAAAGGGCCAATACTCCGGGTGAGCTGGCTGCGGATGAAAAGCTCCGGCTCTTTGGCAGCGATCAGACCGTGGACCTGCGTGGAGGATGGTGCGATGCCTCGGGGGACGTGAGCAAATACTTTTCTCACCTGGCCTATGCCAACTTTGTTTCTCCCCAGCAGACTCCGTTGGTGACCTGGTCTATGGCCAGCGCCGATGAAGCTATCCCGGGCCTCCTGGACAAATGGGGCTTGCGTGATTCCCTGGAGAACGAAGCGCTCTGGGGAGCTGATTATATGATGCGGGCCCTGTCTAAAGACGATTATTTTTATATGATTGTCTTTAGCTATTTTAATAAGGACCCCAATGCCCGTCGGGTAGTAGGACTGCATGCCAATAGTGTTACTACCGATGAATACCAATGCGCTTTCAGAGAGGGAGGGGGGATGGCTATCGCTGCGCTGGCCCGGATCTCGCAGTGGAAAAAACACGGGGACTATACTTCACGGCAATACCTGGATGCAGCCCGGCGGGCTTATGCTCACCTGGTGATCAATAATACCCGCTATGATGATGACGGGAAAGAGAATATTATAGACGATTATTGTGCCCTGATGGCGGCAACAGAACTATGGATAGCTACGGACAGTGCCTACTATCGTGACCAGGCCCGCCAAAGAGCAGCTTCCTTGTCAGGCCGTTTGACGGCAGATGGTTATTTTCTGGCAGGCGCTACCAATCGTCCTTTCTGGCACGCCTCCGATGCAGGATTGCCAATAGTAGCACTTAGCCGTTATATGAAGAAGGAAAAGGATGTCGCTATGCGGCAGCGGGTGATGGGCGTTATAAAAGGAGCCCTTGATTATAATCTTAGGGTTACGGGTGAAGTGAGTAATCCCTTCGGATATGCCCGGCAGACCTTCCTGTATAAAGACTCCGTAAAAGATGGTTACTTTATACCTCATGAAAATGAGACCGGATGGTGGTGGCAGGGTGAGAATGCCCGTTTGGCTTCGCTGGCTACCGCAGCCCTTGTAGGCGGCCGATTGGTGTATCCGGCAAAAGGTCCCAATAACAGCTGGGGCACCAGTAATCCGCTGGCTCTTTATGCTTCTCAGCAACTTTCCTGGATATTAGGCTGCAATCCCTACTCCCTATGTTTTATGTACCAGTTTGGTCAAAACAATGTGCCCTATATGCAATCTAATTTTGGCCATGGATCGGAGAGAGGGGGCATCTCCAATGGCATTACCGGCAAAGAAGGTAATGGAGATGGCAGCGGCATCGATTTCAGGACGGAAGCGGAGGGTAATGAATGGCGCTGGACCGAGCAATGGCTACCGCATGCTGCCTGGTTTTTGCAGGCTCTCACAGCCATCGAATCGGAATAACCTATTTCTCGGCGCTCACCCGCCAGATCGTATTGCTGGTATCATCCGATACCAGCATCGACCCATCCGGCAGCAGGGCGATACCCACGGGACGTCCATGTACTTCACTGGTAGCCAGGTCACTGACAAATCCCGTCAAAAAATCTTCCGGCTTTCCGGAAGGCTTCCCCTCCCGGAAGGGAACGAAAACCACCTTGTAGCCTGACAGTACCGACCGGTTCCAGGAGCCATGCTGTGTTATAAATGCTCCATTATGATACCTGGAAGGGAAAGTTGTTTTGTCATAAAATATCAAACCCAGCGAGGCGGTATGCGATCCCAGGGGTACATCGGGAACAATGGCCTTCTGCACCAGGTCGGGTCGTTGCTGATCCTTCATTCTCGGTTCTTCATGCTGTCCATAATAAGAGTAGGGCCATCCATAGAAGCCGTCTTCTTTAACGCTAGTCAAATAATCAGGCACCAGTTCATCCCCTAGTTCATCCCGTTCATTTACTGCTGCCCATAAAGTATGTGTACCCGGAGCCCAGGCCATTCCTACCGGATTACGCAAGCCGCTGGCATAGATATGTTCTCCGGTGCCGTCGGGATTTACCTCCAGGATATCGGCCCTTCTTATTTCGTTATCCAATCCCTTCTCGGCAACATTGGTTCCCGACCCCACTCCGATATAAATCTTATTATGTTCCTTATTGGTGATAATGTTTCGCGTCCAGTGGCGGTTGTGCTTACCCGCCGGTAAAGACAGTATCTTTTTCCCCTGGCCGCTGAGAAGTGTGTCGCCCGGGGTATAATCATATTCCATCAGCGCGTCGGTATTACCGACATAGAATTTCCTGCCCAGGATGAGCATGCCAAAAGGCTGATTGAGTCCCTCCTTAAAAACATAGCTATGTTCGGGGATCCCATCTTTATTCAAGTCTCTGAAAAGAAGGATACGATTTATGCTGGTGCCGATATGCTGGGTTTTGATTTTCCGGGAGATCTTTGATCCGACCTTCAACACTCCTTTCAGGATCGTATTCGATTCGGCTACAAAGATATCTCCGTTCCCGGCCACATAGATCCAGCGGGGATGGTCCAGCCCGTCCGCAAATTTCGTGACTGTAAACCCTGAAGGAGCTTTGGGCGCCTCATTACTACCCCAGCCGATCACCTTGCTGAAATTCCTGGACGATGCCGTAGCATAAGGCGCCGCCAATGTATCGGCCTGATAACCGCTTGTCTGGGCGGAACCGCCATAGGAGCCCTTGTTTAATTTCCTCATATTACAGCTACAGGCTGCCGACAGACAGAGAATAAATCCGACAAATGAATTGATTTTCATGGTGTTATAGTATAAAAGGCTGGGCCATACCATTTCCTATAAAAAATCATGCCCCAGCTTCCCGGGTGCTCCTTTATGCCCAACTGCCGGGTAATTGAGCTACCTTTGCCCTCTTAATGTAAGCAGCATGACTTTTAGTGACTTAAATCTGAGTAAACCCTTATTGAATGCTTTAAATGACCTGGGTTACCAGGTTCCTACCTCTATTCAGCAGAAAGTTTTTTCTGTAATCATGTCCGGCCGTGATGTATGTGGGATAGCCCAGACAGGTACGGGTAAGACCTTGGCCTACCTGCTGCCCTGCCTCCGGCAACTGACTTTTTCGAAGAGCAGGACTCCTCAACTTCTGATCATCGTCCCTACCCGGGAACTGGTTGCACAGGTGGTCCAGTCTGTCAAGGAACTTACTCCCTATATGACCTTGCAGACGGTGGGAGTATATGGAGGGGTCAATACCAATACGCAAAGAGCGGAGGTAGAGCAGGGGCTGGATATCCTGGTCGCCACTCCGGGAAGGCTATATGACCTTGTCCTCAGTGGTTCCCTGCGGCTGAATGGCATAAAGAAGCTGGTGATCGACGAGGTAGACGAAATGCTCAACCTCGGTTTCCGGACTCAGCTACGCAATATTCTGGATTTATTGCCTGCTAAAAGGCAGAACCTATTGTTTTCGGCTACCATTACGGATGAAGTGGAGACGCTGATGGATACGTATTTTAACAGTCCTGCCCGGGTTGAGGCGGCGCCTACCGGCACTCCGGTCGAGAATATCGATCAGAAAGCATACGAGGTCCCCAACTTCAACACCAAAGTCAATCTCCTGGAATTGCTCCTGAGCAGGGATCCTGAAATGACCAAGGTCCTGATCTTTGTCGCCACCAAACAACTGGCCGATCAATTGTACGAACAACTGACCGAAAAATTTCCTGGCAAGACAGGCGTCATTCATTCCAATAAAGATCAGAATTACCGGTTCAATACCGTCAAAAAATTCAAGAGCGGAGAATTCCATTTCGTGATCGCTACCGACATCATTGCCCGCGGGCTCGATGTGGCTGAAGTATCCCATGTGATCAACTTCGATACTCCGGAAGTTCCTGAGAATTATATCCACCGGATCGGAAGAACAGGACGGGCCGATCAAAAGGGGATTGCCATCAGCCTAATTACAGAGAAAGAGAAGGAATACCAGACGTCCATCGAAGGACTGATGAATTATAAGATTCCTATCGCTCCCTTGCCGGAGGAGCTGGTAATTTCTGATATTCTTACCGAAGATGAGAAGCCCAAGCCTTATATGAAAGTGATTCCTCTCGACATTCCGAAACCGGAATTTGCAGGAGGCGCCTTCCATGAAAAATCAGAGAAGAATAAGAAGGTCAATGTCATCATCCGGCATGCCGATCGCATGCAAAAGAAGTATGGCAAACCGATTACCAGGGGTGCCAAAAAGAAATGATTTTTCTGCGGGGAGTCCTGCCGGCGGAGTGGATTGCTACTTCAACTTGTTCTTCCGGAGGGAGTATTTATAGAAATCTTCCACCTTTGTTCTGGCCCAGGGGGTCTTCCTCAGGAATTTCAGGCTGGATTGCACCGATGGATTACTAGTGAAACATTTGATTCTGATCTGCTCTCCCAATACTTCCCATCCATAGCTCTCTACGAGGTGGATCACGATTTTTTCCAGTGTTAGTCCGTGCAATGGATCATTGGATGGTCCTTGTGCCTGCATATTTTACCATTTTGAGTAACAAATATAGATAACCTGGCCTAGATTTGCCGGATGCAACTCCAACACCCCGAACTGATAGATCTATTGAAGAAAGCCTATTCAGCGGAGAAAGCCGCCGCCTTTGCCTATCAGGGGCACGCTGCTTCTGTAAAAGATCCCATAGAGAAGGCAGCGATCAGGCAAATCGAGTTGGACGAGTGGAATCACCGGAAAGAGGTGTTGCAACTAATGGATCAATATGGTATTCAGCCCTCGAAATATTATGAACGGAGATTTCATGTAGTAGGCAGAATAATCTCCTCCAGCTGTTATGTCATCGGCTGGTTTATGCCTTTCTATTTTGCAGGCAGGTTGGAGAGCGGGAATGTATGCGAATATTTCCGGATGAAGCAATACTTCAATTCGCTGGGTATAACAGAGCATGACGGGCTACTTTATGAAATGGGTATGAAAGAGAAGGAGCATGAGGTATATTTTTTAGCAGGGATAAAGGATAGTAAACTCCTGCCCTTCTTTGAGAAGCTATTTTCCTGGGGCGGCGGGCATAGCTTTAATAATATCGATCTTGACAAAAAATATCCGGTAGAAGAATCCGGAGAGTATTGTAAAAAATAAGGATTTGGGGCCAGCTTGGGGGCCGGCGGGTATTTCTATTCTGTCCGTAAACTATCGGCAGGGTTCGTTAATGCCGCGCGGATGGCCTGGGAGCTAACGGTAACAAGGGTAATCAGTATAGTTAGTAATCCTGTGAGCGCGAAGATCCACCAGCTTATACGGATATGGTAGGAGAAGTTCTGCAACCAGGCGTGCATGAACCAACCTGCCAGCGGCGATGCAATGACAAAGGAAATGAATACGAGCTTCAGAAAGTCCTTTGACAACAGGGTTGCTATACCTGATACGGAAGCTCCCATTACCTTGCGTATGCCGATCTCTTTGATACGATTTTCGGCCATATAGGCTGCCAGGGCAAATAAGCCAAGGCAGGAAATAAAAATAGTCAGGCCGGAGAAGACGGCGGCCAGCACACCGGTATGGTTCTCTTCCTGAAAGACTTCGCCATGAACGTCCTCCACCACCTTGTAGTCGAAAGCGTAATCCGGATTGTATTTTTTAAAAATGGTGCTGATTTTTTGCAGATTAGCAGACATCGGGTGATTGCTGTCCAGTCTGAGATTCACCGTACCCCATTCTTTTGACAGCCCCTTGATAACGATCGGCCGCAAAGGAGAAAAAGGATTTCCCGGAATGAAATCATTTATCATCCCTACTATATGCCATTTCCTGCCATGGTTATAAATAGTGTCTCCCACCGGATTGTTGAATCCCATTAATTTAGCCGCGCTGGCATTCACTATGACAGCCATAGAGTCTGAAGGGATTTTGTCAGTATTGATATCCCTGCCTGCCAAAAGATTCAGGCCCATGGTCCGGACAAAATCATTGTCTGCTATAAAGAAATCGAATAGATACCGGGTTTTCGGATCCTTGCCCTTCCATTCATAGCTATCTTCCCAGCTCCAGATATCCGTTATAGGAGAGTTTGTCCGGGTAACGCTGGTTATCGCATCACTGTGCATCAAATCCGCTTTTATAAGGGGATAGTGATTTTGGATTTCCCCTTTGTTATATACGAAAATCAGGTTGTCTCTCCGGTAGCCCAGATCCCGGCCCCGGCTATAGCCGAGCTGTCTGTAAATGACGACGGTACAGGTAATCAGAAGGATGGCAAAAGTAAACTGGAATACAACCAATACTTTACGTGGAGTCATCAGGGCATTGCCTCCTTTGAAGCTGGCTTTGAGTACACCGATCGGCCGGAAAGCCGATAAGTAGAAGGCAGGATAGCTTCCGGCAATAAGACCTGTCAGCAGGATAAACCCGATAACCATTCCCCAGAAATAAAAGCTGGTATAGGGCATTTCCATTTTCTGTCCGATAATCCAATTAAATCCTCTTATACCAGGTTGAAGGATCAGGAGGGCCAGGATGCCGGCCAAAAAGGAAATGAGGATGGATTCCCCGATGAATTGCCGGACCAGGGAAGTTTTTGCCGCTCCGATCACTTTGCGGATGCCTACTTCTCTTGCCCTCCGCTGGCTGCGTGCCGTACTGAGGTTCATATAATTAATACAGGCGATCAGCAGAATAAAGCCGGCGATCATTCCAAATAAGTGCACCGTTTCAATTTGGCCGCCTGCTATTTTCCCGTCTTTAAATGCAGAATAAAGCCACCACTTGCGCATTGGATGGAGGAAAAGCTCATTTTTCAGCCCGTCTGAATGGGATTGGATAACTCTACTAAACAGGGTATTGCCGATCGCTTCACTCACGCCGGGCTTTAAAAGAACATAGGTTCGTACCTGACTGGCTCCCCATCCCGCATTCTCCCAGCCCACCTCCTTCATATAGCTCCAGGGGATGAGGTATTCCAAACTGCTGAATTGGGTATTGTTCGGCAAATTTTTCAGGACCCCCGTCACCGTGAAATTAGCATTGCTGTCTACACGGATCCTCCTGCCCAATACATGGGTATTGCCGAACAGCTTTTTTGCCATAGTCTCCGTTAGTACGATCGAGTGGCGGGAACTCAGGGCTGTGTTCGGATCTCCCTGAACCAGGGGGAAACTGAAGATCTTAAAAAAACCGGAGTCTGTTATATAACCCTGTGTTTGCAGATGTCCTTCTCCCAGGGTAAAAGCCCCTACCCAATTAAGCCTTACTGTCTCTTCCACCTGCGGGTAATCCATTTTTAAGACAGGCGCCAGGACCATGGGGGTACTGTTCCAGCAATCTATGCTGCCTCCCTGTTCTATCCGGTTATAGAGCTGATAGACCCGGTCTTTGTTTTTGTGAAACTGATCATAGCTCAGCTGCAGCTGTATCCACAATAAGATGACAATGGCGCTGGCCATGCCGATTGCCAGCCCGGAAATATTGATCAGGGAAAAGCTTTTGTTGCGGGCGAGATTCCGGAAGCTGCTTTTAAAATGGTTTGTAAACAGGTCTTTGCGATTTTTCCATCGTTCTCCCAGCGTACGGCCTCTGGGGGCAAAATGATGGGCGAAATAATTGGCTTCCCGGGTAGCCTCCCGGAGCGCCATTCGCTGGTGGTGGCGTGTAAATGCATTTTGGCTTTCTTCGGAATCCCGGGGTTCGGCAGGTTTCAGGAGATTGGAAAGAACCTGCAGGGGATAGGAGGTATCCGGATACTTTTGTAGTAATTGCTGCAATTCCTGCAATTCTTCGTCAGTAGCCTCGCCAGCCAGTTGTCTGGTGATTAAAATCCATAAACGATCCTGCTCATTCATATGGGGAAGTATCCGGGTATTCCGGGATAAAACGTTTGGGGTAAAGCTACCAAGAAAAAGACAAATTCCCGCGTTACGGCCAAGTTCGCGGATTTTCAAGTAAACCAGGGGTGGGATTCCCTAAAATAATCTTCTCCGGGAATAATATCCGTATAATTGACAATTATTAGAAAAATCTTATCTTGTGATTTCTAGCGGTTAACCAAACTAAGATTACTTGCCAACTGACAATTTCGATACCGAACCTGAACTCCTGCTGCGCATATCTCAAGGTGACTCCCAGGCCTTCCGGCAAATTTTTACTGCCTATTCCCGGCAGGTTTATACGCTTTGCATCCGACTTACCAAAGACACAGAACAAGCCAAAGACCTTACCCAGGAAATTTTCGCCCGGCTGTGGACCCGGCGGGACCGGCTTGAAGGCATCTACCATTTCAAGGGCTTTCTCACGACGATGTCTCTCAATCTGATCCGGAATCATTTGCAGAAGAAGGTATTGGATCCCGCCAATGAAGGATACCTGGTCAGTTATTTCCGGGAAAGCGCCCTGATGCCTGATAAGGAAATGGAATTCAAAGAATTGCAACGTGTTTTGCAGGAAGCCGTCGATCACCTCCCTCCCCAGCTCAACCGCTCTTTTGTGCTTAGCCGGATGGCTGGTCTCAGTCATGCCGAGATTGCCCACCAGATGAAGTTGTCACCTCTCACTGTCAAAAGCCATATTGCACGCGCGCTGACCTTTATTCGTACTTACCTGGAGGAGCATCATACCGAGTTATTACTGATAATATGGGCCAGTCTCCTCTAACTCCAAAAAAACCGCTTTTCGATGCCTCCCTGCGGTTTATTTTCCTGTCCTTATTAAATAGAATACAAGATGCCGGCCATGATGGAAGAATTATTTTATAAATATCTCGGTGAAAATATGACACCGGAGGAGCTCCATATCTTCCGCGAATGGGCCTCCCGCGTTGAAAACCGCCCGGAACTTCATAGACTGCTTAGTCAATGGATTGATCGTGACCTTCATTCCTATCCGCAGGAAGAAATTGATATCGAGGCATTGTATCGTGATCTGGAACAGCGGCATGGAATTCCGCCCTCTCTGGCGGGTAGCCCCAATTTATCGAACTCCCCGCTTCCCAAAATCAAAATTGTCTGGTTTAGTTCCGCTATAGCTGCGGCCTGTCTGCTGGCAGTCGCCGGTCTTTTTCTGTGGCACCGGCCACCCGTACCGCCGGTTCGGCTGCTAACGAAATCGGCTTCTGTCGTCCCAGCTACCAATAAGGCTATTCTTACGCTGGCGAACGGTACACGTATCGAACTTGACAGTGCGGCCAACGGCAACCTGGCCCGGCAAGGCAATATGCAGGTAGTAAAGCTGGCCAGCGGGCAGCTGGCTTACCGGTCCCTTGCTGGTGGGGGAGAAGCCGATAGCCGGCAGGGACAACTGATGTACAATGAGATCGCGACTCCCCGGGGAGGTTACTATCAGCTTATGCTCCCGGATGGGTCGAAAGTATGGTTGAATGCCGCCTCCTCGGTCCGGTATCCTATGGCTTTCACGGGAAAAGAGAGATCGGTGGAGATGACGGGTGAAGTTTATTTCGAAATAGCACCCAATGCCAGTCAGCCTTTTACGATCACCAATAATGGGATTACCGTACAGGTACTGGGGACCGCCTTTAATATGATGGCCTACCCGGATGAAGACGCTATGCGCACCACCCTGGTTAATGGATTGGTGCAGGTCAGCCATGGTAACGATCGTCAGAAAATCCAGCCGGGGCAGCAGGCCAGCTGGTCGCGGAATGGCAGGGGGTGGGCCCTGTCTACGCCCGACCTGCGGGAGATCCTTGCCTGGAAGGAGGGGGAGTTTCGTTTTCAGAGCTTAAAGATCGATGCCATTATGCGACAGATCGCCCGTTGGTATGATGTAGAAATCGTATTCAAAGGTCCGCAACCTGTAAATGAATTCAATGGTGTCATTCCCCGTAAAAAGGAAGTGACTGATTTATTAACTGTCCTGGAGCAAACAGATGAAGTACATTTTACGCTGGAAGGCAGAAGAATTATCGTTGAGTCTCCTTCGCACAATCCTATTCATCACCAAAACTAACAATATGATTTCTGACTCCTGAGAAACAAAGGGAGGCCTGAATAAAAAGCCGGAAGTGAAATTGGAAGCCTCACCTCCGGCCGAAATTTTGGGCGATCCTGAAAACTACCAATGCTTGTATGACAATTTTCTTTACTCCCAAAACCAATCAAAAATATGAAAATGTTCTTGACCGGCAATGCTATTCGCCGGGATTCGATTGCGTCAATTCTGCTGGTTATGAAACTAACGATTGTTTTATTCTTTATTGCGACCCTTCATGTGGGGGCGGCGGCTTCTGCCCAGGAGATCACCCTGAGCGGAAAAAACGTATCGCTACCACAATTGTTTGAAGCCATCAAGCAGCAGACGGGGTATGCCTTCGTATACGACAAGGCCTTGCTTGAAAACAGCCGGTCGATGAGCGTCACCCACAAAAAGGCGCCCTTAAAAGAAGTCCTGGACGACTGCCTGCGTCAGCAGGGGCTGGCTTATGTCCTGTCCAATGGCGTCATTATTGTCAAACGTCTTTATGCTCCCCGCAGTAACACACTGCTGGAAAATCCGGCAATAGATACCGGGGCATTGGCTCTCATCGAGATACATGGGCGGGTAGTCAATGAAAAAGGCGAGCCGCTGGAAGGGGCCAATGTTAAGATCAAAGGCACCACGCTTACCACCCAGACGGGGCTCGATGGAGTCTTCACCCTGAAAGCCGGAGCCAACGCTACCCTGATTGTCAGCTTTATTGGTTTCGACAACAAGGAGATACCGGTAAATAACCAGTCTGCGATCACTATCCAGCTTCATGTCAATAACCGGGCGTTGGGAGATATCGTAGTCATCGGCTACGGGCAGCAGCATAAGGCCGATCTTACCAGTGCCGTCACTACGGTAAAGTCCGAAAATTTTGTGAAAGGGCCGGTTACCGATGCCGGGGAGCTCCTTAAAGGAAAGGTAGCGGGGCTGTCGGTATCGAATCCTTCGGGCGATCCCAATGCGCAATCGCAGATCATGCTGAGGGGTACAAATACGATCGGCGGCGCCAATACGGGCGTCCTTGTGATCGTGGACGGGGTACCGGGGGATCTCCTGACGGTTGCTCCGGAAGATATTGCAGAAGTCAATGTACTAAAGGATGCTTCCGCAACCGCCATTTATGGAGTGAACGGGGCTAACGGAGTCATTATCATCACGACCAAGCGCGCCAGCGGAAATAATATCAACCAGGTCGACTACAATGGTAACATCAGCACTGGCCAGGAAACCAGGATTCCCAAGCTGCTGACTGCCCAGGATTACCGGAATCAGATTGCGGCAGGCGCCCGTCCGGCCACTTATGACCTGGGACATTCTACTAACTGGATGAAAGCGATGAGCAATAGCTTCCCTGTTTCCACTATTCAGAATGTTACTTTTAAGGGAGGAAACAATCAAACCAATTATTTCGCTTCTCTGAACTACCGGGACCTGAATGGTATATTCCAACGGAGTAATCATAAACAAATAACCGGACGGGTCGATATCAATCATTCTATGTTAGATGGGAAATTGAAATTCAACCTGGGAATATTGCAAACGAATTTTAATGACCTGCCTTTTAACCAGTACGATTATGAGCAGGCACTTAAAATGAACCCTACTGCCCCTGTGAAAGAAAAGGATGGCAGCTATTATCAGGAGCCTGATAACTTCGAATACCAGAATCCCCTCTCCGATATATATAACTCGGACCAGCCTCAATCCGCTTATAGAAGTAAATATAACGCTACCGTAATTTTAACGCCGGTAACCGGATTGCGTCTGTCGGCTACAGGTTCTTACACCAAAAGCGGTTATTTAAATCAGTTTTTTGCCAATTTTCAGAATATTTCAACCATTCGTGACAATCAGAATGGCGTTGCCAATACCAGCAGCGGGCAATCCATCGACAGGTATTTAAATTTGACGGCTGAATATGTGAAGATGTTGGGGGATCATCATTTTGGGCTTCTGGCGGGGTATGAGTACCAGGATCACGATATGTTCACCTCTACGATAACCAACCATGATTTCCCGACCGATATTACCACCTTCGGCTATAACCTGATTGGATTGGGCCTGGCGCAGAAGAATGGCCTTGATATTATCGGCAGTACCCGCACACAAACCAACCTGATCAGCTATTTCGGCCGGCTGACTTATAATTATAAAGAGAAATACCTGCTATTGGCCAGTTTGCGTATCGATGGCGCCAGCCAGTTTTATGGAGCGAGCGAACCTTATGGTAAATTTCCTTCGGTTCAGGCAGGGTGGCGGATCACCCAGGAGTCATTTATGGATGGACAGCATCTGTTCGACGATCTGAAACTCCGGGCTGGTTATGGTGTCACCGGGAATCCGCCGGCGGCGGGTTTTCTGGGGGTGGGGCTATTGGGTTACGGCAATTATATTTTGTATAACGGGCAGTGGATACAGACCCTGGGGCCCAGCCAAAATGCCAACCCTGCCCTTAGATGGGAGCAAAAGCATGAAACGAATATCGGATTGGATTACAGCCTGCTGAAAGGGCTGATAACGGGAACGATCGATCTGTATGATAATAAAATAACGGGACTATTATATAATTATACGGTACCCAGTCCTCCTAATCTATACCCTCAGACGGAGGCGAATGTGGGTACTATGGAGAATAAGGGAATCGAGGTGGCTATCAATGTAAATCCCATCCGGAAAAAGGATTGGTCCTGGACGAGTGGTTTGACTTTCTCTACCAACAGCAATAAGCTGGTCAGCCTTTCCAATCAGCTGTACCAGGCTACTGTGCCTTATTTTACCACAGGAACCACCTTCGATCCCATTACGACCTTTACGAATATTGTACAGGTAGGGCATCCGATAGGGGAGTTCTATGGGTTTAAGGTAACGGGTGTTTCTTCGGAAGGCGCCTGGATATACCAGGAGCCGAATGGGAAGACGGTACCTTATGACCAGTTCAATCATTCCTTTGCGGACAAGCAGGTCATTGGAAACGGATTGCCCAAATATTACGCCGGATGGAACAATACCGTACGTTATAAAAATTGGGATTTTGATATTACTATGCGGGGCGCCTTCCATTTCCAGGTGTTGAACATGCAAAGGATGTATTTTGAGAATACGTCGGTACAGAATTATAACCGGCTGGCCTCCTCACGAAACAAGCTGTTCGGTACGGCCGTCTTAAGTTCGAAAATGCCGGAAGAATTTAACAGTTACTATATTGAAAATGGCGCTTACTGGAAAATAGATAACATTAACCTCGCCTATAATTTCAGAAATATTAAATCAAAATTCATTCATAACCTGCGGGTGTACGCCTCTACCCTGAATACCTTTTTAATTACCGGTTATAAGGGTACCGATCCCGAAGTTCCTCTTATAGGGGCAACGGCGAATGGGCAAGGCACGCAGGGAACTGCCGGCTTGACGCCGGGTGTAGACAGCCGGGATTCTTATCCGACTACCCGTACCTATACGATTGGGCTGTCCGCCAATTTCTAAATGAGGAATATAAATAACTAATTAAAATGAAAAAGATATATTTTATAGTTGCCGGTTTATTAATCCTTTCCGGATTTCTGGCCTGTACGAAACTGGCCGATAAGGATTATGCTACGATCGTATCCAGTCAGTTCAATCCAGGTCCTGCGGATGTCGCCGCCTTAGTAGGAGTTCCTTATACCAATTGGCGGACGCTGGAGCTGGGCAGGAGCGCTAATGCTATCTGGAGGACGAACGAGATCTCTGCCGATGAGACGGTTATCCCTGAAAGGCCGAATGGCTGGGTGGATGGCGGTATTTATCAACGTATGCATTATCATATCTGGACTCCTGATGAAGACAACTGTCTGCAGATATGGAATAATGCCTATGCGGGAGTCACCAATTGCAATCGTTTGCTGAGTCAGATCGATGGGAATACGATTCCCATAGCTACCGGCAAAGCACGGCTTATAGCAGAGCTGAAAGTTCTGAGGGCTTCTTTTTATTATGCTTTGTGTGATTTTTTCGGCAATGTACCGATCGATACCAGTTTTAATACGCCGGCTAATTTTCAACCCACCCAGAGCTCGCGGGCGCAGGTATATTCATTTATTATTTCCGAATTGACGGCCAATGTGCCTCTGCTCGATTCTGCCAATGATGCCACTACTTATGGCAGGTTTAATATCTGGGCAGGTTATGCGCTACTGGCAAAGATGTACCTGAATGCCGGTGTATATGTCGGTACGCCGGATTGGGCAGACTGTATAGCCGCCTGCGACAAGGTTATTAATTCAGGCCTCTACAGCCTGGAGCCGGTGCAGTCCAGTGTTTTTGCAACGAATAATTCCGGTTCGAAAGAAATCGTTTTTGCTATCCCGTTCGACCAGGTATACACGGCTGACCAGAGCACTGCCTGGACCCTTCATATGGAGACCTTGCAACCGGAGAACCAGGCGACTTATAATTTTCAAAATTCGCCCTGGGGAGGGATTTGCGCGATTCCGCAGTTCATCAATACCTTTGATCCGGAGGACGGCCGGCTGGCGGGTAACTGGGTGCAGGGGCAGCAATATACCTCCTCCGGGGATACGCTGATTGGCCAATTAGGCGCTTATAGGGGTAGGCCGCTGACTTATATCAATGCGTTGCCGGGTGTCGATTCTTCGGAGGAAATACATGGTTTCAGGCTGGGGAAATACGAGATTGCACAGGGTGAACTGGTTGGCATGAGTAATGATTTCCCCTTATTCAGGTATGCCGACCTGCTGATGATGAAGGCTGAATCCCTGCTGAGATCGGGTGATGCCAATGCTGCCGCTCTGCTTGTTACGCAGGTAAGGCAGAGGGATTTTGCCGGTAATCCTGCCAAGGCTACCGTTACCGCTGCACAGCTGAGCCTGCCAACCGTATATAGTTATGGATTGAGGAATCATTTATCGACTACTTTTGATAATGTCAGCGATATACAATACGGGCGGATGTTGGATGAGCTGGGGTGGGAGTTTGCACAGGAGGGGCGCAGGAGACAGGATCTGATCCGGTTCGGGGTTTTTACAACCAAATCATGGTTGTCTCATTCACCCCATGGGGATTACCGGAGCCTGCTGGCTATTCCTACGAGTGCTTTGCAGACAAACTCGAATTTAAAACAGAATGTAGGGTATTGAGTATCTTCATAATAAAAATAATATAGCATGAAAAAATGGGCTATTTGCTGCCTGTTGTATGGAGGCCTCCTACAGGCGCAACAAAGAGATTATCCGATCAGCCCCGTATCTTTCACGCAGGTACGGCTGACGGATTCTTTCTGGTCCCCGCGGATTGAACGCAACCGTATATCTACCATTCCAGCGTCTTTTGCCCGCTGCGAAAGCACGGGGAGGGTCAGCAATTTTGTAATGGCGGGGGCTTCTCAGCAAATGGCCGCTCAGGGAATAACATCCCCGGCAAAGGGTAAATTCTGTACTAAATTTCCTTTCGACGACACCGACATCTATAAGACCATTGAAGGCGCTTCCTATTCCCTGGCTGTACATCCCGACCCTGCCCTCCGGACCTATATCGATGCCCTGATCGATACGGTAGCACATGCCCAGGAGCCGGATGGATACCTGTATACAGCCCGTACGATCGACTCCATGCATCCGCATCCGTGGTCAGGTGATGACCGCTGGGTAAAAGAACATGAACTCAGCCATGAACTGTATAATTCAGGGCATATGTTTGAAGCAGCCAGCGCCCATTACCTGGCTACCGGGCAGCGCAATTTCCTGGATATTGCCTTGCGGAATGCAGATCTTCTTGTACGCACCTTCGGCCCCGGGCGAAGGGAAGTGGCTCCCGGTCACGAGATCGTTGAAATGGGGCTGGTGCGTCTCTATC
>Ga0247764_1000322_pt1 | contig 17163 bp, 16 predicted proteins | sample UWRJL051202B4_FD_179932 | JGI IMG/M metagenome (GOLD analysis project Ga0247764, IMG submission 179932) | Plant litter microbial communities from Arlington Agricultural Research Station in Wisconsin, United States - UWRJ-L051-202B-4 | ecosystem: Environmental > Terrestrial > Plant litter >...
GTCGTGCGCGGCTTCGGCCCTCCGAAACGGTGCCGTGGCGGATTGGTAGCGTTCGGAGGATTTCGCGCTGCGTCACGGTCGTAAACTGCTATCCAGCCCTTGGCGTCAATCGCAGCAGCCGAGGAACCCATGGCCTTGAACGAAGCCGTCCGACAGAAACTCAGTGCATTGGTGGAACAGAACCGCGTGGTGCTGTTCATGAAGGGGACGCGGCGCGCGCCTCAGTGTGGGTTCTCCGCACAGGTGGTGCAGATCTTGGATGACTTGCTGCCCGAGTACGAGACGGTCGACGTGCTGCGTTCTCCGGACATCCGCGAAGGCATCAAGGAGTTCAGCGAGTGGCCGACGATTCCGCAGTTGTTCGTGGAGGGTCGCTTCATCGGCGGCTGCGACATCGTGCGCGACATGTACGCTTCGCAGGAACTACAGAAGTTGCTCGGCGCGGATGGATCACAGCTGGCGTTGCCGAACGTCATCGTGAGCGATAGCGCGAAGAAAGCCTTTGCGGCCGCGCTGGGCGACGCCGATGGCGAGGTGCTGCACCTGACGATCGACAGCAGCTTCGTGAACGATCTGTATTTCGCTCCGCGCGCCGAAGGTGAGCTCGAGGTCCGGGCGAACGGCGTCAGCTTGCTGCTCGACCGCGGCAGCGCTCGACGAGCTGACGGCGTCAGCATCGACTTCGTCGAAGGTGAAAACGGCGGCTTCAAGATCACGAACCCGAACGAACCGCCCAAGGTCAAACAGGTCAGCGCACCGGAGCTGAAGGCCATGTTGGAGCGTAACGAAATCGTGCTGTTCGACGTGCGACCGGAAGGTGAGCGCGCGCTAGCCAAGATCGAGCAGGCACACTCGCTGGACGAGGAGGGACAGAAGCTGCTGTTCAGCTTGGACCGCCGCGCCGCGGTCGCGTTTCACTGCCACCACGGTGTGCGCAGTCAGGAAGCGGCTAGCCAGCTGATCGAGGAGGGCTTCCGCAACGTCTACAATCTGCGCGGCGGCATCGCGGCGTGGTCGGAGTTGGTGGATTCCAGCGTTCCGCGGTATTGAGGCTCCAACCATGTCGTCACATCCCACGAACTTTCAGGGCAACGTGATCGAGGCGCTGCGCAACGCCATCCTGAGCAAGATCCCCGACGCGCAGTCGGAAGTTGCCGGCGGTGGCGGGCACTACACCATCTCCGTGGTGTCCACCCACTTCGCCGGCAAGAGCATGCTGGAGAGTCAACGCCTAGTGTACGGCGCCATCGCTCACCTGATGAAGGGCGACGCGCCGCCGGTGCACGCTGTCGATAGCTTGAAGACGCGCGTCCCGTGAAACGCGCCGCGCGCTACTGGCTCACGAGCCCGATTTTTGCGTTGTAAGTGACCCGACCGAAGCCAGCGTCATCGATCTCGATGCTGTATTCGGTCGGCACCTTGAGCACGACGCTGGGTTGGCCACGAAACAGCGGTCGAGCGCCCTTTTCACGTCCCGTAAACTTCAAGCGCACGGCGTCCGTGCCCTGCTCCGTCAGCTCGACCGAACCGATGTAGATCTCGTCGAGTCGGGAACCTTGTCGCTTGTAGATCGCCAACTGGAACTTGCCTTGCGCGTCCTTCTTGAAGCGAATCACGTCGGCGATGAACTTGGTCCTCGCTTTCTCCAGGCACGTCGCTTTGACTGCCGGATCACCTTTGGCTTCGGTATCGCATTCGTCGAGCGCGCGCTCCCGAGCCGCGGAGCCCGCGTAGTCCACCAGGAACGCCACGTCGGGTGCGCTGATTACTTGTAGCGGGCTCTGCGTCGGTCTCGCAGGTTCGGGCTCCGGTGCTGCGGCCGCCGGCGATGGCTCGGTGCTGGGCGCAGCTTCCGGCGCTGGTTCGGCAGCGCTCGGAGGCGCAGCTTCGGCGCTGGCCGCGGTGCTCGCTGTGGGCGCTGCTGCGATTGGCGGCGCAGCGGGTTCCGGTTTCGGCGGTGGTGAGCACCCCCCGAACGCTGCAAGGCAGCAGATAGAAGCGGTCACGTTCTCGAAAAACCAACGAAGCGAGGGCATGCCGCAGCTCAGCAAAGCCTTCGCGCCCGCAGCCGTCAAATTCCCTGCAATCGCAGCGTGCCTCGCCAAGATTATCCAATGAAAACGATGCGTTAGTTAATTGTGACGCTGGGCTGAACATAAAGCCCCGGTCCGGGTACTCAGTTCTCGTGAGAGCGCTGTGCGTCCAATCGTTGGCGGGCCATTCGGGGCCCTGGCCCCAAATTGCCTGTAACGAATGGGCCCTGCTCGCGATGAGAGCCGTTCGGTACCCCGGACCTTCGCTGCGCCGTGCGCGATTTGTTGGGCGGCCGCGGCGCATCGAATTGCTTGAGCGAGCTCGGCGTGGGTGGGATATAGCGTGACGTATCTCGTGCTGGCTCCGTCCGCTCTGCAAGCACCTGCCGTCGAGGAGGATGAAAGCCTCGTCGAGCGCTTGCGGCGTGGCGAACCAACTGCGGTGGGTGAAGCTTACGATCACCATCACGCCGCGGTGCGCGCGTTCGCGCAACGTCTGGTCGGCGAAGCGGCGACCGCCGAGGATTTGGTCCACGAGGTGTTCGTGGCCCTGCCGCGCGCCTCACGAAATTTCCGCGGCGAGTCTTCGCTCCGCACGTTCTTGATCTCGATTGCGGTACATCACGCACATCACCATGTCCGTTCAGCGACGCGTCGGCGCGCGGCGTTCTCGCGTCTGGAGCGCGAGCCCAGCGCCGAGGTCTCGGCGGATCCTGAAGCCATCGCGCGCCGCAAGGAGCTGGCGCAAGCTCTGACGCGCGCGCTCGACACGCTGCCAATCGACCAGCGCGTCGCGTTCATCTTGTGCGAGGTCGAAGAGCGCTCTTCGCGCGACGTCGCGGAGATCGTAGGCGTGCCGGAAGGCACGGTGCGGACGCGCTTGTTCCACGCCAAACGCAAGTTACGGGAAGAGCTAGAGCGGGAGGGCTTCCGATGACGGAAGATCTGCTCAAAGCCGCTACCAGCGCGCTGCGCGAGGAGCATTCGGGCGAAGACGCCGGTGCGAACTTCACACGGGCGCGCGTGATGGCTAGCATGCACAACACGCGCGAGCGCAGCCGCAAGCGTTGGGTCTTGGTGTTGCCCATCGCCGCGACGTTCGCGGCGGCTACGGCATTCGCGACGAGCGGACGCATGCCGGCGCTGGTGCAGTCCGTGGCCGCCGTGTTTGGTCTGGCGCAAGGCAAGGAGTCGCCGGCGGAGTTGCCGAAACCCACTCGAGCCCAGCGCCGCGTTCACGTCGCGCCGAAGGCCGTTCCGGCTCCTGTCACGGAGCCCACGCCGGAGCCCACGGTCGAACCGGTAGCTCCCGAAACTCCGCCGGTACCAAGCGCTGCCGTCACGGCTGTTCGACCAACCCCCAACCCAGCTCCCAGCGCCGCGTTGCCGGATCCCAGTCACGCCTTGTACCTGGAGGCTCATCGCGCTCACTTCGAGCGTGGGGAGTTCGCGCGTGCTTTGCCTGCCTGGGAAGACTACCTGCGTAAAGCGCCGAACGGACGTTTCTCCTTGGAGGCCCGCTACAACCGCGCAGTGTGCCTCGTGCGCTTGGGGCGTTCAGCCGAAGCCCGCAGCGCGCTCGTGCCGTTCGCTAGTGGTCAGTTCGGCAGCTACCGTCGCAACGAAGCGACTGCGCTGCTCGACTCGTTGGCCCCGTAGCTCGTCCCGGTTCGCTCGCACGTTCAGCGCAGAATTCCAGAGACCCAGCTCGGAGTGAAGCGCGCGAGCGCGACGATCGCTGCGATCAGCGCGCCGCAAAGGATGCTGACGCGGTCCTTGAGCGCAAACTTGACTGGATCATCCTGAACTAACCCTCGACCTGCCAATAACCAAATTCGTCCAAGCCAGTACAGGAGGACGGGTAGAACCAACCACAGCAACACCGGCTCGCGGTAGCTGAGGCGTACGGCTGCGCTCTCCGTATACAGCATGAACACCAGCGCGGCGATGTAGCTGCTTCCCGTGCCGAAGCTAGTCACCATCTCGAGGTCGGCGCGTGAGTAACCACGGTTCTTGATCGTGCCGTGCTCGGTCGTACGAAGCTCGATGTAGCGTTTCGCGAAAGCCAGGCTCGTGAACAGAAACATCGAGAAGCCGAGGAGCCAGGCGCTGACCTTGACGTTCGCGGCGATCCCGCCCGCCAAGACTCGGTGGGTGTAGAGGCCCGCCAGCACCAACACGTCGAGCAACAGCAGGCGCTTGAGATAGAGGGAATAGGAGACGGTGCCCACGAAGTACACCACCAGCATCCCCAAAAACGCTGGCGACAACGTCAGCGCCGCGGCAAGGCTGATCGCCAACAAGCCCACGAACAGCGGCGGGCCCCACGCCACCGGCAATGCCCCCGATGCGAACGGCCGTCGGCGCTTGCTGGCGTGCGCGCGATCGGCGTCCAGATCCAGCAGGTCATTGAACACGTAGCCCGCCGAGGCGCACAGCGAAAAGGCCAGCACTGCTACGGCGCAGGCTGCGATGGAGCGCACTGACAACGGAGTAGGGGCCAGCAACAGTGGCAGTATGATCAATGCGTTTTTTGCCCACTGGTGGGGGCGCAACTCCTTCACGAGGGCGCGCAGCAGGCTGGGGCGCGCTGACAAGATCGTCACCTGTTGCAGACGAGCGGTCTCGCGCCGTGCGCGCTCACCCGTGCGTACCAGGAAGCCGCGCTTCGCGGCTGCCAACAGCGGCACGTCGGATGCTGAATGCGTGACGTAGTCGAAGTCTTCTCCGTAGCTCTCGCGCACGGCTCGCAGCTTCATCTCCGCGTTCGATACGCCCTGGGTCGGGAGTTCCGCGGAGAACAGCTGGAGATGCTCGGCGACCTGACTCGCTAACGTCGCGTCTGCGCCGGGAACCAGCACGACCGTGCGTCCACGAGCATGACATGCGCGCAGCGCACTCAATAGGTCGTGATCGTAGGCCAGGTTCTCCACGTTCAACGGAGCAGCCTTCGCGACGCGCTGCTTGAAGCGCGTCAGACCGCTGAATAGCCACAACGGAAATACCAACAACAGCCAGGGCCGCTGCCGAAACAGCCTCATGATCCGCTCACCGAAGGGGTCAGTTGCGATCAGCGCGCCGTCCAGCGCCACGCACAGCGGACGCGCCCTGGCATCTTCCGCGCTGAATTCGCCGGCAAAAATTCGGTCCACGGACATCATGGAAGATATACAGGTGGATATCGGGCGCGGGAAGCGGCTTCAGTCGCTGGCTGAGCTCGCCTTCGCGTTTCCTGGAGGGGCAGCGTCCTGATAGCGTGTGATTGCTGTCGCAACCGAAAGCCCGTCGCAGCACGGCGGCGACGCGGCTCGTGGCGCTAGCGCGTAAAAAGCGGCCTTTGGCGTTCGAGCTTCGGCTGGCAGCGCAAGGGTGGTAACGCTCTAGCGTGGTGCATATCCTCGCAGGGCTGTTGCTCGCCTTGGGCGCGATCGGCTGCGTGGCGTGCTCGGGAGAGGTGCCGGGCTGCTTATCCGGTGACGACGGTCAGTGTTTGCCGAAGGCACCTTGCGCGGCGTTGACGCCGGTGTGCGCCGGTGACGAAGCGTTATCCATCCGTCGCCTGACGCGCAGCGAGGAGCGACCGCTTGGTTTGAAGGCCGACGCGGCGCTTGGTGACGTCCTCCTCTCCAATCGCGAAATCACCGCCGTTCTGTCCGATATCGCTTCGCCGCGCGCGCTCGCACCCAGCGGTGGCGCGCTGATCGATCTGGTCACGAACCACGGCCAAACCTTCGATACGCTCAACACCGCGTTTCAAGCGGTGGGGATCTTGCCGCACGACGCCGCACGCTACCGGTCGCTCGAGTTCGTCGAACGCGCAGACTTCGTCGCGGCGATCTTTCGTGGTGTCCTGGATCTTCGACCAGACGTTCAAATCGTCACGCGCTACGAGCTCCATGCTTGCGAATCAGGTTTGCGCGTGCGCACGGAGCTGCACTCGGCGTCGCACGACCCGCTGGCCATGTTCCCGGCTGACGCATTTTTCTGGGGGAACCGCGGTGTCACACCGTTCATACCGAACGTGGGACAAGGCTACTCGCATCCAGAACTCGATCTGGAGAAGCTCTCGGAAGCGTTCAGTCAAAGTCCGTGGTTGTCCGGTGACGCTCATCTGGCGGACGGCGCAGCGTACGCGATCGTTGCGTGTGACTCTCGGCTCCAAAGCGGATTTCAGAGCACGACGTTGTCCGCCGTCGGCGCGGAGCGCACGCTGGTGCTCCCCGGTGATGGTCTGGCTTTCGAGCGCTTCATCGCCGTGGCAGATGGGCCCGGTCAGTCGCGCGCCACCGACATTGCCTTGTCCGTGCGCTCGCAGTTGTTCGCCGAGCCCACGACGCACGTCAGCGGACACGTCACGAGCGACGCGGCACCGACCGAGGCTTGGGACGAACGCCGCGCTAGCCTGTTGTTTTCTGAAGTCGACGAGCAGGACGCTGAGGCAGCCGCCGAGAGTTCCCGCATTCCCTGGGCGCAAGCCGTGCCGAATGCAGACGGCTCTTTTGACTTGGATTTGCCCACCGGACGGCGTTTCGTGCTCGAACGCTTCTTGTTGGGTCGCGCTGTCGGGCAGCCCCTGCGCTTCACGACACAGGGCTCGTTGGTCGAGCTCGGTGCGGTGAAGGTCGCGTTGCCCGCTGAGCTGAGCGTGAGCGTGACTGATGCGGACGGTGAACCGCTGGTTTCCGAAGTGGTGCTCACACCGGCTGCGCCGACGGAGCCCGAAGCGGTGCGCGGCAGCGTCTTTGGCCAGTTCGATGAAGCGCGCTGTTCTCCGTACTTGGGCCCGCCACATGGCGGCTCACCGGCGTGCAATCGCGTGCTGATCGACGGCAGTGGTCGAGCGCGCTTTGCCGTGCCTCCTGGCAACTACTACGTGTACGCCACACGCGGTCCGTTCTGGTCGCTGGCGCGGACGCAGGTAGCCTTGGCCGCCGGTGAGCAACAATCACTCACGCTCGAGCTGTCGCCACTCGACTTGTTGCCGAGCGGCGTGTTGTCGGGCGACTTCCACGTGCATGGTGGCGCAAGCTTCGACAGCAGCTTGCCGGAGCGCGACCGCGTGCTCAGTTTCGTCGCAACCGGCGTCGATGTGATCGTGGCGACGGACCACGATGTGGTGACCGACTATCAGCGCACGGTGTCGGCGCTCGGCTTGTCCCAGGCCGTGCGCGTGATGTCCGGCGTGGAGACCACCGGGCAGGTGCTGTTCATGTATCCGCCCGGCGCCGAGATCCCGCGCGTCGTCGGACACTTCAATTTCTGGCCGCTGCGGTATGATCCGGCGTTGCCTCGCAATGGCGCGCCGTGGGACGAACGGCTGGAACCCGGCGCACTCATAGAAAGAGTTGCTTCACTATTCGACGGCGAAGGTGTAGCCCAGCTAAACCATCCGTTTGGCGAATCCGAGCTCGGGCGCGACACCGGCTACTTGCAAGCCGTGCGTTACGATCCCCGGCGCAAGGTGCCTGCCGCGCCGGATGGCAGTAACGCCGGCGAGTTGATGCGGCGCGCGCCCGGTGGTCACACCAACCTCGACTACGACGTGCAGGAAGTGATGAATGGCACGTCCGTCGAACAGTATCTGCGCTACCGCGCGGGCTGGTTCAGCTTCTTGAATCAAGGCATCCTGCGCGCTGGTACCGCCAACTCCGACTCGCACACGCTGGCCGTGGAAGTGTTGGGTTATGGACGCAACTTGGTGTGGGCCGAGCAAGCGCTCGCGAGCTTCGACGCGGATCGCTTCAATCGCAGCGTGAAGCAGGGCCGGCTGATTGGAACCAACGCGCCGGTGCTGGAGGTTTGCTTGACGGAGGCCGACGGCGCTTGCAGCGGGCCCTCGCTGCTGTCGCGAAGGCCCGCTATCGATGCCGCGCTCGACGTCAGCGTCAAGGCTGCACCATACGTGCCTTTGGAGGAGCTGCGCTTCTTCGTCAACGGCAACTTGGTCAAGACGACCGAACTTGCACCTGTGTTGCCCCGGGATCCGTTTGCTCGTCGCGTCGAGCCGCGATTCAGCACGCGTGTCGCGCTCAGCGAACTCACTCGCGGCGAACGCGATTGTTGGATCGTGGTCGAAGTGGGTATGAAACTTCCCCCGGCCGCGGACTTGGAGGATGACGACGGTTTGCCGGACACCACCGACAACAACGGCGATGGTCGCATCGATGAGCTGGATGGAGTCGGCGACTTTACGGAGCCTTCGCGGGTCTCCGAAACAGACGTGCGCTTTCACGTGCAAACCATCGCCCCCGGGCTGCTGCCCACCGCTTTCACCAATCCATTCTTGATCGACGTGGCTGGCGACGGTTGGACCGCGCCGGAGTTGCCATGAGACGCGGCGCAGCACTTTCCGTGCTCCTGTTCAGCAACAGCTTCACCGTCGTCGCCATCGCGGATCCGTGCGCGGCCGGAGTCGATCGTGGCGCGGCGCTGCGCCTGAGCTCAGGGCCCGCCGACTTCGGTGCGATTCCCGAAGCGTGTCCGGCCACCGAAGCGTCGTTGCATGGTCGTGGACAACTGCTGGTCGCAACCGACGAGTTCTACGGTTACTTGCAAGCCGGCGTGTCGCCGCGCTTGCGGCGGAAGGTCTCAGAAGCGGATTGGTTCAGCTTGACGCTGCCCGAGCTCGCCTACCGATTTGCCGCCAATGCCACCGTGGAGGCGAGTCAAAGTGGCCTAGGTGCGGGTAGCCTCGGCTACCATCATGCGCTGGCCAGCCTGCGAGGGCTGCGCGTCGCGCCGTACGTGCGCGCGTTGTTCCCTGCCGACTTTGGTTATCGCTTCGCCACGCGCTACGGCATCGAATACGGCCTGGCTGCTGCCTACAAGGTGTCTTCGCGTCTCGAACTGGATGGTGGCGTCGCGTTCCCCGTCTACTTCATCGTCAGCGGTGATCACGTGCTGCGATACCTGGAACCGGCCGGCAGCGTGGACGCGAACATCAGGGCGACGCGTTGGCTGAGCGTGCTCGCCGGCGTGGGTGCACGCTGGCGCGGTGGTCGCCTCGCCGGCTTCGAGGCGCTCGAGCCGCGCGTGGGCGTGCGAATCCTACCAACGCCGTCCGTGCGGTTCGAGCTGGCTGGGGCGTTGCCGCTCGCAGGGGTTGACCGCACGGATGTGCTGGTGACGTTGAACGGCGCCTGGCTATGGGCGCCGCTGACGTCATTGCGGGTGCGTCACCGGGCGCGGCGGGATCAGCAGGGACGCTGCGATGGATCCAGCCAAGATCAGCGCGATGACGGCCAAGGAGATCACGATCGGGATGTGCGCTACCTGCAATAGCAGCATCTTTGCTGCGACGAAGATCAGCACGAACGCCAGGCCAATCTTGAGGTAGCGGAACCTGTCGATCACACCTGCTAGCAAGAAGTACAGCGAACGCAGGCCCAAGATCGCGAAGATGTTCGAGGTAAACACGATGAACGGATCCTTGGTGATCGCGAAGATGGCCGGGATCGAGTCCACCGCGAAGACCACGTCGGTCACCTCGAGCGCCACCAACGCCAACAATAGCGGCGTCGCGTAGGTGCGATGATCCCGACGCACGAAGAACTTGCCCTCCGCGTGCTCATGCGTCACCGGGAAGAAGCGCTGAAACAGCTTCACTATTGGATTGTTCTCGGGATGTGACTCCGCTTCGCGCTGGAACAACAACTTGATGCCGGTGAAAGCCAAGATCGCGCCGAACACGTAGAACATCCACTGAAAGCGCGACAACATCGCGCCACCTATCAGGATGAACAACGCGCGCATGATCAGCGCCCCCAGCACACCCCAAAACAACACGCGGTGTTGGTGCTTGGCGGCGATGCCGAAGGTGGAGAAGACCACGACGAACACGAAGATGTTGTCGACAGCTAGCGCCTTCTCCAGCAGATAGCCCGTTGCGAACTCGAGCGCGCGATCAGGCCCGAACAGCGCATAGACGCCACCGCCGAACAGCGCAGCGAGCACGAACCAGGCCAGACTGAAGTAGGCCGACTCTTTCAAAGAGACGACGTGAGCCTGCTTGTGAAAGACGCCCAGGTCGATCAGCAGCATCACGAGCACGAAGGCGATGAAGCCAGCCCAAGCGATGGGCGAGCCAATGGTCGGCAGCGACATCAGTTATGTCTACGCGCCAGGCGTCATGTCGACCATGACGAAATATCGAATCAATCTGTAGGTCGGCTCTACAGATGCGAGATTGCCTTGCTGCGGCAAGATGGATCCGACCTGACTTCGAACGAGTTGGGTTTCGGCCGTGCGCGCCGTAATTGGTGGGTTCCACACGGGTTACGACTTCCGCCAGCGCATTTGTCCCGTGAATTCGTGCGCTCAGTGGCGCAGAGCAGGTTTCGCGCGTTCCGTTCCCTTCGCGCTGTTCGAGCTCGCTATACTTGGCTTACAGCGCGTCGCGTTCGCGTCGCGCGGCAGTTGAACCGAGAGGAGCTGGGCATGGCCACCGCAGCCAAGTGCTACGTGATCGTCGTGGGCGTCGACTATTCGCGACCGAGCGAGCTGGCGCTCGAGCGCGCCTTCGAGCTCGCGTCAGAAAAGCCATGTGCGGACGTTCACGTCGTGCACGTGCTGTCCATGCCCATGACCCTGAACCCCATGGAGTTCGGTGCGATCGTGCCGGCCTATGATCCGCGTTGGTTCGACGGCGCCAACACTACTTTGCGAGAGTACTCGGATCGTCGCCTGGCCGGTTACCTCGAGCTCGCTCCGGACACGGTGCGCCTGTTCCAGCGAGTTCACGCTCACGTGCGCTTCGATTCACCGGCACATGAGCTCTCCGCGCTCGCCGAGGAGTTGGACGCGGATCTGGTGGTGGTGGGTACGCACGATCGCAAAGGCGCGATGCGTCTGCTGCTCGGCTCAATCGCGGAGCAAGTCGTGCGGCTCGCGCCCTGTGGCGTTTTGGTCGTGCGAGAAAGACCGGTGGACGACTCAATACCGCAGATCGAACCGGCGTGTGATCAGTGCATGACGGCGCGCCGCGCGAGCGGAGGCGCCGAACTTTGGTGCGAACACCACCTGACGCGTCACGGTGCTCGGCATCACTATCACTACACGGATCGGCTCGGGGCCGGCACGAACTTCCCGCTGATCATGCCGCCGCGCTAAGACGCTGGCCACGCCGCGCCGCGCGTTGCAAGCTGCGCGCATGACGTCCAGCACGGGGCTCGAAACGCGGATCGAACACGACACACTGGGTGAAGTGCGCGTCCCCGCCGCAAAGCTATGGGGCGCGCAGACTCAACGCAGTCTCGAACATTTCGAAATTTCCGGCGAACGCATGCCGCGTGAGCTGCTGCGAGCCCTGGCGCAGGTCAAGCGCGCTGCCGCGGTCGTGAACGCCAACTTGGGTGTGCTGGAACACAAGCTCGCCGACGCGATCGTGCGCGCAGCCGATGAAGTCATCGCTGGAGAACACGACCAGGAGTTCCCGCTGGTCGTGTGGCAGACCGGCAGCGGCACGCAGACCAACATGAACATGAACGAAGTGTTGGCAAACCGCGGCAGCGAGCTGTTGGGGGGAGCGCGCGGTGAGGGACGCTTGGTGCACCCGAACGATCACGTCAACCGCAGTCAATCATCCAACGACGTCTTCCCGACGGCCATGGCCGTCGCCGGTCTGGAAGCGTTGACCGTGCGCGTCGAGCCGAACGTCCGGCGCTTGCGTGATGCGTTGCTCGAAAAATCTCGGGAGTTTGCCGACGTGATCAAGCTTGGGCGCACGCACTTGATGGATGCGACTCCGGTTACGCTGGGGCAGGAGGTCAGCGGCTGGGCACAGCAGCTCAGTCATTCCATCGAACATCTGCGCGCCGCGTACGCTCACGTGGGTGAGCTCGCGATCGGCGGAACAGCAGTTGGTACCGGCCTGAACGCTCCCAAAGCCTTCGGTGAAGCCATGGCCAGCGAACTCTCGCAGGCTACCGGTCTCGCGCTCAGCTCCGCGCCCAACAAGTTCGAGGCGCTCGCTGCGCACGACGCGCTGGTGTTCGCCCACGGCGGGCTCAAGACGTTGGCGGCAGCGCTCTCGAAAGTCGCAAACGACGTGCGCTGGCTCGCGTCCGGACCGCGTTCAGGCTTGGGCGAGCTCATCATCCCGGAGAACGAGCCCGGCAGTTCGATCATGCCTGGCAAGGTCAACCCGACTCAGTGCGAAGCCATGCTGATGGCCTGCGCTCAGGTGTTTGGTAACGACGTGGCCATCAACTTTGGCGGCGCCGGCGGCAACTTCGAACTCAATGTCTACAAGCCGCTTATCGCGCACGCTTTCCTGCAAAGCACGCGACTGCTCGCCGACAGCACACGCGGCTTCCACGACCATTTGGTCGTCGGCATGCGTCCCAACCATGCCCGCATGCGCGAACTGCTCGATCGCTCATTGATGCTGGTCACCGCGCTCGCTCCTCATATTGGCTACGAGGCAGCCGCGAAGATCGCGCACGACGCGCACACCAACGGCTCCACCCTGAAACAAGCAGCCATCGCGCGCGGGGTTAGCGAAAGCGATTTCGACCGCTGGGTGCGACCGGAAGACATGCTGCGCCCGCTGTGAGCAGGCGCCGCCACGGTTCAGAGGAACGAGTCGTCGGGGAAAACCGCCACGACGGGGATCACGTCGAAGCTGTCCACGATTCTGAACGTTCCCAGGTTCACGTTCGTCGTGATCGCGTAACCGTCGAAATCGAGTAGCTCGGCGTTCGCTGAATACGAGTCCGGCAAGAGCGGGATGTCGACCCCGAAGTCCTCACACGGCTGATCGTAGATTTGCGACCAAGAACTGGTGCGACTTACCACCTCAATCGAGATGACGTCCACGCCATAGGCGTCACATGCCGCGACCCGTCGCGATCCCGCGATTTCCCAGTCGACCGCGAAGATGCCCTCCTCGTCGTCGTCCGAGTGCACCACACAGCCACTCAACCCGAACCCAACCAACGCCAGCACTGCAACCAACTTGTTCATAAGTCCCATCCTTCGGTACTACGGCTGTCCTAGTTCGATGTAGTTCGATCCAAGCTCAACGACGCATCCGCGGTTCGCCGCGTCCACCGCCGCGATCACCACCGCCACCACGCGGAGCCATGCGTGGCTCGGAGCGCGGCGCCATGCGCGGTTCCGAACGAGGCGCGGAGCGCGGCTCTAAATGCGGTCCGCGGGGCGAAACGACCCGTTCGCGCGCCGGGGGAGCCGAGCGCGGCTCGAGGTGAGGGCCGCGCGGCTGCGGAGCCATTCTTGGCTCAGCGCGCGGTGCCACGTGCGTTCGCGGTGCGGCCGGAGCCACACGATGAGACGGCGCGTAGGCACGGGGCGCTGCGACGACGCGCACGCGTTCGCGCTGGAGATAGTCGGGCTCTCTTCGGTAGTAGACCCAACCGCTACCGTGCCGCGTGTACCAACGGCCATCCACGAGGTAAACGACCCGACCCTCGTAATAGGTGTGCGGATACACCTCGATGTTTGGCGGCGGCGCGTAGTAGACGGGCTCCACGTACGCGGGTTCCGAGTAGGCCCGAACGTGGCAGCCAGACGTTATTCCACCCAGGAGAAGCGTCGCAGCAAGGAAGAACGGTGCCTTGAGAGATACCATGGCAACACATATCTAAAGCAAGCCGCGTGCCGCTGCCAGATATACGTCCGCCCGCGTCCATTTAGCCGCGTTCCAGAAGCTAACCGCTGATTTTCGTTCGCCCATCGCGAAAAATTGGGCGCTCAGCGAGGCGACACTGGGCGCTCGGGCGAAGTACGGACGGTTACACCTGTCTCAGCCCTGTTACAGGTGCCCGGTTACACATTTTCCGCCGCACGTGCTCCCTCCCAGCGATTTAGGAGTGAACCGTCGCCACCCGCGTCCGACGGAAGGGGCGCGATAGGCGAATGGAACGAACACATGAAATTTGATGGACTCCTACGGGCCGGAATGTTTGCAGCAGTGGGCGTTCAGTTCGTTGCGGCATGCTCGAACATCGCTGACGACTGCAACTCTACGCGCAGTTGTCCGGTTGACGGCATCGGGGGCGGCGCTGGAGATTCGTCCGTCACGTCGGTCTCTCATGACGCGGGAACGCCGGGGTCTGAGGGCGGAGGTAACGGAAACGATGCTGGCAACGGCGGAGGTGACGGAGGGGCGCCGGCGGGCGCTGGAGGGACAACTGGAGCCGAGGGCGGCACGGGGATTTCTCACGGCAGCGGAGGGAGGACGGGCGAAGGAGGGCAAACGTCTCCGCCGGTCGTTGATACGCACGGAAAGTGTGATTCTCCTGGCATGCTTACCTGTGCTGGCAATGCTCAGAAGGACGTTCTGATTTGCCGGGACGGTCTCTGGGCACCGAGCCATACGTGTAGAGCCGAGGAGAACTGCAACAACGACACGGGGCGCTGCGAACCCATTTCTGACGAGTGTCGAAGCTCAATTCCTGGTGCGGCATTCTGTAGAGGCGACACGCTCGTTCTTTGCGACCCCGACCTCGTTGCCCCGGAGAAGGTTGAATGCACTGGTCGATGCGCGGTGGACGGGGGGGCGCACTGTGAACTTCCGTCTTGTTCGGACGCCAAAATTCAGATTGGCGAGCAGTGTGACGACGGAAACACGAAATCTGGTGACGGTTGTTCGGCGAACTGCAGAGACGAGGTCGCCTGGATTGGGGTTGCACCGAAGTATTCGTGCGCACTGAGTGAACACGGGCGCGTTAAGTGTTGGGGAGCGGGTGACGACGGCGTCCTGGGCAGCGGTAACAAATACGCGCTCGGAGACGAGCCGCACGAGACGCCAGCTCAATTGCCCAACATCGATCTAGGTGGTCAGCCGGTTCGGAGTCTTACGACAGGGGGCCGACACGCGTGCGCGATTCTGAACGACTCTTCCATCAAATGTTGGGGCGCCAACGAATCGGGGCAACTCGGGCTCGGGGACAGTAGTTCGCGAGGTTCGGGGCCAAACCAAATGGGAGACGCTCTTCCGGCCATCAATCTGGGGGCGCAGCGTACCGCCAAAGCTGCTTCTTGCGGTCTAGCACACTGCTGCGCAATTCTGGACGACGATACGCTCAAGTGCTGGGGCGCAAATCAATCTGGTCAGCTTGGCTTGGGTGACGCCGAGAATCGCGGTGATCAACCGGACGAAATGGGTGACCAGCTGCAGCGTGTCGACTTGGGAGGGCGCAGACCTGCTGGCCTCTCACTTGGTCCCAACTTCACTTGCGTCAAAGACACCACGGCGGAGATCCTTTGTTGGGGAGATCGATCGGATTTCCAACTAGGATCGGACCTCGCTCTAGGCGGTGCAGACGCAGGAGTCGCTATCGGCGACGAGCCGGACGAGATGGGCAAACATCTCGAAGCAATCTACCTCGGACGCAACGTGCCACTGCCGCGATCGCTGTTCACAGGCGGTGCGGAACTTCCAGCCACCAAAGGCAGACCCGCCGACGTCGCGGCGTTTTCGTGCGCTATTCTGGAGACCGGTGCTGCGACTTGTTGGGGACAGCTCACCTTCAGGTCGGCGACCGCTGCGGTCAAAGCGCATGAGGGAACCTTGCTGGATTTGGGTAGTGCAAAAGCTGTTTCTATCACCCCGACGCGTCGGTCGGCATGTGTGCTCTTAGACAGCGGGCAGCTGAATTGCTTCCATGGAGAAACGGCGCCCTTCGCGACTACGCCGCATTTCGGAACCGAGCGCACTGTGCGGATGCTGGCCGGGAGCGACAATCATTTCTGCGCGCTGCTAAACGATCGCTCGTTGAAGTGCTGGGGTTTGAACGGGTTTGGGGCCCTCGGTCTGGGGATAGTCGACGACTACCAGATTCTGTCCGACGACTCGTCGGGAGATGAGGTGCCAAAAGTCGATATCCAGTTCTAAACATTCTTCATATGGCGGAAGCGGCAAGACTCTTCCGTTCACTGGCAAGTCAAGACCCGCAAGGTGCAGTCATCGACGATGAAGTCGGTGTAGCGAGCACTGTTTTGAATTCCGTAGATGGCTAACTGGTAGTCTTGACCGCCGAGTCCCGCGACGTCGATGGTTTGGCCCCACGAGAAGTACCCTGAGGATCGGTCCAGGTTGCTGAGGTAGCCGAATGGCTCGACGACGTTGTCGTCCAGGTCCTCCAGGTTGACCTGCAGAAAGTCCGGTTCGTCCGTAGCTGTATCGAGGCTGTCGATCCATACGGAGCACTCGAGATCGAGAGTCCGCGCCCTCGCCGGCAGTGAAAACACCTGCCAGATCACTGAAGATTCGATTGGCGCGTCATCATCTCCGAGTCCACCAAGCCAAGCCGCATTGGGATCGGTGCTGGCGTAGAAAGGGCTGCTGGCGGGTTTGGATGGATCATCGATGATTCGAAAGCCGTTGGAATCTGCGGCCTCGTACCAGGAGCCGTCGGCATCGTCGAAGCTGGGATCCCCCAAGAGCTCTTGGTTCGCGCCACACCCTGTGGTTCCGCCTTTGCTGGTGGAGCCACCTGCTCCAGTGGTTCCGCCCTTGCTGGTGGTGCCACCTGCGCCGGTCGTTCCACCCTTGCTGGTAGAGCCACCTGCGCCGGTCGTTCCACCCTTGCTCGTCGTTCCACCACTTCCAGTAATCGTGCCGCCGTTGCCATCGTCGCCAGCGGCGCCGCCCGTTCCGCCGCTCCCACCCTCGAGGGTGAGCGTGCCGCCGGTGGTGTTGCCATTGCCGCCGCGGTTGCTGGTGCCGCCGCTGGTTCCCGGATCTTCACCGGCGCTGCCCGTTTCCCCGCCGATGGTGCCGGCCTTGCCGCCGCTGCTTCCGGCTTTACCGCCCGAGGTGCCGGCTTTGCCTCCGCGGGTCGACATGGAGCCGCCGGTTTCGGGACCCTCGCCCGCCTCGGAGGAGTTTCCGGCGGTCGAGTTGCCGCCCTTGCCGCCGTCGGGGACTTTTTCGTAGTCGTCGAGCCCGATGATTTGGGCGCAAGAGGAGCCGAGGGCAGCGACCAACACTAAGGAGCGGGGGCTAAGGCGCATTATCCGGGTTGAGTATCATGGCTTTCGCCGGAAATCTGTATGGCTCGGCCGGTGGGCACGAGCGAGCGACGGGAACGCGGTCTTTTCCTGCAGCCGTGACGGAACGCTACGGCGCGTGGATGTAGGCTGGCGTGGTTGAGCGTCTAAGATGAGC
>Ga0247764_1000323_pt1 | contig 17162 bp, 10 predicted proteins | sample UWRJL051202B4_FD_179932 | JGI IMG/M metagenome (GOLD analysis project Ga0247764, IMG submission 179932) | Plant litter microbial communities from Arlington Agricultural Research Station in Wisconsin, United States - UWRJ-L051-202B-4 | ecosystem: Environmental > Terrestrial > Plant litter >...
TTGTATAATGTGTACGCCATCCCGCTCAAGGCCGGCATGAGCATCGGCATGTTGCTGATCAGTGTCGAGCTGTTCTTGATGCTGGGCATCCTGTTGTTCGTACCCGGCGACTACGCCGGGCCGTGCTTCATTGGGTTCGCCATCGGTGAATCGCTGGGCGCTTCTGCGCTGCGCATCGCCGGCGGCATCTTCACGAAGATCGCGGATATCGGCTCCGATCTGATGAAGATCGTATTCAAGGTGAAGGAAGACGACGCGCGTAACCCCGGCGTGATCGCCGACTGCACGGGTGACAACGCGGGTGACTCGGTCGGCCCGAGCGCAGACGGTTTCGAGACTTACGGCGTGACCGGCGTCGCGTTGATCTCCTTCATCTTGCTGGCGGTCAAGGAACCGACCGTGCAGGTGCTGCTCCTTGTCTGGATCTTCGCCATGCGCGTGATCATGGTGATCGCGAGCGTCGCCTCCTACTACGTCAACGAGGCGTTCCAGAAGGGTTCGTTCGGCAAGGGCGGCAAGGTCAACTTCGAAGCGCCGCTCACCTGGCTGGTGTGGCTGACCTCGATCGTCTCGATCGTGGCAACCTTCGTGGTGTCGTACTTGCTGGTGCCGGATCTGGGCGACGGCACGTTGTGGTGGAAGCTCTCCGCCATCATCAGCTGCGGTACTTTGGCCGGCGCCGTGATCCCCGAGCTCATCAAGGTGTTCACCTCGACCGAGTCTGGGCACGTCGCCGAGGTCGTGACGGCATCGCGCGAAGGCGGTGCGTCGCTCAACGTGCTGTCCGGACTCACGGCGGGCAACTTCAGCTCGTTCTGGATGGGCGTGGTGATCGCCGTGCTGATGGGCGCGGCCTACTTCATCAGCGGCATGGGCCTGCAAGACCTGATGGCGGCCGAGGCAGTGTTCGCCTTCGGCCTGGTGGCGTTCGGCTTCCTCGGCATGGGGCCGGTGACCATCGCTGTCGATTCCTACGGTCCGGTGACGGACAACGCGCAGAGCGTGTTCGAGCTCTCCACCATCACGGAGATCCCGGGCGCGGCCGAAGAGATCGAGAAGCAGCACGGCTTCAAGGTCAACTTCGACGCGGCCAAGCACCTCCTGGAGGAGAACGACGGCGCGGGCAACACCTTCAAAGCCACGGCCAAGCCGGTGCTGATCGGCACGGCCGTCGTGGGCGCCACCACCATGATCTTCTCGATCGTGGTGCTGCTCACGGATGGCTTGAAAGAGAACCTGGACAAGCTCAGCATCCTGCACCCGCCGTTCTTGCTCGGCATGTTGGGCGGCGGCTCGGTGATCTTCTGGTTCACCGGCGCATCCACGCAGGCAGTGGTGGCCGGCGCCTACCGCGCGGTGGAGTTCATCAAGCGCAACATGAAGCTGGAAGGCGCGACCAAGGCCTCGATCGAAGACAGCAAGAAGGTCGTCGAGATCTGCACGCGCTACGCGCAGAAGGGCATGGTCAACATCTTCTTGACTATCTTCTTCGGCACGCTGTCGTTTGCTTGCATCGACCCGTTCTTCTTCATCGGCTACTTGATCTCGCTGGCCTTGTTCGGCCTGTTTCAAGCGCTGTTCTTGGCGAACGCTGGCGGCGCCTGGGACAACGCCAAGAAGGTGGTCGAAGTGGAGCTCGGTGAACGAGGCTCGGAGCTGCACGCGGCAGTCGTGGTCGGCGACACCGTCGGCGACCCGTTCAAGGACACCTCCAGCGTGGCCATGAACCCGATCATCAAGTTCACCACGTTGTTCGGCCTACTCGCCGTGGAGCTCGCGATTCAACTCGAGCGCTCCACCAGCACGCTGCTCGCGATCGTGTTCGGCGCGGGCATGCTGTTCTTCGTGTGGCGTTCCTTCTACGGCATGCGCATCGGCGCAGTCGCAGAGAACGCGACGGCTCCGGCCCCGGCGGAGTGAACGAGAAAACGCAGTTCGGAAACTAAACGACGCCGACCGGTAGACCCGGTCGGCGTCCTTCATTTTGTCGCGCCGAGTTTCAGGAGCTTCAGCGCGTACGCCGGCCCCTTCACCTCGTGCTTGAAGTAGACGTTGGCGCGCTCCACCTTCAAATCTTCGAGTCGCTGCCGAATCGCGCCGAGCTCTGCGTCGTCGTAGTTCTCCTTACGCAGGCGTACGTAGATGAACGGTGCCGTACGCACGAAGGGCGCGCCGCTGCCGTCACCGTCGTCGACTTCGGTAGCGCACAGCGCGACGCCCGCGTCGCTGAGCACTTGGTAGGTTGCGTCGTTGAACCAGCTGATGTGCCGGAATTCGAGCGCGGCAGGCACGTGCTTCGGCAGGCTGCTGACGAAGTCCGCCAAGAGCTGCACGTCTTGCTTCAAGAAGGGCGGCGTTTGATACAGCACCGGCCCCAGGCGCGGCCCCAAGATCGAAGCGACTTTCAGGAGCTGCGCGACGTTGGCGCTGGTGTCCTTCAAACGCTGCACGTGCGTGATCGCGCGCGGAGCCTTGATCGCGAACGAGAACGATTCGGGCACCTTTTCGAGCCAGCCCTGGAAAAGACTCGGCTGCGGCATGCGATAGAAGGTGTTGTTGATCTCGACGGTCGGAAGTTTCTCCGAGTACGCGGTCAACATGCGCGCAGGTGGGAGCTTCTCGTCGTAAAACGAGCCGCGCCACTCGGTGTAGGAGAACCCGCTGGTTCCGGCCAAAAGCTGCATGGCTGCGGGTAGCTTAGACGACGCGGTGGTTTGGGGCTGCGCCGGCGCACGGAGCGGCCGACCGGTTTATGCAACTGACCGAAAACTGACCGAAAACCGTGTCTGGACGCTGCGAACGCAAAGTGTAACTCTGGCGCCAAAGCCGGTGGTTTCTTTCGAGGGCCTCGAGGTCGATCAGCAAGTAGGAGCGTACCGTGTCACTGCGCGACTCGGTGAAGGCGAACGCGCGCTGTTTACGGCCAAGCACGACGACGACGAACCAGTCGTGTGTCTGCTCGAGCTGCGCGAAGACGAGGTCAGCGCGTACACCGCGGCCGCTACGGGCAAGGTAGAGCACGCTCACCTCGCCGAGGTACGCGAGGTGCTAACGCACGAAGGCGCTCCGCTGTTGGCGTTCGAGCGCGTCGAGGGCACGCCCCTCACGCAACGCTTGAAAGAGGTCGGCAAGAAGCCAACGGTGGAAGCCGTGGGCACCGCGCTCCGCGTGTCGGACGCGCTGTCCACGTTGCACGACGCCGGCGGTGTTCATGGCTTCCTGCACACCGACAGCGTGATCGTGGATCCGCCAGAGCGCTTGGGTCCGGTGTTGACGTTCGCGCCCGTGCCCGCGGACGAGCGCACGTTCCACAGTCCAGAGCGCGGTGAGACCGGCAAACCGTCCGTCGCGGACGACGCCTGGGCGGCCGCAGGCCTGTTGCACATGATGCTGACGGGCGCTCCTCCGCCCAAGCAGGGCTACGCGAACGTCGAAGAGGTAGCGGCTGCGGGCGTAGCCGATCCGGCGCTGCAAGCCGCGCTGTTACACGGGCTGAACAGCGATCCGGAACAGCGCAGCGCTGACGTGCGGCAGCTCAAGCGCGAGCTGGCACGCTGGTTCGTGGAGCACGTGGGCGAAGATCAGCGCGGCCACTCACACTCCACGTTGCCGCCTCCCCTGCCCGCCGGAAAAAAGGTCTTCAAGCCGACGCCTTCCAGGCCGCCAGAGCCTCCGCCCAGCAAAGGTCCGCGCATCGCGCTGTTGGCGCTGGGCTGCACGGTTGCCGGAGTGGTGGTGGCGTGGGGTGTGTCGGCGGCCGTGCGGACCGTGAACCCGCCGGTGCCCGCGCCCAGCGCAACGCCGGAAGCGCCAGCGGCTCCGTCCGCAACGGCGCTCGCCAAAGCCATCGAGCTCTCCGAAGTACCCGTCACCGGCGAGGAGCAAGGTCAATCTGGCGACCTCGACAAGACGGCCTCCTGCGTCGCGAGCTACTTACCGAAAGGTGCGTTTGGCAAGCCGCCGAACCTGGCGGGCTTGTGCTCCGAAACGGATCCGAGCAAAGGCGCGCAAGCGCTGCGCGTTGCCATCGTTGGTGCGGCGCCCAAGGGCAGCGTCACCGACGCGATGAAGGTTTGGGCGCGGCTCGGTTGGTACGACATGGCCGCCTACGCCGTGGTGCGCGCCGGCTGTTGTGAGGATGCCAAGCCGCTCGAATTGCCGGAGCCGGGCAAGGGCTGCGAGTCACTCGCCGCACCGCTCCACGATCTCACGAAAGAAATTATCGGCGGCAAGAGCTACACAGAGGCGAAGCAGCGCTTCGACGCCGCGGTGACCTGCGAGGTCGCGCTCGGTCGCGGCAACGTCTTCGGCCGCGCCCAAAAGCCGCAGGCCGGCGAGGACGCCGCTTTCAAAGAGCTCGTCGAAGCCATCGCGCACTAGGGCGTGTCGCTAGTTCCCCCGTAAACGTGCCCGTGCCCGTGCCCGTGCCCGAAAAAGCAGGCATGGCTGGGTCCGTCGCTGAACGTCGCGCCGCGCCAACCCACCAAATCTTCCGGGCGAGCGCACAGCTTGGTGGGTCTCGCGCGTCACTGACGCTGACGGACCCAACCAAAAAAGCTGACGTCGGGCGTGGGCACGGGCGCGTCTACGGGGACCTTCGGCCGAGCGACCAAGTGAGGCCTGTACCGGGAATACGCCCACGGGCTCGATTGTCTCCGGCCTGCCGCTCGCGCTATACGCGGGCCCACCGGGTGCAAGCATGCAAGACGTCCGAGCTTTGAACGACCTCGTCGCGAAGGAAAGCGCCTTCATCGACGATTTGATGGCGGAGATTGGCAAAGTCATCGTCGGTCAGACGTACATGATCGAACGGGTGCTGGTGGGCTTGCTCGCCGGCGGTCACGTACTGCTGGAGGGCGTGCCGGGTCTCGCCAAAACGCTGACCGTGCGCACGATTTGCAACGCCATCGCGGCCAAGTTCTCGCGCATCCAGTTCACTCCGGATTTGCTGCCGGCAGACTTGGTCGGCACCGTGATCTACGATCAGAAGACCGGAGAATTCAGCAGCAAGCTGGGGCCGGTGTTCGCGAACCTGGTGCTCGCTGACGAGATCAATCGCGCGCCGGCCAAGGTGCAGAGCGCGCTCCTGGAGGCGATGCAAGAGCGCCAGGTCACCATCGGCGACCGCACCTACCCGCTGCCGGATCCGTTCGTGGTGATGGCCACGCAAAATCCGATCGAGCAAGAGGGCACCTACCCGCTGCCAGAAGCGCAGGTGGATCGCTTCATGCTCATGATCAAGGTCAACTACCCAACGCGCGAGGAAGAGCGCGCCGTGATGGATCGCATGACGGGTACGTTGACGGCGTCCGCTCAGCCGCGCACCAGTCCCGAGCGACTGCTGGAGGCGCGCAAGGTCGTGCGCGACGTGTACGTGGACGATCGCGTGAAGGATTACATCGTGGACGTGGTGTTCGCGACGCGCGAGCCGACCGCCAAGGGCCTCAAGGAGATGGCCCCGCTGATCGAATATGGCGCCAGCCCGCGCGCCAGCATCGCCTTGAACCTGGCGGCACGCGCGCACGCGTTCCTGCGTCACCGCGGCTACGTCACGCCCGAAGACGTGAAGGCGATCGGTCCCGACGTGCTGCGTCACCGCGTCGTGTTGTCGTACGAAGCCGAAGCCGAAGAGGTGACGGCGGAAGACATCGTGCGGCGCGTGTTCGAGGTGGTCGAAGTTCCGTGAGCCGGAGCGTGGAGCGAGTGCGCGGAACGGGCAGAGGCCGAGGAGAGACGCGTGATCCCGAAAGAGCTGCTGAAGGCGCTGCGTAAGATCGAGATCACGACCAATCGGCTCGCGACGCAGCAGCTCTCCGGCAACTACACCTCCGTGTTCCGGGGCCAGGGCCTGGCGTTCCGTGAGGTGCGCGAGTACCAGCCGGGCGACGACGTGCGCAGCATCGACTGGAACGTCAGCGCGCGCATGAACAACACCTACGTCAAGGTGTTCGTCGAAGAGCGCGAGATGACCGTGATGTTGGTCGTCGATCTGAGCGCCAGCGAACGCTTCGGCACCAAAGTCGGCAGCAAAGCGCGGCTCGCCGCCGAGGTGTCCGCGCTGTGTGCGTTCAGCGCGATCAAGCACAACGATCGCGTCGGTTTGATCTTGGCCACCGACCAAGTCGAAAAGATCGTTCCGCCCAAAAAGGGGCAAAAGCACGTGATGCGCGTGGTGCGCGAGATCCTGGGGGCCGAGCCAGAACGCCCGGGTACGGATCTCAAAGTCGCGCTCGAGACGCTGTATCGCGTCGCGCGCCGGCGCAGCGTGGCCTTCGTGCTCAGCGACTTCTTCGCCACGGACTACGAGCGCACGTTGTCGCTCGCCGCCGCTCGACACGACGTGATCCCGGTAGTGCTCACGGATCCGCGCGACGACGAGCTCGTGGACGTCGGTTTGGCGGCGTTCGAAGATCTGGAAACCGGAGAGAGCACGCTGGTCGATACGTCGAGCCCGCTGGTACGAGCACACTACAAGAAGCAGATGCGCTTGCTGCGGGACGAGCAGGTCCGCTTGTTTCGCAAGCTCGGTTTGGATCACGTGGTGGTACGCACGGATCAGCCGTACGTGAAGCCGCTGCGTGACCTGTTTGCGCGGCGCGCGCGGAGGGCTCGGTGAAGCGCACCCTTGGACATGCCACGCGAACCTTCGCGCTGCTGAGCGCGGTTGCGTTGCCCGTTGTGGCGCAACCCGCCGCACCGGATCCCAGCGCTGCGACCCCGCCAGCAGCGCCGGCGGTGGCCAGCGCCTCGCCTGCGCTCGCGCCGTCGGGCGCGGCGGACACCTGCGTGGAGCGGTTGCCGGAGGGAAAGAGCCGCCCGCAACTGCGTGAAGAGATCTCTGGGCGCGGAACCAGCGGCCACGCGCATCGTTTGCGGCTGGTGATCGAGCACGGCCCCGGGGAAACGGTGTTGCCCGGTGGCTTTCAGCTGCAAGCGGGCGGCTCCGAGCTGAAGGCGCTGGAAAACTCCCATTTTTTCGTGCCGGATCCGAACGGGTCGGCCGCGCCTCGCATCGATCGCAAGTCGGGCGGCAACGCCAGCCAGACGACCGTCGATTTGTGGCTGGTCCCGTTGCCGGATAAACCGGGCCGGCAGGAGCTCACGTTGCCGCCGTTGCCGATCGCGATCGCGCGCGCCAGCGGGGAGTTGATGACGCTGTGCACGGCGCCCCATCCGGTCGTGGTCGAAGATCCGATCGCCAACGATCCGAATGCGAAGCCCAAGGCCAATCCGCCGGGGCGCCCGCAAATCGAAGAGTGGACGACCGCCAAATACGTCACCATCGCTGCGGCGATCGCGTTGCTGGTCGGCGCCCTATTGGCGATCCTGATCGGTGTTTGGCGGAAACGTCCGAAAGTTGCGCCGCCGCCGCCGCCGCAACGCCCGCCGTGGGAAGCCGCGATGGAGGGCCTGTACGATCTGCGTCATTCTGGGCTGCTCGCAGATCTGCGCTTCGCGGAGTTTTACGATCGCGGGACGGACATCGTGCGCCGTTACCTCGGCGAGCGTTACGGCTACGACGGGCTGGAGAGCACGACGCGTGAGGCGCTTGCAGCGCTACGCAACGTCGGGTTGCCGCTGGAAGTGTGGGTCAAGATCCAAGAGTTCATGCAAGACGCGGATTTGGTGAAGTTCGCGAAACAAGCGCCCACGGAAGCGGAGTGCCTGGGCTTGTTGGACCGCGCTGAGTATTTGGTCAGCAGCACCGTGCCGAGCGAACCGTTGCCAAAAGCGCCCGTGGCGCAGCCGGAAACGGAGGAGGCTGGCTCGTGAGCGCTCGGCCCAAACTCGTGCGCGCAGCGCTGGTGGTCGGGTTCACGCTGCTCAGCGTGTTGCTCGGCTTCGCTTATCCTGGCCTGACGCGCGGCGGGGATTTACTGTCGGCCAAGTGGGAACAGCCATGGTTCTTGCTGGGCCTGCTGCTCGTGCCGGCCGTATTTTGGCGCAGCATTTGGGGTGAAGATAGGCGCATGCCCCGGCTCCGGCTCGGCACGTTGCTGCCCCTGCGGGGTGGCCCAGCCGGGATCCGCGCTCGGCTGCGCGATCTGCCCGGCGTGCTGCGCAGCGTGGCGTTGATCTTGTTCGTGCTGGCGATGTCGCGCCCGGTCGACACGCTGCGGCCCCAACACACGGACGAAGAAGGCATCGATCTGGTGCTGGCGCTCGATCTCTCCGGTTCGATGGCGGCGGCGTTGTCGAACGTACCGGAAGACTTGGCGCGCTACATTCCGCCGCAGCCGCGCGGCATCCGCCCGACGCGCGTAGAGGGCGCCAAAGCCGTGGTGCGCGACTTCATCTCGCGCCGCAAGAGCGACCGCATCGGCGTCGTGGTGTTCGGCGCCAGCGCGTACGTGTTGTCACCGCCGACGCTCGACTATCACCTGCTCGATCAGTTGGTGGGCAAGATGCAGCTCGGGTTGATCAACTCGGACGGCACCGCGATCGGCGATGCACTCGGGGTCGCGGTGGCAAGGCTGCGCAAGAGCACCGCCAAGAGCAAGGCCATCATTCTGCTGACGGACGGCGACAACAAGGGCGGCAAGCTGTCGCCTGAGTACGCGGCTCACCTGGCGGCCACCTTGGGCATCAAGGTGTTCACCGTACAGATTGGCCAGGGCAACGCCGCCGAAGTCCAAGACGGCTTCGATCTGTTCGGGCAGCCGCGCTACGTGACCATGCCGTTCCCGGTGAACCCGAAATTGCTGGAAGAACTGGCAAAAAAGACCGGCGGCAGTCCCTACGTGGCGACCGACGCGCGCACGCTGCAAGCAAGCTTTCACGACGTGCTCGATAAGCTCGAGAAGACCAAGCTGGAAGCCATCGCGACCCATTACGAAGATCTATTTGCCCTGTTCCTGTTCCCAGGCGTGGCGCTGCTCAGCGTGGAAGCTCTGTTGCGCAGCCTCGTGTTGCGGAGGTTCCCATGAGGTTCGCGGCGACGTCGCCCTGGTGGATCTACGGGGGTTTGCTCGCGCTGCTCGTGGCGGCCCTGCTCGTGACGGGCGGCGTGCTGCTGCTCCGCGCGATCCGCAACTTTGGCGACGAACCGTTGGTGCTCGGGCTGGTGACCGGACGTCCTGGCGGACGCCGCGCGCTCAAAGGCGCCCTGTTGGTGCTCGCCGTCGCGCTGGCCTTCGTGGCGTTGTCGCAGCCACAGTACGGCCGCGGCACCCGCAGCTTGCCGGCCACCAACTTGGACGTGGTGATCGCGCTCGACTACTCGAAGAGCATGTACGCGCGCGACATCACGCCGTCGCGCACGCTGCGCGCCAAGAGTGAGGTCAGTCGCCTGATCGCCGACTTGCCGGGCGCGCGCTTCGGAGCCGTGGCGTTCGCTGGTGACTCGTTGTCCTTCCCGCTGACCAGCGACGGCGGCGCTATCGCCCAGTTTTTCCGGCAGCTGACGCCGCAGGACATGCCCGTGGGCGGGACCGCGATCGCGCGCGCGCTCCAGGCCGGACTCGACCTGTTCGCGCATGACCCGCGCTCCGCGCAGCACCAAAAGGTGCTGATCCTGGTGACGGACGGTGAAGATCTGGAGGGCGATCCGGTCGCCGTGGCGGAGTCGGCCAAGGCCGCCAAAATCCAGATTCACGTCGTGCAGGTCGGCGGGCGCACGCCCGAACCGCTTCCGGAGATGAACGAAGCCGGCCAGGTTCTGGGCTGGCGCAAAGACGACGAAGGTAAGCCGCTCACCACTTCCCTCTCCGCCGAAGGTGAGGCCCAGCTCGCCAAGATCGCCGAGACGACCGAAGGGCAAATCGTGCGCAGCGCCGGCGGCAAGACGGGCATCGACGTGGTGGCCGCGCGCTTGCGCAAACTGATGACAGAGGAGCTGTCCGAGCGCGTCGAGGTCGTCTACGCCGACGTCTACTACTATCCTCTCGCGCTCGCAGTACTGCTGCTGCTGATCGAAGCGTTCGTGAACGAGACCCCGCCGCGCGCCGGTGTGCTGCGCTTGCCGCCCCCCGCGCGCCGCAAGCGCCGCAAGCGCCGCTTGGCGAGCGCCACCGCCGCCGGCACCGTGCTCACCCTGCTGAGCTTGGGTTGCTCGAAGGGCGGCGGCTCACTGTTCGATCGGCGCGCACCCACGGTCGATTCCGCGCTCGCCGCGCTCGAAGGCGGCGACGCAGGGGCTGCCGTCGATCTGCTACAGCAGTATCTCTCGACCGGAAAGTGCGAAAACGGCACGCTCGGCTTGCCCGCTCCGGTGAACGAGCGGCCCAACGCCAGCTTCGATCTCGGGCTCGCGTTGTTTCAAGTCGCAGAGCGCTTCGGTCAGCGCTTCGGTGAGGATCCGCCGTTGCAGGACGGCGGCGTCAGCCCCGCCGATCAGCAGCTGCAAGAGAAGCGCGGCGCCGAGGTCGACTGCGCGTTGATGGTGGTACGGCTGATCGCCTCCGACCTCACGCGGGAGCTCGAGTTTCGCGCGCGCGCGCTGTACCTGGCGGGCAACTTGGAGTTCTTGCGCGGCGACTACAAGTCCGCGGTGAAGAGCTATGACGCCGCGCTGAAGTTGCTCCCCGGTGTCGCCGTCGACGCCGGCGATCCGATCGGCCGCGACGCCGCGCACAACCGCGCCATCGCTCTGCGCAAAGCTCAAGAGCAAGAGGAGCGCGAAAAAGAGCAGCAAAAGGACGCGGGCGCCCCAGATTCTGGGCAGAACGATGCGGGTCCGCCCGACGCTGGCGACCAGGACAAACCTGACTCGGGCGACTCGCAACCCGACGCGGGCAAGCAAGACGACCAGCCGGACGCTGGCGGCTCCGAGCCGGATGCCGGCGACAAAGACGCTGGCTCCCCCGATCAACCCTCGGGTGATGCTGGGGCTCCTCCGGAGCAGCAGCCCAAACCTCAAGAATCACCGACGGCCAACCAGGACGAAGCCATCCTGGATGAGCTGGAGCAGACGCCCACGGTGCAGCAGGAAGAAGCCAAGAATCAGGCGCTGAAAGCGCGCCGCGCCCGGGGTTCCAACATGGAGGACAAGTGAGGCGCGCGTTCGCGATTGGCACGTTGTGCTCGGCGAGTGCCGCTGTTGCGGTGCTGAGCGTGGCCGCGCCAGTGCGAGCGGAGCTACGTGTGTCGACGCAAATCAGCACGCGCCAAATCGAGGTCGGGGAAGAGCTCACGGTGCAGCTCAGCGTCATGTCCGATGGCGACCTCGGCTCGCCCACGAGTACACGGCTCACCGGACCCCCCGGACTGAGCGTGCGCGGTCCGCGCGTGGGCAGCCAGTCGCAAGTCTCCATCGTCAATGGCCGCATGACGCGCAGCACCGGGGTGAACCTGACCTGGGGCGTGTCCGCGAACAGGCCCGGTACTTATCGCCTGGGCCCGCCGACAGCCGACTTCGGTGGCGAGCGCGCCCAAGGTCAGGTGATCACGATCGAGGTCGTGCCCGCAGGCACACGGCAGCGACCAAACCGCGGTTTTCCGTTTCCGTTCGATCCTTTCGACCCATTTGGTCAGATGGGTGGCAGACCGCGCCTTCCTGGCTTCCCATTCGATCCCGACGCCGAAGAGCCCGCTGCGCCCCAGGTGCCGCCCGAGTACCAGCTGGAACACGCGCCGGATCCCATCGCCTTCTTGATCGCCAAAGCCGCGCCCAAGGAAGTCGTGCTGGGGCAGGCCGTCACGTTCAAGGCCTACACCTACGGCTCGCGCGGCGGCTACGAAGGCGTGGACGTGAGCGAACCCGGGCGCGACGGCTTCCTGGCGTACCCGGTGGAGATGCCACCGCAAATGAACGCCGTGGTGGTGCCGCTGGACAACACGAATTTTTTTGCGCGCCAGGTCAGCGAGATGGTGCTCTTCCCGATCCGCACCGGCACGCTCCGCATCGGCGCCATGCGTTTTGGCTTCGGCGGACGTGGTTACCCAGCGACGCCCGGTGCACCCGGCTTGATTCGGCAGAGTAATCCGATCGACATCCGCGTAGTGGAGCCACCTGTCGCCGGGCGTCCAGCGGGCTATCGTCTGGGCGACGTCGGTAACTACACGCTCACCGCGCAGGTCGACCCGCGCAAGATCAAGCAGGGCGACTCCATCGCCGTCGTCGCGAAGTTGGAGGGCACCGGCAACTTGCCGAGTAAGCTGGCCCTGCCGCAACAAAACGGCGTCGAGTTCGCCGACCCTACCAGCATCGACAAGATCTCCGCCGAGAACGGCCGGGTGCATGGCTCGCGCGTCTTCACGTACGTGGTGCGCGTGGACGCTCCTGGGAGCGTGGATTTGGGCGAACTTCGCCTGCCCTACTACAACGCCGACAAGCGCCGTTACGAGATCGCCAAGGCTTCGCTCGGGCGCATCGACGTGGAAGCTGGCGATAAGGGCAAGGCGCCCAGCGCCGTCCAAGCTTTGCCCGAAGATCGCCTGAAGAGCCTACTGACGCCGCGTACGGAGCTGGGCTCGGCGCGTGAGGCCAGCTACTTGTCGGATCGGCCGTTTTTCTGGGCATGGCTGCTGGCCGGGCCGGGCCTGATAGTGGGTGGGACGGGGCTGTCTCGGTTGGCGCGGCGCGCGCGCGAGCGGCTGCGCCAACAACAGTCCACGCCGGAGCGGCTCGCGTTGCGCGAACTCGAGCTGCTGAACACGGCGGTGAAGAACGGCGACGTGGCGCTGGTGGGCGCCGGCGTGGAGCGCGCCGTGCACTTCGCCATCGAGGGAGTGACGCTGCTGAAGAGCCGCGGCGTGCTCCGCAGCGAGCTCGCTCGTGAGCTCGAACGCCGCAGCGTAGCGAGCGATCTGGCCGCCAGCGTGGTGTCCTTGCTCGAAGCCACGGAGGCCGCACGCTTCGTGCGGGAAGCTAGTCCGAGCGAGGCTGCCGAGCTCCACACGCAAGGCTTCGCCGTCGTGCGCAGGCTCACCGCCCTAGGCCGACGTAAGAGCGCGGAGCCCTCTGGGAGCCCGACCGCATGAAGCGCACCCTGCGCGCGCGTTGGCTGTGGGCCGGGATCGCTTTAGCGCTCGTGCTGGGCTTGCCCTGCTTATCGGCTCGGGCGGCGGACGACGTGGCGCCCGCCGCGGTGTTGAAGCAAGCAGCGGCCGCCGTTGAACGCGGCGCGTTCGATGAAGCCGTCGACGCGCTGGAGCTACTCGGCGACCGCGGAGTCGTGCACCCGGACGTCAGCTACGCCCGCGCGCACGCTTATGTCGCGCGCGCCCGCTCCCGCGCTCGTCGCAGCGGCGACCTGGGTCGCGCCGTCGCGGCGCTGGAAGAATCACGCTGGCTGCGCCCGGACGACGAACTAGAGCGCCCGCTGGAAGTGCTCCGGGCGGAGATCGCCAAGGAACGCGCGCGCGAAGGCAACACGGAGATCGTGCAACGCCCCGCGCTCGGTCGCGCCGTCACGGAGCTGTTTTCCGAGAATACCTGGCTCACGCTGGCGTTGATCGGAGAAGCGGCGCTGACGTTCGGGCTGTTCGCGTTGCTGAACATCAAGCGCCGCGGCTACGAAATTGCGGGCGCCGTCAGCACCGGCGTCGGACTGCTGTTGACGCTCCTCGGAGGCGGCTTCGGTTACGCCGCGCGACAGTACCGCCTGGTCTCGGAGCCTGCCGTCGTAGTGGTGGCTCAGGCGCGTCTGCTCGACTCGGAAGGTCGCGCGCTGCCGACGGTCAAGGGCAGCCCCAGCGGCGTTCCGGAAGGTGCGCTGGTCTACGTTCGCCAGCGCCGCGAAGGCCGCGCACGCGTCGAGTGGGGGTCGCTGGAGGCATGGCTGGACGTGGGTCAGCTGCGCCGTCTGCAAACCACCCCGACTATCATCACGAACTGAGTGCCTCGTCCGCCCTCGGCAATCCGCAGCGCGGACTGCCGAGGCTCAAATCAGAGCAGGTTCAGCGCACGACTTCGATGCGGCAGGTCTCAGAGCAGCCGTCGAGCGGAATGAGATTGCCGTCGTCGCATGTCTCGCCGCCTTCCATCTGCACCTTGCCGTCACCGCAATGTGGGCCGATCTTGCAGCCCGCCGCGCAACCGCCGTACTCGCCGACGTTCTTATCGCCGTCGTCGCACTCTTCGTTCTCGGGATCCACGGCGCCGTCGCCGCAGAAGGGACCCGGCTTGCAATTCGGCGCGCAGCCGCCGAAGGCACCGGTGTTGAGCGCGGTGCCTTCGTCGCAGACCTCGTCGTACTCCTTTTGCACGATGGCGTCGCCGCAGCGCGGACCCAGCTGGCAATTCGGCGTGCACTCGTTGTAGCCGCCCGTGTTCTTTTCGCCGTCGTCGCAGGCCTCGCCTGCTGCGACCATGCCGTCGCCGCAGTTGGTGTGGCAGTCGCTGGGGTTCGCGTTGAAGCCGGAGAGCGTGAGGCGGAACGATGACGCGGACTTCTTGCGCTCGGCTTGGAAGATCGAGATTTGGTAGACCTTGCCGTTTTCCAGGCCAAAGCGGGTGGCGTTAGCAGCCGTCAGCGTGACCGAGCCGTTTTGAGGAATGTGGTAGCCACCGATGTCGACGGCGAGTCGACCGTTGATGAACACCCACACGTCGTCGTCACCCGTGAAGTCGAGCTGAGCGGGCGTGGCCTTGGAGTCGTATTGGAACCAGTACTTGATCTCGCTCGTGAAGCTAAAGTTGTGCTTCGTTGGTGTCGCCACCTGACCGCCAGCTTGATCTTCGGTGATCCAATTCCAAGCGTAGGCAGGCGTGACCTGTCCCAGCACGCCACCGGTCGTGCCTAACGAATCGACCGGGAAGAACAGCGGATTGCCGTCGAAGTATTGACGAGAAACGTAGAACGCCTCGTTATTGTGCACACCTTCGCCGGGCGGTGCGTCGGGCGGCTCGATGCACTGATCACCCGGCTTATCCAGAGCGCAGCTGGCGGCCATGCAACCGCCCGGATTGTCTACGTCGTCCAGGCGTGCGCACGCGCCCCAGCGCGCGCCAACGACTTCCACACCCGGGATCTCTTCCACCGGGTTGTTCTTGACCTTGCCTGGGTAACCCCAGAATTGCTCGCCGTTCTTGCCGAAGCGGTTCACGTACCCGCTCTTGTCGTCCTTTTGGAACAACACGATCTCGCCGACGAGCTCCACGTTCACGTTGGCCGTGGTGCGATACCACTGCTTGAACGTGTCCTTGCTGGTGATCAGCGCGGTAGCGTTCCCGCCGACGTAGACAGGCTTACCTTCTGCATCCAGGCGCTCCTCGACCAGGCCGCGAATGATCGCGCGATTGGTGCCGGCGACTTCGAAATCCGCGTGCTCCTCTTTGAAGTCCCGGAAAATTGCCGGAACCTTCAGCGTGCACTTGTCGCCCACCATCACGCAGGTATCGGGATTGGTGCACTCGAAGAACTGCTCGATTTTGCACTCTTTCGAGCAGCCGTCGCCATCGCGCAAGTTGCCGTCGTCGCATTGCTCGTTCAGCACGATGCCGTCGCCGCATTTGGACGTGCAGGCGCCGCTCAAGCACGCAGGCTCTGCCTGGCAGGTGACGGAGCAGCCGTCGAACGGCACCTTGTTCTTGTCGTCGCAGCTTTCGGCGCCTTCGAGCTTGCCGTCACCGCAGACGGTCGCGCTGCATTTGCTGGGAGCGCCTTCGCACTTGAAGCCAAGCTCCAAACGACAACGCGCGTCGCAGCCATCGCCTGGCTCGGCGTTCTTGTCGTCGCAGCCTTCGTTCGGATCGACCTGTCCATCGCCGCACAAGTAGGAGCGGGTGCAGGGCTCCCCTTCCGTTCGGCAGACGAAGCCCGGCTCCACGGTGCGGCAGTTGGCCGAGCAACCGTCACCCGAGTTCGTGTTCTTGTCGTCGCAACCTTCACCCGGCCCCAGCTTGCCGTCGCCGCACACAATCGTGCTGACGCAGGGCATGCCCGGTGTCGGGCACACGAAGTTCTTTTCGATCTTGCAGCGGCCGGAGCAGCCGTCACCGGGTAGCGGGTTCTTGTCGTCGCAGTCTTCCCCGGCGACGTTGATCATGCCGTCGCCGCACGCGGGATCCGACGTCGGGCAGCTCGGCCCGGAACACATGGTTGAGCCACCTTGGCTGATGTCGATGCGGGCGCCACCTTGTCCCGGCGTCAGACCGCCGCCCATGCCGCCGCGACCTTGCCCGATGCCTCCACCCCCGCCGGAGCCACCCGACCCGACCGGAGGGCGACCCGGATCCGACGTGGGAGCACCGCAAGCGGCAAATCCGCCAGCCAACGCGAGAACAAACGGTATCTGATGCACCCGAAACGACCGCATGGCGAACCTTCCTGAACTAAGCCGCTCCGCGTATCCGCACGGTCAGCAAGCTGCTCTACGCTAGCAGATGCCATGGACCCGTCTGCTGGCGCTGCGGCTGGGTACTACACATTTTCTTGCTGGTCTCGAGTCTAGTTTTCATCCGAGCAAGAAGATTCTCTCCCGCGAAAACGCCGGAACCGGTAGTTGTGTCGGAAAAGCTCGAGACCGAGCCAAGCTCCACGGGCTTTCGCTTGTTCCAAAGGCACATGCTCCCGCTACGGATGCGACGTCAAACAACCACCCGCTCGAGCTGCACGCTCGCTTCGGTCCTGCTGCTGCTGCTCGGATGTGGCGCGCAGACGGCACATCCCACGGCAGCGGCTAGTCCCACCGTCGCCGCCGCCACGTCCACCCCGTCTACCCAAGCGAGGTGCGGAACCGAAGAGCAGATGGCGTCACCCGAGCAGGAGTCATCCAAGGCAGATAAGGCGACGACTGGCGTCCCATGCGGCGCGTTGGATTGTCTGGCCTTCGCGACCCCGAAGCTTGCTCTCGAATACATTCTGAAGCTCGAGCCGCGCGTGCTCGCCGTGGGTGAAGCGCATGCGCGTCAAGGAGCAGCGGTTGCCAGCACGGCCAAACGCTTTGCGGAGCTCCTGCCCACTCTGCGAGGCACGAGCACGGACATCGTGATTGAGCTGCTCGCGCCCGCGCCCGGGTGTGACCGCGAACGCGAGAGTGTGGTCGCAGCAACTCGTCCGGTGACGGCTCCGCAAGCCACCACCAATCGCAGCGAGTTTCTCGAGCTCGGCCACTCTGCCAAGGCCCTCGGGATCATGCCGCATGCGTTGGCACTCACGTGTGAACGCGCCAAAGCAGTGACGGCGGCGGGCGAGGACGGCATGGTGGTCTTGCTAGAAACCATCGCGCACGAGACCACCCAGAAAGTGGCGGAGCTGTTGGCTGCGCCGAACCGTCGC
>Ga0247764_1000324_pt1 | contig 17161 bp, 10 predicted proteins | sample UWRJL051202B4_FD_179932 | JGI IMG/M metagenome (GOLD analysis project Ga0247764, IMG submission 179932) | Plant litter microbial communities from Arlington Agricultural Research Station in Wisconsin, United States - UWRJ-L051-202B-4 | ecosystem: Environmental > Terrestrial > Plant litter >...
CGAACTTCCGAGCTTGATTCGGCGCACGACGACGCGCCGGATAGCGTGGCGGAGGCACTGCGTGCGTCAGAGCACGCGCATGGGCTTCGACACGCGATGTCGGAGGAGTTCGAGCAGACGCTGACGGACCGCGCGGAAGCGCGCAGCGACGAGCGCGCTCAGCGCTTGGACGCCGCGTGGCTGCTGGCGCCGCACGGACTGGTCGAATCCCCGTCAGCGCTTGAACGCGACTTGAAGGATTCGGACGCAGTGGAGTTGCCAGTGGGTGATTCGGCCGATGCCGAGCTTCAGGCGCTCCTCGAGCACGACGGAGAGCCTGCGACGTCACGCTCTACCGGCTCCTCCAAGTGGGATGGCGCGGTCCGCGCTTGGGGCGAGCACGAAGAGCCGAATCGCCGCGCAGAGACCAGCGAACCCACGGTGCAGATCACGCAGCGCTTCGTTGGTGATGACGCAGAGGCATCGGTGGTAACCGCCGACGATCTGGGAACCGATTTCTTGCAACGAGCGACTCAAGCCAGCGGCGCGTCGCGGCTCGAATCCGAAGACGCGATCGAGGAAGCGGAGCTGATCGACATATTTGGGGACGCGGACTCCACCATGGTCAGTGAGGCCAGCACTTCGGCTTCGGACCCCGCCGAATTAGAGCGCGCGGTCTTGGCTCGCCTTGCGCGCATGCGTGGCGACTTGCTGCCGGAGGATCAGGAGACTGCCGAGGATGCCGACGACGAGCAGCTGTCGCGGCGTTGAATTTTAGGGTGCGTCGCGACGTATACACTCACCCGAGGTGGGTGTAGGCTGCGCTCATGTCGGTCGAGATCGTGCCGTGCCTCTCGGACAACTATGCCTACCTACTCGTCGCGGAGGGCAGCCGCCAGGCGGTCGTGGTGGACGCGAGTGAAGCGCAGCCGGTGCGCGATGCACTGCGGGCGCGTGGGCTGTCGCTCGTCGGGATCTTGTCCACGCACCATCACCACGACCATGTCGGCGGCAATCTGGAGTTGAAGGACGAGTTCCCTTCGGCGCGTGTCTTCGGTTTCCTGGGAGACAGCTCACGATTGCCCGGGATCACCGACCCGCTCACTGACGAGCAGCGCTTCCAAGTGGGCGGTTTCGAGTTTCGTGCGCTCCACATACCTGGTCACACCACGGGTGCGCTGGCGTACGCCACGCAGGACGCCGTCTACACTGGCGACACGCTGTTCATCGCTGGTTGCGGTCGCCTATTCGAAGGCACGGCCAAGGACATGTACGACTCGCTCAACGTGAAGCTTTCCGCTTTGCCCGACGCCACCAAGGTCTATTGCGGTCACGAGTACACCGCGAAAAACCTGGAATTCGCAGCGTTCATGGAACCGTCCAACCAAGCCGTGCGCGATAAGGCAGCGCGGGTCGCGGCGCTGCGCCAACAGGGTAAACCCAGCGTGCCCTCCACGTTGGGTGAGGAGCGCGCCACCAATCCGTTCATGCGCTGTGGGAGCCCGGAAATCCTGCAGCACGTCGCAGCCGAGCTCGGCTCCGAACGCGACGCTGCGGCGGTGCTCGGCGCCGTGCGACGCGCCAAGGATCAATACAAGTGAGCCGTCGCCGGGCGCTGTCTGCCTGGCTGTGCGCGGTGCTGAGTGCGCTGGGATGTTCTCGCAAGCCGCCGCCAGCCCCTGATCCCGCGCCGGCCGAGCTCAATGTCGCGTCCGCCAGCGCCGCCGAAGCTTCGCCGAGCGCTTCTGCTACCAGCGATGCCAAGCCCGTGGCTGGGCCCGCGCCCTCGGCCAGCTCCGATCGGCTACCGTCGGAAGAGCGAACGTGGTCATTCCCCAATACGCCGATCGGGCCGATGAGCGTAGTCGTGCTCTTACCCGAGCGCGAAGCGACGGCGCGCTTTCCCGTGCTGATCGCCATGCATGGGCGAGGGGAGGCCCTCAAAGGCCCGGAGCGCGGCGCGCGCGGCTGGGTGGATGATTACGAGCTCAAGCACTTGCTGGAGCGCCTGGCGCGACCGCCGCTTACTGCGCGCGATTTCAAGTCGTTCGTCGCGCCGAGTCGTCTGCGACGCTTCAACGAAGTGCTCGCCGAACAACCTTATCGCGGACTCGTGATCGTGTGTCCGTATACGCCCGACATGCTCACGGGCGATGACCCCTTCAGCAAGGCGATCCCGCTCGCGCAATTCTTGGTGGATGAACTGCTGCCGAGGGTGTACCGGGAAACTCCGGCGATAGGTACGGCTCTCAGCACCGGCATCGATGGCGTCAGTCTCGGTGGTCGCGCTGCACTCAGCGTGGGCTTGCAGCGTCCGCAAGCGTTTGGTGCCATCGCCGCGCTGCAAGCCGCGTTCGACCGCGAGCAAGCCGTGCCGCTGACTCAACGCGCGCAAGCGGCGTTGACCGCGAATCCCAAGCTCAGCTTTCGCCTACTGACGAGCGACGCGGACTATTTCTTGTCAGCCAACACGTTGATTGCCCGCAGCATGAGCGCCGCAGGAATACCGCTGGTGTTCAACGTCGTGCTGGGTCCGCACGACTACGATTTCAATCGCGGTCCGGGCGGCTTGGAGATGGCGTTGTTCCACGACCGCGTGTTGCGCGGCGACACGCCGCCTTGATCGCCACTGTTGCTCTGACCCAGAACGATGTTCCGGGCCGATCGACTAACCGAACGCGGCGGCCTCCAGCAGCTCCGTCAACGTGCGCAGCAAGGCGCCGGTTTTTGGGGCGAAGCGCACACCTAGGAGGTAGGTCTGCGCCTCCTCCTGCTCTGCGTGCCAGGCGACGCTGCCGTCCAGCTCCAGCGGGTCCCACAAATGCGGCGCATCCACGATCAGAGCGACCGGAGAGCCGATCGGGACGACCTCAGCTACTGCGACGCAAGCGCCTCCAAGGCCCAAATCCAGCACTCTTCCAGGTCGGCGCCAGCCCCCGCCACCGGCGATCAGGGTGGCAGATAGGTTCACCGGTCGGCGAGCGATGGCTCGAAAGTGGGTTGAGGAAGAACTTCCGGCGGTCATTTCGACTCGTTCTATTTTTCCGGTACGAACGGAAGGGTGCTACCCTTCTCAGTCTAGAACGTTCGACTACTTGGGTTGGAGCGAAACCGTCCGCTACCATAGTGTGCCACCCCCAGTTCGGGATGAGCGGTCTGGGACCGCACCCCGCAGGTATCAATGACTCAGGACACCCGTAAAGATCCGCGCGCCAAGGTGCTCACGATGACCGTGCGCTATAAGAGCGCAACTTTAGACGAGTTCATCGAGCACCATTCCTATGACGTCAGCCGCGGCGGCATGTTCATCAAGACGCCGTCGCCGTTTCCGCCTGGCACACTGCTCAAGTTCGAGGTGAAGATCGCGGCAGAGCAGCGCGTGATGCAGGGCGTGGGACGGGTGGTGTGGAAGCGCGAGTCGGCGGAAGCCGGTGAAGCGCGCCCGGCCGGTATGGGCGTGAAATTCATCAAGATTGACGACGAGTCGCGCAAGGTGATCGACCAACTCGTCGCCGCTCGCGGTGACGGTCAGAGTCACTTCGACCAAGGCACCGTCGAACCCCAAGCACCGTTGAGTCAGCATTTGCCCGCTGAAGCGCCCGTGACGGCGGTTCCAAGCAAGCCGCAAACTGCACCGCGCAAAGGCACGATGATGGGGCTGGGCGCGATGGGAACGCACACCCCGCCGCCGGCGAGTACGTCGTCGAAGTCCGAGGGATTTTTCCCCAAGACCAGCACGGACGACATGCCGCCGCCCGAAGATCGCACGGTGATGAAACAGGCAGCAGCGCTGCTCGAAGACGCGTTGCGTGAAGCAGGCGGCTCGCTCGAGGACGTGGGCACGGCCAGCTCCGCCAAGCCGTCGAAGCCGGAAGCACCGAAGTCCGCCGCGAAGCCAGAGCCCGCCAAAGCCGAATCTGCGAAGTTCGAGTCTGCGAAGGCGGAGTCGACGAAGGTGGAAGCCGCCAAAGCCGAGCCAGCGAAAGCCGAGCCGCTGGCGTCCGTCGTGGTGCGCTCGCCCGCGGAAGAGCCGACACAAAGCCGTAAGCGCGAAGGCGCAGCGGACGACACCAAACGCCCAGAGACCAAGAAGATCGACGTCGCGAAGACGCAACCTTCGACGCGCCCTGCGACCGCGGCCAACGCCAAACCCGTGGCGAGCACGCGACCCGGCAGCGCGCGCCCAGTCCCGGCGACCGCCCCGGCCGCGAGCTCTGGTGGCGGCGGCAAGGGTGTCTTGATTCTGGCGGGTATCGCGGTGCTCGGCGGCGTCGGTTACTTCCTGACGTTGCCGAAGGAACCGCCACCACCCGCTTCGGCCGAGCCGACTCCGCCGGCAGCAGTGGCGCCTCTGCCGCCCGCCCAACCGGAGGTGACGCCGCCTGCGCCCGCCGCTCCTGCTCCAATCCCAAGCGCGGAGCCCGTAACGGAAGCAAGCGCCAGCGCAGCGCCGACGGTCAGCGCTGCGCCCGCAGTCACGGCTCCGAAGGCTCAGGAACCTGCGCCACGCGTCGTCGCGCCGGTCACCCCGAAGCCCAAACCTGCAGCGGCTGCTCCCGCCGCCAAGCCTGCCGTGCCCGCTCCGGTCCAAGCGAAGCCGGTGCCCCAGCCCGCGGCCCCCGTCGAGCCCACGGCGCCGGTCGAGAAGAAGCCCGTCGAGCCCAAGGCGCCCGCGGAGGCCAAGCCGCCTGTTGAGCCGAAGCCTGCGGCCGAACCGAAGCCCGCTCCCGTCAAGCCAGCTCCAAAGAAGCCGGCAGACAGCGGCGATAACCCCTACTGATGCAGGGACACGCGACGCGCAGCGTGCGAAGCTCAGCTCAGCGTGGCATCTGAGCTCAAAGCTTCGACGAGCGCCCGCGAGGATGCGCGCGTCGGCACGCTGCTCGCGGAGCGCTACCGCATCGATGCCCTGATCGGTGAGGGGGGCATGGGCCGAGTTTACTCGGCCGAGCACGTGCTGATGAAGAAGCGGCTCGCGGTCAAGGTGCTGCGCCGCGAGCTCACCACGGTGCCGGAAGTGGTGGCGCGCTTCGAGCGAGAAGCGCTGGCCGCCGCGAGCATCGAACACCCGAACGTGGCTTCGGCCACGGACTTCGGCAAGTTGCCCGACGGCTCGGTATTCTTGGTGCTGGAGTACGTGCAAGGCCGCAGCCTGCGCGACGAGATCGCCGAAGGTCCGATGCGCCTGGAACGCGCGCTGCACATCGCGCGGCAGATCGCCGCCGGGCTTTCGGTGGCGCACGCGCAGGGCATCGTGCATCGCGATCTGAAGCCCGAGAACGTGATGCTGGTGGAGCGAGGTGGCGACACCGACTTCGTGAAGGTCCTGGATTTTGGGATCGCCAAGGTGCCCGTGAGCGTGCAGCCCTCGTCAGCGCCGACGGATCAGCCGATCACGCGCGCGGGCATGGTGTTCGGAACGCCCGAGTACATGGCACCAGAGCAGGCGCTGGGGCAGACGGTCGATGGTCGTGCAGATCTGTATTCGCTCGGAGTGATTCTGTTCGAGATGTTGGCGGGCATGCGTCCGTTCAGCAGCTTGAGCGCGGTGGGAATTTTGGGACAGCAACTGGGGACGTTGCCGCCAACGGTCGGCTCCAAGTTGCCGCAAGCCCTCGTGCCCCCGCAAGTCGAGGAGATCGTCGCGCGGCTGCTCAACCGCGAACGCGACTCACGTTATCCGGACGCTGCTGCGGCGGCGCTGGCGATCGACGATCTGCTGGTACCTGCGCCCGGCCGCGCGAAGTACCGCTACGCGCTGGTGGAAGGTCTGGTGCCGAAGAGCGAGGCAAGCGCGCCGGTGCGCGAGTTCGACGTTCTGCTCGATGAGCCAGCGACCGCCCTGCTCACGCCGGTTCAGCCGCTCACCGCGGACCTTGCGTCCGCGACGCGCGATGACAAACGACCTGGTCTGCGCACGAGTTTGCGGGCCGCGATTGCCTCGGTTTTTCCACCCGATGCGGCGCTGCGGGAGAAGTTGCCGCAGCGCTTGCGTGATTCGTTGCGGCCGGTGCCGGCGCGCGCGCTGTTCGTCGCCGTCGCTCTGATCGGCGTGCTGGTCACCGCGCTATTGATCGTGGTGGCGGTCGCCATCGCGCGGCGCGTGGGCGAGCCCGAAGCCGTGCCAACCGCCAAGTCGCCGCCGCTCGCGCCGAGCGCGGTCGCGCTGCCGAGCGCGGTCGCGCTGCCGAGCGCGTTGGCGCCCAGCTCGAGCCCCGCAGAGCTCGCCAGCGCACGTAGCGAGGGGGCTTCCGCGCTCGAGACGTTGAGCGCTCGTTACCCGTTGGACTCGCGTCCGTTGTTGGCGCTGGCCGAAGCGCAAGTGGAGAGCGATCCGGCCAAGGCGACGAGCACGTTGACGCGCGCGCTCGCGCTGGACGGAAAGGTCGCCCAGGAACCTGCGGCAGCGGCGTTGCTCAGCCGGGCGGCGCAACAACGCGCCTCGTCCGAGACGGCGTTTGCGCTGCTGGAGGGGCCGATGGGCGGCGCGGGCGCGGACGTCCTCTGGGATCTGGCCGCCTCCGAGCAAGTGTCCATGCCGGTGCGCTCGCGAGCAGGTCGTTGGCTGCGCAGCCCGGATTTTCGCCGCGTGGCGTCGAAGAGTTTGTTACTCGCCGCAGATCTGCGGACGGCGAAGAGCTGCGAAGCCGCGCATGCCCTGCTGGCGGACGCGGCTCAACTGGCGGACTCGCGCAGCCTGCCGCAGCTGCTGGCCTGGCAATCAACGCAAGGCTGCGGCAAGCAGAAGCGTCAAGACTGCATGCCGTGTCTGCGCCAAGACACCGCCCTCGAACAAGCCATCACTAAAGCCAAAGCGTCGAGGTGACTGGGGGCACGCCCGCCGATTTCGGGTTCGGGCGTCGTTTCCACTGTGCTTCGGTGCTCACGCACGGTCGTGCGTTCTCCCCCGTCGGGGATCGCGAGGCGCGTCGCTCCGATGCTCGCGGAAGCCTCGCCTGAACCCGAACTTGGCGGGCGGGTGGGTTGGAGAGGCCGTCCTGCGGAGCCACAAAAGGCAGAAGCCGCTCCGGAGGGAGCGGCTTCGTCTTGGTTGCCTCGTCTTACTGATGTGGACTGGGATCAGCCGCCGGATTCTTTGAGGGCGCGGTTGATCAGCTTCTTGAAGGCGGGCAGGGGCTGCGCGCCGCTCAGGAAGTAGCCGTTGATCACGAAGCCGGGCGTACCGTTGATGCCAGCGGTGTTGCCGATCTTCGTGTCCGCCTCGACCTTGGCCTTGTGCTTGTTGGAGTCGAGCGCCGCCTTGAACTTGGCCAGATCGAGGCCCTGTTCTTCGGCGATCTTCTCCAGCGCGGGGCGCTGGATGTCGGGCTGTTGCGCGAACAGCTTGTCGTGGAACTTCCAGAAGCCGGCGTTGCCTTTCTGGGCAAACGCTTCTTGTGCCGCTTCAGACGCGAGCGGCGCGTCTTTGTGGAACGGTAGCGGCATGTGACGCCACACCACCTTGATGCGGTTGCCGTACTCCTGCTCGACCTGGTGCATGGTGTCGACCACGCGCTTGCAGAACGGGCACTGGAACTCGGAGAACACCTGGATCGTGACCTTGGCGTTGGCGCCGCCCACGAAGGGCGAGGCCGCATCCGGCGCCGGAACTTCCTTCTTCTCCGGCGGCGGCGGCTCCTTGCCGTCCTTGGTGACTTCTTCGTAGATTTTCGCCTTGGGCGTGCCCTTGGCCAGCAGCGCCTTGGCCTTCGCCAGTTGCTCGTCGATCAACGCCGTGAACTTCTCCAGCGGTTGCGCGCCGCTGAGGCGCACGCCGTTGACGAAGAAGTGTGGCGTGCCGCGCGCCTGGAAGTCACCGGCCACCTCGACGCTTTGGTCGAGCTTGTCCATGTACTTGTTCTGATCGATGGCGCTCTTCACCGTGCCCCAGTCGAGGCCGATCTTCTCGCTGACCGCCTTGAGGTCGTCGTCTTCCAGCTTGGGCGCGGAAGCGAACATGGCGCTGTGAGCGTCCCAGAAGCCCTTGTCGCCCTTCTTCGCGTAAGCCACGCGCCCGAGGATGGCGGTGGGCTTGGCGCGGTTGTGGAAGGGAAGCGGGTTGTCTTTCCAGACCACGCGCAGGTCGTTGCCGTACTTCTGCTGCACTTGCTTCAGCGTCTCTTCCACGCGTTTGCAGAAGGGGCACTGGAAGTCGGAGAACGTGATCAGCGTGACAGGCGCGTCCTTCGGACCGAGCACGGGGTCGTCCGCGAGCACTGGCACCTTCCAAACGGTCTTGTCGTCTTCTTCTTCGCCAGCCGGGGGCTTCTTTTCCTTCTTGTCGGCCTGCTCTGGCTGGGCCGTTTGGTTCTTGTTGGTCAGCGTCACGTACACGTCGGACGGGCGCGTGCCGCTGGCGACCAGCTTCTTCGCCTCGGCGAGCTGCTGGTCAATGACCTCCTTGAACTTGTCGAACGGCTGCGCGCCGCTGACGGACACGCCGTTGATGCGGAACGCGGGCGTACCGTTCGCGCCGATCTTCGACGCGAGCGCCATGTCCTCGTCGATCTTTGCGGCGTACTTCTTGGATGCGTACGCCTCCTTGAACTTGGCTTTGTCGACGCCAGCCTCGACCGCCCACTTCTCGAAGTTCTCGTCCGTGAGGTTCTGCTGGTTGGCGAAGGCTGCGTCGTGGAACTTCCAGAACGCTGCGCTGCCGCCGAGGGCGAACACGGTGTTGGAAGCTTCAGCCGCCGGCTTTGCGCGCTGATGGAAGGGGAGCGCGTTGTGCTTGAACACGATGCGCACCTGGTCCCTATAGGTTTCCTCGACCTGCTTCATCGTCGGACCGACGCGTGAGCAGAATGGACATTGAAAGTCGCTGATCTCGACGATCGTGACGGGGGCGTTGGCAGGACCTTTTTGCGGATCTCTGCTGGTGACGGGGACGCTGGCGGCGCTTTGATCCGGGATGTTACCCGGGGCCGACGCGCTGGCGCTTTCTGCCTGAATGTTCGGGGCGCGACTGTTGTCGATACCCCACATCAGGAACATGCCGGCCAGAAAGCTCATTATGAAGCCGACTATGGCGGTTCCTTTATTCATGGACACTGACTCCTAAGGACGGATTTTTTCGAACTAGCAAACGAAACTGACAGCAAGCGCGCCGCGCGGCGCTCGCTCCTTGCTGGATCGCGTTCGGAGGGCCAACAGGGCCGAATCTCCGACGCGCGCGGACCAGACACGCGCTCGCGGTGACGCGAACGCGCGTGAATAGACTGATTACTGGGTGAGCGCGAACTTCGTGAAACGTCGTGGTGGACGTTCGAGATCACGCACGTGGCCAGCGCGGGGCTCCGTGCGCTCCGCCTCGAACAGCAGGCGCACTGCTGCGGGGGGAGGCAAGGCAAAGTAGAGAGCCGCAAGTCGCGGTGTCAGCTCGGCCACCGTAAGCGGCGCCGGCGCCGGCGCTCCGGGCTGAATCTCGCAGCGCAAGAGCTCGCGAGGATCACAACTCGACGGGGCTAACGGCACCTCGCGCGCAGCCCGCGAAATCGGGGGAGCGGCGATGGTCTCGCCACGGGCACCGCACATCGGCACTGGCGCACTCGCGTGCGCGGTGCCGCCCAGCAGCGTGAGTAGCAAGCACGACAACCAGAACACCGTGCGCACCGCGCTCCGCCGCGACGTGCTCGCGCTCAGCTCCCTGCGCGAACGAACGGCGCTGAAGCTCGAATAGCTGGCAGACGAGCGATTCGGCATGCGGTGGCGGGCGGGAGTGTAGTCCCCGGCTCGGCCGACTCAACCTTTGGTTTCCGGAAGGCATTCCCGGCTGATGCGCCGATATTTTCCAACGACCTGATCGCTTTTCTTGCCCACAGTGTCCTACATTGGTCACCATCGCCTCATGCAGCCCGCCGCCTCGCTCGCCAACGACATGAAATTACAGGAAAATGTCGCCGAAACGGCCGCCCCCAGCGCCGTACCGGAACCGCTTCCGCGTCGCTTCGAGCGCTTTACGCTGCTGAACCGCGTTGCGCGCGGCGGCATGGGCGAGGTGTATCTGGCCACGGCGCGCGGCATCGAAGGCGCTGAGCGACCGCTGATCGTCAAGATCATCCGGCCGGACCATATCGATGATCGATCCTTCGTCGCGCGTTTCCTCGACGAGGCGCGGATCCAGGCGCAGCTGCAGCACCCTGGTGTCGCGCAAATTCTGGAAGCCAGCACCGACTCCGCCGGCAAGCCGTACGTGGTGGTGGAGTACGTGGAGGGCCGGAACCTCAGTGACATGCGGGCGCGCGCAGGTCAGCTCGGCGTGCGCGTCAGCTGGCCCGAAGCGTTGGCGCTGGCGGTGTGCCTCGGCGAAGCCCTGACGCACATCCACGAGCGCACGGACGCCGACGGCCGACCGCTCGAAATCGTGCACCGCGATCTCAGCCCTCAGAACGTGATGGTTGGCTTCGGCGGCGAGGTGAAGCTGATCGACTTTGGCACGGCGCGCGGCCAGAACCGGCGTTGCCAAACCATCGCGGGCGTGGTGTTTGCCAAGCCGGGTTACGTAGCCCCGGAAGTCGCGAACAACACGCCCGGTGGCGCGCCCGCGGATCTCTATGCCTTCGGTGTGATCTTGTGGGAGTTGCTGGCGGGTCGGCGTTTCCTCAACGGGGAAGCCGCGGCGCACCTGGCTGCAGTGGGGGCCGGCAAGCGACCGCTGCCGCCGCTCGCGCGTGTGATCGGCGCGCCGCTCGAGATCGACGCAATGCTGGCGCAGCTCACGGCGACGCGCATCGAAGAGCGTTTCGCCAGTGCCCGCCAAGCTACCCAGGAGCTCGTGAAGCTCTTGCAGCGCGCGCCGAGCCTGGCCGACGGCGATCGCAGCGTGCGCGGTCGCATCTCGGATCTGATGCGTCGGTTGTATCCGGCGGAGCCGTCACGCAGCCGCGCGGACTTCGTGCGGCGGCTGGCCGAGGCGCGCTCGCAGGAGCCGCGCGCGGTGGTGCCGCCGCCGTCGCCGGAACCGCCGGAATCGAGCGATCCGTCGCTCTTGCCGGGTACGCGCTACCGCTTGCTGCGCGAGCTCGGGCGAGGTGGCATGGGCGTGGTGCACGAGGCATGTCACCTCGACTTGGGCCGGACGGTGGCGCTCAAGCTACTGAGTGGAGAGGCCATGAGCAGCCAGGCCGAGAGCCGCTTCCGCTCGGAAGCGCGCGCTATCGCTCAGCTCTCGCACGAGAACCTGGTCAAGGTGTACGACTTTGGCGCCTGCAGCGACGGGCGCTTGTACTACGCGATGGAGCTGCTCGACGGCGACACGTTGGCGGCGCGCTTGCTTCGCGAACAGCGGCTCAGCGCCAGCACCGTGATCGACTTCGGCATCCAGCTGTGCCGCGCGCTCGAAGTCGCGCACCGCGCCTCGGTGGTGCATCGCGACATCAAGCCCGCGAACCTGTTCGTGACCCGCGCTGGCACGCTGAAGGTGCTGGATTTCGGCATCGCCAAGTGCCTGGGCGAAGCCCCCGTCGCGGAAGAGAAGCTGTCGGAGGCGCGCCGTGAGGGCATGCAACTGACCGGCACGCCCGAGTACATGGCGCCCGAACAGGCGCGGGGCGAGTCCGACGCGCGCAGCGATCTGTATGCAGTGGGCGCGGTGTTGTACGAGCTCTTGACGGGTAACCTGCCGTTCGAGGCCGACGCCCCGCTGGAACTCATCGCGTTGAAGAGCGATTCGGAGGCCAGCGTCGAGTTTCCCGAAGATGAAGCCCTGCCGCGCCGCTTGACCAAGGCGATCCAGTGCGCGCTCTCGGTCAACCCCGACCACCGGTTCCAGTCTGCGGCGGAGCTTCGCCGCGAACTCGAGGCCGCGTTGCATGAGCCTGCGCCCAAGCGCACGTTGCGTCGGCGCGTGTCGACACTGGCGTTGTCGCTGATGGTGCTGGGCGGGTCGGTCTGGATCGGGGCGCGCGCAGCTCAGGTCCCCGAGGTGCGTGCCTTCGCCACGGAGGCAGCACATCAGGTGACCGTGTCCGTCGGCGGCATCATCAGCGGTGTGCGCGAGCGCCGTGCGGAGTTGCTCGCGCAGCGCGCCGCAGGGTCTGGGAAAGTGGCTGCGCCCGGCTTGCCCGCGGCGAAAGCCGTGGCCGCGTTGGCGCCGTCCGCGCCCGCAGAGCCAGTCGCCGCTGCCAGCGATGCCGTGTCGAGCGCGCAGGTCGAGGCGGAAGCAGAGGACACCGCCGAGGTCGCCGCTGCGAGCGAGGCTCCTGTCAGCGAAACGCCCGGGATGGACTCGCCGGAAGCAGTGAAGCGCGCTGACGAGCTGGCGAGCGCCGGTCGATCTTTGAAGGCGCTCGAGGTGCTACGCGGAGCCGCCGAGCGCGAGCCGCGCAACGTGGCCATCCTGGCTGCGCTGTCTAAAGCGTTGACCAAGAATCGTTCGTGGGGCGATGCGGTGCGCGTGGCGCGACGGCGCGTGGAGCTCGATGCCTCACCCGCGGCGCGCATGGAGCTCGCTCGTCTCGAGCGGGCGACCGGTCACCGCGAGCGCGCCGTTGCGATGTTGAATGCGATCTCTGACGATCCAGCGGTGGGCAGTGAAGCCCGTGACCTGCTGCGCAGCTTGACCGGTTCCGAGAAGCTCGCCGCTCGGGAATGATGGACCGGGGCGAAGTGTTCTGAGCGCGGTCCAATCAAGCGACGGCGAGACTGGGGGCTGTTGCCCCCCTCGCCGTGCGATTGCAAGTCGATGCTTGCTTGGATCGTCCAACGAACCTAGAAACGCGCGGCGACGTCAGGTTTCGGCTGTCGCGTCCAAGCGTTCCCCCAATGGCAGCCATCCCTACCGTTTCCGGCGGCGTTTCCACGGCCGGTTCGCCTTCTCGGGTGGTGCTTCGGCTCGCCACGCCGACGGTCTTTGCGATGCTCGCGCAAAGCGCGGTCAACGAGATCGACATCATCTTCCTGTCGTGGTTGCCGTGTCCGGAGTCGTCGAACGCTCAGGCCGCGCTGCTGCCGTCGCTGATCCTGCTCTGGTTGTTTGGCGGGTCGCTGAGCGCCATCTCCGTCGGAACTCAGGCGATCGTCGCGCGTCGGTTCGCCGAACGCCGCGAGCTGGATGCGGGCGGCGTCCTGGCCAACTCGTGGGTGTTCGCCTTGGGCGCCGGCATCGCGTTCACCCTGGCGGGCTACCTGGCGATGCCGCACGTGCTCGGCCTGTTGATCCAGGTCCCGGAGGTGCGTGAGGCAGCGCAAAGTTATCTGGGGTGGCGCCTGCTCGGCATCACGTCGATGGCGATGACCTTCGCGTTCAAGGCCTTTTTCGACGGTATCGGCAAGACGCACGTTCACATGATCTCGTCGGTGGTCATGAACGTGATCAACGTCGTGTTGTGCATCGTGTTCATCTTCGGGCGCTGGGGCATGCCGCGGATGGGCATGGCGGGCGCCGGTTTTGCCGGTTTCGTTTCGACCTGGATCGGCCTCGCGATCATGGTTGGCTGGGCGCTCTTGCCTCGCTACCGGCACACCTTTCGTCCGTTCGATTTCGCCCGCGTCACCAAATCCACCACTTGGGACGTGCTCCGGCTGTCCATTCCCAGCGCCGTGGCGACCGTGGCCGTGATGACCGGCTTCGCTCTCTTCGCCACGATCGTCAGCCATCTGGACGCGGTGTCGCACGCGGCGATGGTCTCCCCGACGTGTCCGGGAGGCCGCGCGGAACCCGTCAACGGCGCTGCCACCATGTTGATCGTGGGGGTGCTCAAGCTCACCTTTACGGCCTGTCTGGCGTTCGGCACTTCCACCGCCACGCTGGTGAGCCAATCGCTGGGTGAGGGGCAGCCGGCCAAGGCGGAGCGCTTCGGCTGGGTCTCCGTGCGGCTGGGGTTGATTATTTTCGGTGTGGTTGGGCTGTTGGAAGGTGTCTTGTTCACGCGCCCCTTGCTGGAGCTGGTGACGCATAGCCCTGCTGTGCTGGAGGCTGCGCTCGGCCCCATGCGCTTGATGGGCGTGTGCACGCCCCTGATAGCCACCGGCATGATCCTGACTCAGGCGCTGTTTGGCGCGGGCAACACCCGTTTCGTCATGGTGGTGGAGCTGATCCTGCACTTTGGCTGCCTGGTCCCACTAGCCTGGCTATTGGGCATCACCTTCGGCTTTGGCTTGGTCGGGATCTGGATCGCAGCCACCGTCTACGTGCTGCTCCTCACCATCGCCATGATCGTGAAGTTCCGCAGCGGCGACTGGCAACGCATCCGCTTGTAGCTCTGTCGCGTGCCGGAGTACGGGTAAGATGCCGGTGCTGCCATGGCTGACTCAACGCATCATCGAATGCTGGTCGTGCACAACCTCGCGAACGCGGGCGAGCAGACGCAGGTCATCACTGCGAGCCCGTTTCGAAAGTTCGCGTTCGGAAGTCTGCTCGCCTACGCCGACGAGGTAGCTCGGCGCGTCGGCGCCGAGCGCATGTTGGAGAGTCACTCGCTCCTGCTCCCCGGCGGCGTCGCCGTCTACGGCACCGAGCAGCTCGAGCCGGTCGAGGCGACTCACAAGTACGACTCGATCGTGTGCCATCTGGTTTTGGACCATGGCGGCGTCGTTCACGAAGATTTTTTCGCCGCCTTGCGCGGGAAGTTCCTGAAGCCCGACGGCATCCTGATCAATCCGGTCCAGAGCATCACCAAGAACGACGTGGCACGCGCGTCACGCTTCGATCTCGAGACGGATTCACCGCCGTGCGTGATCAAGAAAAACAATAACTACAACACGCCCGCGACGGTGTTCGAGATCAACACACAAGCGGAGCTCGACGCTTGGCGCAGCCAGACACCGCCTGAAGATCAGCCGCAGTACGTGATGCACAAGCTGCTGCGCTACTTCGACATCGAGCGGCTCGGCATGTATCAGCTCGAGCGCTGGATCGTGCTGTTCGATGATTTGACGGTGAACTTTCGCTGTTCGAACGAGTTCTTCGTCAAGCGCGCGACGTCGCTTTCCTACTACGCAAGAGACGAACGTTCGCTGCAGGGCGATCTCACGCGGCTGGGTAACTCTGGTTACGACTGGCGAGGCGCGTCGATCGACTGCGCGTATCAGTCCGATCCCGAGGCCTGGGACGCGCGGTACGAGGTGCTCAAGAACTTTCGCGACGTATTCCGCTTCGATTACGCCGAGCTGGACGTGCTGCAACCCGCAAAGGGCGAGTTCGTCGTCATCGACGTGAACCACACCCCGGGACCCCCTTACAAGAACACGCATTGGCGAGAGCTCGCGGTGCGCGGGCTGGCGCAACGGCTAGCCTCACGCGGCGCGAGCGCAGCTCGAGCCGGAGATGGTCCGCAGGCAGCGTCCGCGCAGAGCCTGAGTGAACAGGGAGCGGTCGCCACGGAACCACCGCCAGCACCGCCCGAGATCGGCATGATCGGCAGTCAAAGTCGCCTGGAGGACGAGCCGAGCGCCGCTGCAACTGCGCCGCTGTCGGAGGAAAGCCGCACGCCCGGGACGCCGCGCCCCCGCACGAACATCTGCCTTTGCATGATCGTGAAGAACGAAACTGCCGTGTTACCGCGGCTGTTTCGTTCGATCAAAGACTACATCGACTACTACGTGATCGTCGACACCGGTTCGACCGACGACACCATCGGACTCATCCGCCGCGAGATGGGCGCGTACGGCATCGAGGGCGAAATTCACGAAAGGCCGTGGGTGAATTTCGGGTTCAACCGCAACCAATCGCTCGAGCTCGCGGTGGCGGCCGGCAAGACCGAGTGGCTCTTGTTCATCGACGCGGATGAAGAGTTGGGCGTGAGTGATCCCAAGTTTTACGAGCGACTCGAGCCCGGCGTGAGCTACGACCTTGAGAAGCACCACAGCGGAACGCGTTACGCGGTGCCACACCTCGTCAACATCAAGAGCTCGAAATTTCGCTGGGAGGGCGTGGTCCACAACTACCTGGTGACCGTGGAGGGCTCCAAGCGGCGTGTGGTGCGCAAGGACGCCTGGATCATTTATCACCCTGGTGAGGGCGCCAAATCACGCGGGCTGACGTCGGAGCAGAAGTATCTGCGCGATGCCAGGCTGCTCGAAGAGGACCTGCGGAAAAATCCGAACAACCCTCGCAGCCAGTTTTACCTGGGGCAGTCGTACCGAGACGCGGGTCACAAGGACAAGGCCTACGTTGCGTACAAGAAGCGCGTACAAATGAAGGGCGGCTGGGTCGAAGAAACCTATGTCGCTCAACTGGAGGTTGGCCGGATGGCGCTTGCGCTCGATAAGCCGGAGGAGGTGATCGTTCGCGAGTACTTGCAAGCTTTCAACCTGCGCCCGACGCGCGTGGAGCCGCTGCACGACCTGGCGCGATATTTCCGCCTCAAAGGCCAGCACGGCAAGGCCTACATCTTCGCGCGCACGGGAGTGGAGATAGAGCGCCCTGACGACCAGCTCTTCATCTCGCAGAGCGTCTACGATTGGCGGATGCTGGATGAATTGGGGGTCGCAGCATATTGGGTTGGCGACTACGCCTCATCCAAAGAAGCCTGTGAGACGATCCTGGCGCGCGTGCAGGGCGGGCGGCTTTCCGTGCCGGATGACGACCTGCGTCGCATCCGAGACAACTTGGTACACACGCTCAAGAAGTTGGGGGCTTGAGCCGCCGCGAGCCTTGCTTGTTCGTTAGCTTCTCGATCTTGCGATCACTCAGCTAGCGCTCGGGAATACCCGTTCCGCGCCCCCGCTCGTCGATGGAATCAACTCCATCTGCTGGCGTTCGCGCACCGGCTAGACCGGACTACAAAGTTCCAGCGTACTAAAACTCGTGTAACATCTCACCGGGTCTCGTGCTACGGAAGCCCGCCGGGCTCGTGCTAGGGAGAGCTCTCGGTATTAACTCGGCGTTTGGAGTGAAATATGGCGTTCGCTTGCAGCAAGAAAGATATCCTTGTCTACTTAACTGGCGCGAGCGCGCTCGCGTTTTTCGGCTGTAGCAGCCCTGCCCCGACTCCGCCGGCCGCACAGGGCGGCTCGACCGCGACGAGTGGCGGTTCGACCTCCTCCGGTGGCTCGACCTCGCTGGGCGGATCTTCCTCGTCCGGTGGCACCACCGCGACCTCCGGCGGCACCACCGCTAAGGGTGGCGCAGGCGGCGCTGTCGGCGGCGGCAACGTCGGCGGCGGCAACAACGGCGGCGGCAGCGGCACCTCCTGCGGGCCTTCTGGCGGCAGCGGCGCTTCTGGCGGCAGCGGCGGTTCCG
>Ga0247764_1000325_pt1 | contig 17152 bp, 14 predicted proteins | sample UWRJL051202B4_FD_179932 | JGI IMG/M metagenome (GOLD analysis project Ga0247764, IMG submission 179932) | Plant litter microbial communities from Arlington Agricultural Research Station in Wisconsin, United States - UWRJ-L051-202B-4 | ecosystem: Environmental > Terrestrial > Plant litter >...
CAGCAACACCGGCACGATCCAGGCGTGCCCAATGCCGCGCGCTCGGGAGTCGCGGACGATCCAGCCGCCCACGAACAAGTCGAAGGCGAGGTAGTGCAACCAACCGGCCAGGAGCAGCCATGGGTTGGAGAACAACTGGGCCACTGCCTCCAAGGAAGAAAAGCCGCCAGAAGACCCGCGGAAGCTCACCGCGATGATGAGGACGTACGCGCCGGCGAGCACGCCCGGGATGAGCCAGCCGCTGACCAACTCTGCTGGCCAGCGCCGCTGCGGCAGCACCGCGAGCAACACCCAACCGAGCATGGCTATCGCATTGGCGATCGAGAAAATGTGATGAAGCATGACCTATTTCTCCTTTCACGAAGCGATCAGCGGGACTCGGCTCGTCAGCCCACGCCTTCGGAGCGACGCCCGGGTCAACGCTGCAGTCGACGTGGCCCAGACCAACAGGGCCAGAAGCGTGGTCAGATCCGGAGCGAGCAGGGACTGACCGCGCAGGGCTTGCCACAGCAGGATACCAAACAGCCCAACGTAGCTTCCGGCGAGAGAAAGCACGAGACGAAGCCGCTGTTCTCGGGACGCCCGCAGACGGCGCGTTGTGAGCGCCAACAGCGGCAGGAGCTGCATGGCGTGTAAGCCCATGAAGTGCGCGACGCGCACGTCGCCGTGCTCGCGGCTCCAGCCCGTGCCAGTGATGCCGGGCCCACCATCGGGCGCGCCCACGGTGTGAGCTCCCGACACGCTTGGCCGCCCTGCGCTCATCTGCGCGACTTGTTCCTGGGAGGGTTGGGTCATCATGCCACCGAGTAACGCTCCAGCGATGGTGATCACCATCCCTAGACGAACCGCCCAACCGAGCGCGCGATCTTCGAAGCGCTGCCGAAAGAGCGCGACAGCCAACGCCACACTGGTGAACGTCTGTGCGAAGATGCCTGCGCCCATCACCGCAAAGAGCAAGGCGTCCAACGGTGTGCTCACGTTGAAGTGGCTCGTGGTGCCGCGCGCGGCCTGTGCGCCAATGATGCCCATTTCGAGCAGCATCGCCGCGACCGTCACCCGCCCCACGATCCGGCGCGTCCGCGCGCGCTCCGGAATGAAGCGGAACAACCAGACCATGGTAAAGCAGTAAATCGCGATCGACAGCGCAAATTTCGCTGGCTTCAACCAGACGGGAGCTCCCAGCAAAAGTCGTGAGTCGAGCAGCAGACCAGCGGAAAAAATCGCGAGCAACGCGAGCATCAGCAGCGCGGTCGCAGTCAAAGGCGCATCCGTGCGCCAGAAGCGCAGCAGCTGCGCCCGGAGACGAGACATCGGGGACATGATCGGCCTTTCTCGGGCAAGTTCGCGCCCAGAGACGAATGTTGACGTCGGTAACATTCGTTTAGCTCGCGATGTAGACCGTGTCAACATCTGATGTTGTCGGTGTCAACATCCCGAGCTATAACCACTACATGCGAAGCAGCCGAGCGGCTCGACCCGTCAAAAAGCCGAAAGATCAGTACCATCACGGTGATCTCAGGCGCGCGCTGCTGCTCGCTGCCATCCGCACCATCCAGAAGCAAGGTTTCGAAGCCCTCACCCTGCGCGCGGTGGGTGATGAACTGGGGGTCTCCCGAACGGCGCTGTACCGTCACTTCGCGGACAAGTCAGCGCTGCTGACCGCCGTCGCCGCGGAGGGCTTTCGGATGCTCCGCGTCGAGCAGGTGACGGCCTGGGAGACCGGAGGTCGCAACGTGGCCGCTTTGATGGCGATGGGCGAAGCCTACGTTCGTTTCGCGCTGAGCAATCCTTGGCATTACCGCGTCATGTTCGGCAGCGGCTTCGAGCTTCTCGCATCGGATCCCGAACTCGTTGAAGAGGGTAAGGGCGCTTTTCAAGCGCTCGCGGACGCGCTGAGCCAGCTGCAGGCCGACGGCTTTCTGCGCAAGGAAGAGGGCAGGACTCAGGCCACTTTCGTGTGGGCGGTCGTCCACGGTGTCGCAATGCTCGCCATGGATGGCAACTGTGAGCACCAAGGTGTCGGTGCCGCGGAGCTGACCCGTTACTCCATCGACAGGCTGCTCACGGGTATCGTCGCACCGTGCGCGACGACACCCGTTTGAGGCTGCTACGGGCAGATGCTGGGATCGGCAAACACCGGATCGCGGCAAGTGAAGTACACCGACAAAAGGCTCGTCTCTCCATCAGGGTAGATCGGCCAAAACAAGATCGTCCCGTCCGGGGCGTTCGCAAACTTCGATTGGCCGAGCGAGCTCGGAACAATCAAATTCAGCCAAAGTTTCTCGCCGGGGGCGCTGTCCCGCCAATACTGCAACGCCACGAACCTTTGCGCGTCCTGCACGTCGTGCCACACGGGGTGGTCGACTTCTACGATCGCGGACTCCCGTGGACCGAGCCCATCGATGACGCTGACTTGATAGGCGTCTTCGGCGGCATCGATCACCCGGAACTCGGTGATGTCGAACGGCACCAGACGTGCCGATAAGTTGTCGTCGGCCAAACCGTTGAAGATGTGGAAACGCCAGCGCCCCGCGTCGGGCGCGGTCCAATCTGGGGTGATCGTTTGCAGCTGATAGTCGCCAGGACCGCCAGTCGCGAACAGCACCCGTTGCCACAAGGAGACATCCTTGTTCGCGCCGGCGTCTGGCAAGATCACGGGTTCCACGTCCCAGCCGGCTTGACCGACGAGTTCGCCTGATAGCTCATGCCGCACATCAATGGCTGCGGGACCCGCGCAGAGATTCAACAGGCGTTGGCGTTGCGGGTTTTGCTGCGACACCAGCGGTTGCCCGTTGTTCGTGAACACGAAACGCTCGGGATCCGGCACTTCGCCGCGTGACTTGTCGTGGTACACGGGCGACGTCAATCCGTAGACGTAGGCGCTCGAGACAGGTGTGCACTCTTCTTGAGTGGCTCCGCCTGTCGCCATGTGTCCGCCCGACGTAACTCCGCCCGTGTCGGTCGCGCCGCCAGCTCCGGAGTTCGAGGAAAATCCTCCGCTCGTCCCTCCAGCGGGATCGGGCGCCGAGGACGAGGCCTCACCGCACGCGCTCAATCCCAACCCAAAGGCCAGTCCAAACGGACCTACCAGGTCACGAAAACGGCAAATAGATTGGAACAAAGGTCACTCCTTCAGCTCTATTTCCCGTCAGAGCTGCCGACTCGTCACGAAAAGTGAATAGTGACAATGTATCGCGCACTTTTCGGCAGCGGCTTGTTCAGGTCGCAGCGCTGGCGTTATCCTCGTCCGATGCGCCAATGGGGAAGCGAGCAGTGGGGTGACTGGATCAGACAGCTGAGCTTTCGGGGCGCTCGGTTCGCGTTCTGGCTGCTGCTGTTGCTCTCCGCGGTTCAGTGTCGCTGGGCCAAAAAACAGATCGAGGAGCGCACGTCGACCGCGGCGAGTGCGCGCGCGGCCGACCCGGGGCGACCTGCCACCGAAGCCGAGGCGGCGAAGTTTGCGAGCGAACTCCAGAGCGCGCTGCAGAGCCAGCAGGGGTTAGGCTCGTTGGTCGACGGCGAACGCATCGTCGAACGCGCCGGCGCCGATCTGGATCTGCCGCTGGCGCAAGCGCGCGGCGCAGCTCAGGGCTTCTCCAAGAAGTTCTCCGACGCGCTGCAGCGCTCGCTCCAGCGGGGAGGCACTTACAAACTCATGGCCAACCGTTTGGTTGGGCAGGAACGACGCGTGAAGTTTCGCCTGTTGGATCCAGAAGGCGCTTTCAACTACAACGACTACGTCGTCGTGACGCGCGGCAAGAAGAGCGCAGCCGAAGACATTCACGTGCTGGTCGCGGGTGAAGCCATCAGCATGACGTTGCGGCGCGTGTTCTTACCGCTAGCGGCAGAAAACAAGCGCGGACTGATCGAGCGGCTGACGACCAAGGAGCGGGGATTCCTCGAGCAGCTTCCGCTCCTGAAGCAAATGTCCCAGTGGGAAGCCAATCCCAAGGGCGCTCTCGCCGCCTACTCGTCGTTGCCGGAACCTTTGAAGCTCGACAAGAACTGTCTGTTGATGCGCACTCAGGCCGCCAGAATACTGAACGATGATGCCGTGTACATCCAGGCGATGGAGGACTTTCGGCGCGCCTTTCCGAACGACGTCGCGCAGCTGATCATGTCGCTCGATTACTTATATCTCAAAAAGCGTTATCAGGAGCTGCTGGATCAAGTCACCACGCTGGAGAAGGTCTCAGGCCCCGACGCGCACTTGAACGTGATCCGCGCTGGCGTTCAGTACGAGCTTGCCGACGTTCCCGCAGCGCGAGAAGAGCTGCGCAGCGCGCTGCAGCGTGAGCCGGATTTGGCGGAGGCCGTGACGTTGGCGATCGCACTCGACTTGGCTGCCAACGACGAAGCCAGCGCACTCCTGAAGATTCGCGACGCACAACAGCGGCAGGTCGATCTCAGCGCGCTCAAACAGAACGAAACCTATACGGCGTTCATGGCACGAGCGGACACGCGCAAGAAGCTCACCATCGCGTTGACCAAGCCTTCGCCGTAGCGCTTCAATCCGGGGCGCTGATCGCGCGAACGAGCAAGCTGCCGAGGATGAGGAGCGCAATCATTCCCAGCGTCCAAAGATCGCTCAGTTGCTGCGCCAACAGCGCGCGGGCGAACGGCAGCGCGAAGCCGACGTAGGTGAGCACGTAGTAGATGCCGACGGCCAAGCCGCGTTCTTGCGGCGCCACGCCTCCGGCGATTTCGCGCAGGCCATTGGTCATCACTAGTCCGTAACCGGCCCCCACCAAGGGAGCGACGACGAGCGCCAGCACCGCCGAGTGAACGCTGACGGCAAACGTGACCAGCACGGCGCCCAGCGCGCCCAGCGCCAGTCCCCACAGATCGGCGCGTCGACCAAATCGTGTGGTGAACGGCTGAATGGAGACGCCCGCCATCAGCGTGGTCGCGATCAGGAACGCAGAAAACAAGACGGGTCGTTCGACGTACGGACGCAACAACCCAGGCACGATTACCATCGTGATCGCGGCGAGCCCGAACGCCCACGGCGCCACCGCCACTTGGCGCACCAACAAGTCGAGCGCATTCCGGCTCAGCTGCGGGCCAGGTGCATTCGGTACCTGCGCGCCACGCGACTGACCTACGGCTCCGGCCGTTTCTGGCACCGCGCGCACCAGGAACAAGGCCGTACCCATCACGGCGATGTGCACCAAATACGGTAGCGTCATCGGTAGCGGCAGAAATTCCGCGGAAATTCCCGAGATCAGCGGACCTATGCCGAACCCTGCCGAGAGCGCCAACGTGGCTCGACGTGGTCCGCGATCATCAGCCGAGAGCTCTTGCAACCAAACGCTGCCGGGGCTCATCACCGAGCCCATGGCAAGCCCGAACAACAGTCGTCCGAGCAGCAGCAGCGCGAAGCCGCGGCTGCCGCAAGCCAACACGCCGCTCCCGATCAAACAACCAACGCTGGCGGGCAACACCAGCGCGCGCCGGCCGCGCCGATCCGACGCGCGCCCCGCAAAGATCAGGCCTGGTACCAGACCGAGCGCGTACATGCCGAACAACGCGCCGAGCTGCGCGGCCGAAAATCCAAGCTTCGTCCGGTAGACGATGAGGAGCGCCGAAAAGTGATTTGCGCCCCAGCCGGCGGCAAACAGCAAGAGCTCTACGCGGCGACGCATTCCGTTTGCGGACGATGACACAGCGGACGCGCCAGACCAGCGATCGGCTTCAATTCTCGTCGAGCAGAAGCGCATCGAGCCGCTGATGGCTCTTCACGATGCCGTCTTCCAAGCCAGAACGCAGCACCTCATCCCGCACTGCGCTCGATTCATACTGCATCGTCTGCACGAATACCGTCACGCCACGCTCTTCATGCAATTCGTAGCGGCCGACCGCGTGGCCCGAATACCAGGCTTCATCGAAGGTCTCGGTGAAGGTCACGCGGCTCGGCGAGCTGACTTCTTGAAAGACGCCGCCCATACCCATTTGTTTCCCGTCGCGATCGCGCCGCCACACGTAGCGATAGCGACCACCTGGCCTCAAGTCGATCTCGCACGCTGGCATGGACCAGCCTTCCGGTCCAAGTAGCCAACGTTTGACGTACTCGGGCTCCGTGATCGCGGCGAACACGCGCGAGATGGGCGCGCGAAAGCTACGCACCCACCTCAGTTCGCGGTCCGAAGGTGTCGTGATTGTGATGCGGGGTGATGATGTCTCTGGTGTCATCGCTTGCGTCTCCGTTTGCTGAGCGGCCTTGGTGGCTGCGGTGCTTGCGCGGCGTCCATCTCCTCCAGCACGCTGTCGAGGGCCTTGTATCGGGCGTTCCAAAGCGCGCGGAACGGTTCGAACCAGCCTTCGGCGAGCGCCAGCGCGTTGGCCTCGATGCGGCGCGGCCTGCGCGTCGCGTCGCGCCCAGTGGAGATCAGGCCCGCCGTCTCGAGCACTTTCAGGTGCTTGGAGATGGTGGGTTGTGACAGCCCGTACGGCTCGGCCAATTCCGAGACCGTCGCCTCGCCGCCGGCGAGCTGAGCCAAGATCGCCCTGCGCGTGGGATCTGCGAGTGCGCCGAACAGCGCATCCAGCTGAGCTTGATCAGAAACGGACGCCATAGACGATAAATATAGCCGATCGGCTATATTGTCAAGTGGCTATGGTTGACGCTGGATGCGTGGAGTTATCAGAGCTCGGCGATGGGTTTGCCCGCAGGGCTCCCGTAGCTGGCCGCTTCGAGCCCGAAGCGCTGGATGATCGATGCGTGGAGCGAGCCGGTGTTTTGGTTTGCGGCAGCCACGGCACGGCCAGTCTTGAAGTCGCCTACGTGACCTGCCAGCAGAATCGGCATGTTCTTGCGGGCGTGGCTGTCGCCGTCTCCGTTTTCCGAGGTGTACATCACCAGGGATTCGTCGAGCAGCGTGCCGGTAGGCGTGATGACGTTCTTCAGCGCGTTCACCAGGTAGGCGAACCTTCGCACCTTGAAACGCGAGGTGGCGACGACGCGTGCGTCGGCGATGCGCTGCGCTTCGGTGCGATCGAGGCCGTCCAGATCCGTTGCGCGATCCGTGTCGTCGAGCTTGTGCGAGATGAAGTGGTCGCTCCAGGTACCGAGCGCCTCTTTGCCCGAGCCAATGGTGTATCCGGAGTAATTGACGCCCCAGCTGTCACTGTATTGGAGCGTCACCACGCGCGTGAGGTCGCAGGCCATCGCCATCACCAGGAGGTCGATGAACAGCTTGCTCTTGCTGTGCCAATCAGAAGCCGTCCCGGGCGCCGTCGGCATGGCGCAGCTGGTTGGCGAAGTCGTCGGCGTGCTCACCTGCTTTTCTACTTCGCTCACCGATTGCAGATATTGCGCCAGCCGTTGCTGATCGGCCTTGCCAAGGCGTGCGTTCAGCCGCGAATGATCTTCCTTCACCGCGTCCAGGACGCTCTGGTTGCGCTTCTGTCGTTTGACCAGGTTCGCGTCGTTCGAGGGCATCAGGCCCTTGAACAAGTCCTCGAACAACCGCTTGGGGTCGCGCCTGACGGTTTCGACCTGGCCCTCGCCGCGGAAAGAAATATTGCCTTGGCCGATGTCGGTGCTGGGCGTCGAGGCCAACGCCAGGTTGCGATACGGCGTGTTGGCTTGGATCCGTTCGGCCAAGTACTGGTCGAGCGTTGGCTCGGGCGGCGTATAAGCGTTCTTGACGCCCTTGTGCGCGGACAGCGCCATCGACGGCATATGAATGTCCACGCACACGCCCGAGTGATCGATGCCCGTGACCGCCGTGATGTCTTCGAACGTTGCGGGCGTCGCCGGCCAAATGCCTTCGGCGCTGAAGCCAGCCAGGTCCTTCAAACACTCAGTCAGGTTCGTGGCGGTGAGGGCGCCCGCGGCTGGGTTCCACTTCCTCGGGTCCGTGCCGTTCGGATAAAAGAACGCGATGAAGCGCTGAACTTTGGCCGTCTGGGCCTGCGCTGGGGTCGTGCGCATGGCGTCCAGCAAGGGGAGGGCCATGCACGCGCCGACGCCGCGGAGCAAGGTTCTTCGAGGGATGGTAAAGGCCATGGGTTGCTCGTAAAGGACCTGACGGACTACTCGCTGCGACGCAGACGGAAGGCGGGAGCTTCAATCAAACCGCGCAGCAAGCTGGGGAAGCTGCTGGCCTGGCTGGTGAAGCGTTGTTCGGCTGATTTGACCGTGCACTGATCCGCGGAGGCAGGTTCGCGACCGTTGACGTAGAGGAACGCGCGGCTGGTCAAGCACGCGGAGACTTCGGGCATGGCGCGCAGCTTCAGCGCTAGCTCGGCCACGTTGGCGAAGTTGGGGTTCGGCGCGTCGGGCAGCGCGGGGGTGATGCCGAACACGGAGATGTCTGCCATCGGATCGAAACGACCGGCGCGATCGAACTGTGACAAACCGACGCCGATTGGATCGATCACGGAGTGACAGCCTTTGCATTCCACGCGCGCGTTGCGCTCCTTCACGATCTGCACGCGGGTCAGCCCCACCAGCAGTTCGCCCAGCTGCTCGGCGACTTCCGGTGGTACTTGCATGTGGCGGCACAAGAACGTCTCGCGCAGCCAATCACCGCGCAGGGCGATCAAGTCGCCGTCGGACTTGGCGCTCAGCAAGCTAGCGTGCGTGAGGATGCCCGTGTTGGCCCGCACGTGGCTGCTGGGGATGGCGACGCTGCCGTCCGACCCCGGCGCGGGCAGCCCGTAAAACTTCGCCAGATCCGCGCCGACTTGACTGTCGCTGGTGGTCAGTACGTCCAGGAAGTTCTTCCCGCCCCAGGCGAACGACTTGAGCACGGCGTCGGTCTCCGCCTGCATCGCCGGCATCAGCGCGTCGCTCCGGCCGCTGACGGGGGTGGTAGGTGCGCGCAACGTCTCGTAGCCCAGCCACTGTCGGAAGAAGCCCGAGAAGAAGCCCTGAGCGCGCGGATCGGCGAGCATGCGTCCGACCGTCTCCGACAAGCCAGCCTCGGTGCTCAGGCCGCCCTGCTCTGCCGCGTCCAACAGCTCCGCCGAAGGCGCTCTGCCGAAAATGGCGAACGACAGCTTGGATGCGAGCTCTGTGGGAGTGAGATTGGAGAGTCCCGCGCTTTGATTGCCGAGCTCCGCGCGGTATAAAAACGACGGGGAGGTGAGCAGCACCTCGATCGCGAATTGGATGCGATCGGGCACGTCCAGGGCGTTCGCTTCAGCGCGCGCTACGAGCGCGTCCAGCTCCGCGCTGGTGAGTGCGCGCCGATACGAAAGACGTCCGAAGCGCGTCAGAAAATCTCTGAGGCAGGTCGTGGCGGCTGGGTCGCAGCCGACGACCTTGGCTCTGCGCGCGCTGTCGGCGAGCAGAGCCGCACCCAGCTCTTGCGCCTTGGCCAGGTAGCCGCGCAGGTGTTGCGCGGACACCGTTTGCACTTCGGCGAAGACCTTGAAGCCGTCCTTTTCCGTATCTGCCGGCAGGCCTTCCAAGCTGGGCGGTGCGGACAACTGAAAGAGATCTTGCAGCGTGAGCTGGTATTCCAGGCTGGACAAGCGCCGCAGCACGTTGCTGCCCACATCGGCTGCGGCGTTGCACGTATCCGTCGCGGGTCCGCCGCTTACACCGCCGCCAGGATGGGTCGCGCCACCCGCGCCAACTAAAGCGCCGCCAGACGACGCGCCAGCGTTGAACGTGGCCGGGGCACCAGCGCTCGTCGCGCCGCCGGTGGCTTCCGCGCTTTCGCGTACCTCCGCCGCGCAGCCGAGGGTGAGCAGCAGCGCCGAAACGGAAAGCCGCGACGTCAGCGAGTAACGACTCTGCATGGATCTCATCCGAAGCTGTGAGCGAGCTGACTTTCGCGACAACTCGACTACAGCCTTCTGAGTTTACGTGCGGCAGCTCGTGTCTCCAAACGCAAAGCATGTGCAAAACCGGGCAAAGCGTGTTCAAAACTGGCGAGCGCTCTGCTCCAGGTGTACTCGTGCGCCTGCAGCGGACTAGCCAGCGCTTGGGTGAGATCCTGCCTGTAGTCGTTGTCTCCAACCTGTGGGCGCGTGTCATCACACTTTGAGCGACAGCTCCACGTCCTCGTCGAACGAAATCGATAGATAGCCGGAGTCTACGGCGCGCACTCGGGCGACGTAGTCGGGGCAAGCGTCGGCGTTGTCCGCGATGATGTGGGCGCCGACGCGCAGCTTGCTCTCGAGCAGCGCCAGGATCTGCGCGTACAGAGGTTTGTGACCATCCAGCAGCACCAGGTCGATCGCGTCGGGCAGGTCTCGAGCCAGCGTTTGAAGTGCATCTCCCTCGCGCAGCTCGACCAGCTCGGACAGACCGGCTTTCGTCAGATTGCTGCGGGCATGGGCGAGTTTGCTGGGTTCGAATTCCGTCCCGATCACTCGCCCTCCACCGTTGTCACGGACTGCGGCCGCGAGGTGCACGGTCGAGACGCCGAAGGAGGTTCCAAACTCCACGATGTTGCGTGCACGGCTGCCACGCGCCAGCAGGTACAGCAGCTGCCCCGTGCGCTTGGACACCGGCAGGTGGATGTCCTTCATCATGCCGTAGAACGCGCGGTAATCGAAGTCCGGCGTCGCCAAGTGCGCGGCGCGCTCCGCCGGAGAAAGGTGACCGAACAATTCAGCGACGCGGCCCTGCGAGCGTTGGGCGTCAGCAAACAAGCCGTCGAGGAGCCTAGAAACTGCGGGATCGTGGAGGGTGTTGTGCGACATACGAAACTCCGTGGAAGGTGTTGTGACCATGTTCATAAAATGCGAATAAATATTCGCGTTCGCAATTCGCGTTCGCCTCCTCGCCATGCCAAAGCGCAAAAAGCCCCAGGTCACGCCCAGGAAAACGCCGCAGCAAGCGCGTTCCAGCGACCTGGTGGGCGCCATCTTGCGCGCCGCCATTCGCGTTCTGCAGCGCGATGGCGCCGCAGGCTTCACCACGATCAAGGTCGCCAAGCAGGCAGGCGTCAGCGTTGGCTCGCTGTATCAATACTTTCCGAACAAGGAGTCGATCCTGTTTCGTCTGCAAGCGGACGAATGGGACATCACCGCGCGCCTGTTGAACGGCATCCTGAGCGACGGCGAGCGCAGCGCCCCGGAGCGCTTGCGAGCCGCCACCCACGCCTTCTTTCGTACGGAGCTGGAGGAGGCGCCGTTACGGCGTGCGCTGGGCGATGCCGCGCCGCTCTATCGAGAAGCGGAACCGGCGCGCGCGCATCGCGAACGGGGCTTGCCGGTGCTGTCGCGAGTCTTAGCGGAGGCTGCGCCCCAGCTGTCAGCGAAGCGCCGAGCGTTCGCGGCGGAGCTCTACATCACGGTCCTGGCGTCCGTGGGCGAGCGCATATCTGAAACGGTGCAGTCGGCCTTGCAGCTCGAAACCTGGTCGGACGCCGTGGCTGACATGTTCCTGGCCTACTTGCGTGAATAGCTCCGCGCGCTCACCATCCGGAGGGAGCGACCCACACGCGCATGCCGTAGCCGACCACCGGCGAAAGTCGGTAACGCCCAATGCTGTCGTCGTTTTGGAATAGCTCGTAACGACGGTAGGCGGCGATCGGCGCGTACACATCCAGGTGGACCCAGTCACTGATGTGAAACGTCAGCTTCGGGCCCACGGAGAAGTTGGAGTAGGCGAGCTCGACGTCGCGTAGCCCCGCCGCCTTTTCGCCCAGATGATAGCGGTTGCCGTCGAAGGTGGCGCGCAGCCCAACATCCAACCAATCCATGGTTTTGTACTCGGCGTGCAGCCAAACCGGAGCGAAGCCATGAATACGCAGACGTGGTAGCGGTCGGAGATCGACGAGCAAGGCAGGTAAAGGCGAAAGCGTGCCGGTGCGCGCATCGAACACGACGCCGGCCCCGACCTTGGTCGTCTTATTGAACGCGTAGGTGACCATGCCGCTGAGCGACAAGGTCAGATCACGGGAGCCGATAGACTCGGAGAAGTCCGAGGCCAGCCCTACGCCTACCAACCCAATCGCTCCCCAGCGCTCGCTGAAGTCGTGTACGGCGCCGACGCTCAACTTCGGCGCGTGCAGTTGAAAGGACGCCGCGCCACTCGGCCTGACGTCGATGAGCTCGTAACCCGCGCCGGCGAACATCAAAGTTCGTTCGGACAGCTTGATGGGTACACCAACGTTCGCGCGTACCAAGCTCAGCTGCACGCTCTCGGTTTCGCCATTGTTCTTGGCGTCGGGATAGTGTTCTGCGCTGATCGCAGCGAGCGAATCGGCCAGCTCGGCGTGCGCGCCGTGGGTGATGCTCGCGCTGCACAGGATAGCTAGGATGCGCGCGACGCTGCGGAAACTGCGTGGACGGTTCATGATGACTGGCCGCCTCCAGAGCAAGCGCCGTGCCCCGCCGGCTCCCCCGAAAAACTGGCTAAAAGCGGCGATGGAGCAGGCGGGCGTTTATCCAGCCCGGCAGCAGCGGTGGTATCCAACGCTCGAACGGAGGTTATCCAAAGAGCCGCGTTCGCATGACGGCGTCAGAAGTTGAGGCCACTTCCGACGTACAACCCCAACTCGTGCACGATGATGTCGCCGCGCCGTCCGCCGAACGCATCACCCGAGCCCTGGCTGCCGAGCGCCGAGGGCCGAACCACCGCGCCGCCAAAATCACCGTTGCTGTACGCGTAGCGGAGCGCCACCACGCTACTGAAGACCAGCGAATTGACGCGCTCCGAGGGCGCCAATAAATGCTCGTTGCCGAACTCAACGCCGAGGGTGCCGCCGTAGAAGTCACCGCTGCCCGACAGCAAGGCGGCGCCGCGCGCGTCTGCTGAACGGTCACAAAACAGCCCAATACCGGCGGCAAGATGTTGGCCCAGGCGCCGATAAGCTCCCACCCGGGCGTTGGCGAACGCGCGGCGGTAGATCCCAAGCTCTGCGTTGGTCAGCGCCGGCTGCACATCGATTTCGCCAGAGAGCCAAGCGTTCGAAAATTGATAAGCGAGACCGAAGACCAAGCGACCGGCGGTCAAGAATTGGAGCTGACCTACGTGGTGAACGTTCGACGCGATCTCGCTCGTTGCGGTGGCTGGGCCGTCGGCGTTGTCGGAACGACCGCTGGAATACGCGACGCGCGCTGTTTCCCGCAGGAGCAAACGCGGCGAGCGCAGCGCGAGGCCCAACGTGAGCTCTGGCGAAGCGATCCACTGCACGCCCGCTCCAACCTCCAGGCTGGCCGTAGCCGACGTGCTGATGGCCGTGGTGACCGCCATCCCTTCCACGATCTGGTTCCGATGTGCTTCGCCGAACAGCGAGACCGAAGTCGTCGACAACGCATAGCCCCCAATCAAGCTCACGCCGGCGCGGAGATTCTTGGCGGGTACGCCGCCCACACCCAGCGCGACCGTATGCTGGATCTGCGAACTCGTTGCCGCGATCTGCCAACGCGACCCGGTCTCTTTCGTGCCCAGGTCGAGCTGCTCGCGCATCACGAAATTGGTCGAGCGCGGTGCGAAATAGCCCAACCCGAGCGTCAAACCTCGTCCCAGCTCACGCGCGAACGCGACCTGTGCTGGCACCGACAAGAACTCCGACACCCAGGCCCGCTGAGCAACGCCTTCTTCGGCGCTCAAGAACTTTGGGACCGAGTAGAAACGCGCTGCGTACACGCTCCCGCTGACGTCCACTTGCGCCCGCTCCACCCCTCCGAGTCCGGCAGGGTTGTACCAAGCGGCGCTAGAATCGCGCACGGTAGCCACCACACTGCCAGCCACCATCGCCGCACGATTGCCCACCAGCACTTCGTCGTCGTTGCCAGCGAACGCTGCCAACGGCCAAACATGCACCAACACGAGAAGCGCTACACAGCGCGCGCGGCGCGCCGCGCGACTGGAAGTGTCCGGTCCGAAACAAGCAAAGCGGGAGGCCATGCGGACGGGGTTCGACGTTTACCCGACGCGCGGCAGACCGCAACTTGGAACGGTTGCGCGCGGTACGCGGCCTCTTGGCCGAAGTTTGCTGCGCGACGTTTAGTTGGTTCTAGACCCGCGAGAGCTTGGGTGTAACGTTCTGTGGGGTGGAGGATCTCAGGGCCATCGTCTCCTGGCTGCGTCCGCCGTCGTTCGAAGATCGCGAGACGACGCGGCAGGCGCGCATGCTGCATCGCTTGCTGCTGGCTATGGCGGTGTTGGCTGCAGCCGGGATGAGCGTAGCCTTGCTCGACCCCCGCAATAGCGTCGGGGTCACGCTGGTATTCTACGGGCTGATCTTTGGCTGGCTGGCGGTGGTTCTGGCGGTAGCGCGTCGCGGCCGGGTGGTGTTTGCCGCGTGGGTATTCGCGCTGTTCTTTTGGTCGCTGATCGCGTTCGTCACCTTGGCCTTTGGTGGCTTGCAGGGGCAGAACGCCTCCACCTTCGCCGTCTGTACGTTGTTGATCGGGAGCGTCGTCGGAGGCCGCGCCGCGATCGCTATGGCGATAGCCAGTTCGCTCTGGTGTGGCCTCGTCATGCTACTCGAGCAGAGCAACCGGTTGCCGTTCCAACTCGGCCCGTACACGCCGGTGAACGCTTGGACCTGCGTCACCGTCACGGTGCTCATGACTTCCGTATTGCTTCATGAATCGTTGAAGTCTCTGCGCGCCTCGCACGCCGAGGCCCAGAAGGCCTCCCTGGAGCGGGACGAGGCGTTGCGCCGCAGCATCCAAGGTCAGAAGCTGGAAATCGTTGGTAGCCTGACGAGCGGCATCGCCCATGATCTGAACAATCTGCTGACGGTGATCGTCGGCGCTGTCGACGTACTGCGCGCGGAGTGCGATCCCAAGGACTCTGCGACGCTGGCGCTGCTGGACGATCTGGACGCGGCGAGCTCGCGTTCCGCGTTGATGACGCGTCAACTGCTCGCGTTCGGGCGTGCGAACCTCGGCGCGAGCGAGCCCGTCAATTTGGCCGCGCGGCTGCAAGATAGCGCCAAAATGATGAGTCGCCTGGTCGGCAGCGCAATCGAGATCGCGGTCGAGCCACACGCGGCAGAGCAGACTTGGATTCAGTGCTCGCACGCTGCGCTCGAGCAGATCCTGTTGAACTTGGTGGTGAACGCCCGTGACGCCATGCCGCAGGGTGGCTCGCTGCGCCTATCGACCAGCGTCGAGGGCGACCGCGTGGTGTTGTCGGTGAAAGACACGGGCATCGGTATGAGCACCGAGGTGCGCGCTCGTGTATTCGACCCGTTTTTTACGACCAAGAACACGGGCACGGGCCTCGGCTTGGCGACCACGCTTCAGCTCGTGACCCAACACGCGGGTCGGATTCAGATCCAAAGCGAGCCGGGTCAGGGCAGTGTATTCCACATCTCATTCCCGAAGGTCGCGGCGCCAGCTGGATGGCTTCAATCCTCACTACCGACCCCAACTCTGGCGACACTCGGCGGCGGTCGCAGGATCTTGGTGGTGGAGGACGACCCGCTCGTGCGAAGGGCGTTGACCCGCATGCTGACGTTGGATGGTTACGACGTCACGGCGGTTCAGGACGGCGATGAGGCGCTCTCGTTGGCGGGGACCATCGCGCCGTCACTCACCTGCGTGGTTACGGATGTCTCCATGCGTCGGATCGACGGCGTGACGCTGGCCACGCGTCTCGGTCAAGAGTACGCGGCGCTGCCAGTGATCCTCATCAGCGGTAACAAGGAACCTGCACTGGCGCAGATGAAGGGGAGCCCGCGGGAGTTCCTGCCCAAGCCCGTCACTCACGCGGAGCTGCGTGACGCCATTCGGCGCGTGACGCAGCCGCGGCACGTCCTCAGCGCGAACAAGACGCTCGGGTAGCGCGTTCTTCCCAAACCGCCTTCTCGCCGCGGAAGCGAATGTTTCGCGGCTGTGTCTGTACATTACGACGGCGTTTCGAATCACCTGAGTGAGTGACTGAGATACGCCTCGGAACAGTGCCCAGAACAAGCCGGATCGCCGTCAGACATGGTGAAGAAATCTCATACGATAATGTCGTTTCGCGACGTCGATAGTGACTGAGACGCGCTCAGCGCCGAGCGTTGTTGCGCGCAGCTCATTGGCATTTGTTGCGCGTTTTTGCCGGATGAAACCTCGCTGACATTCAGGATTTGTATGCGAGATGCGACGAGCTTGTCGGGTGCGGAATTCGCTCCGACAGGCTTGTCGCAACGGGTGTGTTCGGCTCCATATCGCGTGCGTTTCGCACCTCAGATGCAGCGAATTTTCGGTCCGCCCACATCCTGAAACCGCGACTGGCATACACGTTGCGTAAGAGTGTGACTGCCACGCCGCTGCGTCGGTTAGGCGGTCAGGTCCGACTCGCAGCGGAAACAAGCCTTAGCAAGGAGTCATTCTCAATGAAAAGCATCAGTCGTCGTCGATTTGTCGAGAGCGCTACCGGCATCGGAGCCGCTGCGTTGCTCGGAGGCTGCAAGAAGAGCGAGGCCGCCGCCACCCCCGCTCCCGTCGCGAGCGTAAAGAGCAGCGTTGCCTCGAGCAGTGCACCCGAAGTCGCGGATTTGCGCTTTGGCATGATCGCGCTGACCGATTGCTCCCCCATCGTCATCGCGCACGAAAAGGGACTGTTCAAGAAGTACGGCATCAACTCCACCGTGGTGAAGGGCGCGAGCTGGGCCGCGATCCGAGATTCGTTGTCCAACGGCGACATTCAAGCCACGCATATGCTGCTCGGTATGCCGCTCGCGTCCACGATGGGCCTGCTGGGCGCGCCAAAGAAGCCGATGGTGATTCCGTGGCTGCTCAATCGCAACGGCCAGGCCATCACCATGAAGAAGGCGCTGAAAGGCAAGGTCGCTGCAGATCCGAAGGCGCTCAAGCCCCTGGTAGAAGCGGCGAAGAAGGCGGGCACGCCGATGACCTTTGCCATGACGTTTCCGCCCGGAACTCACGCCATGTGGATGCGCTACTACCTTGCAGCCGGCGGAATCAATCCGGATAAGGACGTTGCGCTCGTGACGGTACCACCGCCCCAAATGGTCGCGAACATGAAGGTCGACAAGATGGACGGCTTCTGTGTCGGTGAGCCGTGGAACGCGCGCTCGATCAGCGACGACATCGGCTTTACCGCCATCACCACCCAGGAGATTTGGAAGGATCATCCGGAGAAGGTCTGCGCATTCTCAGAGGAGTTCGTCCAAAAAAATCCGAAGACGGTCAAGGCGGTACTCAAGGCTCTGCATGAAGCCAGCGTGTGGCTCGACGACCTCAAGAATCGTCCCGAGCAAGCTGCGATTGTGTCGAA
>Ga0247764_1000326_pt1 | contig 17126 bp, 16 predicted proteins | sample UWRJL051202B4_FD_179932 | JGI IMG/M metagenome (GOLD analysis project Ga0247764, IMG submission 179932) | Plant litter microbial communities from Arlington Agricultural Research Station in Wisconsin, United States - UWRJ-L051-202B-4 | ecosystem: Environmental > Terrestrial > Plant litter >...
TATTGAGCAGCGAGTGCCCCAGTGTATCTTTCTCACCCGACGGCTTATAGTCGGACGCAAAATTGCCCGTGCCGATCTGCCCTGCAAACTCCACAGCCTGCCCCAGGTGAACGGTCGCCGCTTTTATATTACCGATAGCAGTTCCGATCTCGTCACCGGCGTTGTATTGGCTGTTGATATCGAGCTCGCCTTCGCGTAGGCTGGACGCTATAGCGTTGAGCTCGCCCACAGGCTTCACGATATATTGACGAATGATGTAAATACCCCAGGCCAGGAAGATTATACTGAAGCCGGTAATGACCAGCAGTACATTCTTGGCCATTGCCCGTTTACTTGCCGTCTGCCGGACATAGTATTGCGAGAGGCTGTCGAGAGATTTCATAATAGGATCGGCTTCATGTTCGAGCCGCGTCAGCGCCTTTTCGATGTCAGGGTTTACGCCCGCCATATAAGAGCTTTTAATGAATTTAGAAGAGTCTGCGGAGACCCTGTATGTTATAGAGTCTTTGAAGAGAGGCCTGGTGAGTATGGCTACGGCGTGTTGTTTTAACGGAGCCCAGGATGCTTCTGTGCGTTCTACAGTTTCCCGTTGTTCCGTCGAAGGACGTGGTAAAGTATAGGTTCTGCCTCCGAATAGAGGCGTAAGTACACCGCCGGCGCGAAGCTTCCCGAAAGATAGGTCAAGAGCCGTGATCGTGGTTTGTAATTCTTTCCGAACGTCGTGCCCGCGCACCACCCGCTCTGATAAGTAGGCTACACGTTGCGTAAGCATGCGGTTGTAGCCGGTGATATCCACGGCCGCTGTATTGTCGTTGCGTGTGGACATGAAGTAGAGAATGCTGCAAAAATTCAGCAGTAACAGCCCGGCCAGTACAACCAGGAACAGTCCCAACTTCATGCTAAGCTTGACGTCTTTGAGATTCTTCATGTGCGTGAATGGAATGAACGTTGTCATGTGGGCATCCCGTTTAAAAAAAAGTAACGGTTGCCCTAATACAAATTTGATTCATTCCGTCCGGGAGAACTATCCACAGAAGACCGGATTTTTTATCCGTATAAGTACGTAAGGGTTACGTACGGGATTAATATATAGAAGGTCGGTATATCATGGTAGCGCGCAAACGGGTCTTTACTTATTAATAAAAAGTTATGTCCGATCGTGTACTCATCGCCGAAGCTGAAATGGGATTCGGAGTGGCGTTTTTGTCAACTTGTGTATAGTGAAAAGCCTTGAATTTATTGTCTTTTATCACTACAACGGTGTAGTTACCTGGCTCAACGTCTATGAAATCGATGATAAGCTTGTGTTTGTGAAGCGTGTGGCGTCCTATAATGTTGCCGTTGTGGTCGTAAACTTCCACCTCTGCACCCGCCAGCTCTCGGTCGAACTTGAAGTACATGATGCTCTTCTTCGCAGCGATCAGGTTTACGCCGAGCAACGTGGGGTTAGCCGCAAAAGCCTGTGAGGCGATGATGAATGTAAGGGCTAATACTGCTATTATTTTTTTCATCTTCTTGTAGTTGTTTGGCTATAGGCTAATTCAAGGCCATTGTTAAAAAACGTGTTTAAAGCCTGCAGGCGCAGTGGCACATAAAAAATGATCCCAGACGAAAACTATGTTTTCTTAAAATGAGAATCATATTGGCCTGGGATTTTTTTCTACAGCGAATATATAAGCAGACGGGAGGCTGCTTGCTGCGTCATATTTTAGGATAACAACGTTCTTGATGAAATGTTATACGATAACTTGATACCAAATGGTCCTCAGTAAAATCCCTGATAAATGATCTAAGTAATTTTCAGTAGCAAAGGTTTGTCTTTAAAGATAATCTTGCTGATATTTTCCACATTGCCATTATCGCGCTCATTCAGACTAGAGATCATGCCGATTAAAAAACTTGTATTAGCCGGGCCAAGCAATTTTTCAATGCCCGTAGCCGATGTTATTTCCGACAAAAAAATCGGCAGTGTTTCAATTGCCGAAAGTTGTGAAGCGCTTGCCGCTTTATTGCGATCCAGTCACCATGATCTGGTGTTGCTGGACCTCCAACTGGCTCCCGAGCTATCCAGTTATCTTTCGGATACAGCCGGGCATGCTGACGTGCCGATCGTGCCACCACTCATAATAGTATATACCGGCGACTTTCCGGAGCTGCCCGAGGCAGTGCAGAAGGTGTTGCCTATAAAAGGCTACCTGCGCGAGCCTATCGATACAGACTTGCTGGAAACCATGATCCTTCGGGGCGAAGAAAAAAATAGGCCGGTGGCCGTTCAGACTGGCACAGGCACCGCCCTGGAAAGCCTGCTCGATAGCCCCGAACAAGCTAGAAAGGTCATTGCGGTGTTCCGCCAGCAGGTACCGACCATGCTGCAGCAAATGGACGATCTTATTGCGGAGCTGGACTGGCCAAAGCTGGAGGTGCTGGTTCACAAAATGAAGGCTGGATACGGCTACGTAGGCGCTCAGGACATCCACCGCGTGCTTTCAGATTGGGAGAATGATATCCGCCACAGACAGGACCCTTCGCATTATGCCGCACGCGCCTCCGACCTGAGAATGCGCACGTATACGCTGTTGGGCGAATTAGCCGTACGCTACGCCACACCCTGAGCTGTTACCCAACTCAGACGATTGGTATTTAGGTCTGGAAGCTGTTACTTCGAAGATTGAATTCACGAATAGTTTAACCCGGTTAGCATCGCATTCATGGAAATCAGATGTATCATTGTCGAAGATGATCCCATTTCAGAAGAGGTCATGAAGGGACTCGTAGGACGGGCCGGTTTTTTAGACCTCCAAACGTCATTTAACGACCCGATTAAGGCCGTTCAGTGGCTCGCAGGTAATCCCACCGACCTGATCCTGCTGGATATCGAGATGCCCGGCCTCAACGGCCTGGAGCTGCTACGCTCATTGCCGAAGCAGCCGCATGTCATCATCATTACCAGCAAAGAGCAATACGCCATCGAAGCATTTGACTATGACGTTACCGCGTACTTACTAAAACCGGTGACGGATTACGCCCGTTTTCTCAAAGCAGTGCTGAAAGTGCGTGAAAAACTTGAAGCATCGTGGCAAAAGCCGGCTGAGAACATATTTGTACGGGCCGATTCACTGCTTACAAATCTCGCCCTTAATGATATCCTCTGGATCGAGGCCTTTGGCGACTACGTAAAAATCAACACAGATAAGAAGGTATTCACCGTCTACAGCACAATGAAAGCAGTAGAAGAGAAGCTGCCTTCAGAAACGTTTATGCGTGTACACCGGTCGTTCCTGATCAATGTCCGTAAGATCGATAATATAGATCAGGGCAATCTGCAGATCGGGGCAAAGATCATTCCGGTAGGCAGCTCGTATCGCGAAAGCCTGATGAAGCGAATCAATACGCTTTAAATCAATAGGTTATAAATTTTATTGTGTATTTTTTACAATATGCGCCCGCAGGCTCTCTGCGCATATGCGTACAGTCATTTTTTCCGCGGATGCCGTTGGGGTGATTCTTTATCGCGTTTTAGTTTGAATTGGACGGGTTGTAACCTTTATCCGACGAAATCTTCTCTCAAAACCTCATTTCCAGGCTAATTTTAATTGTATTCGATCGGGAATTTATCCCGGTGTTCACCTAAACGCGACAGATATGCTGGAAGGAATAATCAGGGAGATGAGACGGGATCTGGCCGGAAAGCTGTTAACGCTGGGTTTGAAGTCGGAAGAGATATCTCCCGTACTTAACGTGATACACGATGTGATCGTAGCAAATATGCGGGTTCATGCCGCCTCTGGCAAAGGACGCGAGTTTGTTACAGCGCTCAAGGATAAGCAACCGATCGGAAATCATATGCTGGTGCAAAGCATGGTCATGGATCTTTCGTTCAAGCTGTACGCGTACTACGGCATCAGCGAACCTACCGCCGGATCCATTGCTCGGTTTGTAGTACCCTTCGTCATGAATCGCATAGGCCACACCCTGGCAACTCAGGACGACGAGCAGGCGCTGTTGCGAAGCATGCAGAAGTATACAGCCTTCGATCAGCTTCGGTCGTTTGGACGACAGTTTAGAAGGATCATGGCTTTCTTTTAAGAAATTATATTCATTGCGCCCACACGCAAAGAAGTCGGATAATTTATAACGCGATAACTCAGGAGCCCAAATCGCACGTTGGAGAGACAGGTTGCAACAGATGGTAATTATAAGCCATCGGTTGCGCCTGTTTTGTTTTTCGACTGCACAGGAAACGCGTTTGTTATACTGTAGTCTTACCGCCCATCGGTTGGCTTATATAAAAGGAAGGTACCAGCGCGCTTGTCTTTGGCGCGCTGGTTATTTTTTTAGGATCAGATCACTTGCTAAGAGGCACGTTGATGCCCAGCGCTGCTATATACTGCGCAGAGAAAAACGAATGGCGTGCACGGCCTTCCAGGTATAGCTTGGCATCTGTATAATCAGCAAACGCTCCTTTAATCCCCACCTCAGCAAACAGGTAGCGATAGAAATCGTAACGTAAATTCGCGCTGGCGCCTATCACAAAGCCGCTGAGACGGAAAGGACCGTCGTTGTGGTTGCCCATGATATAAGAATCCGTTTTAGGCACCAGGCCGCCCATACCGCCCTTGGTGATTATGCTCAGACCTGTCTCCGGGTGACGTGCGGAAGTAAGCCATTTGAACCGGCGTATAACACTTACCATCAGGTAGTTGTTACCATTAGTGTGCTCGAAGTGCACGAACTTGGGTGTCACCAGGGTATCTTGGTCGAAATGCTGGCCACGGATTTCACCGGTCAGGTGCATCACCTGGTTGTCGGTCACCACATACTTCAGGTGATCCCAGCTTACTTCAATACCCCACTGTGACTTCTTGGCGAAGAAGTACCCGAAGTTTAGCACGTATTGCGGTACCGTTGGTGCGGTATGGAAAAAGTCGTGCAAGTCCGGCTTGTCATGAGCGTTCGCCTTATGCAGGGTGAAGTTGTAATCGTCAGTCTTGTTGTCCTTGAAGTGGATCGTGCTCCGGGTGTAGCTGTCGCGGTGGTAACCCCAGGTTACATAGAAGTTTCCAATTTTGCCCTGGCTATACGCAAAGCATGAGCTGAATACGGCCAGTAGAAGGCCAATCGTTTTTTTCACGGTAATAGTAGTAGATGTAAAAAGAAAAGACTGTAGGGGGGTGGTTTTGAAGACTCCGGCACTAGCCGAGTTCCTGATCAAGGCGCGCAGTGATCCGTCATGTTCTGAAGTGATGATTTAGCAAAGACATTCTGGATACAAAATTCCAGAAAGATAAAGGGAAAAAAAAGTAGCTCCCGGCCTAGATGTCAGCCATACGTTCCACGGCAGGGGTATTGGTAGCGTGCACGGGTACCACAAACGTTGTAAATGATGTGAAAACCAATCCCCGGTACATCTTTTTAATTTCGTTGATTTTGGAGATAGCCTTAAGAATAGCTTAAGAAAAGCTTAAGAGTAAGGTTTCCGGTAGATATTACGGAATATACGCACAGTATCCGGGTATTCCCTGGATACTGTGTTTTTTAAAGAAAGAATTTGCCTACAGCGGTAGGTAAGGCTCAGAAGTTATGATGCTCCTGGAGATCACCAGGTTCTGGATTTCCGATGTCCCTTCATAGATCTGCGTGATTTTGGCGTCACGCATCAGGCGTTCTACATGATACTCTTTTACAAAACCGTAACCGCCGTGTATCTGTATGGCTTCTATCGTTATCTCCATCGCTATTTCCGAGGCATAGAGCTTGGCCATGGCCGCCGCGCGATTGATATCCATACCGTTGTTTTTCATCCAGGCGGCACGGTATAACATCATACGGGCACCTTCGATCTGCATGGCCATTTTCGAGAGCTTGAAGGCTATAGCCTGGTGCGTGTGTATGGGCTTGCCGAAGGTTGTACGCTGGTGCGAATAGGCCAGTGCCAGCTCGTATGCTCCGGAGGCAATGCCAAGAGCCTGCGCAGCGATACCGATGCGGCCGCCATCCAGCGTTTTCATCGCATACTTGAATCCGAACCCGTCAGGACCGAGGCGATTCTCCTTCGGAACCTTCACATCCTGGAACATCACAGCACAGGTGTCAGAGGAGCGTATACCAAGTTTGTCTTCCTTCGGACCGGTAGATACCCCGGTCCAGTTATGCTCTACGATAAAAGCATTTATTCCCTTATGTCCTTTATCTCGGTCGGTCTGTGCAATCACGATGTATACAGACGCCATCTTGCCGTTGGTTATCCAGTTCTTGGTACCGTTCAGTATGTAGTGGTCGCCATTGTCTATCGCCGTCGTGCGCTGGCTGGTAGCGTCGGAGCCTGCTTCGGGTTCAGAGAGGCAGAATGCTCCAAGCATTTGTCCTAGAGCCAGCGGCTTGAGATATTTCAACTTCTGCTCTTCCGTTCCAAATTCCTGTATACCCCAGCACACTAACGAATTGTGGGCCGAAACAATAACGGAGCATGAGTTGTCGATCTTCGAAAGCTCTTCCATTACCAGTGCGTAGGCTATATAGTCCATACCCGAGCCGCCATATTCAGGATTGACAAATACGCCCATGAATCCCAGGTCGGCCATTTGTTTTACTTCAGCGGTGGGGTAGAGGGCAAGGCTGTCGCGTTCGATAACACCAGGCTTGAGCTTGATCTGTGCAAATTCCCGTGCAGTCTCGCGTATCATTTTGTGCTCTTCGGTCAAAGAGAAGTCCATAGTTTAAAGCGTTTAATGGTGTAGTAGAGTATTTGCGTTCGGTTGTAGGAGTATGCTGCTCTATTTCAGTTGATCGTATTGTTCTTTGGCGAGGTTCGTTATCTCGTCGAGTGTCGCAAGAAAAGTTTCGATCTTTTCTTTGCCGATCCGGTCTTTGGCAAGGCGGTTGAAATTTCTCACTACCGTTTTCGATACTTCCTTCTTTTGTTTGCCTTTCTCGGTGAGTAATATCTTGCTGCGGCGTTTGTCGGTTTTATCGGCCGTGCGTTCAATCAGCCCCGTGTGTTCCAGTGATGCAATGAGCCTGGAAAGGGAGGTGTCTTCCGAGCCAAGCCGCGGCGCGATGTCCGAAGCGAAGGCCCCCTGCTGGCTATCGACATTCAGTAGGAAGTGGCCGATAGCAATGGTTATATCATGCTTCATCGCCTCTGCGTTATACATACGACTGATGATCTGCCAGGCGGTTTTAAGTTTGGAGTCTATTGTTTCGGTATGCTTGCGAATCATGTGTTTGAGTGTGTTTAAATACTATGCATGCATAGTATTTAAATCGAAGATACCAAAATTGTACTAATGATGAAAGGTTATTTTACAGATAGTGGTTGTGGAGCGTGCAGATGTCATTTATGCGCAGATTAGAGCAGCAGCAGATTAGAGCAGCATTAGAATCGGCAAGCTATTATCAGTATACTAATGTGGCTTAAGCAGGAGTCGCCACGTGTTTGAAAATGGTCTGGAGAGCCATGAGCGGCCTGGCCTGTGGATAAGGGGCGCGCCGCTGGGGGTACCATTTACTCAGGTGTAATATTCAATGGGAATGACCGTTTTATTCATCAGTGCGCGTAAATTTTTTTAGGTGAATGATGTGAAAAAGAGCGGTTTGAATACTATAATTGCAGGCCATTTTACGAAAGGCCATTACGACATCGTTCAGCTAATTTTTACAACATTGATGATAATCGAACCGGGGCAGACTTACCTCCTTGATGGTAAGACGGAAGTGAAAGTGATTAAGCCCATCAACCGTTCTCACACTATGTACAGCATTGAAATTCCTGGACATAGCATTGAGTCGGTAGAAAAAACACGGCTTGTTCCCGTACAGACTGCAGCCCCCAGCGCAGAAAAGCGCTAGCGCTTCTCCCTTCAGTAAGGCGATTTGCGAGTAGCCCCCTGTAATAAGGCAGGGACTGATCTCCTATTGTCTTTTAAGTTAAGGTTTACTCCGACAGACTTTACTGGCCTGTTGGACTATTGACCACGGCTATGCGCGTGGGATGGCTCAGCTTATAGTCCTGTTTGCGATTGTTTATTCCGTAGGCACGGTTTACGTATCCCTTTTTGTATTCCTTTACGCGGGCATCAAACTCTATCGTGTCCCCTTCTTTCATACGCGCATCCTGAAAGCCTTTTGTATAGGTAAACCAGAGATGGTCCGTTACTGCATTACCCGTTTCTGTGTCGATTACGCGATTCAGTAGTATCGTTTCTTCGGAGTATCCCTGGTAACTTTTTTTCGTACCGAGTCGTATGAATGTGGCCCGAAATCTTTTTCGCTGTCCTTCCTGTTTGGCAAGTTCCCGTCTCATATCAGGTGTAAAGCTAACCGGATTTCAAGATTAAGACATTACAGATGTTCTAAAGAGCAAGACCCTTGTCGAAGAGCCTCGCTATATAAATCAGATCAATCCGAAAAGTTGGCGCTTTGGTTGGCGCAAGGTACTGTCATCAAAGTCAAACCTTATTGCCTGATTACTTATATAAAGGTAGGACTGCCCAGGAATTGGCGCAAGTCTGACTTGTGCCCATCATGTTGGCAGTCTTAAACTGCCGCGTAACGTCCGCACTAACCTTATCAGAACACCACCCACCGCCGGGCTTCCTCAGAACAATAAATCGTGAATACGTAGTCTGATAGTATCCCATACCCTCCCGCCGATCACTTTATATATGGCGAACGAGTGTTTACACACCTTACGATTCCATTGTGTGGAGTATTTCCATTTATGGGATTAATGTGTGTAATTCTGTTTCCCAATCCTGCACACGGCTATTCCTGTATTGAGACGGTAAACGCTTGATTGTTGTTGTAACAAACAGTGTTATAGGCGTTTTTCAGTGTTTCTTACCAGTTTTATATACGGGTTTCTACTTATTTCTGCCTTCGCACAGCGTTTGTTATCGAGACAGGGTGTTTGCCGAAGATCGGCAGCGATACAGATAACGATTTTTTTTAAAGCGATGATAAGTACAGAATTTGTTTGCTGGAATAACAAGGTGGAGGTAAGCGGAGATACGATTTTGGCCATGTTGAATGCCATGGACAAGCACCGCGAGCAGGGAGTGCAAATTCTTCATGAGAATGGTATTGACAATCCCGAGCCAGGTAGATGGTATTCGCTGGAGCGTTATATCAATGCGTTCCGTACTATATGTGAGCGCCTGGGGCCTTACGCATTATATATGATGGGAGCTACTCTTCCCGCCATTGCTGCTTTTCCTGCAGATATCAAAACTATCGAAGATGCGTTGGCTTATGTCAACTCGCTCTACAAGGCAAATCACCGGGGTGGTGATGTTGGATATTTTAAATATACATCGGTTGACGCGAACAAAGGTGTCGTGGAATGTAAGAAGACATATGGTACCACGTTCGACAAGGGATTGCTTACAGGACTTAGCCGGAAGTTTAAACCGAGCTCTTCGCAGCGTGTATCCGTTCAGCTGGATGTAACCAAGAATACCCGTGACCGCGGCGGAGATAGCAACACGTTTATTGTAACGTGGTAATCCCCAGGGAAGCCACGCTTACACTTGGATCTATACGATTTTAGTAGCGCTCGCATGTGCGGCGATTATGGCTTCCAGCTCTTGTTCGGTGAAACCGAGCTTGTGAGCCACAGAAGCTATCAGGTCTCGCTCGGCAGGAGCAAAGTCGCCATCAACCATAGCCAGGTCCAACATTTGTTCCAGTTGCTTTTCGCGCTCTACGGAGTTCTGCGGGATGAGGTAGGTATACTCATTGGCGCGCGTTAACATAAAGTTAAGACGGTCCAGCGCAATACCGTTTTCGTAAGCAATTTTGGCGAGCGCTACACGCTCAACTTCTTCAATCTTACCATCTGCGGCGGATAGCGAGATGAGATTTCGAAAATGCTCCAGTTTTATCGATTCCACGACTGTTTTTGTTTATAGTAAAGTAGTGTTTTTTTGTTTCAGTCGCAAGGTGTGATTGCGATTGATGGCGGGCGATACCAGAGTTTTTCTATCTTTAGCCTGGATAAAAGCCAGGTCTTTTGGAGAGCATACCATTACCCATTCGTTTTGATCACGTTTCGTTTGATTACGGACAGCGCCCGGTATTAACGGATATCTCATGTTCTATAGCCGGGCATAGCGTAGTCGCCATATTAGGTAAAAGCGGGAGCGGTAAATCTACGCTACTGGAGCTTATCAACGGTATCGTTAGGCCTGTAAGCGGCACTGTTCATTTGTTCGATCGTCCGCTTGATTATCAGCAGATCGTTATGCTGCGCCGCAAGATCGGCTATGGCGTGCAAAACACGGGGTTATTTCCTCATCTCACCGTGGGCGAGAATATAGGAATGCCTGGCGTTATCAGCGGTGCAGCTGCAGATACTATACATACCCGTGTAACCGAGCTGCTCGAGCTCGTACAGCTCGATCGTTCCCATATAACCAAATACCCGCATGCTCTGTCGGGCGGGGAGCAGCAGCGCGTAAGCTTATGTCGCGCCATGTTCAGTAATCCGCCGATACTATTGATGGATGAACCTTTTTCGTCGCTGGATTACAGTACCAAACGTCATATCTATACGCATTTCCAGGCGCTTCAAAAGGCATCGCCGCGAACGGTGGTGCTCGTTACTCATGATTGGGAAGAAGCAATGCTCCTGGCCGACAGTTTTCTCTGGATAGATCAGACACGCCTGCGCGCATCGGGCGACCGCGCAGCGCTGAGTGCAGTTAAAGACGCTTATTTGCAACAGCTATGATACGATCGATAGTAATAGCAATATGCAGCGTCCTGGCACTGTCTGCTGTCGGGCAGCCGGTGTTACGCGTGGGAGCGAAACATTTTAACGAGGGATACATACTGGGGGAGATGCAGGCTTTGTTGCTGGAAGATGGCGGCTATAACGTGGAGCGTAAATTCAGCCTTGGTGGCACCGCCGTGTGTTTCGAAGCGCTGGCCAATGGTGCAATCGATATTTATCCGGAATATACAGGGACTATTGCAGCCGAGATACTGCGTGGCGCGGTACCGGCTACCTATGATTCACTGAATATATATTTAAAGGCTCATCATGACTTGCATATCTCGAGGCCGTTCGGTTTCAATAACACATATGCGCTGGTAATGCTCAAAACAGCTGCGAGCCGCTACGGTGTGCATACCATCTCCGACCTGCGCACCCAGGGTGCCATCAATCTTGGGCTTAGCTACGAGTTTCTCAAGAGGCAGGATGGGTGGCAGGCGCTTGCTCCGGTTTACGGATTGCAGCAGCGGCCGGTTGGCCTCGAGCATGGCCTGGCTTACCAGGCGTTGCGCGATGGTAGCATCGGGGTAACCGATGCCTACTCAACAGACGGCGAGATCGAGCACTTCGGTCTTGTACTGTTGACTGATGATCGTTCTTTCTTTCCACGTTACGAGGCCGTATCGTTTTATCGCAGCGGTTTGCCGGAGGGAGCTATTCGTCAACTGGATAAGCTTACAGGTACTTTAACTGCCGGCGAAATGCAGGCGCTGAATGCAAAAGCTATCTTTGAAAAAACTGGATATGGGCAGATTGCCTACGACTTCCTGGTAAGCAAAGGATTGATCCAACGTAAGACTGATGAGGACAGACGGACCAGCATGTGGTCTGATCTGGTACGTCATACCGGCGAGCATTTGTTACTCACGGTTATTGCGCTGCTGGTGTCGGTAGTTGTGGCTGTGCCCCTTGGGGTTGTCGTTTATAGGCTGCCGATGGCATCACGGGCTATCTTGTATGTTACGGGAATATTGCAGACGGTACCTTCCATTGCCTTGCTGGCGCTTATGATTCCCTTGTTTGGCATCGGAGCATTGCCCGCGGTGATCGCTTTGTTTCTGTATGCATTGTTGCCTGTACTGCGCAATACCATATCCGGTTTAACGACAGTAGATCCTGCGTTGAAAAAGGTTGCTATTGGAATGGGAATGAACCGTTGGCAGCAGCTTCGTTATGTAGAATTCCCGTTGGCGCTGCCGGTGTTACTCACAGGCATACGAACTGCGGCGGTAATTACCGTGGGTACGGCTACCCTGGCGGCATTTATCGGAGCGGGTGGCCTCGGCGAATTTATTGTTACAGGTCTTGCGCTGAATGATTCCACGTTGATCCTCCGCGGTGCTGTACCCGCTGCACTGCTGGCTATTGTAATCGAGCTGTTGTTCGAGTGGATCGAGCGTCGTGTTATCCCGGCACATTTACGTCGGCGATCGCTTTGAGTCGTGTCAATCTGTTTTTTTACGCAGCAGGATGTCCGTAAAATAATTGTTGCTGTCCGCGAATTGTGTTACGATCTCGAGCCCGGCATATTCAGCAAGCTCATGGATCTTCTGGGTATCGTACTTTAGCGATACTTCCGTGTGAATGGTTTCCCATGCTTTGAAATGTACGGTAATGTCGCAGGCTGCAATGTATACACTTTGCTCTGCACGGCTTACAAGATAGCTTTTGGCGGCACCCAGTTGCGGATCGTATACGGGCACGTGCTCGAACTGGTTTACGATAAACTGTGCGCCAAGCTCGCGGTTAAGCCTGTGTAATAAATTCAGGTTGAAATCTCGGGTTATGCCGTGCGGATCGTCGTAAGCCGCCTGGATGATGCGCGGATCCTTCTTAAGGTCAAGTCCCAGCATAAACAGGTCCTGGTCATGCATTGCTGTGGCAATCTGTCGCACCAGCTTGCCGGCTTCTGCAAAAGTATAGTTGCCAATGTTGGCGCCCAGGAACATAAATACTTTGCGTTGCTTAATTTCATTACCTATCGAAAGCAACACATCTTCGTGTCGGCCGGGCACGGGAATCAAGGTGAGTCCGGGAAGCGAGTGCGAGAGACGGGCGGTGAGTGTACTTAATACGTTTGTTGAGATATCGGTAGGGTAGTACTCAAAGTCCGTTTTTGTATCAACGAAGTGCTTCAGCAGTACTTCTGTCTTGCGGGCGTCGCCCGCGCCGAGCTCGATAAGCGCGAAGGGCTCTCCGTCTGCCGACAGCTCGCGACGTATCGCTTCCTTTTGTCCATTGAATATTTCGAACTCACAACGGGTGGGATAGTATTCAGGCATTTGCATGATCGCCTGGAAAATAGCGTCGCCTTTCTTGTCGTAGAACAACCAGCTGGGAAGTTGTTTGGGGCATTTGGTGAGGCCGTTCATTACGGCTTCTGCCAGAGTCAGTGTATTATTTTCTAATGCGATCATGGATTTTACTTTTTACAGAGTCTGATGCCATTGAACTGCCACTGCAAGCCGGGATGAAAGAAGTTGCGATAGGTTTTTCGGCTATGCAGTTCCGGCGTCGCTACGGAGGCACCGCGGAGCACCATCTGGTTAATCATAAACTTCCCGTTGTATTCGCCTACAGCTCCCGGCGGTTTGCGATAGCCGGGGTAAGGAAGATACGCGCTGTTTGTATGTTCCCAACGCTGCCCCCAGGTGAAACGTTCACTCGCAGCTTCCCATTCGTATTCTGTAGGTAAACGCATACCCCGCCATTCGGCAAAGGCCGCGGCTTCATAAAAGCTTATGTGTGTTACAGGATGTTCAGGATTCACAAACTCAAGCCCGGATAGTGAATACCGGTGCCATTGACCATCTATCTTGTGCCAGTAAAGCGGCGAGATAACTTGTTTCTCTTTTACCCAGCTCCAGCCGTCGCTATGCCACAGCAGCGGGTTGTCGTAGCCACCGGCGTTCATGAACTCGAGATACTCGCCGTTTGTTACCAGCCCGGTTGAAATGCTGAACGCTCCCAGATGTTGCTGATGCACGGCATGCTCATTGTCGAACGAGAATGCCTTACCGGTATACCCAATGGTATATAACCCCTCGGGTATGTGGACGAACGCTTCAGTCGGCACCGGTGCGGTAGATTGCTCGGCGAAATTCGTATCATAAACCGGGAACAATGGATTGTGCCCCAGTATATATTTGATGTCCGTATAAAGAAGCTCCTGGTGCTGCTGTTCATGATTGATACCGATGTCGATAAGTCCCTGTACTTCCGGGGGCATGTCGGTGAGCAGATGTGTCATCTTTTCGGTTACGTAGGCGCGGTATTCCATGATCTCGGCTACAGTAGGCCTCGACATGTTGCCGCGGTGCAATCGAAGCACACGCTCGCCAACACTGTCATAATAGCTGTTGAACAGGAATGCATACCGCGGATGAAAGCGTTTGTATCCATTCGCATACTTGGATAGTATAAACTCTTCCCAGAACCAGGTAGTGTGGGCCAGGTGCCACTTTGGCGGACTTGCATCTGCAACGGGCTGGACCACGTAGTCCTCCAGTTCCAACGGTCTGCAGATGTTCTCGGTGTGTTGACGTACGACAATAAATTGTTGCTGCATAGGTGGATATAGCGAACTGTTTTATACTGTCTGGAGAGGCGTCTTGTGCAGGAGAATATTTACTGCCGGATGCCTGATTATAGATAGAACAAACTTTTCTATTTTGAAAGGATTTTTGAGGGGTAGCCTGAAATAGGGTCTGCTCATAGTGTGCTTTTTGTAAAATTCTGATGCCAGTTTACTGCATTAAGATGGTATTCTAAAGGTTTTACGGGCAGGGCTTTTGATTGCTCCGTTAATTCGCTGTAAAGAAGGCTTATGATTTTAGTGTAAAATTGTACAAAACCGAACGAGACTATATGACACCTGATGTTTTAGTGGAGGAGTTTAAAAAAGTTCCGGAGTTTGCCGGGGTTCCGGAGAATCAACTGCGCTGGCTTGCGGGAAAAGGAGAGGTAAGAGAATTTCCCGAAGGTGCGAAGGTGTTCTCGCGTGGTAGTATTATCGAGAATATGCTCATTATGCTTACGGGTGGCCTTGAGTTGCTGTTCGAACGTGGGGGCAACCAGGTGAGCCTTGGAATCTTTGAGAGGCTGGAGATCAGCGGTGTGCTGCCATACTCGCGTTTAAAAACAGCCCTCGCAGATGCCATTGCGGTGGAAGATTCGTCCATTTTCCTTCTGCCACGGTCAGCCTTTCAGGAAATGATCGTCGATAATTTTGAGCTTACCGAAGCCCTCGTTCATGCCATGACCGACCGCGTACGCGATTTTACCCGACAGCAACAGCAGGACGATAAGATCATGGCGCTGGGTAAGCTTTCAGCCGGTTTGGCGCACGAGTTGAACAATCCATCAGCCGCCGTCGTGCGCAACGCTACCGAGCTTCAAAAGCACCTCTCGCACGTACCGGAGAAGTTCAAGGCCGTAATCAAAATACGGGGAACCGACGAAGTGGTGGATCACGTCAACGAGTTTGTCCAGACTAAAAAGTGCGAATGCGGAAAACATGTGCTTTCCATGCTGGCAAGGGCAGAACGCGAAGATACCATTGCCGATTGGCTGGCCGACAACAATGTTGACGATAATGCGCAGATCGCCGAAAACCTCACGGAGTTCAATGTATCGACAGAAGACCTCGATATGCTGAGCGCAATGCTTCGCCCCGAAGACCGGGCTGCCGTCATACAGTGGGTAAATCAATCCCTGGTAACCGAGCGCCTCGTAAGCGAGATCCAGGAAGCTTCGCGGCGAATCAATTCACTCGTAGGCTCCATCAAAAGCTATACGCACATGGATCATGCGCCTACAAAACAGCCTACCGATATTCACACCGGCATACAAACCACGCTTACCCTGCTGAATCATAAGATAAAACACAACCATGTAAACCTGCAGGTGAGCTTCGCGCCCGACCTGCCGAAGGTAAATATATTCGTAAGCCAGATGAACCAGGTATGGACAAACCTGCTGGACAATGCGCTGGATGCGATGGAAGGCCGTGAGGGTAACCAGTTGGAAGTACGCACACAGCGTAACCGCGAGTTTGTACTGGTTTATATAATCGATAACGGGCCAGGTATCCCGGAAGATATACAGGATAAGATATTCGATCCCTTTTTCACGACCAAGCCCGTAGGCAAGGGCACAGGGTTAGGATTACAGGTGGTGCGGCAGATCGTAAGCCAGCACAACGGTAAGATAGAAGTAAAGAGTGCGCCCGGTCGTACAGAATTTAAAGTTTGCATCCCCATTTCATGAAGAAACCTATATTATTTATTGTAGATGATGATGTGCAGGTGCTGCGCTCTATCGCGCGGGACATACGCAACGTATATTCGAAGGAATATCGCATTTTGAGCACAACTTCAGCACAGGAGGCGCTGGATTCAATGAAGGATCTGAAGAACCGGAACGAGACCATTGCGATGTTCCTGTCAGATCAGCGAATGCCCGATATGCTGGGGGTAGACTTTCTCCAGAAGGCCCGTACATTCTACCCGGCAGCCAAACGTATTCTGCTCACGGCGTACTCGGATACCGAGGCGGCTATACGCGCCATCAACGAAGTGCAGCTCGATTATTATTTACTAAAGCCATGGGATCCGCCGGAAGAAAGGCTTTATCCGATACTCAATGATCAGTTGGAGGAGTGGGAAGGTAATAACGTACGCCCGTTCCAGGGAATCCGCGTAGCGGGATATCAGTGGTCGCCACGCTCTCACCAGATCAAGGACTTCTTTGCGGGCAACCTCATCCCATATCAATGGCTGGATATAGAGATGAACCCTGCCGCGCGTGAGCTTACAGAACTTAACAAGATCGAGAATAAAGACCTCCCCGCCGTATTCTTCGACGATGGCAGCTTTATCGTAAACCCGGAACTTCGTGACCTCGGCGAGCGCACAGGCATGCAGTCAAAGGCATCAAAGCCGATGTATGACGTTACGATCATCGGCGCTGGTCCTGCGGGTCTTGCCGCGGCTGTATATGGAGGTTCCGAGGGCCTTAACACGGCGCTTATCGAAAAGCGTGCTCCCGGTGGGCAGGCAGGTACAAGCTCACGCATAGAAAACTATTTAGGTTTCCCGAACGGCCTGAGTGGCTCCGAGCTGTCACGGCGCGCAATATCGCAGGTCACCAAGTTTGGTGTAGAGTTCCTGTCACCACAGGAAGTGGTCGATATCAAGCTGAAGGATGGGTACAAGATCATAAGCCTGAGCGACGGCAGCACATTGAACACAAAGAGCATCGTTGTTACCACAGGTGTCGACTACCGCATCCTGGAAGCAACGGATGTGGAGCGGTTCACGGGCGCCGGCGTGTATTATGGCGCAGCTATGAC
>Ga0247764_1000327_pt1 | contig 17116 bp, 11 predicted proteins | sample UWRJL051202B4_FD_179932 | JGI IMG/M metagenome (GOLD analysis project Ga0247764, IMG submission 179932) | Plant litter microbial communities from Arlington Agricultural Research Station in Wisconsin, United States - UWRJ-L051-202B-4 | ecosystem: Environmental > Terrestrial > Plant litter >...
CCGATGCCGCCACTGTCTGGCAGCAATCCCTTGGTCGTCAGGATCATCGCAACGCCGTTGCGCGATGCCGGTCCTTGGCACGAGGCCCCCGATTGTTCACAGATGCTGACGGTCACGAGGTTGGTACTCACCGCGACACCGGAGCCGCCGCTCGATCCGCGTGGGACGCGTTCAGTGTCATACGGATTGCAGGGCTGGCCGCTCCACGAATTCATCGCCACACCGCCCGCTGGCTGGTTCGTCCGTGGCTTGGATGCGCCGCCTGGATCGCCGGGACCGCCGTTGAATTCGTGGGCGACGGACTTCGCGTAAATGATCGCGCCCTTCGCTCGCAGTTGCGCGACGAGCGTTGCGTCGACGGGCGGCACATCCATCGCGAAGTTGACGTCATTGTTCGCCGTGGTCCGCATGTCCTTGGTGTCGTACGGATCTTTCACCGCCGTGGTGATGCAGTACATCGGCAGCGTCGCGAGATCGGGATTAGCGCCGTATTTATCGTCGAGTTCGGCAGCGCGTTCGAGCGCATCGGGCTGCTGGCGGAATGCTTCGCATCCGGGAGGCGCGTCTGCCGGCAGAGGGCCTGTAGAAGGATGCGCATCGAAGGCGCCTTTGCAGGTGACTGACCGCTCGCCGCGAATATTCAACGTTTCGAGAGCGTTGACTTGTCCGGCGTTGGGAATGCCCACGCGCATGCCCATTTGCGCGGTGACGCTCGGGTCGGAAACTGTGGGTTCCATGCGGCCGTAGTCGAGGGGCAAGCCCTTGTACTGCTCGATGTCAGGGAAAATCGTCGATGCTTTGACTGTCTTGGTAGGAAAGCCAAGCGCTGAACCGGCGCGGACGTAGCCTTTGGCCGGCGCGACATCGGCACCATCGGCGGTCAAGAGGGCCGTGCAAACACCGTTGTACGCGCGGGCACGAGCGATGTAAGCCTGCACGACGCCCTTACAGGTCGTCTGCCCTGACTTGATCGCGGCGTGGATGCTGGCGATGGTGGCTTCTTCCACCTGGAATTTCTGCTCGGGAGCGAGCTTCACTGCCTCCTGACGCGCGCATCCTGCAGCGGCCATTGCAGACAGCAGTACCAGTGAAAGGCGGAACACACTCATCGGCTTCTCCGGTGAGAGCCAACGGAAGGACTCTCTCGAAGGAGCAGACGCGGCGGAATCGGCAGCACCCTACGTGGTCGGGTTCCTCCCCCATGGATGGGGGAGGAGATCGAGAAACTCAGTAGGAGATCTTCTCTCCTTTCAACGCCGGCGTCGTCGCAGGACTCACACGCGCATGGGTCGCCTGCTCAAATGCATAAGCAAGCCCGAGCAATCGCGGCTCGCTGTACGACGCTCCCATGAAGGACAACGTCACCGGCAGCTTTGCGGAAGTGACGCCCGCCGGCACGATGACATCCGGGAAGCCGGTGATGTTGGCGATGCTGGTGGCGCTGGCGGGACGTGGCGCCGAGTAATCGATATCCAGGCGCTGCGCCGGCACTGGATTGGTCGGATAGATGAAAGCATCGAGGCGATGCTTGTACAGCAGCCCCTCCAGGTGACCGGTGATCAGGGCCGGACCGTGCGCCTTCGCCGAAAGATAGATGGGATCGTCGAGATCGTAACCGGCCTGCTCGGTCTTGAACTGCGCCCAGCGGCTGGGGTTACTGAGCTGCCCGGCTTTCGGCTTGAAGTTATCTGACAGCGCGATCAGGTCTGCGAGGGTACGCGGATACCCAGGCTTCAAAGTCGAGAGGTAGGTGCCGATCTGGACTTTGAATTCTCCGGGCCGCAGCGTCTCGTGGATCGACTGCCGCTCCAGGATGAATTCGGGGAGCTTGATCTCCACCAGCGTTGCACCCAACGATTCGAGCTTCGCGCGTGTCGCTGCGAACACTTTCTTCACGTCATCGTCCGCACCGGCATAGTCGACGAGCACTCCCAGGCGCGCTCCCTGCAGTGCCTTCGCATCGAGAAACTGCGTGTAATTGCGATGAAACTTGCCGGCTGACGTTGCCGTCGCGGCGTCGGCGGCATCGATCCCTGTCATCGTTCCCAAAGCGGCGGCGACGTCGTAGACGGAACGCGCCATCGGACCGCTGGTGTCGAACGACAGCCCCAGCGGAATGATGCCATCGCGTGACAACAGTCCACGTGTGGGCTTGAGGCAGGCCAACCCGTTCACCGAGCAGGGATTGCGGATCGATCCGCCAGTGTCCGTGCCGAGGGCGATAGGGGCATACCATGCCGCGACCGAAGCACCCGAGCCACCGCTCGATCCTGCAGGCCCACGCGCCAGGTCGTGCGGATTCAACGTCTGTCCGCCGAAGGAACTGAAACCGTTGGTGCGTGCGCTGGATGCGAACTCACTGAGGTTGGATTTCGCGAGGATAACCGCGCCCGCCTCGCGCAGCTTCTTCACGATGAAGGCATCGTCCGGCGGAATGGAGCCGTCGAGAAACACCGAGCCGCCGGTCGTGGGCATGTCGGCAGTGTCGTGGTTGTCCTTGAGAATCACCGGCACGCCGTGCAACGCGCTGCGTGGTCCTTTTGCCTTGCGCTCGATATCCAGTGCACGTGCTTGCTCGAGCGCATGCGGATTCACGAGGATCAACGCGTTCAGTTTCGGACCGGCATCGTCATACGCTTTGATGCGCGCCAGGGACATCTGGATGAGCTGCTCCGAACTGAGCGTGCCTTTGTCCATCGCTGACTGCAGGTCGGCAACAGTGGCATTCGCGAGATCCACCGATGCGCCCTGCGCAGCGCTTACGGCCAACGTCGCCGCCAGCACGGCAGACAACAAGGAGCGCAGCATCCGGGAACGACCGGCCGGTGCGGATTCGACAGACCCGGCCCGTTGAATGGAAGGCATCATGATGTCCTATGCGATGCCGCACTAGCGCGGCTGCTGCATAGACGACGCTGGGGCTGTGCACCCCACTGCGACAGCGATCGGGCGCCTATTCCTACGCCAGCGGACTCGGCGTACTGCGCGGGAGCATTCTTCTCTCTATTCCACTGTAACGGGCGACCGGAGTCGCCATCCGAGCCGGCAGCACCTTGCCCCACGGCACGAAGATATTCCTGGCGCTCGCGCGGTCTGGCGGAGGAAAGACATTGAAGTTGCGGGTGGCGTACTTGATTTCCAGCATGAGCCGATCGCCCACCTGCGGGCGCGTCGCCTTGTGGAAGCAGAAAGGATCTTCGGCGAAGCCGTCACCGGCCTCGCCATAAATCGTTTCGATGCGCTCCTTGCCGTAGCATTCGAGGATGCCGCGGTCGCCCCGCTCCCCCAAAGAGAACAACTGCGAAAGCTGCTTGTCCTGGTGACTGCCGCGCACCACGATGTGCGGACCGTGATTGTCATCGGGAACCGGCGTCACGTAGAAGAACATCCGCAAGGCGGAGTAGTCATCCTTGTCGTAATGGAAGAAGCTCGTCGTCAACGACGCGTTGTAGTGCTCTTCCGGCGTGGCGAACACCCACCACAGCCGTGTGCCGGTGATGACCGGCGCCGAATTGAGATAACTGGCGGCGATCAGCGCCAGCAACGGATCGCGCGCCACTTCGTCGATCACACGCTGCATCTCATCAAGGAACAGGTAGGTGGCCTGCGAGAACACGCGTTTACTTTGCGCCTGCGCCACCACTTTGTCCGCGTACCTGAAACCGAAGCGCGCATCGGCATCGCCATAGCAGCGCGCGGAAGCGGCGAAGCGTTGCAGTTTTTCCAGGACGTCCGCAGGCAGCTTCAATCCGGTGCGATAGCCATGCTGCTTGAGTGCCGCGAGGAACTCAGCCGTGTTGACTATCGGCAGTCGCGAGGCAGTCAGGTCGTATTGACTGAGCAACGGACGGCGTTGCAGCGAGCGCACCGAATTGCGCACGAGTGCGAAACGGCTCAGCGAATCCATCAGCATCCAACGCGGATTCCTGCTCGCCTTGGTCCACAACGTCTTCAGACGCGGAGCCATTCCGACGTGCAGCTTGCGTCTTCTCGCGCGGGTCGCGACCATCGTAGAAATACCCTGGAGTAATGGAGAGTGGGAATTGCAGCGCTCTTTGCGGCGATTGCAATTCTTCGATCCATTTTAGGGCATTCAAACGCGACGAAGACAGGAAGAGACTCACGAAATGCAGCTATCCGGCGACAATCGTCACGGACATAACGCGATATCGCGTCCGATACGACAGAATACAACTTCCGCCGCATCGGCGATGCGTTGCTAACAGTGTTTGCAGTAGAGCCCCGAGTACGGTTGTCTACTTTCCGTCGGCATACATCTTCGTGAGTCGGTAGAGAAACTCGCGACCTTCCATGAGTGACTGCACGCGCAGGCGTTCGTTGAGGCCGTGTGCATTCGTGGTGGCGCCATCGGAGAAGATTCCGGAAACGCCGTAAGTCGGCACGCCGGCGGGGGTCAGGAAGCGTCCATCGGTTGCACCGGAGGATTGCGCGGGCACCACCGGCACGCCGGGAAACATTTCTTTCGTCAGCTTTTCGATGGGGCCGAGAATCTGCGCCGAGAGCTGCGGCGGCGGACCTGGTTTCTCAGGCTCGGACTCGAAGCCGATCTTCACTCCCGGATCGCCCACTGCCGCGATCAGTGCCTGGCGGATTTCCTCCGGAGCGTGGCCTGGAAAAATCCGGCAGTTGACGTTGGCCGCGACGTGCTGAGGAAGTGCGTTGGGTGCGTGGCCGCCGTCGATCATGGTGGCGACGCAAGTGGTGTGCAGCGAACCGTTGATGGTGGGATCTTTCTTGAGACGCGCGATCGCCTCTAAGTCGCCAGTTGCTGCAACGGCCTTCATGTCCGCGCCCTGCTCGCCGCCGGTGATCTCACCGAACTTCGCAAAGTAGCCGCGCGTGGCATCGTTGAACTCGATGGGAAATTCGAACGCCTGGATTTTCGTCAGCGCCTGCGACATCTGGTAGATCGCATTGTCGTTGGTCGGACGCGCCGAATGACCGCCCTGGTTCACCGTCTCGAGCGTGAAATCCTGGTAAAGCTTCTCGCCCGCCTGGATGCCGTTATAAAGATACTTGCCGGTCTTGCCGTCGAGGCGTCCACCGCCGCCTTCGTTGAGCGCGAACTGTGCATCCAGCAGCGAGCGGTGATTCTCGATGAGATATTTCACGCCGTTGAATGTATTGGGCGACTCCTCACCGCAGGTCAGCGCCATCTTGAGCGTGCGTTTCGGGCGATAGCCTTCCCGCTTGTAGCGAATCATCGAGTCCGTGAAAATTGCCGCCATGGCTTTGTCATCGGACGCGCCGCGGGCATAGAAATAGCCGCCCTCCTCGGTCAGCTTGAAGGGATCGCGTACCCAGTCTTCGCGCTTCGCTTCGACGACATCGATGTGTGCGAGCAGCAGCAGCGCTTTCGCCTTCGCATCGGTGCCCGGCAGTATCGCCACCAGGTTGCCGTCCTTGGGACGATCCGGTGGCGCGACGAAATGCAGATCGCTTTCCGGATATCCCGCCTTCGCGAGCCGGGCCTTCATGGCGTTCGCCGCATCGGTGCACGAACCCACTGACAGCGTCGTATTGATTTCGATCAGCTCCTTGTAGAGCTCGCGAAACTCAGGCTCGCCGGCGCGAGCCTGTTTCGATGCGCTGGAAGCGGCGTCGACGGCAGGTGCCGAGCAAAGCAGGCAGAGCTGGACGGCAACGACGATACTGGAGCGCATGGATTTCCTCGTTACGAGATGGCAGGTTGTAAAGGAACAGCAGCGGCAGGGGCAGTCGATGGAATCTTCTTCCATAGATCGGCATTCGCTATGCCAAGCTTGTCTGGATCGAAAGTCGGATCGAGCCCGGCGCGCTTCTGCGCTTCGTAGTCGCGCAAAGCGATCAGCGCAGGCTTCTGGATGATGAGAATGGCGATCATGTTCAGCCAAGCCATGATGCCCACGCCCATGTCGCCGAGATCCCAAGCCACTGCCGCACTACGAATGGCGCCGAATCCGACTGCCACCATCATAGCCGAACGCAGCAGCAGCATCGCCCAGCCCGGCGCCTTGTTCTTGAAGATGTATTCGACGTTGGTCTCGGCCATGTAGTAGTAAGCGACGATGGTGGTGAAAGCAAACGCCGTGATCGCAATGGCGATGAAGCCTGCACCGATGCCTGGGAATACCGACTCGACCGCGGCCTGCGTATAGCCCGGGCCCGTTTCCACGCCCGGCAGATGTTCGACGATCCAGCCGCCTTTCGGATTGGCGACGTTGTACATGCCCGTCGACAGAATCATGAAAGCCGTCGAGGTACACACGATGGCGGTGTCGAAGTAGATCGAGAATGCCTGCACGTAACCCTGCTTGGCCGGATGCGACACTTCCGCGGACGCAGCCGAATGCGGTCCGGTGCCCTGCCCCGCTTCGTTCGAGTAGATGCCGCGCTTCACGCCCCACTGCACGGCGAGGCCTACGATGGCGCCGAACTGCGCTTGCGAATTGAATGCGTTGTCGAAGATCAGCGCGATGACGGCGGGCATCTTGTCGAAGTTGACCACCATGACGCAGATGGCCACGATCATGTAACCGAAGGCCTTGAAGGGCACGACGATCTCGACGAAGTTCGCGATGCGGCGGACACCGCCGAAGATGATCGCGCCGAGTGCCAGCACCACGCCGACAGCGCACACCCAGTTGGGAACCTGCCAGGCGTTGGCCATGCTGACGGCGATGCCGTTGGCCTGCACGCCAGGCATCAGAAAGCCCGTAGCGAGCACGGTCGCTACGGCGAAGGTGACGGCATACCATTTCTGGCCCATCCCCTTCTCGATGTAGTACGCCGGTCCGCCGCGATACTGGCCGTGATCGTCCTTCTGTTTATATATCTGCGCCAACGTACACTCTATGTATGAAGTGGCGGCGCCGAGGATGGCCATCACCCACATCCAGAAAATCGCGCCGGGACCGCCCGCCGTGATCGCGGTGGCAATACCCGCAATATTGCCGATGCCGATGCGGCCGGACAGCGACAACGCCAGCGCCTGGAACGAAGACAGTCCCGCGGCCGACTTCTGGCCCGATGTAATCAGCCTTAGCATCTCGACGAAGCCGCGGATCTGCATGAAGCGCGTGCGAATCGAGAAATACAGACCCGCACCCAGGCATAGATAAATCAGTGCCGGACTCCAGATCAATCCATCGAGATACTTGACCAGCTCGCTCACTCGGACACCCCTTGTCACAGATTCGAAGCGGCGGAGGATCGCACGAGTCAGCACCGCTGCGCCATGAATGATGTACTAATGCGGGCGATGTCGCGAAGTCGAGTCACGCAGGTCGAATTTCAAACCGAATAGTCAAGTTATTGGCCGCCGCGCGCCTGTAGGAACGCTCCATGATTCCTGCATGCCCTCTCAGTTGCATGAAACGCTACTGCTGTTACTCAACAACCGGCCGGCGCTCGCCCCGGAACTGCTGCGTGGCGCCCTGCGCATGGAATTGCCTGACTATTCCGACGTACGCATCGCCTCCGCAGATCTCACCGACGTTCAGCCGACCGAGTATCGTGCGGATGGCGTGGTGTGTTGTTACCTCTCCAGGTCGCCGGCAGAGATGGAGCGCTCCGCGCCGGCGAAGGCTCCTGACCGGCCGGTACTCGGCATCGTGGTCGAAGTGCAGTTATCGCGGGACGAACGCAAACATTTCGTCTGGCCCGTTTACGTAACGAGCCTGCGCGCGCGGCTCGAATGTCCAGTATGCCTGCTCGTCGTTGCCGCAGACGAATCAGTCGCCCGCTGGGCGGCCGGAGCCATCGACGTAGGCGGCGGCAACCTTTTTTCTCCGTGGGTACTCGGACCCGCCGGGGTGCCGGAAGTCACCGATGTCGCGCAGGCGCAGGCCGATCCGGAGCTTGCCGTGTTGTCAGCAATTGCACACGGACGGGACGCGGACTCGGACAAGTCCGCTCGGATTGCATTCGCCGCCCGCATCGCCAGCCTCGGACTCGACGCCGAACGATCGACGTTGTATTTTGATCTCATCATGGTTTCGCTGAGCGAGGCCGCACGGAAGGAGCTGCAGGCGATGAACCCACGCAAGTACGAGTATCAGAGCGACTTCGCGAAACGCTACGTGGCGCAGGGGCGGGTGGAAGGCGAGACTATCGGTCGCACAGCGCTGCTGCTCAGGCAACTCACGCTGCGCTTTGGTTGTTTGTCCACTGAAGACCAGACGCGAATAGCGCGAGCGACTATCGGAGAACTGGATCAAATCGGCGAACGCCTCCTGACCGCGGCGACGATCCAGGAAGCGCTCGGCTCGCATTGAACAGCGAGCCGTTACCGAATCACCTGCCGCTGCTCTGCCGCTGGCTCTGGCTCTGCCCCGAACCCGACTGAGATTGCGATTGCGTCATCGCCGGCCGCTGCGCGATGTTCACTTCGACTTCCAGCGTCTCCGCAATTCCGCCTTGATGCACACCACGCACAGGCGCAGCGTCGCGATAATCGCGACCCGCAGCGATACGCACGTACCGCTCATCGGGACTCTGTCGATTGGCCGCGTCGAAACCCACCCAGCCGAGATCCTTGACGAAGATTTCTGCCCACGCATGACTGGCAGCTGCCGCGGCGTCGACCGAATATAGATAACCACTCACATAACGCGCGGGAAAATCCAGCGAGCGCGCGGCGCTGATCAACACATGCGCATGGTCCTGGCACACACCTGCACCGGCCGCAAAAGCTTCGGCCGCCGTCGTTTCGGCGTGTGTGAAATGCGGCAGGTAATCCACCTTGGCGCGCACTGCATTCACCAGTCGATGCAATCGTTCCAGATCGCTGCCGCCACCGACAGCGCTGCGCGCCAACTCCACGATCTCGGGCGTAGGCGCAGTGAGATCGGTACACGATAGAAAGAACATCGGCGGCAGCGACTCGCGGCCACGATGCACTCCCTGCAAGTCGAACGTCTCGACACGCCCACGCACGCTGATCCGCACCGCGACCACTTTGCGATCGATGGTGTGGGTCGCCACCTGGTTGCCGAACCCATCGACGCAGGTGGGCTGCAGGCGCTTGCCGTCGACATCGACCTGCCATTCGCCGACGGTCTGTTCGTCACCCGGCGTCGGCCACATCCGCAGAGCCTGGATGATCAGGCTCGCGGCTTCACCGTAGCGATAGACCGTGTCGTGGACGATGGAGAGCTGCATAGGAAAGTGATGGTTCCCAAACGTAGAACAGAACGCTAGAACAGGTGCCCTTTGGCGATTTGCGTACCGAGTCTCTCGTTGCGCTGGATCAGGTCGGTGAGATATTCGTGCAGGCCGTTGCCGATGATCTGGTCGATGAAACCGAAGCGCAGGTCGGCGTACAGTGAGTGCGCCTGGCGCTTGGCTTCCGCCGCCGCCTTGGCTTCGAAGCTGACAATGGCATCCAGATGCTGCGTGATCTGTTGATAGCAGTACGCGAGCGACCGCGGAAACTCGGTGCGGATGATCAGCAACTCCGCGACGTGTGCCGGTTGCACCGGGCCTTTGAACAACACGCGATACGCACGACGAGCGCCAACCACACGCAGGATCGCCACCCACTGGTAGTAGTCGACGACGCCGCCGACATCGTCCACCGTCGGCAGGCGCACGTGATACTTCACGTCCAGCAGCCGTGCGCTGTTGTCGGCGCGTTCGAGAAACTGGCCAACGCGGGCGAACCGATATCCATCCAGTCGCAACATCTCATTGGCGACGATGCCATGGAACAGGCCGACGCGCGCTTTCACCCAGTCGAGGAATTCATTCAGGCGATCCGGACTCAGCGGTGCACGGTACGCAGCGAGTTCCTGCCAGGTGGCATTCACTGCCTCCCACATGTCCGAGGTCAGCGCGGTGCGCACAGCACGTGCATTACGCCGAGCGATTTCGATGCAATTGACGATGGACGAAGCGTTGTCGCGATCGAAGGCGAGGAAGTCGATCACCGTCGGCTCATTGGCCACGGCGTGCTTGGCGAAGTACGCCTTGGCGCTGCCCGAAGCGACGATCGCCGATTCCCACTCGCTGTTGCGATCGCTGTCCACGCGCACCGCGTTCATGTGGCCGGCGACCTGCAACAGTCGTGCAACGTAATCGGCGCGCTCCATGTAGCGCGCCAGCCAGAACAGACTTTCCGCAGCCCGGGCCAGCATCTAACTCTCCAGCACCCAGGTGTCTTTGGTGCCTCCGCCCTGCGATGAATTGACGACCAGCGAACCCTCTTTCAGCGCAACGCGCGTCAACCCGCCCGGCACGACACGAATGCGATCGGCGCCGCACAGCACGAAGGGACGCAGGTCAACGTGACGTGGGGCGATGCCCGACTCCACGAAGGTCGGCACCGTCGACAAGGCGAGCGTGGGTTGCGCGATGTAACCCTGCGGCTTGGTCTTCAGCAGCGTGCGAAAGCTTTCGAGTTCGGCGCGACTGGCGTGCGGCCCCACCAGCATGCCGTAACCACCCGATCCATGGACTGCCTTCACCACCAGTTCGTTGAGATGGTCCAGCACATAGCGCAGTTCGTCCGGCTTGCTGCAATCGTGCGTCGGCACATTCCTGAGCAGGGGTTCCTCGCCCAGGTAGAAGCGCACCATTTCTGGCACATGAATATAGACCGCCTTGTCGTCGGCAATGCCCGCGCCCACCGCATTGGTCAGCGTCAGGTTGCCCGCACGATTGGCAAAGTGCACGCCGGGCACGCCGAGCATGGACTCGGGACGAAACACCAGCGGATCCAGGTAGTCGTCATCGATGCGGCGATAAATGACATCGACGCGGGCGAGGCCTGCCGTGGTGCGCATGTAGCAGACATCCTTGCTCACCACCAGATCGGCGCCTTCCACCAGTTCGATGCCCATCTCGTCGGCGAGGAAGGCATGCTCGTAATAGGCACTGTTATAGATGCCCGGTGTGAGCAGCACGATGGTCGGTTCGCCGACGCAATTCGGCGGCGCCAGCGAACGCAGCGTGGCAAGCAACTCGTCCGGATAATGCGCGACCGGCGCGACCAGGTTGCGGCGGAACAGGTCAGGGAACAGCCGCTGCATCACTTCGCGGTTCTCGACCATGTACGAAACGCCCGATGGCGTACGGCAGTTGTCTTCCAATACGTAGTAGTCGTCGGGGCCGGTACGCACCATGTCGATGCCGGCGATGTGCGAGTACATGCGGCCGGGCAGGTCCAGGCCTTCCATCTCGGGACGGAATTCGCTGTTGTGCAGGATGAGCTTCTCGGGAACGCGACCGGCGCGAATGATCTCCCGGTCGTGGTAAACGTCGTGAATGAATGCGTTCAGGGCGCGCGCACGCTGCTCCAATCCACGCCGCAATCGCTGCCATTCCGCCTGGGCCAGCACGCGGGGAATGAAGTCGAAGGGAATCAGCCGCTCCGGATCGCCGCCCTCGGTATAGACGGCGAACGTGATGCCGATGCGCCGGAACAGCACTTCGGCCTCGCGGCGCTTCATCGCTTGGTGCTCGGGAGGCAACGACTTCAGCCATGCATCGATCAACGCATAGGGCGCGCGGACTTCTCCGGGCCATCCCATTTCGTCAAAACAGGGCTTGCTGACAGTCATCGACACACCTCACGGGGGAGGCTCAACACTGTGTGTCCCATAGGGCATTGTCAAGATGCAGACGGCGGGAAGCATGGGTGCTTCACACGCCGCGACGCTGACGCGTAGGTGGATGTCCCTTGAGTATCGTTCCCTCGCCGAACCACGACCCAAAGGACAGATGGAACTGTTCTACAATGAGGCACGCCGAGCCGAATCGCGCGAACCGGACGACATCCATGACGATCGCAACACCGCGCTTGCCACCATGGGCGGCAAAGAAATTTCGCGCGGTACCGCACGTCACTGCAGTGCTGGCGATTGCGTTGCTGTCAGCGTGCTCCAGTCCGCAACGGACCAGCCAACCCACCATCGACCCGGATGTGGCGCGCGCCGAGATCTCCCGACTGCTGCCGGCGAAAGTCGACAACCGCGACGGCTGGGCCATCGACATCTTCGCCGCGTTCGAAGCGCTGCACCTCGAACCGACGCGGGAAAATCTCTGTGCGACGATCGCCGTGACCGAACAGGAGTCGGGCTTCCAGGCGAACCCTTCGGTACCGGGACTTCCCGCTATCGCGCGGCGCGAGATCGATGCCAGGGCGGCGCGCTACAAGATTCCGGCACTAGTGGTGAATGCAGCGCTGGAAGTGCGATCGCCCACCGGCGCCAGCTATCGCGAACGGCTGGACACGGTGAAGACGGAGAAAGGGCTGAGCGACATTTTCGCGGACTTCATCGGCATGGTGCCCTTGGGCGAACGCCTGTTCGCCAATCTGAACCCGGTGCACACGGGCGGACCGATGCAGGTCAGCATTGCCTTCTCGGAGCAGCACGCCGCCACGAAGCGCTATCCTTATCCGGTTCCCGGCAGCATTCGTAATGAAGTCTTCACGCGGCGGGGCGGGATGTATTTCGGAATCGCACACCTGCTCGATTACCCCGCGACCTACGACGAGCCGGTGTTCCGGTTCGCGGATTTCAACGCCGGTCACTACGCGAGTCGTAACGTCGCTTTTCAGAATGCGGTGAGCATCTTGTCTAAGGTGCCTCTCGCGCTGGATGGAGATCTCCTGCGTCACGGTCGCGGCGCCAACGAGCCGAGCAACACGGAGCTGGCCATTCGCAAGCTTTCCGCACGACTGGAAATGTCGGATGCGCAGATCCGTAACGATCTCGAGCGCGGCGAGGAGGAAAGCTTCGAGCGCACGAAACTCTATTCGAGAGTCTTTGCGTTAGGCGATAAGGGCAGGCAACGACCGTTGCCGCGGGCGATGCTGCCGAAGATCCGGCTGGAGAGTCCTAAGATTACACGCAAGCTCACGACGGAATGGTTCGCGCGGCGCGTGGATGAGCGCTACAAAAAATGCCTGCTTCGCTGACCTCGCTTCGCTTTGCTTCACCGGCTTTGCCGGGAGACCCTCACCCGCGCTGACTACGTTAGCGCGACCTCTCCCGAAACCGGGAGAGGTTGGAAAGGCTATGAAGCGCGTCCCACGCGATAGCCAAGAACGCGTCCGCGTTCCTAAGGCGCCGGCAGATACTTCTCGAACCATTCCAGATTATGCTGCATCACTGCACGCACCGACTTAGGCTTCGTCGGTCCGTGTCCCACCTCGCCCTCGAAGCCTTTATAGACGATGAGTTTGGTCGGCACGCCGTTGTCCTGCAGTCCCTGGTACAGCTCGAACGCATTCGGCAACGGCACGCGCTGATCGGTGGCGCCATGCTGTATCAAGGTCGCAGTCTTCGCCTTGCGAATGTAGGTGATGGGTGAGGTCGCGGCGTAGATCTTCGGGTCTTCCCAAGGTGTGGCCTTGAGATACTGGCGGGTGAACGGATGGATGTCCGTGTTCACGTAGTAAGTCATCCAGTCCGAAATGCCGGCGCCCACCGAGATGGCCTTGAAACGCTGGCTGTCGTGAGTGGCAAGGAATGCCGAGATGTAACCGCCCTGGCTCCAACCCATCACGCCGACATGCTCAGCGTCCGCCACTCCCTCGCGAATAAGGTGATCCACACCGGAGAGAACATCCCAGCTATCCCCGATGCCGAGATTACGAATATTGAGCGCACGAAACTTTGCCCCGTAAGCGGCGCTACCACGATAGTTCGGTTCGAGCACCACGAAGCCGCGCGAAACCCACACATCCACCGGATAAGCCTGGCCAGCAGCCGACTGGAAAGGAACGGGGCGCGAAGTACCCACCGGCCCGCCGTGAATGACGACCAGCAGCGGATAGCGATGCCCCGCTTTGAAATCCGCGGGCTTGTGCAACACGCCTTCGATGTTCGTACCGTCCTTGCTGCGCCATTGCAGGACTTCGCGAGTGTTGGCTGGCCAGTCGGCAACCTGGCTGCCGAGGGACGTCAATTCGTTCGCCGCCCCTGTCGCCACATCGAGCTGCACGACTTCGGAAAACACGGTCGGCTCGCTTGCGACGGCGGCCGCGCTCTTGCCGTCTTCGCTGACACTGAATCCCAATCCAATCCACGCATCTTTCGGCGCGACGCGCGCAATCTGTCGCGTGGCCGGATCGAGTTTGAACAAGTAGGACCACACGCGCTGCGAGGCGCTGAAAAACAAGCCCGCGGGATTCCAGTCGATGAGCGTTGGAATTTCATCGAAGCCGGCCGAGAGATTCTCGACCTTGCCGCCCGCCGCCGGAATCGCTGCAACGAACCGTGGCGCCATCATGTAGTCCACGTTGCCCATGGTGCTGACGAACGCGATGCTCTTGCCATCCGGCGACCAGCGTGGCGCATTGTCCGGGCCTGCCTGCGTCACCAACGCTCGCACCGTTGCATCCTTGACGCTGACGACGGAAATGTCGGCGCTGCCGCCGCTCGCCACATCGGGATCGATGCGATGCTCGAACACGAGTTCGGCCGCGTCGGGCGACCAGTCGAAACCGCCGACGGTGAACGCGCCGTTGGTCAATCGCTTGACCTTGCGTGTCTGCACGTCGAGCACGTACAGATGGGTCATGCGATGCTCGGCGTCGATCACATCGAATTCGCCCAAAGCGTCGGTGCGCTGTTTGAGGTCCGCGGCCGCTGGATCGCGCATCGCGAATGCGATCTGCGAACCGTCCGGCGACCATTCGAAAGCGCTCACGCCCTCCTCCCCACTGGTCAGGGGCGCCGCTTCGCCCCCGGCCGGATCGATCGTATAGAGCTGTCGTTTTCCCGTTCGATCGGACAGGAATGCCAGGCGCTTGCCGTCCTTCGACCAGGCAGGCGCGCTGCTGGATTTCACGCTGTTGGTGAGTTGCCGCGCCGTACCCTGTTGAGCGGCCACGATCCATATCTGTGTCTCGAACGCGTTCTCCGACCAATTGGTGGTGCGTACGACGTAGGCGACCTGTCCGCCGTCGGGCGAGATTGCAGTGCTCTGCGGCCGTTGGAGTTCGATCAACTGATCGACGGAGGGGACCGACGCCGCGGACGCAGCAGCCGGGAGATACACGGCACACAACAGTGCCAGGCTATTGAATAGAAAACGCATCGTCGCCACTCCCTTTTTATCCATAAGAGGTCGTCGCCGGGCCGGTGCTGCAGCGTTCGATGTCCAAGAGACGGGGCCGGAAGCCGGCACCCTAGTGAAGTAACCCAGTGAAGTAACCGAGAGAAGCGAAGTTCAGGTATTGCCGTCGAGCATGTTGTTCGCCATGCGCACGTCCGGGTTCACTGCCAGCTTCCTGCTTGTCACCCGCGCCTGCGCACTTCGCTTGCGCAGCCAGATGATCACACCGGTGACGCTCAGCATCGCCACTACCAATCCCATCGCCGAAATCAGGATGCGGCCGAGCAATCCCAGGATGCGGCCGGAATGCAGCGGAAATTGCGCCTGGACGAAGATGTCGGCCACCGTTCCCTTCCACGGCTCCCGCTCGCCGAGCAGCCGGCCGTCGCCACCATCGAAATATAGAATCGGCGGGCCCACACCGGCAGCGCCGTGATCGTCGCCCGGTGCGAAAAAACTTACGCCGTAGATGCCGAAGTCCTGCGAATAGAACACGCTGCCCGCCGGTTCCGACCAGCCACGACGTCGCGCTTCATCGCTGGCGCGTTCGACGATGGACGCGTAGCCGACCGCAGGATCGATCGGCCGATGCCGCTCGGCGGGAGTGCGCACGTCGAACGGCGATGGCGTCACCTGGGATATTTTCGACATCGCCGGATAGAACACTTCGTTGTACAGGTTCAACGAAAACGCGGTGAACGCGATGACGAACAGCAGCACCCAGGTCCACAGGCTGAAGGCGCGATGCAGGTCGAAATTGAGCTTGGTGCTGCCGCTGCCCCAGCGAATTCGCCACGCCGGTTTCCAGCGTTGCAGCCAGGAACGACCGGGAATGTCCGGCGCATCCTGCGAACCATTGTTACGCGCCGCGACGACCGAGCGGCTTTTCACCGGCAGCGTCAGATAGAAACCGACGAAGCAATCCAGCGTCCAGAGAATGGCGATGCCGCCGAGCAGCCACAGGCCCCAACGATCGATGCCCCACATTTCCGGGATGTGCAGCGTGTAGTGCAGGACGTACAGGAACGAAACGAAGTTCTCTCGCGTCACCGGCCACGCCGCTCCCCACTCGCGCCTTCCGAGTTCCGCGCCGGTGTGCGGATCGACGAACACTTCGTTGTAGCCAGGTTCGTAGAGCCTGCCGATCGCGGGGTCGACGCGCGGATCGACGAAGAATCCGAGCGACTTTCCCGGCTCGGCCTGCAACGGGATGAACGACACGCGAACGCGGGGATCGCGCGCCTCCAGTTCTTTCGCCAGTTGCAGCGTCGAAATCGCCGGGCCCGAGGTGGACACGGACAGCAGGTGCGAATTGAGCAGGTCGTCGAGTTCGTGGTCCCACGAGATGATGGCGCCGGTCACGCCGCTGACGATCAGGAATCCGGCGATGGTGAGCCCCACCCAGCGATGAATCAGGGTCCAGAAAGCGCGCAACGAAGTCTCTCCTGCAATGACGATTCCTGGGAGCCACCGCCTGCGGCCCATTCGAGAATCATTATCATTGCCGGGGGCCAACGATGCAACGTTTAGCGCCATCGCCCGGCCAGTGCGCTAGCTGTCCACGCTCTTGCGCCGATCGCGCAACGACGACGCTGACCGGTGGAACTCCATCTTCGTGCCGGACGGCGCGGCGGCGTCGAGGATTCTCGCCAGGGTCGCCCTCACGGTCTCGTTGTCGTCGTCGAAGTCGCCATGATGCTGGGCCTTCGACGCCTTGACCGATCCCAGCTTCTCGTCGTTGGGTGCGAACACCAGGTCCAGCTTGCCGCTCTTGGTCAATGCCTGGATATCCTTGTCGCCCAGCAGATGCTTTGCCATGCCGAGAATGGGTTCGCCGTCGCGGAACAACGGAATCCGCGCCCGCTTCTCGAACGCATGCGACACCAGGTACAGCAGCGACTTGTGATAGATGTTGGCGCAGTGGTCGTCCTGTTCGGCCTTGTCGGTGAGCGCGAATAAAGCAGTGCGCTTGATGCCCGAGCTGCGGATCAGCGGCAGGTAATACTCCTTGAAGAGGTCCACTGTGCACGCTGGCGCCCACAGCGTGCAG
>Ga0247764_1000328_pt1 | contig 17110 bp, 13 predicted proteins | sample UWRJL051202B4_FD_179932 | JGI IMG/M metagenome (GOLD analysis project Ga0247764, IMG submission 179932) | Plant litter microbial communities from Arlington Agricultural Research Station in Wisconsin, United States - UWRJ-L051-202B-4 | ecosystem: Environmental > Terrestrial > Plant litter >...
ACGCATCTCGAGGTAAAGCAATGGAAGCTCCCCTGCAGACCCGAGGCGCAAGCCAAGCAAAAACCGAACAACTTCATATGGATAGCAACTTGGCCACCATGGTATGGGGGCCGATTGCGGTCGTCGTGTGGCGTGGTGTGGCAAACACGTTCGGCAATCAGCAGGTGTTTCTCGCAGGTCAACACGCGCTCCAGAGCTTCCCCCGAGGAGTCGCCGTGGTCGGCGTGGTGGAAGCCACGCACAAAGTTCCGGACGCCGCCACACGCGCCCATTCCGCTCAAATCAACGACCAACTCGCGGGAGTGGGCGTCGTTGGCTTCGCTGGGGTGTTGCCCTTGCCTGGTTTCGCGGGAGCCTGGGCCCGAGGCGTGGTGACGGGCATCACCCTGTTATCGCGGCAGCGCTACTTGTTCCAAGTCTATCGCTACGAGAGTGAAGCGGTGCGCTGGCTCGGCAAACTGCTCGTCCACAAGTCCGGGCTGAGCATCGACATCGAGGCCGGCGGCCGCGCGATCGAAGCGTTCCGCCAGCACTACGCCAAACATTTGGGCATCCACGAAGCCTAGACGAGGCGGCATTTTCCGAGGGACCGCGGAGAGGCTCGCCCGCACGGCGGGATAACAGCTATCTTGCGCCAGCCGTTTCGGCGAGGTGCTTGCGTGTCATTTTTGATTGGACGTTGGGTTCGTCGCAGCTTGGGTTCTTCTCTCCTCTTGCTGGGTTGTTCGGGTGCGAACGAGCAAAACGTCGAGCTCGAGATCGTCGGTTGGTGGAGCTCTCCTTCCGAACATGCCGCCCTCGAGGAGATCGAACACGCCTTCGAGCGTTCTCATCCTGACGTGACCGTGTCGCTGACGCAGTACCAGGACAAGCAGCAAGCGACCGACGACGTGATCCGGCGCATGTTGCAATCGGACCCGCCGACGACCTTCCTGGTCAACACGGGTGCGGACGTGTTTCGCTGGGCACCCGAACGCGTCGTCTCGCGAGAGCCCGAGCATCCCGGCACGCAGTCTCGCTGTCTGACGCGTGACTTGGGGCCGCTGTTTCAAGAGCTGGGACTGAACCGCGTACTGCCCCAAGCAGTGTTGAATAGTGTCTGCCCACCCGGTTCAGCGTCTTGTGAAGACGGACCGCGCTTCGCCGTCCCAATCAACATCCACCGGCTCAACACGGTCTATTGGAACCGTGAAAAGTGGGAAGAGTTCAGCACCCGGTATCCCGGCGGCCTCACCGCCGAATTGTTGTGCGCGCAGGCCGCGGGTGAAGTCGAAGGTTTGCAGCTGCAGCTTGCGATCGGCACCAACAGCGACAACTTCACGCTGCTGCTGCTCGCGCTCGAAAACTTGCTGCCCGCACTGCTCGGTACCGACTTCTACAACCAATTCTTCCGGGGCACGGCCGTCGACGACCTAGACGGCGGTCGCGCGGGGCTCACGCGGGTCTTCGAGTGCACGCGCAACCTGGTCGCCAACGCTAACGAGAGGGCGGCAACCTGGGTGAAGATCGTCGAGCTGGTTGCGAACCGAAAGGCCGATCTCACGATCATGGGTGATTGGGCCAGCGGTGAACTGATAGGGAGTCTCAGCGGCGACAGCGATGGCCCCCCGCGCGTCGTGGCCATGCCTTTTCCCTCGGACAAGCCGCTGTTCGTGTTCACCTCTGATACCTTCCCCTTCCCGGTGCGGGCGGAGCATCCGCAAGAGGTGCGCGCGCTGCTGAAGACGATCGCATCGCCGCAAGTGCAGCACGATTTCAGCTTGAAAAAGGGTGGCATCCCTGCCCGCACCGACGTGGGCTTCGGAAGCCAGCCGCACCCCTGTGCGGCCACTGCGGACGACTGGGAACCGAACGCGCCCAACAACGACCCGTTCAGACGTTTGATTGAACGCACTCAGCGCGACTTTTGCGACGAAAAAGTCGAGAAGGTCTTGGCAACCTCGGGCCTGCTTCCCTACTACTACCCGATGGAGACGGTGCGTAACGCGTTCGCGGCCATGGTCCGCCCCGACGCAGGGCCCGCTGCCGTCGACGACCTCATCAACACGCTGGACCGCTTCCAGGGACTGGTGCGGGATTGGAACGAGACGCTGGCAGCCCCGGAGTCCATCTGTCCCCCGTGAAGTGTCGGCCCATGCGAAAATTCATCCTGCTGATCTTGGTGATGGTGGTGGTGAGCAATTGTTCGCTCGCGGTCGACACATCCGATTTGGATCGCGGCTGTCCTCTTCCCAATCAAAAGGTCTGCGGCGGCGCGTGCGTGAGCTTCGACGATCCAGATTTCGGCTGCGGGTCGACCTCGTGCGCGCCGTGCGATCCAGGCGCACTGAGTGGCTTCGAGACGTGGTTGTGCCTCGAGCAGCAGTGTCGCATCGGTTGCCCCGAAAACTTTGGCTGCAAAGGCTGCACGGCAGCGCTCGCGACCGACGATCTAAATTGCGGCAGGTGTGAGAATCAGTGCGTCGACAGCCACTGTGTGAACGGCGCCTGTGAGTGAGCTCAGTTTCGCGAGTAATGGATGACGTTCAAACAGCGCGTCTCGCGCGTACTGCGGTTTTCGTAGGCGTGCGCGACATCGGCGCGGAAAAATACCGAATCACCCACGCCCAGCTCGTAGTTGTTGGGGCCAACGGCGAGGCGGAGAGAGCCCGTGAGCACCACCAGCGTCTCGCTCGTGCCGAGCGCGTGAGGCTCGGCCTTGTGCACACACTTGGGTTGCAAGCGAAGCTCGTACACTTCCGTCTCCGTGCTCGAGCCGCCCGGAGAGAGCAGCCGACTCTCCATGCGACCGTCCGCGCTGCGCAGAGGCACAGCGTCGCCCGAGCGCAGAATGAGAGCGCCGTCACTCGGCGTCGTACCCATCAACTCGTGGAAAGGGATCTCGAGGCCAACGGCGATCTTCCACAACACGGCCAACGTGGGATTCGTACGCCCGCCTTCGATCTGGGATAACGCCGCGCGGCTCACGCCACTCTTTGCGGAGAGGTCATCCAGTGAGAGGTGACGATCCCGACGAAACCCACGTAGAGCATCCGCGACGCGACGCGCGAGCTCGGCGGCTCCGACGTCGTCCCCCGCTTCCGTGTTGGTGCGGGGCCTAGTCCTCGAGGCGGCAGCGCCGCCCTTCGGAGCGGGTGCCTCCGGGGCCTGGCCGCCAGCGGCGCCGCGGTTTTCCTTCGTAGCTTGGGTGGGGTTGGCTCGTCGCGCCATGAAGGCACGGCGTGTTATCACGAGACGCGCGCGAGCGCGACAGCCTTGCGATTTAGCGCCGCCAGCACCGGTGATCAGCCAGAAAATGAGGGGGTTTAGGAGTTCGCGGGCCCCCCCTCCCCTCACCATGGCACGCCGGCTCGAGCTCCCGCGCCGAATCAACCGCGGCGGAGGCAGCCGCAGCTGCGCCCACGCCGCCCGCGGGGCCCCTCACCCATAAGTTCAGTCTGCCGACTTCACGACTCGCGAGACATGCAGTCTCGAGCCGATGAGATCGATGAGGAAATGCCAAGAGTCGACGCAGACCCGAAGGAGCGCGGATACGCGAGGCGCGGCGCGCACACGCTGACGCTGTGAGGAAATATGTCACGCGACTCAAGACGTGCGGCGAAGACGATTGCCTCTCCGCACTCACCCGAATCGGCGATAGAGTCCGTGCTGCTGCAATGTCCGAAGCCCGCGCCAAGTCGCATGCTGCAGATGGGGCACGCGCCGTATCTGAAGCCGCTCCTGCAAGTCAGCAAGAAGGCTCCATGGCCGCCGGCGTACGGCATTCCAGCTGCGAAGAGCTGCACGAGCGCGCCATGCTGGAGGCTGCACGACAAGCGGCGTCGCAAGCCGAAGAGCGACTGCGGCTCGCGCTGGACGCCGCCAAGGTAGGTGCCTGGGATTTCGATCCGCGAACCCGCGAGATAGTTTGGGATCATCGCTGCCGCGCCATCTACGGCATCGATCTCGACACGGCCATCGACCTGAGCGCAGTGTTCGAGCAAACTCACCCCGAAGACAAGCCCATCGTCAGCGCGACTCTGGAGACGGTGTTGGAGCGTTCGAGCTCGGCCGAGGTCAGCCGCGACTTCGCGCTGGAACACCGTATTTTGCGCTTCTCGGACGGCAGCGTTCGCTGGATCTCGTTGCGCGGCTGCGTCTACTTCGAGGAGGATCGCGCGGTCCGCATCATCGGCACGATGGTCGATAACACGGAGCTCGAGGCCGTCGAACACGAACGCGCCAAACTGCTGGAACGTGAGCGCGTTGCCCGCGCCGAAGCCGAGCTGGCCAATCGCGTGAAGGACGAGTTCTTGGCCACGGTGAGTCACGAGCTGCGCACCCCGCTCAACGCGATCTTGGGCTGGACGACGATCTTGTCCTCCCCTGCCGTGGAGCCCGCCCGCATGCGCAAAGGGCTCGAGATCATTCAGCGCAACGCCAGCGCGCAGGCGAAGATCATCGAGGACATCCTGGATGTGTCGCGCGTAATGGCCGGCAAACTCAAGCTGGAGCGACGTTCGGTCGATCTGGTGCGAGTAGCGAGTGACGCCTTGGATGCGGTGCGCCCAGCCGCCGACGCCAAGAGCCTGACGTTGAGTTGCGACGTAGACGCTGAATGCCTGGTCCAGGGCGATCCGGATCGCCTGCAGCAGGTGGTGTGGAACTTGCTGTCGAACGCCGTGAAATTCACGGAGAGCGAAGGACGCATTCACCTCTGCGTTCGGCAGGACGCGGAGGTCGCCTTGCTGAGCGTGGAGGACACGGGTTGCGGCATCGACCCGGAGTTCTTACCGAGTTTGTTCGAACGTTTCCGCCAGGCGGACAGCTCGAAGACACGGAAGTTCGGCGGGCTGGGCCTGGGCTTGGCGATCGTGCGTCAGCTGGTGGAGCTGCACGGTGGGCGCGTCAACGCTTTCAGCGACGGGCTCGGAACGGGCGCGCGCTTCGTGATCGAGCTACCGCTCCAGTCGGAGCTCACGAGTGATGACATCCAACCGCGCTCGCTTGCGCGGTTGTCGGTCGTTCCCCCGGAAGGCGGACTCGCGGGTGTGCGTATCTTCGTGGTCGAGGACGAGCTGGACGCGCGCGAGTTCCTGGTGATGTTGCTGAATCAAGAACAGGCTGACGTGCGCTCCGCCGGCTCCGTGCCCGAGGCGCTGCGCGCGCTGGCGGAGGAGCCGTGCGATGTATTAGTGAGTGACATCGGTTTGCCCGAAGAGGATGGCTACGCGCTGATCCGGCGGCTGCGCGCGCGCAAGGATGGCTTGAGTTTGGTCCCCGCAATCGCGCTCACCGCCTACGCCCGGGAATCCGATCGGAACGACGCCTTGAACGCAGGCTTCGACGTCCACCTCGCCAAACCAGTCGACTTGACGCGCCTCCTGTCGACCATCCGCTCGCTGTTGTCCGAGCGTCACTAGCCGACACGATGTTTCGGCGGTCGCGCGGTTCAGACCGCTGAACTTTGTCTTTCAAACTAGACAGACGCGCGCTACAAGCGGGGCCTCAGGAGGAAACGCATGGCCCGTTCGACGGTCTCGATTCAAACGCGCGATGGGAAGCCGCAGGCTTCGATCTTTCAGCCCGAGGTAGGGAAAGGACCCTGGCCCGCCGTGCTCGTCTATCACGACGGTCGCGGTGTTCGACCTGCGTTCTTCGATTTGGCCCAGCGCATCGCGCAGGGCGGCTACTTCGTGTTGTTGCCGGATCTGTTTTACCGCGGCGGGCCGTACGAGGCGCCGGATGGTCAGAAGTTCGGAGCAGATCCCGAGTTTCGCAAGCAGTGGCAACAAAAGTACAGCTCGACGGCGAGCAAGAAAAACGTCCGCTCGGATACGGAGGCGTTCCTGTCTTTCCTTGCTGGCAACCAGGACGTCAGCTCCCTGGCGATCGGCACGACGGGCTATTGTTTGGGCGGCGGCTTATCGCTATCTGCCGCTGGGCACTTTCCCGATCGCGTGATCGCGGCGGCCTCTTATCACGGCGGCAACTTGGCGACGGACGACGCGGAGAGCCCGCACTTGCTAGCGCCGAAGATCAAGGCGCGCGTGTACGTGGCGGGAGCAGTCGAAGATAACTCGTTCTCCGATGAGCAGAAGCAACGCCTGATCGAGGCGCTCGATCAGGCCGGCGTGAAGAACACCGTAGAGACCTACGAAGGCGCCAAACACGGCTGGGTGCCGTCCGACTCCGCGGCGTTCAACGCCGCAGCAGCGGAACGTCATTATCAGACGCTGTTGGCCCTATTCGACTCCACCCTCAAGAACGCTCCACGCAAGAGCTAAAAACAGGACCGCCCGCAAAGCCCGGTTCCGGCCGATGTTTGGCCCAAACCGGGATCTGCGGGCGTGCTCTCAATCATCCAAGGCAGTACTACTTGGGTCGTTACTCTTTGCACTCTCCGTCGTAGGCCAAAGAAACCTGCGCTCGCGAAAGTTCGCAACCGTTGCCGTAGGTCTTGCCGTCGCAACCACAAACCGGCTTGTACTGGAGGTCGCAGGCCTCCGCGATGATCTCACAAGTGCCGGTTTGGTCCGCAGCGCCGCACTTAGCCTCCGGCGCATAGTAGCAATAGGTGTTTTCTGGGCAGGTCTCACCAGCCAGACCACCACAGACGACGGGCTCTCTGATGACGCACTTGCCATCTGGATCGACCGAAACGCCTGACGCGGCGGCCGCGCAGGCATTGCCATAAGTACTGCCGTCACAACCACAAACCGGCTGGTACTCTTTGGTGCACCCCGTCGGGCGCTTCTCGCAGTAGCCGGTACCGTCCGCGCGACCGCACAGCGACTGGGCTGGGTAGTTGCAGTATTCGCCGTCCGCGCAGGTGTCGCCGAGGCGCGCGCCGCAGGCTTTGCCCGTGGGCGCCTGGCACTCGCCCGTGTGAGAGACCGACACGCCCACGGCAGCGGCCGAGCAAGAGTTGCCGTGCGTCTTGCCGTCACAACCGCACACGGGATCATAAAGCGTGATGCACGCCTCCGGCATCTTCGCGCACGTGCCCGTCTCGCCGAGCGTTCCGCACGATTTCCCGAAGGAGCAGAACTCGCCCTTCTCGCAGCTCAGGCCTTTTGGACCGCCACACGTGGTACCCGGCTGCACGACGGGGCATTCGCCCTTGTCGCTGATGGACACGCCGGCGTTGGCCGCGTGGCACGGGCTGCTGTAAGTTTTGCCATCGCAGCCGCACACCGGTTGCCAGACCTCGCCGCAGGCGCCGGTACCGACAGGTGTGCAGGTACCCGTTTGATCTGCTGCGCCGCAGAAGGAGCCGATTGGATAAGAGCAATACTCGCCCTTGACGCAGGTCAAGCCTTTCAAGCCGCCACATGGGTTGCCGACGACAGGCGGTACACATTCGCCCTTGTCTTTGATCGAAACGCCCGCGGTGGAAGCCTCGCAGTCGTTGCCGTAAGTCTTGCCGTCGCAGCCGCACACCGGCTGATACACCGCGTCACAAACTTCGGCGCGATCGCGGCAATTGCCGCCTTGCCCGCCGCAGGTACCCCACGCCAAATCACAGTACTGTTCGTCGCCACACTGCGTGGGATCTTTGCCGGTACAAGCCGGAGCCGGTTTGGCGCATTCGCCCGCGAATTGAACGGAGACGCCCGCGCCTTCCGCGCTGCACTTGTTGCTGTAGGTCTTGCCGTCACAGCCGCAAACGGGCGAGTAGTCGTCCGTGCACACCTCGGGAATGACGCGGCACACGCCGGTCTGATCGGCTGCGCCACACTTCGTGTCCGGCGGGAAGTCGCAGAATTCGTTCTTGCCGCACGGCGCGGGCTTCAAGCCGCCGCACGTCTTTGGCGAACTGGTGCTGCCGCCGTTCGTGGCGACTCCACCCTTGCCGGTCACGCCGCCGGTCCCGCTCACGCCGCCCGTGCCAGTACACTTCGCGCTGGTGCTGCCCTCCGGACAGTCGTCACCTACGACGCCTGAGTCGCAGCCTTTCGCGCCGAGTGAAAGCGGCGCCAGCATCAGGATCGGCCAGACGAAGTTCCACGCGCTGCGCTTGGTTTGCGCCTTCGGTACTCCAGATTTCGAGCGAATTCCTTGATCGTATTTCATGTCCATACCTCCGCAGTCGGTGTTTGCCCCGGTCGTCAATGCCCTCGCGGCGAACGCAGGTCGTGCAACTTGCGTTCGGCGCGTAGTCGTTCGCGATGTAAGAGTCCGTTCGGAAAGCGGCGTCGGTGCTCGGCGAGCCAACGCTCCGCGAGGGCGCTATCCGACCTACGCACGGCCGCCAGCGCCGCGTCGATCAGCTGCGTCTCCTCGGCCAACGTGGTTTCGGTCTTGTTGGGAGAGAGCTCGGTCGCTTCGAAGGAACCGACGCTGCTGTCCGGCGGAGCATCCACCTGCTCCGCCTTGTTCGAGTCGCCCGGCGCGCCATTCGCCGTTTTCGAAGCCGAGGCCACGGCGATGGGCCCCGAAGCGCCGCGCGCAGCTCCAGCGACCACGCGACGCGGCGGTGAAGCCGTCGCAGCAACGCTCGCTGCTGGCGCCTCGCGCACGGCTTCCGGCGCAGCGGTCGTCCCAGCCGGTGCTGCCAGCGGCAGTGGCACGCCGCGGGTTGCGTCATTGGGCGCAGCGACCCGCGCGTGTTGTACCAAAGACGCGGACGCAACACTGACACCGTACGGAGCGGTCACCTCCGGCCTCGCAAACTCGCCCCTCATTGCGACCACCGAAACCGCAGAAACGGACACCGCCGCCGCCACGCCCAGCTTCGCTGCCAGAGACCAACCGGTCGCCTGAACCGCTGCGCCACCAACCAACGCCGTGCCCTTGGCGGCGCTGGCCGCGGCCGAGGCGGTGCTGCCCACGGCGGTCGCAGTCGTCGCCGTTACACCGGCCGCGATCCCCAAGGCCGACAGCCTCGCCCGCAGCCGGACGCTGTCGTGCTCGCTCGGCAGATCCGAGCGCAACGCATTCAAGAGATCATCGAATTCCGGATCGGAGTTCATGGGAGCTTCCTCGTTCGCGACGCGAGTCGCTGCACTTCCACCGCAAACGCCTGGCGCGCAGCGCGCAGGCGCGAATAGACCGTATTGATCGGCGCGCCGACGATCTCGGCGACCTCCTTGGCGGACATTTGCTCGACCTGAGTCAGCACGAACACCTCGCGCTTCTCGTCGTCGAGCGCATCCAATGCTTGGCGCGCCAGCCGCAACCGTTGACCGGCTTGCACGGCAGCTTCGGTCTGCGACGCCATGGGCGCGCAAACCTGCTCTTCGTCCACGCTAGTGAGTGGCAAGGCGTCGCGCTGCGCTCGCTGCCGATACTTGCGCGCTACGCGCAGCGCTATCGCATAGAGCCAAGTCGAAATCTGAGCCTGGCCGTCGAACTCGGAGAGCCGACGTTGCACGACGATGAAGACGTCCTGAAGCGCGTCGTCCAGCTGCGCGTCGGCGACCCCCAAGCTCCGCAAACACCGCCACACGTAGCGAAAGTGCTGTTCGTAAACTTTCGCAATCTCGAACACTGAACCTTGCCCTTTCACGGGCAGTACGCCGCGGGCAGCGACGCGACAGTCCAGTGTTTCGGCAGCCATCGGGAGTTCATCCCGCTTGCCTGCGAATCCGTCAGAAAAATCGAGGGCCCAAGCGCACGAGCAGTGTGCCCGTGAACTCTGGGACTGTATAAATCTTCCCGTAGTCTAAAATCGTGAACGTTGGATCGGGTCGTTGCGCGTTCCACTGAAACTCCGCACTCACACCCACCCAGAACCACCGTCGCTGTAGGGGCAAAAAACTGACGACCAGGTTCGGCCCGACCACCAAGGCCGACGCCGTGAACCGTGCTTCGGCCAGACCCGTCCCGGAGAGTTGATAGAGCGACGCGCCCAGCCCTGCTTCCCAAGCGCGGTGCGGTCGGAACAACAGCAGCGCTTGGCCACCAAAGCCGCTGACCTGAACGCCGCGACCATCATCCTTTTCCAGCTCGCGCTGCAGCAAGTAGCGGCCGGCAACGGCGACACCGAAACGTCGACGCGCAAAGGCTTTGAGCTGTGCGTCGAGTGCCAAGGTCGGATGCGGCACCAAGCCGAGATTCAGGCCCGCGCCTAGGCCCGCCCACAGCTCGAGTTCGAGCGGTCGCGACGGACGCGCAGGTGCGCTCGGCGTTGTGGCTTGCTCTTTGGCGGGTGGCGATGGCGGGGGTTTTGCTGCCTTGGGTGGTGGCGCTTTGACAGCTGCTTTGGGGGGCTCTTTGCCTTCAGCCGTGGGCAACAGGATCGCAACGGCGACCACCACGGCCGCGCGAAAGAGCGCTTCACACTCGGTGTCGTGCAGCTCCCGCTGCTCCCCCCCGACCTGCATGCGCAGGGCGTAGCCGGTGTCGCTGGCCGAAATCGAAAGCTCGATGCTGGGCAGCACGAACGCCGCGCCCAGGCGCCGCGCGAGCTCTTCCCGGAATTGCTCCGAGGAGCCGCACCCGGCCGGAACCGCCACATTGAGCTCGCGCGCGCGCGCCGCGCGGGAGCTCAGCAGCACTAGGCAAGCGGCCGCAAAAATCCAGATCGCACCGCGCGCAACGCGCCACGGCTGCGATCGAAGCAACGGGTCGCGACGCACCAGCACCGCGCGCAGTCTTCCTCGGAACGCGCAGGTCTGACAAGGTTCGAAATACGAACCCCAGAAAAGCGGCCGCCGTCAGCTCTGCTCGAACCGTGAACTTAGTTGCAACCTACCGGCGACGTGCTGAGCACGACGTCGTCCATCCACACATCGATCTCTTGGCTCGAGAAGCTATGCCAACCGATCAGCGCGTGGACGAACTTGCCAGATAGCCAATCGGGCTTGGTTAGCGTGCGGTTCTGCCACTGATCGGGCGAGGTGATCTCGTGGACGAGCATGCCGTCGGCCCAGGCGTGCAGCTCGTGTTGAGGCTTGTCGGCAAGGAACGCTACCTCGATGCACGCCCACTTGTTGGCTGCGACGACCGGACCTTTGCCCCATTGATCCATCTTCGGCGAGATGTCGTCCGTGGGGATCTCGTTGGTGCCGATCACACCTTTGATCTCGCCGAAGCGCACCTCATTGTCCTTGTTCACGCCGATGCCGAGCAAAGTCTCGTGATTGGCGCCCGGGTTCTGGCCCAGCTTGCGCGACATCCAAACCCAAGCGCGAAGGTAGAGCTTGTTGGTTCCGGTTGGCAGCTTTTTGGTCAAGATCGCGGGGTTTCCGCCGCCGTGAAAGTGCACGGACTTAGTGCCTGAATGCGCGCGCATGGAGTCGACCAGCGCGAGCGTCGTTCCGCTGGGATTCTGTCCGTTGACGTTCCAAGCGATGAAGTTGTCCCAGCCCGCGGGCTGTTTGCCAACTTCGCCCGCTTCGAAGTCGTCGGAGGAAAATCCGGTGCTGGAGCCGCCGGCGCTGCCGCCACTGCCCGCACCGGCAGCGGTCGCACCGCCGCTCGCTGCTCCCGCGTTACCTGCGGCCGGACTCCCGCCCAGACCGGCTCCGCCACTGGGCGCGCCGCCCGCACTGGCGCCGGCGCTGCTGTTACCGCCTAACGACTGGGCACCACCACTGCTGGCGCCGCCGGCTGCCGAGCCCGCTGCCGGCGCGCCGCCGTTCAGCGCGCCGCCGCTGCTACTACTGGTGCTGCCGCCAAGCCCAGGCGCACCGCCGAGCGTGCTCGCGCCGCCGGAGCTGGCGCCGCCGCGGCTGCTCGGAGCTGCGCCGCCGGTTCCGCCTCCAACGTCAGTCGCTCCGCTACAGGCATTCATGCCCACAGCGAACGAAAGGCCGAGCAGGCACCCTGACAATTTCCAGTGATAAGACTGCAGGTTGAAGCGCATGGTGACGTGCGCGGAGACTGACACGCACATTGAGCACTGACCAGTGCAGCGCAAAGCACTCCCCAGCACCACAAACGACAACACGCCGGCAGAATTCCTGCCGGCGTGTCGCGATTCGGGACCCCGCTAAGTCCCTTGGTTTAGCTGGCTCGGATCAGCCGCCGATGCGCAGCGAATCCAAGAAGTCGTTGTACTCGTCGAGCTTCTCCGCCGGGACGACGTCGAGACCCGCATCGAAGCGATGCTCGTCGACCATGTGGCTGCTGATGACGTCGATGGTCTTCTCCTGACCGAGCACGTTCATCGAGTAGAGAACGTACGGGACCAGATAGCCCATGTAGTACTGACGCTGCGCGTGCGTGGCCTTGACCAAGCCGGAACGCATGTAGCTGACCGTCTCGGGCTCGAAGTCGAAGCCAACGATCGCGATGTCGTCACCGGTCAGCTCGGCCGCTTCAGCAGCGCGCGCACAGCGGAACGTCGGTGAGAACATGCTGAGCATACCGACCACGGGGGACTCGGACGTCAGCAGCTTTTCCTTCATGTAGTCGACGTCCTGAGTTTCGCCGTCCTCGGACCAGTTGGTCTTGCGCAAGTCCACGGTGTAACCCGCGTTCTCGAGCACGGCCTTGGCGGCCATGGAGCGGCTGTAACCGTCGGGCCAGGTGGCCTCGTCGTCGTGGCCGAGGATGATCACCGTGCCGCCCGTGTTGGGGAGGTAGTACTTGAGCGTCTCGGCGGCAGTGGCGCCCGCTTCCGAGTTGATGGTGCCGATGTAGAGCTGACGCTTGGACGTGATGAGGTCGCTGTCGATGGTCACGACTGGCGCGCCGGAGTCGACCAGGTCGTCGATGGCGGGGCCAACGATGTCAGCCAGCGGCGCGACGCCGAAGCCGTTGTAACCGGCGGCCAGGCGCTCTTCCAGGATCTGGACCTGGCGATTGCGACTCTCTTCTTCAGTGCCTTCTGCCGGCGCCAATACGGAGCCGGTGACCTGGAGCTCACCGAAGGCGCGGTTCGCGCCGATCTTCACGGGCTCCCAGTAACCGGTCAGGTTCTTCAGCACGACGCTGAGCTGCAACGGCTTGGCTTCGGTCTTGCCGATTTCCTCGATCAGATCCTGAATGGTGTTTTCCAGAGCAACTGGCTTGAACGCATTCTCCGGGATCTCCACGCGCGTGACGGTCTTCTTCTCTGGTGCAGAGTCACTGCTGCAGGCCGAGATCGAAAACATCAGCGCGAGAAGGGGAACGCATTTGCCTAAAATTTTGCTCATTTACTCATCCTTTTCAAACGATTGTGGGTTACGACCCGCCGCGGGATCCCCGACGGGGGAAAGTCTTTGCTCTAGAACGAGCGCGGACAGTCAGCCTTGAGCGCGCCCGTGTCGACGAAGCGACCATTCTGGATGGTCCAGGTGTCGAAGATCACGTGTTGGGCGGCGCCGTAAGTATCGAAGGTGTAGGCCGAGCCAGCACCGACGTAGTGTGCGCTCTTGCGATCGGCGAGCCCGGCCATGGTCTTGGTGAGACTCCACCAGTGCGCGGCTTGCGCGCTGGCGTTGCCGAAGGAACGGATCTCGTCGCGGGCCCGCTTGGACAGCGGCAGCTGACCTGCTTTGGCCAAGCCTTGTTGCAGACCCATGGCCAAGAGCACCATCGCGTCGTAGTAGAAATACGAGGCGGGCAACGCGGTATCCCCGTTCCAGTAATCTGCGAAGTGCCGGCTGAAGTTCTCCGCGTTGTCGCGAGTACAGCTGACTTCGCTCTCGGTGGCACCCGGCTCACACTCCTCGAGCAAGCTGAGCGACGGCGACAAGCCTTGAAAGCCGTCCAGCGCACCATAGGGGGTGTTCAGCAGGAACACTTCGGCGTGCAGCATCGGGCTCAAGTACCAGGACCCAGTGCGATTCTTGATCGTCCACTCCGTGGCGATGGTCGCTGCGGTTTGCGGATATGCGATCAAGACCGTCTGCTCCGCCCCGTAGCCAAAGGCTTGGGTGATCTTGCGCGAGTACGAGGAGGCACCCGAAGTTACGGTAACGGACGGCAACATGTCACCGCCCAGGCGGTCGAACTGACCGCTGAAATCCGTGGCCAGCGTTCCGTTGAAGTCGTCCTGGGAGACGATGATGTTGGCGCTGCCTACCCCATTGCGGATCGCGTGTTGGGCCATGCCGCAAGCCAAAGCCGCTGGTGCTGGCGCCAGTCGCACCCAAGCGCCCTTGGCGCTGATGTGCTCGATCGGCGGGGCCGCGTAACCCGGCAGGATATTCAGAATATCCAAGCCCTTCACGTCCGGCACGATCGCGTTGGCGAGCTCGTTTTCCTCCGGACCGATCAGGTACTGAACTTTGTCGGTGTAGAGCAGCTGTAGCAGCTCATCCAGCCCGCGCGCGGAGCCGGAGTTGCTGTCGCGGCTGATCAGGCGCAGCTTGCGACCACCAACGCCACCGGCCGCGTTCACGTCGTGCACGGCGAGCAACAGCGCTTGCTCCAAATTGCGGCCAATCGCCGCCTCTTTGCCAGTGAACGGCAGCAGCGCGCCGACGGTGATGGCGTCCGGATCTTCGACCTCGTCTTTCGGTCCACAAGCAGACTGAAGAAGCGCGAACGCGCTCAGCCAACAAGCCATGACCGCACGCGAACGTCGCGCACATGGTTGCGATTGCATCGACTGAAAGGAACTCCTGGACATCAAGCGACTTCCCAATTGCGCCGATTCATGGAAACGACGCGAGCGGCTCCGGAGTTAAGCCAAACTTCCGAGTTTCTGAGGCAAATTACGCCGACACTGCCTTGGTGCTCAGCGCGGATGTCATCCAATGGACTCACGTGTCAGTTTGCGCCCCCCAAGAATGTGGGGCGAGTCTCGCCGCCGCTGGGTGTCTTTCGCCGGTCCGGTGCGGCGCCTCCCTCGCAAATGTTCTTCAACCGCTGAACTTTGCTAGTGACGCGCCGCTCTACTTCTTCGGCGTCTTGCTGAATCGAAAAATGATCAAACACGCTCATTGCGCAGCAGCTTTGTTGCTGGCGGTCTCGTACGCCGGAGCGCTGCAGGCCCAAACGCCGACTCAAGCCGAGCCCGACGCCGTCGAAGACTTGGACTTGGTGAAGCTCTTGAACGTGAAGGTGTCGACCGCCACCAAGACGTCGGAGAGCCTGGACGAGGCGCCTGCGGTGATCACCGTCGTCACGCGCCAGGATATCGCGCGCTGGGGTTACCAAAGCGTCGCCGAGGTGTTGACGCACACCGTTGGCTTCTATCTAACGGACGATCACATCCTCCCGAACGCCGGTGTGCGCGGCATGACCGGCGGACACGCCGCCGAGAGCGGCGTGATCAAGGTGATGATCGATGGACGCTCCGTGGCGTACCGCACTACCTCGGGCAACTGGCTCGGCGTGGAGCTGGTGCCGCTGGAATCGATCGCGCAGATCGAGATCATCCGCGGCCCGGCGTCAGCGCTGTACGGCGCCGACGCCTTCCTCGGCGTCGTCAACATCATCACGATTTCTCCAGAAGATCTGCGGCCGCTGCGTGCTCGCATCGCGGGCGGCTTTACGGGCAGAAACCCAGGCGGCCGCTTCGACGTAGCGGGCGGCGCGCGCGCCGGCAACTTCGACCTGTTGCTCGGCGCCGCGGGCGAATACGCGGATCGCTCGGGGCTCAGCCTGCCGAGCGAGTCACCGGCGGCACGCCTTCCCGACGAAGCCACCAGCCCCATCGCACAAAACCTCAAGCGCCGCTCGCTGGTGCTGCAGAGCCGCGTCGGTTATCGCAACCCGGAATACGGTCACCTGATCCTGAGCGCATATGCCAACGGCATTCAGCGCGGTGGCGACTTCGCCTCCTGGGCTCAGCTGACGAATCGCACGGACAGCGAGGGGCGTGAGCGCGGCACGACCGTCGCGCTCGGACAGTTCCGCTTGAACCTGGACGCGTTGGTGCACGTGCTGCCGACTTTGGACTTCGCAGTCTCCAGCACGTACTACCAAGGCGGCGTTTTGCCGTCGGATCGCGTAGAGGTTGGCAGCGATCTTTACTACATCGAGCGGCGTGAGAAGAACCGCGGTGTCGACGCCACCGGCGAGCTACGCTGGACGCCGTCGTCAGCCTTCAATCTGATCGTCGGCACGGAGGCCATCTACGACCGCGAGACCTTGAACTGGCCGCAACGCATCGACGCCACCACTGGCACGGTGGTACCGGACACGGCAGCCAGCCAGCCGTCGCGCAACCTGACGGACATCGGCGCCTACGTCAGCTCGAACTACAAGCTCATCGAACGTTGGCTCAAGCTCACCGGCGGCGTGCGCTGGGACCGCCACAATCGCTACGGCGATCAGGTCACCGGTCGCGTCGGTCTGACCTCTCGCCTCTCCGACACGTTGGTAGCCAAAGCCCTCTACGGCAACGCGTTCAAGGCGCCGTCGCCATACCTGCTCTACGCGCAGCCGTTGCGGATCGGTGACGTCGTAGGCAACCCCAACCTAAAACCGCAGCGGATTCACACCGTCGAAGGGCAGCTGTCTTGGAAGCCGAGCCGCTTCTTCGGCGCCAGCACCGCGGTCTCCTACAACTGGCTGCTCGACAAGGCGGAGTTCACGCCGCAGGGCACGAACCAGACGGCGCGCAACGTCGCTAGCCAACAGAGCTTGTCGTGGGAGACGAGGCTCGACGTGCGCCACTACGACGACTACACGGCTTACGCATCGTTCGAACTCGTGCGCTCGACACGCGACCTAGGTCAAGAAGGCTACGTTGCGGGCTTGATCGGTTCCAAGAACGTGGTGTATCCGCCGTGGATTGCGCGCGCCGGCGCGACCGTCGCCGTGCCGTCGGTGCCCAGCGTCCCGCTCGAGCTCGGCGCGCGCGGTCTGTTCGTTGGCCCACGCCGCGCCGCGGATACCAGCATCGTAGAGGCCGGTCACAGCTTCACCTTGCCCAGCTACTTCTTGTTGGATGTCTCGCTGTCCACCCGCGAACTTTACTTGATCCCCGGCCAGGAGACGCGCTTCGCGCTGCGTTCGCGCAATCTACTCCTGTCGCGCGGCCCCGACCCGGGCTTCTCCGGCTTCGAGTACCCATTGGCACCCGGAGAGCTCTATCTGGAGCTGTCACACACCTACTGATGGAACGGAGCATGGATCTCACGCTTACATCGACGCTTGGGAGCTCTCGCGCTGAGCCCCACGTTGCATCGTCATCCGAGAGAGGCACCGAAGCATGAGTGCCTTGCTGGTGTTCCTGCACGTTGCCGTGAAGCAACGCGCCTTCCAAGGCGAGCTCGAGAGCGCGCTCGGTGGAATTTCCGTC
>Ga0247764_1000329_pt1 | contig 17108 bp, 12 predicted proteins | sample UWRJL051202B4_FD_179932 | JGI IMG/M metagenome (GOLD analysis project Ga0247764, IMG submission 179932) | Plant litter microbial communities from Arlington Agricultural Research Station in Wisconsin, United States - UWRJ-L051-202B-4 | ecosystem: Environmental > Terrestrial > Plant litter >...
GAAGCTCTTTCCTGCGGGTGGTTAGAAGGCTTGCTGTGAGACGGGGATGTGTAGGCGCATACCGTTTTGCTCTCCCGACCCCAGTCGGTCACGTTTGACCGTCGTCGGACAGGTTGCGAATTACGAGTTGGAGCAATTCGACGAGTCTTCTTTGGTCCGGCTCGGACACACCGGCTAGACCCTCTTCCACGACCTTTGTCATCATATCCTTGGCATCGGCGACTGCACTTCTTGCGCGCGCAGTGAGTGCCACAAACTCAGCCCGTGAGTCCCTAGGATCAGGTTTGCGTGAAATGAGACGGTCGCGCTCCATCCGCTTGAGCAGCGCCGCCATCGTCGGTTGCTCGACGTGCACGAATCGCAACAGGTCCTTCTGCTGTAGGGGGCCCTGCTCCTGAATCGTGATGGCAACGTGCAAGTAGAGAAGGCGTCGCTAAAGGCCGGCGGCTTCGGTTTGGGCGCGCGGGTTGGTGGGTTGTGAAGTGATGACGTGAAGAGCCGGACCCAACCAAAAATAAAGTGCTTTTAGAAGACGCCAATGGCGCTGACGCCGATGCGGTCGCCGAGCATGGGGACGACGCGGACGCGGAGGCCAGGGGCTTGGGTGGGTGATGGGGCGCGATGAAAGTGGAGGAGGCGCGGCATCAAGTAGCCGGTGGCGAAGCCGATGGTGTGGCCGAGGATGACGTCGGAGGCCCAGTGGTTGTCGGAGATGATGCGGAGGGCGCCGGTGAGGGAGGTGAGGACGATGGCGTCGTAACAAGCGGCTTTGTCGGCGGCGCCGCCGTAGAGGGAGAGGCGGGTGTGTTGCGCGCAGATCAGGCCGGCGCTGGTGGCGCTGATGGCGGCGTGGCCGCTGTAAAAGGAGGCGAAGCGGTCGGGCTGGTCGCAGTTTTCGGCGTACGTGGGGTTTTCGGAACAGCCGCGGGTGTAGGGGCGGGAGCGGCGCGCGAAGCGTTTGGTGACGCTGACGAGGAGCAGCGTGGTGGCGTAGGCTTCGGCGTCCATGACGAGCATTTGCCAGCCGACGTCGGTGTTTTTTTCAGCGATCATCGCGAAGCCGATGGCGTCGATCGCGACGTGAGCGATGGAGCCGTAGAGCGCGAGGTCGCTCAAGAAGTTGCCGGTGGCCCGCGCGCTGCGGGAGTCGGCGACGAGCCAGTTGCGCGCAGCGTTGTCGAAGAGAATGGGCCGGACCCAACCCGTACGGGTTGGCTCGGGCGCCATCGTATTGATGTAGGCCATCGTCAGGGCCGCACCCAAGGTCAACGTGTAGTCGAGCGCGTTCGCACGGCGCCACTCGGGCCGCCAGACCAACTGACGTTGTGGTGGCGTTGGCGCCTGCGGAGTGCGCACTGCGCGGGAGGCTACCGGCTGGGTTGGACCTGACTGAGCGTGCGCAGTGCCTGGCTGAGCACACCATGCCGCGAGACCCACTGCTGCTACGAGCTTACGTTTCCGAGTCACTTCTAGCCTGAAAAATCTGCCCGCGCGTTCGAGACCTAGGCGCTCGGAGCGTAGTCTGCGCCGGGCGGCTGCTGCAAGGTGAGCGCCATCCACGCGTCCGGGTAAGCCAGCGCTCTCTCACGAGTTGAGCGGCGCTTCCCGATTGGTGTAGCCTCCGCCGCGTGAAGCATGCAGCCGCGGGGCGTCCCAGGCGACGCGGAAGAGCCTGGGTCGTAAAAGCCTGGGTGCTGCTGCTCGTGACGCTAGCGCCCGCCTTCGCGCTCGCGGAGGAGAAGCGTCCACTACCGGACTACGACGGCCGCGCCGGTCGCGGGCAACCTACCCGTCCCAAGGACGTCGCGCTGTGGGTGCCCCGCGTCGTGCTGTACCCGCTCTATTTCACCAGCGAGTACCTGATCCGGCGGCCGCTCGGTTTTTTGATTGGCGGCGCGGAGCGCATCGGGCTGCCTGCGGCCGTGTACGATTTCTTTGCGTTCGGTCCGAATCATACCGCCGGCATCGTGCCGTTGTTCTTCTTGGACTTCGGTTTTAATCCCTCGGCGGGTCTGTACTTTTGGTGGGATGACGCCGGCTTCAAAGGCCATGACGTGCGCCTGCGCGGCGCGACCTGGGGCAAAGATTGGGTGACCGGTACGGCGACAGAGCGCTTTCGTTTCGCATCGGGCGCCGCGCTGACGCTGACCGGTACCGCGACGCATCGTCCGGACTACGTGTTCTACGGCACCGGTTCGGAATCGCTGGAGCGCGACCGCTCGCGTTTCGGCGCGGATCTGGTGGACGTGCACGCGGAGTGGCTCGCACCGCTGCGCGTCACCAGCTCGATCGAGACGTCGATCGGCTATCGCGGCGCGCATTTTCGTGACGGCAACTTCGACGAGGATCCTTCGGTTCGCGAAAGCGTGGCGAGGGGCGTGTTCGGTCTGCCAGACGGCTATACCAAGGGTTTTCACGCTGCGTTCGCGCGCGCTCGATTGAAGCTCGACTCGCGCAAGGCGTACAAGGGCACGGGCGCGCGTTTGGAGCTGGAGGCGGAGCAAGGTCTGGCGACGGATCAGGCTTCGCTCGGTTGGTTGCGGTACGGCGCATCCTTCGGCGGCCTGCTGGATCTGGACGACTCGGGTAGGATCGTTAGTTTGTCCGTCGCCGCGCAGTTCGCGGATCGCCTGGGCGATCAACCGGTGCCGTTCACGGAGCTGGCGACGTTGGGCGGGAACGATTGGATGCCGGGTTATCGACCCGGACGTTTACGAGGACGCAGCGCCGCCGTGGCCACGCTGCGTTACTCTTGGCCGATTTGGATTTGGTTGCATGGTTCGATGCAGGCGGCCGTCGGTAACGTCTATGGCGAACACTTACGGGATTTCGACGTGGAGCAGCTGCGCTTCTCAGGAGCGTTGGGCATAGAGAGTCACGGTTCCAGCGACAGCGTGCTACAGGTTTTGTTTGGATTTGGCACGCGCACCTTCAAGCAGGGCGGAGCCCCGGAAGCGTTGCGCATTGTTTTCGGAGCGCGTAGTGGCTTCTAAACGTTGCAGATGGCGAGTTTGGGGCGCGCAGCTCGCGCTGCTCGGCGGCGCGCTCGGGTGCGCGGCTCCGGCGCGGTTTCCGCTTCGCGATCCGCTGCTGGTCGACAACGATCGGCGTCCGTTCTCGCCGGCGCCCGAAGAGTATGTCTCGCCGTTCGTCTGGGACGGTGCCAACCAAACCATCTTCCGGCCGGTTGCGCAGTTCTTCGCCGTGAATCCGGCTGGACCGGCCGTCAACGTCAACGCCCTGGACGAAGTTCCGGATTCGAGTTGGTTCACGAACCGCATGGGCGCGCGGCAGCTGTCGATCGCGGAGCTTGTGCGTGGCTCCTGCGCGGAGCGCACGTTGGACCCCAGCGCGGAAGACGGCGCCTGGCCGATCGACAAGGGTAAAGACAACGGCGCCAACCCCGGCTTCCGCGTCAACGTGCCCGGTCTCGGCAAGTTCATGCTGAAGACGGATCCGAAGGACGAACCGGAGCGCGCTACTGGCGCTACGGCCATCGCTTCGCGTTTCTATTACGCGATGGGCTACTTCGCGCCCTGCGATTCGGTGGTGTACTTCCGCGAGTCCTTGTTGCGGCTGAAACCCGGCCTGACCGTCACCAACAACGAAGGCATTACGCGCCCGTTCGACGCCGTAGCGCTCAAGCGCTTGTTGGAAGGCGCTTCGCGTCGCGATGGCCTGGTCCGCATGGTCTCTTCCGCGTGGCTGCCCGGCAAGCCGCTCGGCCCCTACACGTACGAGGGGGTGCGCGACGACGACCCCAACGACGCCATCCCGCATGAAGATCGACGTGAAGTGCGCGGCGGGCGGCTACTCGCCGCGTGGCTTGGTCACTTCGATTCACGCGAGCAGAACACGATGGACGTGTTCATACCCGCCAACAAGGACGACAAGGACGGCCCCGGCCACGTCGTGCACTACATCATCGATCTCGGCGACTGTTTCGGCAGCAACTGGACGGTCGAGATGTTGTCGCGCCGGCTCAATCACGCCTACGTGCTGGACGTCCCCTACGTGCTCGAAGATTTCGTCACGCTTGGCACCATCGAACGCCCTTGGGAACGCGCGGAGCGCAGCGCCGGCATTTTCAACTACTTCAGCTCGCGCGATTTCGAGGCCGAGTTTTGGCGCGGCGAATACCCAAATCCGGCGTTCAGTCGCATGCAGGAGGGTGACGGCGCCTGGGCGGCGCGCATCATCGCGCGCTTCACGGATGAAGACGTGGCCGCGCTCGTCAGCGTCGGCAAGTACGCGCCCGACGACGAACGTTACCTGACGCAGACGTTGATCCAGCGTCGGGACGCCATCCTGCGTCGCTACTTCTCGCGCCTGTCGCCGCTGGCGGATCTGCGTGTAAACGGCGATCGCTTGGAGGGCGTCGATCTGGCCCGACGTACGGGCGTGATACCGAACGAACGTGTGACCTTGCGCGCCCGGCTACTGCGCGATAACGACAGCAGCGTCTCGGAATTGGCGCGGCCAGAGCTCAGCGCCGACGCCACCCTCTCGTTGAAGCTACCGCATCGGAGCCTCGCGTCGGACGTGGGCGACGAAGACGCTCGTCGCTACCTGACCGTCGAGATCCTCAACGGCTATGCCAAAGGTCCGCTCCGCGCGCACCTGTATGATCTCGGCCCGCAGCGCGGCTTTCGGCTGGTCGGCATCGAGCGGCCCGAAGCTGGCTGATGCGCTGCCGTCACGCGTCGGTGGCGCTCGGCGGTTTTAGTTTCAAGACGCGCTCGAACTCCGTCACCAAATAGGCGAGCGTGCCGCGCGTCAAGCGCACGTGTTCTTCGACCTGATCGTAGTAGTCCTGTTCGTGGATCGCGAGCACGACGGAGCGGCCCGCCGCACGCGCCGCGTATTGCGTCAGCGCACCCGAAAAAGCTGCAGGGCCACCCACCAGCTCACCCGGGCCGTGCACCAGCAGGAAGTCGTCCCGAGTGCGCAGCTCTACGCCGCCGGACACGACGAGCTGAAGCTTCTGCTGCGTGTGTCCGGGTTCGAACAAACTCTGCTCCGACTCGTAGCGCTCCTCTTCCGCGACGGCTGCGAGGCTGGCGATGGCTTGCATGCCTGCTGGCTTCAAAAATTCGGCGCGCCGCAGCGCCAAGATCTTGTCGTACGTGGTGAGCGCAGGACCGAAATCAGTCGGCGGTTGGGTGGATGTGCGCCGCGAAGGCGTGCTGGCGCTGGCTTGCCAGCGCGTCAGGATTTGCCTGGAGAAGTTGCGGATCGCGCCGCGCGCGCTGTTGGCGTCGTCCTCCAACAGATCGAGCCATTCGCTCACGGGCAGCGCCAAGAGCTCCGTGTCGGCCAGCGCGATGCAGCGCCGCGCCCGCGGGCGCCCGATCAGCGCGTCGATTACACCGATGGCCGAGCGCGGCCCGAACGACCACTCGTCTTCTCCCTCGGCGCGCATCGCGACCTTGCCGCTGAGCAAGAAGTACACGCGCTCGGGAGTGGCCCCCGTCTCGAACAAAATTTCGCCCGTCTTGATCGTCATGGGCAACAGCTGCTCAGCGAAGCGCGCCAAGGCGTCGCCCGACATGATCGGGAACATGGCGCGCAGCAGCAACTCACGGCGCAGGCGTTCGGCGTCCGAGCTCATGCCACGCTCCCCAGCGCCGGGCCTTGCCCCAGTGTTACGCCGTCTTGCAACAGGCCGTCGCGGGCGCGCTCCGCCAGCTCGCGCAACACCGGATCGGAGTCCTGCAGCAAGCGCTCCAGGGCTGCATCGAGGTTGGGGATCTCGCCGATGCGCGGCGCGGCCCGGCGCACGCGTTCTTCGGCGGGCAGGTCGTCTACCACTAGCCGCAGCAGGCTGGCGACCTCGTCGGAGGCGCGGCTCAAGCTGCGGATCAGCGCGTCCAAGAACTCCACGGCGCGGCTGCGTTGCCGACGATCCGAGGCTTTGAGCGCGGCGAATAGCGCCGGAATGTCGTCGCTGCGGTGAGCAATTTGAACCAAGCGCACCAGGCGCTCGAGCGATTGATGAAGCTTGTCATCGAGCAGCTCCTGCACCAGCAAAAGCTCGACGCGTCCGTAGATCGCGCCCTCGTGCGTCAAGGGCCGGCACAGCGCGAACAGCCGCAGATACTCGGACGCATTCTTGTCGATCTCTTGCAGGATGGGATCGGTGGGGATACGCAGGCTGGTGGTGCGCGCGATTTGTTCCAAGCCGCGCAGAGCCTTGTAGCGCACCAGACCATCTTCACTGCCGCGCAGCAGGAGCAGCAGCTCCGTGATGGCGGCCTCGTTCGCGAACGCGGACAAGGTGCGTGGTACGTGAATCCTCACACGGCGCTCGAGCGTGGGATCGCGCAATGCCTTCGTGAGTTCGACGAACGCCACGCCGCCCAAGCGCACCAGCGCCGAGCGCGCGTTCAGCCTCTCATCCACCACCGCGAGCCTGCTTATCAGGTAAGGGATACAGCTTTCGTCTGCCGTCTCTACCAGGGCCTGCGTGACGGCGCCGCGCAGCGCAGGTAGACGCGCAAACGTCAACAGCAGCGCGGGCGCGCCGAGGGTCGGGTTCTTGCCGAGCGCTTCGATGAAGGCGCGCTTCAGCGGATGCAGCTGCGCGTCGTCGTCGGCGAACAGCGCCCAATCCAACGGATCCCCTTGCATGCTGCGGCCCTGACGTTGCGCCAGGTACAACGCGGCGAAGCCGCGCACGCTCGGGTTTTCGTGCTGCGCGGCGCGCTCCAGCTGCGCGTCCGCCGACGACAGCGCAAAGGCGCGCACGGCGGCGTTTGGCACGCGCGGGTCGCGGTGCGTCAGCAGGCGCTCGCCGAGGCCGAGCCAGTCTTTGCGTGGGCTGTTGCCGAACAACTCCAGCGCGCGCACGAGCACGTCCGCGTCGTGGTGGTACAGGATCAGCGCCGGGATCAAGCGCGTGCGGCCCCGCTCGGCCAGCACGTTCATCGCCGCGATCACCTCGCCCGCATCGGGTCGAGCCAGCGCTTCCACCACCGTCTCTACCGCTGTCAGATCGAGCTCTGCCAGCGCGATCTCACGCTCCAATTGTCCGCGCCCAATCGCCCGCCGAAACAGCTCGATGTATGGAATCCGCGCGCCGAAGCCGACGCCGAGCCACGCCACCGCGATCAGCGTAGCCGCACCTGCTAGCGCCAGGTTCGAGAGCACGCCGCTCATCGAGAGCGCCAGCAGCGCACCGCCGCTCGCCGCCTGCGCGCCGCGGGACAGCACGGCGTCGATCAGTCCGCGCAAGCGCGTCTGATTCTCTACCGGCGCCCAAAACAGCTCGAGGCTGACGCGACCGACGGAGTTGCGCAGCGCTGCGTCCAGCGCCTTGAACACGACCGTTACCGGCAACGCTGCTGCCGACAGGAACGTGGTCGCGCCGCCCAACATCAGCGCAGCTGGCGTGATCAGCGCCAAGCTCACCACCCCCAAGCGCTCGACCAGCGGACCTATCACGGTGAGCTGCAAGAACAGCGAAACCAGGTTCAGCACCAGCTGGTACCGCGCGAAGAACGGCGCGAGATCTTGGCTCGGCATCGCGCCCGAGACGCGACCCTTGAACAGATAGTCGATCAGTACGGATGCGACGGTGGACAGCACGGTGATCGCGGCGAGCCGCCAAACCAACGGATCTCGTCGCATGCGACCGAGCTGCCCCGGCATACGAGCGCTGGTCTGCGAGGCGGGGGCGGGGTTTGCGTCATCCTGCGGCTCCGTCTCGATCGTGGTCGCGAGCAGCGCTGCGCCAAAGTAGGCGACGCTCGAGAACGCCAGCAGTGACCGCACCTCCATGAAGCCGAGCACCAGCGCGGCCAGTGCGGCTCCCAGCACTGCTCCCAGTACGCCTCCTGCCGCGAGTACTCCGAACAAGCGTCGGCTTTGCGAGGCAGAAAACAACGTAGCAGCCAGGCTCCAAAATTGCGCCACCAACACCGTCGCGGAGAGCGTACCGAACACGTACAGCCCGAAGACCGCCGACGCATTCGGCGCCCGCAGACGAAACCAAGCAGCGCCGAACGCAGCAAACAGCAGCGAGACCACGAACGCGCTGCGCACTCCGGTCGAGCGCGCCAGGCGCGCACTCAGCGGAGTGACGAGGAACGCGCCCGCCGCAACGGCCACGTACACGTAGGTGAGGGAGCGGGGAGGTAGGCGAGCCAAGAACAACGCGTCGCGTGCAGTCTCCAACAGCGTGTGTCCCGCGATCGTCAGCGCCAGCACGCCGAAAGCTCGAAGGAATCCGCCCGCCTCGCCGGGGCGGAGATCCACGAGTCGTCGCGGCAGTGCCATTCGCGCTTCCATCCTCGCAGATAATTGCCGTCCGTTCAGTGCCGAGCTGCAGAATTGGCCTACAGGCAGGATCCGACAGAAACGGGTCAACAGCGGTTGCCCGACTCGTGAGCCGGCGTTACTGTAAAGTACGATGTTGCCCGGTTGCTCCAAGCAGACTCTCGGTCAACGCGCTCGCGGGCAGAACCTGCGGGCGGGCGTGTTGTTTGCCGGCCTAGCTCTGGCGTACGCGCATTTTTTGCGGGACGTGGAGCCAGGGAGTGTTCTGCGCTGGCTGTTCGCGGTGCCAATCGCGTTCGCCAGCTACTCGCTGTTTGCGGGTCTGTGGGGTGTGTGCGCGTTCAGTGGCTTGCGCGGAGAGCGCTTTCAGGATCACGGCCATGAAGTGATTCTGGATGATCGAAATCGCCGCGATATTCGCCGCCGCACGCTGGTGATGTTGTCGCTCAGCTTGGTGATCGCCGGGTTGTTCGCGGTGGCTTTCGTCGAACCTGTTTGAGCGTCGCGCTCGCGCCCTGAAGGCATTTGTGACGGTCGCGCAGCTTCGCGCGAGCCCACGCGCAGCCGCAATCTCCGGTTGCGAACGGCCGCGCGCCCTCTATACCGGCCCGATCAGCGCGATCGGTGGCTGATACTGCTTGCGGGCCCCCAGTGGTGTGTGGCACCTGAAGCGCCTCATTTTCGGGGTGTTGTTGCGAGAAAGTTTGGGCCCGCGGCTGCCGCGGTAACTCTCAGGGAGAGCCGAATACACGATGGCGAGTGAACGAGTATTGATCACGGGTTGCGGCGGGATGTTGGGGGCATCCGTTTACGCCGCGTGCAAACGGCGATTCGAGCACGTGTTGGCGACGGACATCGACTTGAACGAGCCGTGGCTGGAGCTGCTGGACGTGCGCGACATCGCGCAGTGTCAGGCCGTGTTCGAGCGGTTCCGTCCGACGTTGGTGCTGCACCTGGCCGCGCTGACGGATCTGGAAGGCTGCGAGAAGGACGCGGAGAATTCCTGGCTCACCAACGCGCTCGGCGCGGAGAACGTGGCGATCCTGTCGCAGAGAGCCGGCGCGGCGATGGTCTACATCAGCACCGCGGGCATCTTCGGTGGTGAGCAAGAGCAGTTCAACGACTTCGATCGGCCGAACCCGTTGAGCATTTACGCCAAGAGCAAGTATCACGGCGAGCAGTTCGTCGAGCGCCACGTCGCCAGGTACTTCGTATTTCGCGCAGGTTGGATGATGGGCGGCGGCCTTACGAAGGACAAGAAGTTCATCAACAAGATCTACAAGCAGATCAAGGCCGGCAAGCAGGAGCTGTTCGTCGTCGACGACAAGTTAGGCACGCCGACGTACACGCAGGACTTCGCCGAATCGATTCTGAAGGTCGTCGATACCGGCTATTACGGCTTGTACAACCAGGTGTGCGGCGGCAGCTGCAGTCGCCTCGACGTCGCGCGCGAATTCTTGGAGCTGATCGGGCTAACTCAGAAAATCCGCCTGACGCAGGTATCCTCGGATTACTTCAAGCAAGAGTACTTCGCCGTGCGGCCGTACTCAGAGAAGCTCGTGAATCTGAAGCTCAACGCTCGCAACATCAACTTCATGCGCGATTGGAAGGTTTGCTTGGCGGAGTACAGCCAGGTGTTCAAAAAGGACTATCATGGCTGAGTACGATTTCGTGGTGCTGGGCGCTGGCGTAGCCGGTCTGGCCTTTGCCAAGCGTGTCAGTGAGCACGGTCACTCCGTGCTGATTCTCGAGAAAGAGAAGGAGGTTGGCGGCCTCTCGCGCACGCTGAATCACAACGGGTTTTACCTGGATTTCTGCGCGCACCGCTTCCACACCAACAACAAGAAGCTGCTGGATGAGGTGCTGACGCTGCCAGGCATGAACATGACCCGGCACATCAAGAAGAGCCGGATCTACATGTTCGGCAAGTACTTGAAGTACCCGTTCGAGATTCAGAACTTGCTGCGAGCCATGCCGCTCTCGCAGAGCGTGCTGAGCGGCTTGTCCTTCGCCAAGAACTACGCTGCGCGCGCCGTGCGCAAGAAGGCGAACATCCGCTCCTACCGGGATTGGTTCATCGATCTCTACGGCGAGCGCCTGTACGAGGTGATGTGTTATCCCTACACCTCGAAGATCTGGCGCATGGATCCCGCGAACATCTCCGCGGACTGGGCCGATCAGCGCTTCCAGGGTGAGAACATGGCCAAGCTGGTGAAGCGCGTGCTCAAGAAGATCCTCACGCTCGACTTCAGCAGCTACTCGATCGAGGACGATGCGCTCGCGCCGGATGGCGGCATCTTCTACTACCCCCAGAAGGGCATTCAGGAGCTCCCGGACGCGCTCAACACCGCTGCGAAGAACCACGGCGCGGTCACGTTGACGGAAGCCAAGGTCACCAAGATCCATCGCGGCGAACGCACGGTGACTTACGAATACAACGGCCAGCAGCACGTCGCGCGGTACGGCGACATCATCAGCACCATCCCGCTGCCGGCCTACTACTACCTGCAAGAAAAGCGCGATCCGCAGGTGGAGGCGATCTTCAAGCAGCTCAAGTACATGGATATCATCTTCGTGTACGCGTTCATCAATCGGCCGAACATCTCGAACGATCACTGGCTGTACTTCCCCGACAAGGACGTGATCTTCAATCGCGCCGTGGAGTTCAGCAATTGGTCACCAGAGATGTGCCCACCCGGCAAGACCAGCGTGTGCTTCGACATCACCACGTACGAAAACGACGAGCGCTGGCAGATGTCGGACGCAGCGCTAGCCGAACGCACCCTGGAAGATGCGTACCGGACGGATTACTTGAAGCGCGGTGAGGTCGAGTCGACCTACGTGCACCGCTTGCGTTACGCCTACCCGGTATACGATTTGAACTACCAGGAGCGGCTCGAGCAGGTCGTCAAGTTCTTGGAAGATCCGCACTCGTATCTGGTCGGTCGTACCGGCATCTTCCGCTACAACAACTCCGATAACTCGATCGAGATGGCCTTCCAGCTGGGCGACAACTTCGTCGAGAATCGGCCAAAGAAGACGATCTTCAACTACGAGATCAAACAGATCAGTTTGTGATCGAGCTCGTGCAGAACGGACGTGGCCGCTGCGCAGCGACGCCACGTCCGTTTTGAGTCTGGTGCCCCAAGCTGTGAATCCGGGCCGATGACTCAGTGCATCGGGTCGGGAGCGGAGCTTCCGAGGAGCGCCGGCTCAGTCGCTGCACGCGGCGACGCTGACGTCCGCGACGTAGAGGTTTCGGTCTTCGCCGTTTTGATAATAGTCGTTGTCGAAGCGCACGCTGACTTGATGTGCGCCAGGCGGCACGCTGACGACGAAGTCGTAGCTCTCGTACGTGCTGCCGTCGACGGTGGCTTCGCCCAGCGGGCGGTTGTCGACGAGCAGCGTTAGGTGCGGCCACTGCCCGGCGGCGGCTTGTCCGCGCGCGGTCACTGAGATCAAGTTCTCGCCGGTCTTGAAGCTGTGATCCGTAGAGAGCGTGCCGTTGCTCCACAAGTTCCAGCCATCCGAGGTTGCTGCGCCCGTGCTGGCGCGCATGTTCCGTGCGGCATAGGTCGTGTTGACGCTGCAGGTAGAGCTGCCGCCCTCGGGCGGCAGGTTGGAGAAGGCGGCGTCTTCGGGCGGCGCGGGGAACTGCCCCGTAGCGTTCTCGGCCGTGAACGCGATCACCAACTTGCCGTCGCGGGTCGTGATGTTCTGCGCGATATAGTCGTTGATAGCCACGTCGAAGGTCCAGTTCGCCGTCCACCAACGATTGCCATCCAGTCGATCGAAGTCGTCGCGCCATTGGGGCGTGAAGTCGCTGCCGTTGGGTCCCCTACCAGGAGTGTAAGAATAGACCTGAATCCAGTTGACGAAGGTGGCCGCGGGCACTGCGCTAGCGTCGAAAGCGCTGGACCACGGGTTGTCACCCGCCCACAAGCTGACGCGGAGTTGGGCTGGCTCCGCCAGGTTGGGGTTTAAGTGTTGCGCGTATTCTTGAACGTCCGTCTCTTTCCTGACTAGCTCCCCATCCAGGTAAAACGCGATGTACTGAGGCGTCCACTCGATACGATACGTGTAGTAGCGCTCCCAGGCTGGCGTCGGCAACGAGTGGTAGATGACGTGTTCCGTGCGATGCGCTTCGCCGTCACCTGGCGTCATGATTTGAGTTTGATAGGCGCCGTTCGCGCCGAAGATCTCGAAGTCCTGTTCTTGCCACGGCACGCCGCGGACCTCGGAGTTGTTCTTCCATAAGAAGAAGGGTGTGATCATGCCGGAGCCGCGCGCGGCTAGAATTCGCGCTTCAAACGCGCCGAATTCGAAGGTTTGGCGCGTGATCAGCTCGCCACCTTTCCACGGTTTGGCGAGAGCAGTGAGCGGCGTCAACAGCAGCAATCCAAGCGTCAGGCCGGATTGCCAAAACGAGCGACGAAGCATCGAGAGCATGGAGCGTCCTTTCCCCGAACGTGCGTGTGGCAGTTGCGCAGCGGTTGCGCATGGAAAGGCCGAATGCAAGCGGGGTGCCTGCGCCTATACCGAATGTTGCTCAGAGGTTGCGCGTCGCGCTCTGCAAACGGGAGCGTTGAAAGGGTCGTAAAAACGGCTGACGTGTCGTTGATTGACCAGCCGCTTGGAGCGACCCATTGGGTGTTGTTCCACCGCGAAGGGTTGTTTCGAGTAGGCGCAGGCGGCGCAGGCGTGCTGGCTTGCCGCACGTCCAGTGCGACGCTGTGGTGAGCTGGCGTCAGCGCGCTTCGGAAAAATGCCGTCGACGGGTCCGTCAATCGCCGGACAGAAGCTGGTGCGAAGAGACGAGCGTGTGTTGTTTCCGGCGCCGTTGGAACCACAAGATCAAGGCGAAGCCCACGGCCAGTCCGCTGCCGCTGCGCGCGGGGGCGAACGCGCAACCGTGCTCGGGAAGTGGCCCCACGTACGTGTGCGGACGCTTCCGCACGATGCAGCTCTCGCTGAAGCTACCTGCGACATCGATGGGATCCGGTTCGCCCGTGCCAGCGGTGCCGCCCGAGCCGGCATCCGTCGGCACCATGGTCGAGCCGCCCGTCGCAGGTTGCGAAGTCATGCCGCCTTGAGCCGGAGGCGCGGGTTCGACGAAGGACTTGGGGTCATTCGGATCCGTCTCGTCCGTGCGGAGTTCGTCGTAGTCGCTGACGCCGTCACGATCACTGTCCGAGCGCGCGCGCTGGGCTTGCTCGAGCGCGCTGCGCAAGGAGCTGACATCGTCTTTGCGCAGCCGGTAGCTGATCAGCGTCTTCCCGAACGGCTTCGTAACCTGGCCACCGCCGTACTCATCCTGATGGCACAGGGCGCAGTCCAGGCTGGCGCCACCCCACACACTTTGCACGACCGGCGGATAGGGAGCGGAGGCGCGAGCGCCCGAAGTGACGCCGAACGCGGCCAGGACCAAGAGCAGTCGCAATCTCTGGAAGGACATCGCTGAGCCGTTACCGACGCAGTCGACGTACCACCGCTCGCGCGGTCCCCTGTGTGACAACTCGGCTATGTTTTGGCTGCTTTTGCCGGCGCCTTGGCAAGCCGCTTGCGCCGAGGGCAGATAGTGTCTTGGACTCCTGGGAAATGACGAACGTTTGGCTCCGCTCAAGCTCGGGTCGTGCCATCGCTGCGTTCGCTGTTTCAGCCCTCGCCTGTGGTGGACGAACTGGCGCGCGCGACCAAGGCGAAGGTGGCGGCGCTGCTTTGGGTGGGGGCGGAGCCGTAGCTAGTGGCGGGACCAGCAACACCGAGAGTGGGAAGAGCGGCGCTCCGAGTGGAGGTGGCTCCGGAACCACCGGAAGTTACGCCGGCTGCCAGGAGGTGAGACAAGAGTATGCCCGCGCGCTGCACGGAGCCAGGCGCTGCGATCCGTTCTTTGACGGTCTTCAATGCCAGGAAACGCTCTCGAGCTTGCCATGCGACTGTCCGACTCCGATCGAAGGCACCAACACCGCGGCGCTGGAGCAGCTGAACACGATCCGAGCCAGGTATGAACGACTCGAATGCACGGCTTTGAGCGACTGCAGTCTTTGCCTCCAGCCCTTGGCTGTCTTCTGCAACGCGGACGGCTTGTGTGAGGGGCGCTACACGGGCGCCGACGTGCTCTCCTGCAAAGTGGGAGGAAAGGTGTATTCGAGCGGGACCGACGGCATTCCCGATCCCGGAAGCTGTAATACCTGCGGGTGTGTGAACGGCGAGCTGCGTTGCACCGAGATCGGCTGCTCCGGGAAATGCCCAGCTGGTACCGTGATCAGCCGCCAATGCGCCGAGTGTGGGCCCACGGATCGCTGCGTGCTTCCGGAGTATGATTGTCTACCCGTCTGCACCACGACCTGCGACGACGGCGCGTGCGTCGATGGGATCTGTCGTAAGATTTGCGGCTGATGCTCGTTTCACACTGAGACTGACGAGGGAGAGGCAGCACGCTCATGCTGTCGGCGCACACAGCCTGCTGCAGAGCGCTGCATTCGGCGCGCTGAGGCTGCGAAAACGCAGATCCCACCCAGTTTCGCGGCGTGCGCCCCAATTCTGCCGCCGGAAGGCGAAAATTGGAACTGCACCAGCATCCCGACGGCCCCCGAGCAGACGTTGCATCAAGCCATTGAGGTGCATTTTTTATTTGCTCGCCTGTCGAATTTCTCGCTCGCTGCGAATCTCTCCATCACGAGCCCAGCGTCGATGAAGAGCACGGCGTGTTCCCCGAGTGCGGCGCATTTCCCCGCATGCAAATCCGAACGCGCGTGGAACCCGCCGTTGCGGGAAGTGCGATGACGCGCGAGGAAAGACGGTCTACAGTAAGTTTCGCGCCCTTTCCTCGAATGACCTTCAACCAACCCGCCCAGTTGAAGCCGACTTGTTACGAGGAGGCTTCTTCCGAATCCGAGCGCGGCACGCGCAACACGGAAGATCACGAATCCTACGTTGCTGGGGAAGTCGTCGCGGATCGTTACCGTTTGATTCGCGAGCTGGGTCGCGGCGGCATGGGCGTGGTGTGGGAGGCGCGTTCGTTAGCGCTCGAGGTGAATGTCGCCATCAAGCTCATCCGCGGCAACGGCGGAGAGGGCGAATTGTCGTCGCGGATGGAGCGCGAAGCGCAAGCCGCTGCGCGCCTGGCGCATCCCGCCCTGGTGCGTGTCTTCGATTTCGGTCGGACGAGCCGCGGCAATCCGTTTTTGGTGATGGAGTTTGCCCGGGGAGAGACGCTGTCCAGCGTGCTCGTGCGCGAAGGGCAGATCGAAGCCAGCCGCGCCATCCAACTGATCTTGCCGATCGCGGACGGTCTGCGCTGCGCGCACGAGAAGGGCATCGTGCATCGTGACGTCAAACCAGACAACGTCTTCATCGCCCGCGATGAACTCGGTCGTCAGCAACCCAAGCTGATAGATTTCGGGATCGCCCGCGTGAAGCAACCGCTGCTCGATCAGCGCTTGACGCAGGTCGGTGTGGTGATGGGCAGCCCGGGTTACATGTCGCCCGAGCAAGCGCGCGGTGACAACGACGTCGATGAGCGCAGTGACGTGTGGTCGACCTGCGTGATGCTGTACGAGACGTTGTGCGGGCGGATGCCGTTCGAAAACCCGAACTACAACGCCCTGCTGCAGGAGATCCTGCATCAGGAGCCGACGCCAACACACACGCTTGGCGCGGGCGACCAGGAGCTGTGGCGTGTCCTGGCTTGTGGCCTGGCGAAAGATCGCGAGCAGCGTTACGCAAACATGACCGAGCTGGGCGCGGCTCTCGCACTTTGGCTTTATCGGCGCGGCATCAAGGAAGACGTGTGTGGTAACTCGATCCGCGCGTTGTGGTTGGACGTTGCGAGTTTCGCTGCAGCCGATACCGCTCCAACGCGCAGCGGTGTGAAGCACGTGGCCGCGCGGCTGTCTTGGTTCGCGGGAACTACGGCCGCCCGCTTTGCTCGTCGCCCGCAGCGTCCAGAGCTCAAGGGCTGGATCGCGGGAGGCACCCTGCTGCTCTTGGGCTTGGCCCTGCTCGGCGCAACCATCGTCGGTTCCAGCCGCGAAGCTGTCGGTCCTGCTGAGACCGACCCAAGCGTCGCCCAGACGCAAGCGGAGCGAGCGCAGCTCAACGCCAGCGCCGCGAGCGTAGCGTCGAATGTCGAGCTCGAACGCGCGGCGGAAAAGTCGGACAGCGCGAACGCTCCGGTCCTGGCGGGGCCGGAATCAGCAGCGGAACCTCGTCTGGGGGAGGGCGCTCCGGCAGCACGGGCTTCCGCGACCAAGGGCGGGGCGCGCGATGCGCGGCGCTCATCCGTCGCGTCTCACAAGAAGACCATCCACAATTTTGGCTTCTGACGCGGCCCGCCGGCTTGCGCTGCAGGTGAGGAAAAACTACTGGGGTAGGGTGCGGTTCGTCTCGAAGCTGAGCGTCTGGCTGGGGCTGAGTGCGGTAGCAGCCGCGTCGCTGTTCGTGGCCAATCGCGCGCTGGCGCAGACCGCAGCGCCTGCCGAGGACAACGATGCGCTGACTCGCACCGCCGCGCGGGACTTGGCGCAGCAGGGCGCGGAGGCCTTCGAGCGCCAGGAGTACGACGTGGCGCTCGATCTGTTCACGCGCGCGGCTTCCTTGGTGCAGGCGCCGACCATCGCGTTGATGCGGGCGCGCAGCTTCCGACAGCTCGGGCGCTGGGTGGAAGCCATGGACGCCTACGAGATCGCGCAGCGCATGCCGACACGCGATACGAATCCGGCCTTCGCCGAAGCCGCGACGACCGCGGCGCAGGAGGCTGCCGCGCTGCGACCCAAGCTGCCGCGCCTGAATCTACGTGTAGAGGGCAGCGCGAAACCCGGTGAAGTCGA
>Ga0247764_1000330_pt1 | contig 17030 bp, 12 predicted proteins | sample UWRJL051202B4_FD_179932 | JGI IMG/M metagenome (GOLD analysis project Ga0247764, IMG submission 179932) | Plant litter microbial communities from Arlington Agricultural Research Station in Wisconsin, United States - UWRJ-L051-202B-4 | ecosystem: Environmental > Terrestrial > Plant litter >...
AACATCGGATAAGCCAGGCCTAATGACGAGTGGCCATAATGCCAATCGTCGACAGGATCCGGCCACGAGCGTGTTAGGTATGCTGGGCCAGCTCGACGATGTTGCCGTCTGGATCTTTGACCATGGCGATGCGAAGCTCTGGCAACACCTGCGTCTCTGGCACGCTGAACTCGACGCCGCTGCTCGCCAGCGCCACGCACACGCTGCTGAGGTTCTTGATGGAGAAACACACGAAGCGAAAGCCGAGCTGGTTTTCCAGGCCGAGAGGTCCTGCCGGCGGCACGCGCTTTGGGTCGATCAGCTTGAGTAGGCTCGTGCCATAACGCAGGCGATGCACGGTGCCGTAAGGCGTCTCGAGCTCTTCGGTCTTGTGAAGGCCGAGCGTGCGTTGATAAAATTCGAGGCTTTTGCCGATGTCGCTCACGACGAGGCAGACATCGATCGATTCTTTGGCGGGTTCGAGCAACATGGTCATCCTCTCAATCGTCCAAGCTGCCCATGGTGAGGTTGACCGTGGTGCCGGTCAGCCCGCTCGCCCTGTCGGAAGCGACGAAGCATGCGACGTTCGCCATCTCCTCGAGCAGCATCAGTCGTCGGTTATGAGTGCGGCTGGCGAGCAGTTGCTGCCACTGCTCCCACGACATCCCGGTGGCTTTGGCGCGTGGCTCGAACGCGTTCCTGATGGTGCGCGTTTCGGGCATGGCTTGTGGTCGCAGGCCCACGACGCGAATGCCATGCGGGGCTAGCTCGGCAGAGAGATGCCGAGTGAGCGCTTCCTTGGCAGCTTGCGCGGGACCGTAACCGCCCACCAGAGGAAGACCCATTCGGGAGTGCAAGGCGCTGACGCCCAGGATCACCCCCGATCTATTGGGGATCATTCGGCGAGCCGCCAAGCGAGCGGTCAAGAAGTAGGAGCTCGCATAGCTCAGCAGCGGTAAGGAGAACTGCTGCAGCTCCAGATCGACCAACGGCACTCCCAGCAAGGTTTTGTCGGGAAAGCCGACGGCGTTGAAAGCGATGTCCACGCGCCCCGCCTGCTGCGTGACGGCTTCCAAGTGCTGGTCGATCGCTTTCTCGTCCACGGCGTCGACCACGGCCGAACGCGCGAACCCACCGGTCGCGGCGATGTCCTTGGCGACTGCGTCCAGGGGTTCCGGACGGCGTCCAGTCAGGAACACCTTGGCCCCTTCGCGCGCAAACGCCCGCGCGGCCGCTCCGCCAATGCCGCCGCCGGCTCCGTAGATCACCGCAACCTTATTCTCGAGCATCATCTGTAGGGCTCCTTGGGTCTGACCACCAACGCGGTCAGCATGCAGACACCACCGAGCGGCTAAACTGGGCGCCGGCACCGAACAAAATTTTCCACGCTCGAATTTGCCGCGATGAGCGGGCTTGTTCGGAAAATGGCGGTAGGCTTGCTGGCGACCTTGGCAACCTCGGAGTTGATAGCGAGCGCACAAGCTGGGGACAGCTCCGCCTTCCAGCAACTGACGGAGCCCCACCGCCGTGAGCTACTGCTCCACTGCTACCGTCTACTCGGCTCGTTTTCTGAAGCTGAGGATGCGCTGCAAGAAACGCTGCTGGCGGCCTGGCAAGCGTTCGGGACGTTCGAGCAGCGGGCCTCGCTGCGCTCCTGGTTGTACCGGATCGCGACCAACCGCTGCTTGAACGAGCGACGCTTGGCGCGACGACGGCCCGCCAAGAACTGGGATGTCCCTGGCGTGGTTCCACCGCCCCCCAGCCGACTCGGCGAGGTGGTCTGGCTCGAGCCGTACCCAGATATCCTGTTACCCACCGGTCCCGAGGACCGTTACGAGCAGAGCGAAACGGTCGCGCTGGCGTTCGTGACAGCGCTGCAGTCGTTGCCACCACAACAGCTGGCGGCGCTGATTCTGTGCGACATCTTGGGCTTTGCAGCCAGCGAAGCGGCTGAGTTTTTGGACTCGACCATCGACTCGGTCAACAGCGCCATCAAGCGGGCGCGCGCCAACCTGACGCAGCGCCAAGCGCGAGCGGCCGCGCAGGAGCCTCCGCCCTTGCCCGACTCTTCTGCCGAGCAAGCTATCACCAGCAAGTTCGTCCACGCGTGGGAGTCGGCAGATGTCGACGCGCTGGTGCGCCTGCTGACCGACGACGTGTTCGTCTCGATGCCGCCGATCGCGCTGGAGTACGAAGGCCGGGAGCTGGCCGAGCGCTTCTTCGTCTCGCTCTTCGAAGCTGGCCGCAGGTTCGAGTTGGTCCCCACGCGCGCCAACGGCCAGCCCGCGTTTGCCGCTTACTTACGAACGGACACAGGTCCGCGCCCGGGGGTGGGTGTGCACGTCATCGAGCTTTCGGGCGACCGCATCTCGGCGCTCACCCGGTTCGAGCCGCAGCTGCTCAGTGCGTTCGGGCTGCCGCTCGCGCTGCCGGCGCGCTGAGCTGGCGCATCCGAAACCTGAACGAAAAACGGCTGAGCGTGCCGCGCAACCGCAGCGTTGGGACACTGCTCCGCACGGCGATGTCGATGCTGCCGAACTTCAAGGACCGCCAGGGCGTGGTCGCCAATGGCTTCGCGCTGCTCTATGCGGTGAGCGGCTACGGACTCGGCATCTTTGCGTTGTGTTCACCGAACGCGCTGATTGCCGCTCTCGGGGTCCCGCTCACGGCGCACGCGATGTTCATCGCCGCGTATCTGCTGCACGAGGCTTGTCACGACGCGATTTTCTCGCAACACGCCCACAATCGCCTGATCGGTGAGTTGATGAGCTTCGTCGCTGGCGGCTCTTACGCTTCGTTCGAGCGCATGCGTTGGCTTCACCTGCGCCACCACCGCGAACGCGTCGACGTGACGTGCTTCGACCACAAGGCGTTCTTGAACGCACGACCGCGCTGGATCCGTAGTGTGGTCTTGGCCCTGGAGTGGGCCTATGTACCCGCGGTGGAGGTGTTGATGCACCTGCAAGTGATCGTGCGGCCGTTCTTTCAGCGTGAGCAACGTCGGCATCTGCCGCGCGTCGTGCTGATGTTGCTCATCCGGGGCGCGCTGCTCGGCGCATTGGGTTGGTATTGGCCGCGTGCGCTGCTGTTGTATTTGCTGGCTTATGGGCTGCTGCTGCACGGTCTCGCCTTGTTCGACGCCTTCCACCACACCTACGAGTTGTGGGCCGTCGGGGAAGACGGCGAAGTCGGTCGTGAGCGGCCGAGTCGTGAGGACGAACAACGCAACACCTACTCGAACGTAGTGTCACTGTCGCACCCAGTTCTCAATTGGCTCACCCTCAATTTCGGTTTCCACAACGCTCACCACGAGCGCATGGGCCTGCCGTGGTATCGCTTGCCGGCGCTGCATCGCGACTTGTTCGCAGACAGCACGCAAGTCTTGCCGGTGTCCGAGCTGCTGCGTTCGTACCATCGGCACCGCGTGCATCGCGTGTTCGACGAGGACTATGGCAGCGTGGGCGAAGGTCCAGGGCGCGCCGACAATTTCGTGGGCGCCCATGGCGTCTCCTTCTTGTCGGTGGTTTGAGATGTCGAACCAGGACGTGCGCCTGTGGCCACTGCTTACCGCGCTGCATCGCTACGATAAGAGCTTTTCGACGCGCGGCCGCGATGAAGGCACCCTGATCGACGCGCCGATCCTGGCGTATCTGATCGAAACTCCGAACGGACGTCTGCTGGTGGACGTCGGTTGCGATTACGCGAAAATAGCGGATCCCAAGCTGCGCGCGCACTGGTACGAGCGCCCGGAAGCAGCACTGCCCGTTCCCAACATGCAGGACGAACAACGCATCCCGCGCTATCTGGCGCGCCTGGGACTGCAACCCACGGACATCGACGCGGTGATCCTGACGCACTTGCATTTCGACCACGCGGGAGGCCTGGTAGACATCCCGCGAGCCGACGTTCACCTGCATGCCAAGGAGCTCGAGGCAGCGCGTGAGCCGGCTGACAACGTCTACTTCGCCGACGAAGTCGAGCTACCACGACAGCTGCGTTTGCACGCGGGTGAGTACAGCCCCTGCTCCGGCGTCACCGTGTTCGAAACCCCCGGACACACCGCGGGGCACGTCTCTGTGTACGTCGAGCTCAGCCAAGGCGCGCCGGTCGTGCTGGCTGGCGACGCCGCGGATCTGATGGAAAATCTCGACGACGAGATCGCGCCCGGCCTCTGCTACCGCGATGATCCGGAGCCGGCGCTGCGCAGCCTACGTCGCCTGAAGGAACGCGCCAAAAGCTCCGGCGCCGAGCTCTGGCCGAATCACGACATCGAGTTTTTTCGCCGGATGAGGCCGTTTCCAGAGCCGTACCGCTGAGTCGAAGCGCCGCGGAGCTGCGTTCTCCATCGAGGCGTGGCCCGCTTCGGTCAGGTATTGAGGCGCCCGGCGGCGACAGCGATCATCGCGCACAGCTCGGTGACATCGATGGGCTTGGGGACATAGGCGCGGAAGCCGGCGGTTACCGCGTGGACGCGCTCCTCCGGGGCGGCGTAGGCGGTCACCGCAACGGCGGGCAACGTGGCGTTGCGCGCGGCGCCGAGCGCGCGAATGCGCCGGAGCAGGCTGTAACCGTCCTCGCCGGGCATTCCGATGTCGGAGACGAGTACATCCAGCGGCGTTTCGGACGCGCAGATTTCGTAAGCCTGCGCCGCGTTGGCTGCCGTGAGTACATGGGCGCCGCGCTCTTCCAAAATTCGAGCGACCAGGGCCCGCGCATCTTCCTCGTCGTCGACGACCAAGGCGCGAAGCCCAGACAAATCCGCTCGCCACGTGTTCGGGGACCTGGCGTCGGGCGACTCCACGGTCGAGGCGAGCGGCAGTTCGCAGACGAAGCGGGAGCCAAGGCCTTTGCCTGCGCTGCTGGCGAAGACCACACCGCCGTGCAGCTCCACGATCTGCTTGACGATCGATAAACCAAGCCCCAGCCCGCCGTGGCGCCGAGAGATGCTGCCGTCCGCCTGGCGAAAGCGATCAAAAACGTGCGGCAAGAAGTCGGGCGAGATGCCCTCGCCATCATCGCTCACCACGACGAGGACTTTGTCGCCGTCGACTTCGAGCGACACTTCGACCTGCCCACCGCTGGGTGTGAATTTGACGGCGTTGGCGAGCAAATTCCAGAGCACTTGCTGCAGTCGTTCTGCGTCTCCGAGCACGGCGGCTTCAGACACGCCCCGGTCAGCCACCAAGCGAAGCTTCTTGGCTTCTGTGGTGGGTCTGGCCGTCTCGACCGCTGCGTCGAGCAGAGTCCGAAGGTCCAAGCGATGCAGATCGAGCCGCAGTTTGCCGGAGAGCATGTGACTCATCTCCAGCAAGTCTTCGATGATGCGCTTCTGTGCACGTGCGTTGCGCAGGATCACGTCGACGGCGTGGTTCGACTTCTCATCCTGTGGCTTCTGCGACAAGATTTGAGACCAACCCAGGATGGCATTGAGCGGCGTACGGAGCTCGTGACTGATCGTGGTCAGGAACTCGTCCTTCATCCGGCTTTGACGCTCCGCTTCGCTGCGCGCGGCCCGCTCGGCATCCAAGATACGCTCGCGATCGCGCTCCGCACGCTTATGCGCAGAGAGATCTTGCTTCGCGCCGATGATGCGGAGCACCCGTCCGCTCGGAGCACGCAATAAGAACGCTCGATCGAGCACGTCCGCCCAACCGCCGTCTTCGCGCTGGAAGCGATACTCCTCCTGCCAGTGTTCGTCGCTGGCGGACGTGACCAAGCGATCGAGGCTGGCGCGCACGCGTTCACGGTCCTCTGGGTGGATGTGCTCGAACCAGAAAGAAACCGGGGTTTCTTCGGTTTCAGGCCAACCGAAATGCAGCGTGAGCGATTCGTTCCAGCGCACCTGCTGACTCGAAAGATCGTAGTCCCAGATGGTATCCGCGGTGGCGCGGGTCGCGAGCCGATACCGCTCTTCGCTCGCGCGTACCGCGAGCTCCGCATTTTTGCGCTCGGACGTATCGATGGTGATGCCGTCGAAGCGGGTGGGCGCGCCGGCTTCGTCGTAGAACGCGCGGCCCATGGCGCGAATCCACTTGATCGAAGCGCCGTCCGGCGAAACGGTTCGGTAGTCGACGTCGTAATGCATCCGTTGCTCCACGCTCTGACGAATGGCTTCCCGCGTCGGTTCGCGATCCTCGGGGTGGATTCGCTCGTAGAACGTGTCGATCGTCACCCGCGCCTCCGCAGGCAGATGGAAATGTTCTTTGACCTTGGCGTCCCAGATCAGCTCGTCGAACGGTAGCGGGCAGTACCACACTCCCACGTTCGCGCCGTGCACGATCAGCTCCAGCTGCGCACTCTTGCGCTGATACTGCGCCTCGGCCTCGCGCTTCTCCGTTACATCCTGAAAGTAGACGGAGACTCCCTCCGCCGAGGGATACGCACGCACCTCGTACCAGCGGTTGAGCGGAGCCGGGTAGTACTCGAGAAAGTCTCCCTGCACACCTTCGTGCATGGCCCGCTCGTACGCACGTTCGAAGCGAGAGCCACGCGCTGCAGGAAACTCCGTCCAAAGGTTTTTTCCGATCAAGTCATCGCGCTGCAAAAGCCGGCGAGCGGTCCCATTCAAGTACGTAAAGCAAAAGTCGCGATCGAGGTGGAAGAACGCGTCGGTGACGCTCTCCAGAATCGTTCGCGCCTGTTCTTCGGGAGGTACGCGCTTGCGCGGGGGCTCAGCTGACAAGAACTCCAAGAATAGCCTACCTGGCGCCGCTTGACGATCCTGCTGTCGGAGCAGATACGCCACACTCGGCGCCAGGCCGTTCATTTGGCAGGCGCGTTGTCAGATGCCGAATTCGGCGCCGTCGAACGAAATGAAGCCCTGCGCGTTCGACAGCAGGCTTGGAGGATCGACGGACACGGAACCGTCGGGTTGGACCATGATGCGGCCGCGTTTGCCTTGGAAGGTGTCGACCCAGATCCAAGCGGTGGTGGCCGGTCTGAACGCGACCGGCAAGGTCAGGATCTTTGCCGCGGTGCCGCCGCTCGCGGCGCCCTTGAAGCGAACGACGCCGTTATCGTTCCAGAAGCGGACGTGCCCAGAGCCGAACGCGCTGCTGACCCAGCCGTTGGTGAGCGCGACCGTCGTGCCGGTCGTGCTGGACAGCGGGAACGAAGCGCCTTCCAGCGAGACGAAGCACTGAGCTGCGCTCCAAACGCCATTTTCCACCTGGATCGAGACGTTGCCGTCGGTGCCGATGTTCAGGCGGCCCTTGGCCGAGTTGCACAGGCCGACGGGCACCCACACCGGAGCTGAAGGGCGGAAACCCGGTGGCAGCTGGAACGCCGTGGTGTTGGTCCCCGAAGTGGAGATGGCACCGATGAAATGCACCTGCGTATTGACGATTCGCACAGCGGGAGCGCGATTGCCGTATGGGGCGGTGGCCCAGCCGTTGAGCGGGGTTAGACTTGTCGCTCCCGTCGTGTTCTGAGCGAAGGAGACGCCGTCCAGCGATGTGAAGAAGGACGAATTCTGGCAGAAGCCTCCGCCGCCTTCGCATTCGATATTCACGTCACCATTCGTCTCAATCACCAGACGACCGATGCTGTCGTTCGTAGTGGAGGTTGGGACGTAGACTCTGGCATCCGGCCGGTACGCAGCTGGCAAGGTGAAGGGCTTCTGCGCCGTGCCGCCGGAGATGCCGCCGCGCAACGTAACGATGCCGTTCACCTTCGCGGCGCCAGCGCCGTTGGCGCCGTACGCACCCGGTTGCCAAGCATTGATCAAGGAGAGTGGCTCGAACGTGGTGCCCGAACGGCTCAACGCTTCCGTCATGTAGCTGCGATGGCTCGCGGTTGCGCTGATGAAGTTGTCTAGTTGAGCGATGACGTTGAACTGCTGGCAGCCCGTGTCGCCGGGCTGACCCATGCCCTGCCAGTTCGAACAATTGCCCCCGGAATGCACCGCGACGAGCTGCCCGCTGCTGTTATAGCAATTGGAACCCGAGTCGCCCCAGGAGAGCACCTGCTGGCCGCCCGCCGCAGCGGTGGTTCGATACTTTTCACCGTAGGTCGCGTTGGGGATGAGCTCGAGTACGTTTTTGGTCAGTGTCTTCCAAGTGCCGAACCCGTTGACGCCCGCGCCGTCCGCGTCGTACTGCGTGTGTCCTTGGCCGTAACACGTAATATTCTGACCAACGAACGAAGAAGCCGCAGATGTGGTGACAGCATGCGAGACGCTCGGCCACATATGGCCCACTTGCGGAGCGCCTAGTCGGACCAGCGCGATGTCCGTAGCGCCCACCTGCACCGCGTAGGAGCCCGAACGCGGATCCGTACCGCCATCGGTTCGCGGCGCCCTAAACGTCATCGCCGGTACATTGCCCCAATTGATGCAATGACTGGCAGTCGCTACCCAATCATTGTTCACCAGGCCGCCAGAGCAGCTGGAATTGACGTCGATGAGTCCGAGCGAACGGCGGGTCGCCACCGTGATCGTCGAACCGCCGATGATTTCCGACTCCGTGCGAGCTACGCCTTCATTTGATTCGGCGGAATCGCCAGTTCCTTCCACGCTGCCACAGCCCAACCAGCTGAGCGCCGCCAAGCTGCTCAATACGAACGCGCGCCCAGACGTCATGCGAATACCCTCGATAGATCGCGCCATGTGCCCTCACTTCAAATAATGAATAACGACTTTGCTGCCCTTTGCGGCAAAGCGCATTCACCGAGTAGCTACCTTGATCAATTTGAGCCCTCTCTGTCAACGGGAGTGCCGTTGCGCCTGCGACGATCAAAGTCAGATCAAGTTTTCGTCCACCGCCATTTTAATCGACCGGATCACTGACTCTGATTCTGGCTCTAACTCTCAATCCAACGCTCAGGGCTGGCGGGACTTGGCCGTGTCAATCAATGGCGTGACTCGGACAGACAATGACAGGGAAGAGACTGGCGCATCGGACGTCGTGGGCCCGCTCCGGTGGCGCGGCTCGTGTCGCAAGAGTCGTGAACTTGTCCGCTGAACGCCGCGACTGGGAACGGGTTCAATCGCTTTCAATGTTTCCGCGCACTGACTCGCTAGTTCTTTTGCCACACCAGCGTGACAGCTCTGCGCGGCAACTATCCTGTGCCTGAGCGGCGGGGCAGCGGCCAGCTGCGAACTCGAAGGTTGCGAGTGTGGCAGTTTATCTCGCGTGACTTCAAATCAGCAGGAGACGCGTTCTTGCTTGAGTTATTCGCTCGACGAGCCTATCCGTGTGGGCAACGCGCTTCTTTGCGCGTGAGAGGGAGAAGCCATGTTTGGCTATCAGGTGGTTGTCGCTCAAGTGAACATTGTCCGCGGCTTACTGTTCGGCATCGCGCTGATGTTGATCGGGTGTGCGGGCGAGTCGCCGCAAACCAGCGCGGTCGACTCGGCGGGCAGGCTTCAGGTGGCGCTAGTGACGACCACACCCTCTGGCGCGATGATCCGCTTGCGAGGCACGTTCGCGATCAGGCGCTGGTCTGAGGCGTACGAGCCAGTGATTGCGGTGCTCAGCACGGAGGAGAATCCCGAAGCGACCGAGCTTTCGACCAGCCTCGCGCCGGGAAACTATGCGGCAACGCTGGAGGATGGCTGGCGGCTGCAGCACTTCCGTGACGGCGCCTGGGCGTTCATCGACGCACAGCTGCGAGAGGAGCCGCGTCAGTTTGCCGAAGTGACTGCCGGCAACACCACCCGGCTCGTCTACCGCTTCTCCGGTGAGCTCGCGGTTGAGACGGAGCCGAATGGCGAGCTTGCGATCGGCATCGATTTTACTCAGGAGGGCGTTTGCGGTGACGGCGTCGTCAACCCAGGGGAGTGGTGTGATCAGGGCGCGTCCAACGGCCGCCCCGACAGCTGCGACACGAGCTGCGCGTTCGTCTGCTACGACGAGGCCTGTCCGCTGCGTGTCTATCCCTTGGCCGAGCCCGGCGGCAGCGGCCGAAGCTGGGCGGATCCGATGTCCAGCATTCAGGCTGCGATAGATGTTCAGGGCGGACTCGGCGGAGGGGAAGTCTGGGTAACCGGGGGCGATTTTACCATCCCGTCCGTCTCCGAAACCGTGCTGCTCCGGTTGCGCACGGGCGTGCGTCTGCTCGGCGCATTTCGCGGTCGAGAGACCGCGGCATCCCAGCGAGATCCCTGGAGCTTCCGGACGAATCTGCGTGATGAGCAGTACTACTCCTTGGATCCCGAAGCCTCCCTTCGAGGTGGTGCGATTTCGATCGTGAATGCGTATCAGGTCGTGATCGAAGGTGTTGAAATCAATTCGCAGTACCGGCCGTTCGAGATCGTTTCGAGTCAAAGCGTCACGTTGCGCAACGTTGCATTCGGTCCGACCGCGACCACCCACGCCGGCCTCATCGCTGGTTCATCCGTCCGCTTGGAGCGGACCCTGTTCGACGGCTCCAGCATCGAGGCGACGGCTTCGTCGCTGGGCATCGACACTTCGGTGTTCAACCAAGTCGGTCAAACCGTCATCACGGCGACGGACTCTCGCCTTTCACTGACGTCCGTGGACACCTCGGGAGCTTTGCGCCTGTTGGGGACGACGGACGCGTTTATCGTGAACTCCATCTTGCGCGGGCCGCGTTGGGAAGGTGGCGTGATCGAAGGCGTGGAGTCGGCCAGCACGCCCACGCGTCTGACCATGGTGAACACTGCCGTTTTGGGTTCATCCGCGCTGACACCGGTCGCCGTCGGCTCTGCGTACATTCTCAACTCAGTGTTTGCAAATTTGGAAACCTCCGGCAACGGCTGGTCCGCTGCGCCCCGCGCGGCGGCCGTGGAAGCAGAAGAGTTGGAGATCGCGGCCAGCACTTTTTATCGCAACCGCTGCTTCGGCGCGGAGCCGTGCGATCACCACGTCTCCACCAGCGAAGCTTCGCTCATTCACAACTCGTTGTTCACGCTGCCGCCCCCTCGAGACGGCGAGACGGCGCCCTACGCGCCCATCTTCGGCGGTCCGCGACTGGCTGGCAACTGCTACACCGCTGACGAGGCGGCGTTTAACGTCGATCTGGCCGCACCACGAGTGATCCCTGTCGTGTCACCGTGTCCAGGCGCTGGCGATCTTGCGGAGCTCGAAGCTGCAGTCCAGCGCTTGTCGGTGCGTACGAACCAATTCGCGTTGCTCCCATTCGCCGTTGTGCCCTCGCTGGAGATGTATCGTAACCCGTACTGGTGGCGACTGCACGTAGCTTCGGAGCGAGCCTGCGGGATCAACAGCGAACAGCTCGATCCCGGTCGTCACTGGTCTTGCAACGTTGGGCCGCGCGAGCCCGTGAACGGGTGTGCGAGCCGGGAGTCGTCGATCGACGCAACCTTCGAGTTCTTGCAGAATCCGGAAGGTACCGTGACCAGTAGTCGCGCGGAGGCGGTGAGCGCAGACGGCAACGTGGTGCTGGGTGATGTCAGCTCGAACGCAGACGGGCAGCCCGCGAACACGCGCGCCATCTGGCAAACACGCTGGGTACCGCCGACAGTGATCGCGGATGCGCCTGCGGCGGATCCCTACCGCGATGTTCTCAACTGCGACGGCAGCGTCGCGGTGTTCTCGGACGGCAACGTACCTCAACGGTGGACGTCCGAGGGCTTGCAACCGCTCGCGCCCGAAGTCGACGGCTATGTCACGGCCCTGTCTGCTGACGGCAGCGTGAGCGTCGGCGCACGCGCGACCGCAACCGGAACGGAGGCGATACGTTGGGCGGATGGGCAAGCTGTGGCGCTCGGTCCGCTGGGGAGCTCGGAAGCGTTCGGCATCCGCTGGGACGGCCAGTCCGTATTTGCCAGCGCTACGACGTGCGAAGACGTCTCCACCTGCACACAAGTCTCACGCTGGACACCCGAGGGCGGCGCCGCCCCACTCTTCAGCTCCTCCCCTGGCAGTTTCGTGGTCAGCTCGGACGGCAAGCGGATGGCGCTGTCGGACGGTCGCGCGATCGGATTTTGGAGCGAGGGCTTGGAAGGACCCACCACGCAATTCAACTGCCGCGCCACCTGCCGAGTCGTCAAGTTGAGTTCCACCGGCCGGATCTTGCTGTTTGAGGACGGCGGCGTTTCCTACGCGTTGGGGGACAGCGGCATTTATCCCGTACGCTCATTGATCAACCGCCGGAAGCCGCTGGTGCCAAACATGTGGGATCTCAAAGTTCGCGACATGTCGGACAACGGCCTCGTGTTCGTGGGCTACGCCCAAAACTTCACGAGCTCGGAGACGCGCGCATTCCGCGCGACGGTTGAGCCGTATGCCTGGGACTTCGGCATCCTGAACGATTGACCCCTCGCGCTACTGCTCGAAGAAGTCGAGCAACATCGAAACCAGCCAGTCGGAGCGTGTCACAGGGCCGCTGTGGTCGGTGCCAGGCAGCACCGCCAAGCGGCCGTCTGGCACCAAGCGAAACAGCTCCAACGCATGGTCTACGCTGACGAAGTCGTGATCACCTAGCATCACCAGGAGTGGCGGCTTGAACTGACGCAGCTCCTCGCGCTCCCAGCCTTCGAATGCAGCGTACATGGCTTTGACCTTCTCCACCAAGTTGGGAAAGCCCCGAGGATTCGGGGCGACCTTGGCGTAGGCCTGGGGGAAATGCGGTGGCAGCTGCCCGGGCGTTAGCGCCGCCATGCGCTTTTTGAACTCGGGACCTTCAGCGTCCGTGTTGAAGCCCGCGCCGAAGATCGCGACTTTGCGCACCAGTTCTGGGTAACCCAGTCCAAGGCCAAGACCGACGATGCCGCCATCGCTCCAACCAAACACATCGACCTCGGTGTGGCCGAGAGAATGCAGCAGCGCGGCAGTGTCCTCGACCATGCGTTCATAGCTGAGCGCGCGATCGATATTCGGCGTGTGACCATGCGCTTGCTGTTCGACGGCGATCGTGGTTCGGCGCTGCGCTAGCGCCGGTCGGAGCTTGGCGAAGGAAGACTCCGCCGTCATGAAGCCGCCGTGCAACAACAGCAGTGGCGGCCCGCTCCCTTCCACGTCGTAGTGGAGATCCAGATTCTCGACGCGAACAGAACCCGACTTGCGCATCCACGGAGTTTGCCGCGCCGACGCAAGCTCGCCAAGCGTTGCAACTGAGTCGTTCGAGACGAACAGCACGAAAAGGAGCGTGACGCACTGTCACGTTGTGTGGCATGCCTTCACGGTGCTCGAATCTGAGTCTGACAGAATAATCCGAATTGCCTCACCGAAGCGCGATCCCCGACCGGTGTGGTGGGTCTCGTGCGCCCCCGTGAAGTGACGGACCCAACCAAGACCGGATGCGGTTGTGCCGTCGCGACGGCGCACGAGAACGTCCTCCCCCTTAGCGCAGCGTTGCCGCCACCGGATCGACGCTGAGTTCCATCAGGAACAGCAGATCGTCGGTGGGCAGCAAACGCCGCATGTCCGCCACCACGCTGGCTCGGCGCGGCTCCGGCGCCAGCTGGCGATGCCGCTCCACCGACTGCACGAAGGCCTGGACGTAACGTCGTTGTGTCTCGATGAGCGCTTTCGGCGCGCCTGGAGCGCCGTGACCCACGTAGAGTGTGGCGTCCGGCTCGAGTTCTTGCTCGAGACGCGCGAGCACTTGGAGCCACGCAGCGTAGTGCCCGTCCGCAAGGTAGGCGTGCATCCCGTTGTAGACGAGGTCGCCCACGAACCAGGTGTGCTGATCGAGGCTCCAGATACTGTCGGCGGGCGATTCGCCCGGTCCCAGATCGCGGACGCGCAGCTCCATCGCGCCGTCAGCGAAAACAGCGGTCGCGCCGCTCGTCACCTCGCGGTCCGGAAACCGCCGCTCAGCGGGCCACTCGGTGCCCAACATCGGCCCCACGATGGCGTTCTTCACGGCATCGTCGCGCTGGATCGCGCTGCTGACCGCCGGCGTCGCGTAGACGGGGACGTCGTGGCCTCGCAACAGCTCGGCGAGGCCGGCATAGTGATCGGGGTGCGCGTGCGTAACGACCGCGCCCAAGATGGGCAGCTTCGTCGCGTCGAGGTGCGCGCGGACCGCGCGGGCGTCGGTCACGCTGAGCATGCCGTCGACGACCACCGCGCCTGCCGGGTGCTCAATCACGTAGGAATTCACTTTCATGACCGTGCCCTCGATGCGTCGAACCGTCGCTTTTTGATTCATGACTACCTCCGCCAGCGAACCTAGGTCTGGCCGCGGGCTCCGCCCAATCGAAGGTTGTTATCGCGCTATTCGTGGCGCGAATACGGAGCGCGACCGCCTCTATGCCCGTGCCACCACCGCGCGCACCGTCGCGTCGACCATCCCGCGCAACCACGCGTTGGCCGCATCGGTTTCGGCTGCCGCACTCCAGGCCGCCACCACCTCGAACTGGCCGAGTTCGAGCGGTGAGGGGACGAGCTTCAGCGTGTCGAGCGCGATGCGTCGCGAAATGCGCTCGGGCAAGGTGACGATGAGATCCGACGCGGCCACCACGGCCGGCGCGACCAGGAAGTGCGGCAGACGTACCGCGATGTTGCGGTGCAGCCCCAGCGCCGCCAGGGCATGGTCGACCACACCGGGACCGTAGCCGGGCGAGCTAACCAAGACATGATCGAGCGCCACGAAGGTATCCAGATCGAGGTTGCGCCGGACCTTCGGGTGCGCGCGACGCACCACGCAAACGAAGCCATCCTGGAACAGAGCGCGGGTGTGCACGCCCGGTGGCGCGTGGATCAAGGAACCGAGCGCCAGCTGAATCTCGCCGCGCAACAGCGCCGACATCGGCGCATCCGCCTCGAAGCCGTGCACTTCAATGCTCACCCGCGGCGCCGCTCCACGGACCCGCGCGACGAGCTCCGGCAGCAGGAGCGCTCCGCAGTAGTCGTCCGTTGCGACACGGAACGTGCGCGTGGAGAGCGCAGGTTCGAACGTACGGTGACCGAGTAGCGTGGCCTCCACATCGGCGACGAGCCGCCGCACTTCCCCCGCAATTCGACGCGCCAACTCGCTCTGCCGCATCGCCCCGCCCTGCCGAACCAGCAGCGGATCGCCGAACAGCTCGCGCAGCTTTGCCAGCGCGTGGCTCATCGCCGGTTGGCTGAGCCCCAGCCTTCGACCTGCCAGCGAGACGCTTTGCTCGGTCAGCAAAGCGTCCAACGCAACGAGCAGATTGAGATCGATACCCGAAAGCCTCTGGGGAGGGCGCGCTCCTGGTCGAGGGTTTTGCGAAGCGCGTTTCGTTCTCACAAGCATGCGGTGCGATTGTGCAATGGGCGGCGACTGAGCGTCACCGCTTCTCGCATACAGAAGGATCGCCCGACGGCTCACAGAGCTCGTAGCTGAAGACGAGCTCTTCTTCGCAGTCCTCCACCGGGAGCACGGAGGGCTTACCTAATATCGCGGTTCGCCCGAAGTCGCATGTCGAGGGTGACTTCCAGTTGATTGCAAACTTCAAGGAAAAGCTCTCCAGTTCGCGCCACAAGACCGCGTGCTGGAACGTGCTGCCGCAAGCTGCGATTGCGAGGGTGTCAGGGGTCCACGAGAACTCACTCCCGAACGGGGTGCGTGGAATAATCAGATTCGACATGCCGTCTGGTCCAGTCCCCACCCAATTGAGCGTAGTATCCGTTGCGTAGTCCGGAGAGCACGAGCCCGCAGCGCTGACAACGGTGCGTTCATACTGTCCAGTGAGCGGAATGGGAACGAGCTCGGGCTCGGGCTCCGACCCGCCGCACGCAGCCATGAACAAGCTCGAAATCCCGGCGGCCAAAGCTGTGGCTACCCTCATGTTGCGGAAACGACCGGCGATGTATTTGTGTATTTGCGCGGCCATTTGAAGATCTTCACTTGCAACTTTTTTCGTGCTTGTCAACTTTGCTCGCCGTGCCAGCGATTCCACTGGACCGACTACCGAACCATCGCCCCCATCCCGTGCTTCTAGAGCACTCGCCTCAAACTCGAGTGAAGCGATCTCACGTTGTTTCCCTCCAGAATCAGAAAGGTGACGTGGTCTTCGCCAAAGGCGTAGACGCTGAAGCCGGGTTGAGTGTTGATTTGAGAAGTGCGCGCGGGGCCCCGGGGGTCCCAGATGCCGATGTGAAACCAGACCACACTTGCGAATAGACCCGCGCGCGCGGCGGATTCTCATCCTTCGCGCGTTTACAAAGCTCACGCGTCAAACACCTCTTCGTGCAGTCCACCAGGGCGTTCCTGCCGAGCATGCTGCAGCTGGCTTGAGTCTACACCAAAAATCAAGCGGAAGCGGCCTTGCTTCGTCGAGGCAAACGGACTTGAACAACGCTTGGCGGCGGTACCTAAGCCGATAACTTGTAGGCAGATTGCTGTGTGGCAGTCGGTTGCTACAGTGAACTCAGGATGGACGCTAAAATGTCTTGGGGTGCCGCGGCTCGAAGAGCTGGCTTCGGCGTGCTGTGTTTGGCACTGGCCTGCGGAAAGACGGAGAACGAACCGCACTCGAATTTTGCGGGTGGCACCGGCGCAGGCGGCGCTGCTGGCGGCACGTCTGGCGCTGAGTCTTTGGGAGGACGCGCAGTCGGCGGCCGTGCGTCGGGCGGCGCGACGTCAGGCGGCGCGGCGTCAGGAGGCAGTGCGTCGGGCGGCGAGCAATCCGGCGGCGCCTCCGCGGGTATGGACCAGGGTGGTGCGGGCGGTGACGCGGGCGCTGCCTCGGGCGGCACGTCGGTTGGCGGGGATGCTTCAGGCGGGACTGGCGGCGAGGTCACGACCACTTACGTCGGCTCGATTTCCATTATGAACGCCGCCGAGCGTGTGCCGTCGAAGTTCACGGCCTCAGCGTCGTTCGTGACGATCGGTACGGGCACTTCGTGTCGGCGCGTTACATACGGCGACTGCGTCGTCTCGGACATGTGTGTGTCCACCGCGAATTTACCCAACTACGTGAGCGCAGGCACGATCCGTGTCCGGGTCCCGAAGCGCAATATCGAAGTGGTTGGCGAGCCGAGCGCGGCGATGGGCATCATGCCACTCTACGCGCCCATGGTGAGCGAAGGACCGTTTGCGGGTGGAGACGGGCTCACTGTTGAGGCTTCGGGCAGCGCGAGCGTGCCGGGGTTCAACGAGCAGCTCGGCATTCCGCGATCGATTCGCGTGCTGGCGCCCGAGCCAGACGCGGA
>Ga0247764_1000331_pt1 | contig 16978 bp, 14 predicted proteins | sample UWRJL051202B4_FD_179932 | JGI IMG/M metagenome (GOLD analysis project Ga0247764, IMG submission 179932) | Plant litter microbial communities from Arlington Agricultural Research Station in Wisconsin, United States - UWRJ-L051-202B-4 | ecosystem: Environmental > Terrestrial > Plant litter >...
TACTACCTCGTCTCGAAGTGGCTGGCTAACTTTACGGAGCGCATCAGTATCGGGCCGGTAAGCTTTGTAGTAGCGGGCGTGTCGGTATTGGTACTGGCGTGGTCCACGGTCAGCTTCCTGTCCTTCCGCGCAGCAACAACGAACCCGAGCCAGGCGTTACGCCAGGAGTGACACTTTTAAGTTGTCACGCAGTTATGATATATACACAGGTGGTCCCGGACTATAGGGACCACCATCTTCCCTCGCGCCTCACTTCAACCCATACATTGCTCTCGTCCTGTCTTTTGCTACCATATATAGCCCAATAACTCGCTTTGTATAAAAAATACTTAAGCCATACTGGCAAATTTGGTAATTTGTATGGATTACTTTTTTAGTCCACGTATTTACTAAAACGCTATGCCTATGAACTCCCGTCGTGATTTTATCCAAAAGGTCGCAGCATCGGCGCTTGCATTGCCTTTCTTTTCCAGGTTTACCGAGGCAACGGCCTCTCCTTCTGTATATTCCGGCTCAGGATACGATGGTCCGACATTGCGTGTCGCGATCATGGGACTTGGCAGCTATGGCAGCCGCGTCGCTGAGGCTATGCAAAGCTGTAAGCAGGCTAAGCTGGTCGGCGTTATAAGCGGAACGCCGTCGAAGATCAAGGATTGGCAGGCTAAATACTCAATACCCGAAAAGAACTGCTATAACTATGAGAATTTCGATCAGATTAAGAATAATCCTGATATCGACGCGGTATATGTTATTACCCCCAACGGCCTGCACCATGACCAGGTAATACGCGTTGCCAAAGCAGGTAAGCACGTTATCTGCGAAAAGCCGATGGCCATCAACGCACAGGAGGGCCAGGAGATGGTGGATGCCTGTAAGAAGGCCAATGTGAAGCTCCTCATCGGCTACCGCATGCATTTTGAGGCGAAGACTCTCGAGATAATCCGGATGCGTAAGGCGAATGAGTTTGGCAAGATCCTGTTCTTCCAGGGGCTGTCCGGATTCCGTATAGGCGATCCCAGCCAGTGGCGTTTGAACAAAAAGCTTGCGGGCGGAGGCTCTATGATGGATATCGGTATCTATTCAATAAACGGAGCGCGCTATATGGTTGGCGAAGATCCGATATGGGTAACAGCGCAGGAGACCAAGACAGACCCACAGAAGTTCAAAACCGGAGTCGACGAGACAATCCAGTTCGAGCTGGGCTTTCCCAGCGGAGCCGTGGCATCCTGTCTATCTACCTACAGCATGAACAACCTCGACCGGTTCTTCCTGAACGGAGAGAAGGGATTTGCCGAGCTGCAACCTTCCACCGGCTACGGACCGATACAGGGTCGCACCAACCAGGGCGAGCTCACCCAGCCGCACACGACGCACCAAACCGTTCAGATGGATGAGATGTCAGCTATAATACTTCAGGGTAAGAAGCCTGTCGTACCGGTAGACGGCGAAGAGGGTGTCAAAGACATGAAGATCATCGATGCGATCTACCAGGCCGTGGCCACCGGCAAAAAGATCAGTTTGCAACTATAGGAAGTTATGTAGCAAAAAAAAATTAGGTATACTTTGCAGTATACCTAATTTTACTTTTATCCACGTTGCTTATTTCTTGCTGCGTGTAGTAGAGACATTTACATCGCGGGAGTTTGACGTCCGTCCAACTCCGGTGCCATTATCAACGTCCATTTCGAGGTAGCTTTTTCCAGGATTGAACAGCTCGTCTATACTGTTTGATGAGCCACGTACGAATGTCTTCAAATCACTGTAGCTATTGATATTATTAAAATCGTACAGCTCATAGCTAACAGGCTGATCCAACCCCGGGAAGGTCCAGGCATTCAGTAGCTGCGGCACTTCCAGCGAAGGGATAATCTGATTCTGACCCTGCGGTAACATATAATACCACAGTGTACGTCCATCATCAAATGGAATCGCAATTAAGTCCAGGCTCCCGGTCGTTGATACAGTAAGCTTGTTATTAGAGAACGTGAAACTTGCAGAAGCTTCCATCTTTTCAGGATTGTATGCTGGTTCTGTGTTTTGACGGTATGTCGTAAATCCGTTACCATGTACTTCAAGCTCCGATGTGTACGAAGGAAATGCGCTGCCGGGGTAATAAAAGTCGAAAGTATCGTCATCGATAGAAGAATGAAACTCTCCAAGGTCATATCGCTCCGTATAATCGTTCGCAACGGGGTAACCGTATAATCCATAAGCAATACTTTCTGCATAATCGGGCACATCACCGGTTTCCTTTGTCAAAGTTTTAGTCACCGTACTCAGATCCAGGTCATAGGTTGATCCCATCGCGACATCGGATATAAGAGAATAGCCGAGCGGTTTTGAATCCGCGTTCGATCCGCGTACCACATACAATTTTGTAGGATTCTTGCTGATCGACACAGTACCGGTAGTGCTATTCTCATCGGCCAGAAATCTGGTGCCATTGGCGGCTATCACGTAATGTGAGTCTTGGGCAATGTTCTTAAAGCTCAGCGACACATCGCCGATATAGGTGTCTTTATCTTCGTCGTTATTGAGTACTACCCAGTTCTTGCCACGTTCGATCGACGCGAATGTCCAAACGCGTAAGTCGTCTTTGTTCCCGCTGCTGGAGGTTACCAGGACTTCGGTAAGGAAAAAGCTCTCGCCGTCAAATCCTGTTGATTTCAGCTCTACTTTCTGCCCGTTTTTATATTCGGTAGAGGCCAGCAGCTTGCCGTTGGCATCTGAAAGGAACACGAATCCGCGTTCTGAACCGTCGCTTCCGCTAAACAGCTGGTTGGCTGAAGTGTTGATCGTTACCAGGATGTTCGATACCGAAACCGTTAAACTTTTATCAGCCGTGTTGCCATTTTTATCGGTTGCCACAGCTTTTATAGTGTGCTGGCCATCGGTCGCATTGTTTGTATCCCAGGTGGTTTCGAAGGGTGTTGCTGTGATTGACGTCAGCAATGTTCCGTCGATATAAATATCGACCTTTTGAATGCCATTTTCATCCGATGCAGTCACGGATGGCTTTATCGTGTTTCTTACAGATTGCCCGTCGGTCAGATTAGAGAAAGCTACTGTGGGTGGTGTTTTGTCTGTCGTTTCATTGTTCCCGTTGCCATTGGTATTACTGTTATCGTCGTCGTCACTACAGGCTTGTGACAACAAAAGCGATACCACAGTAAGGCACTGAAGGCCACGTCGTAACCAGGTAGGATTTAAAAAGTAAGTCATGCTATACATTAGAATTTGGTTCAGTGCGAATCTAGTGATATATAACAACCCGGACGGTTTAAAAATATATATAATCTTACACGTAATAACTTCCGAGTTCTCAACCTGGCTGGTATTTACCGTATATACATCTTATTTATAGGCCTCCTCTTCTCGTCCGCAATAGCTTTTAAGTCATTTTTGATCAGATCGGCCGTAATTTTACTTTATAATATGCCCGCTATTGGGTATTCGGCAGGTTTTGCGCCTTTCCGCACTCCTTTAACCGCATATGTTTTAAATAATTTTTAACAGGTAAAAGTGATAACCGGATTTCCGGAGAATCATTTCTTTGATTCTCCGGGAACTTTAGCCGTGCGGTTGCGCAGTTTCGTTAGCATGCGGTTCAGGTGGCGTTTGTTCCAAACGTAAGAGGAAAGGTCGAAGACCTCCACCTTCCGGAACTCTATCGGGTGGCTTTCGCTTTGTAACGAAATGTACCCTCCTCTCAAGACAGTAAGATCGCGTTTGGCAGCCGGGTTGTAATTGGAAACATTTCCACCGCCGATCTGCGGTTTCTCGTATATAAGAACGGTATCGCGTTCCACGATATGTTTGATAATCGAATCTCTCAATACAAGGACTTCCACACGCACCCACTGATCACCGGCGTATGTTTTTGAAGTAGAGTTGATGCAGTGATCGGTAATGAGCTTGTTGTTCATCACCACGTTGGTGCCTGGTGTGCAGAGGTTTGCTGTTGTGCGCTCATCCTTACCGTTGCCTCCGAGCATCTGAACTTCCAGCGAGATCGGAAAGTCCTGGTTCTGCCCCATGGTCTCCGGAGATTGCGAGTGTATCATCGCGCCACTATTGCGAATGGCCCATTCAGGTCCACCTTTTATCTGGTCTCCGATGAAGCGGTACTCTACGCCAAGCAGGTATGCGGAATATTGTTGTTTGTAAAAGATGTGTCCGAAGCGATCGTTAAACTGGTCGTACTGATCATAGTTAACAGTCAGTTTGCCATCGGCTACGCGGAACGTATTGCCGAAGTTATCCCCGACGCGGTAACCATTTATTTTTACAATCCAGTCGTTGAGGTCTTTGCCATTGAACAATTGCTTCCACTCAGGTTCGGATGCTTCCTTGCTGCGCGTGGAAGTGCACGAGACCAATAAGGCCATGCCGATTATCCCAGCGAAACGTACGGGAGACAACCGGTTTTTTTTTGTTTTGTGCGTCATAAAATAGTATCGGGTTCCTAGCCGGCCAATATAGGGATTCTTTTCAAAATAGTCTCCGCGAAACACTGTCATCTATATATATTCACACCGGGCATCCTCCTAAAGGAGTAGTCTTTTCGGGTTGAAACACATAAATAACAACGTTGACTGCCGAAAACGAAAATAGCCGCTTCGTCCTCTTCGGGTATTGTGGCGGGTAGAGACATGAAGTTTCTCCCTCCGTCTTCCCAATTTACTTTTTGTCAATTATGTATTGCCGCTATAATGGTGACACGGTATTATCATGCTTTGCGTTATCTTTACTGAACGTATGCTTTCCTTTAAACACGAAGTATTTCTGGAGGTAGCGCGGCAACTGAGTTTTACCAAAGCCAGCCAGGTGCTATACATAAGCCAGCCCGCTATCACCAAACACATCCAGCAACTTGAAGAAGAGTATCGTGCCAGCTTGTTCGAGCGTAAGGGTAATTCCATAACGCTGACTGAGGCAGGTACTATTCTGCTTGAATTTGTTATCAGGGTGAAGACCCTTGAAAAACAGCTGGAATATGAGCTGAGCACATATCGCGACCGCTTCCACGCTAAGGGTGAGCTGAAGCTTGGCGCCAGCACAACCATAGCTTTGTATATCGCACCACCGATCCTGTCGGCGTTCCGGCAAAAGTATCCCGAGATCAGCATGAGCCTCGTTAACCGTAATTCCGAAGGTGTATTGAAAGCGTTGCTGGATCACGAGATCGATCTCGGAATAGTAGAAGGTAAAAATAAAAGTTCGATGGTAACCAGCGAGGCGTTCCTGACCGACGAGGTGGTGCCCGTTTGCTCTTCTTCCAGCGCACTGGCGCGCCGTGCCAAATACAACATCAGTGAAGTAAAGGATATGCCCATTGTATTACGCGAGCGTGGCTCCGGAACATTGTCTGTACTTAAGCACGCGTTGCAGGTACATGGCATAAAGTTATCCGAGCTTAACATACGGATGCGTCTTGGCGGTACGGAAGCGCTTAAGAACTTCGTACTCGCAGACGACAGCGTCGGCTTTCTATCGATGAAAGCGGTTTCCAAGGAGCTTGCTTCAGGCGAGCTTGTGCGACTGTATATCGATGGACTTACCGTTGTGCGCCAATTCTATTTTATTCAAAGACATGGCGATGAAAACCATGGATTGAACGAGGCCTTCATAAAGTTCGCAAAAAACCATCATAACATTAAGTTATAGCGCATAAAAAAAGTGTATTGGTCGGGAATGACTAAACCCGATACCTTGCACCCATATGGAGGAGAAATCTGTATGGAAATTGTGAGTGAGAGACAGTCCCGGATCCGGTATTTACAGTGTTCAGGATGTGCGCGCACATACCCCGTAAATGCCATTAACACATTTGCAAGTTGCGAGGCGTGCGGAAAATCGCCGCTGATCAGCATATACGACCTCCCACAGGGGCCGCCCGAGCTTACTATTGATACGTCGGAGCGCTCGATGTGGCGGTATTTCGAATTGCTTCCGGTGCTACACCGGGAGAATATCGTAACGCTGGGAGAAGGCTGGACGCCAATGCTGCGCCTGGACCGCACCGCCAATACGCTTGGCGTAAAAAGCCTTTTATTGAAAGACGAATCGTTCAATCCTACCGGATCATTCAAAGCACGTGGATTGAGCATGGCTATATCCAAAGCACTGGAGCTTGGTATTCGCGATTGTATCGTCCCTACCGCCGGTAACGCCGGTGGCGCCATGGCCGCCTATTGCGCGCGTGCCGGTATGCGGGCCACGGTGGTAATGCCCAAGCATACACCGGCGGCCTTTAAAACAGAATGCCGGTACTTCGGTGCTACGGTAATCGAGGTGGAAGGACTGATCAGCGACTGCGCCCGCGTGGTTGGTGAAATGAATACAGACGGCCGTTACTTCGACCTGTCTACGATGAAAGAACCTTACCGCCTGGAAGGGAAGAAAACAATGGGTTACGAGATCGTCGAGCAATTGGGCTGGCGTTTTCCCGATGTCATACTCTACCCTACCGGTGGCGGTACCGGCCTTATCGGCATGTGGAAAGCCTTCAATGAAATGATCGAGATGGGATGGGTAAGCGGACGGTTGCCGCGCCTTGTTGCCGTGCAGACCGACAACTGTAAACCTGTTCTTGAAACCTTTTTATATGGCGAGGCCATAACACGTGCCAAGCCTACATTAGCCAACGGACTGGCTGTGCCTGCTCCGTTTGCGCAGAAACTTATTCAACGCAGCTTACGCGATACGTTTGGAACGGTCGTAACCGTTTCCGAAGAAGCGATAGTCGATGGGGTGAAAAACCTGGCTTCCGCTGAAGGATTATTTGTAGCGCCAGAGGGCGGCGCATTGCTGCCGGCCTTACAAAAACTCCTTGATGATAGCAGTGTTCGCCGCGATGAAGAGATCCTTCTACTAAACACGGGTTCTGGTTATAAGTATCTGGAGAACCTCCCGGAATAAGTCTGTTTCGCAGTCAGGAATAGTTTGGGTCAGGCGGATCCTTACGTGTTATCTCAGGGTTTATGATTGGTCTACAGTGGCCTCATTTGGTAATAGTATCATAACCTTGAGAACCTTGTTTCCTGACCGGCGTCATATACTTTTGTGGCATAGGTTCTTTAAGTTTAGGTAAGGTTAGAATTTCCCTTCCGGTACACACCGGAAGGGATTTTTGTTTTAAGGCCGTGCCGGTGTGATATGTACGAGGTAAAGCTTCTGAAGAACAGAAGCACGCGTGGCAGGATCGATAAACTTTGCGCTGAATCTTGCCGCGTTGTAATTCCACGTCTCGGTAAGAATGGTCTTGTTCATACCGTTGAGCTTTTTCATCCCTTCATCACCGGTTACGATGTAACGTTCGTCCCTGCTGTTTACGAGTTCTGCCACGGTAATAGTTGGTACGTTGGTCCGGATGTAAAAATCGAAATCGTTACAGTTCTCGCTGTCCTTCAAAAACGCAATGTCCTGTGCCGCGATGTTGTGGCTGGCAACGCTCTCCGCCAGGGACTCGCCTGCCTGGTATTGCAGAACGGTAGGATAGTAATGGAAGTTGAGCACGAAAAATATCAGCGACGAGAGCGATATCGACATCAGCATAAGCTTGTTCACCTTCCGAAGCTTCTCTTCAAACATCAGGAATACCGTGATGCAGAACAGCAGGATCATGCCCAGCAGGATCGGTTTGTTGGTAATCGGAAAGTAGTTTCCGCAAAGCCCGAGCAGAAGCAGAATAACGAGCACGGATACGCCCTGTTGTACAAATAGCAACGCCTTGATTGTACGCTTTTTAGCCCTGACGATAAACGCTGCCGTAAAGATCGATACGAAAGGAAAAATGATATCGAGATAATGCGGCAGCTTTGACGACACGAGGCAAAGCAGGATAAACGTTACGCTTGCCGTGAGCAAGGTCATAACCTCGCGGCGCTGACGAAAGAGCCCCTTGCGGAAAACCCGCATAAATGTTTTAGCCCAGGCCGTTACGGCCAGTGTAGTCCAGGGCAGAAAAACCCATAGAAACGTATGAAAGTAAAAGAACGGATCTCCCCCACCGTTCGGCATTTTTCCGTTGCCGCCGGTAAGCCGGTCAACACTCTGGCCAAACAGTATGAATGCCCAGCCCGAGTGTCCTTGCGTGCCATCGATAACTTTTTCAGGATGCATATCGAACTGGATATAATAACATACCAGCACAGGCACCATAAGAAACGCAGTAGCTATGCCAGCCACAAGCCACGTCGGCGACTTGAGGGTATTCCAGCAGCGGTTCTGAAGACAATAAATGGCAATCGCTATACCGGGAATGATCAGCGCTATCATACCCTTGGTGGAAAAGCCTACAGCCAGGGCCAGCGCGCCGAGCAGCGCGTGCCGTATATGATTGGTGCGGCACAACATAACCAGCTGCCATACCGAGCAGATGACGGCGCTTGTAAGTATCGCGTCCATACGCACATCGTTGCACGCAAGTATAAAACCGTATGAAGAAGCCAGTATAAACGCGGCAAACACACCGGTCTTGCGGCTATAAAGTATGCTGCCGAGTTGATACGTTGCAAAGATACCCAGCAGCGTAAAGAGAAACGAGGTGAACTTATATGCAAAGGCATTCACGCCAAAGATCTTGTAGCACAACGCCGCCGTCCAGAACAGGAAGTGCGGTTTGTCGAGATACTCCGCTTCGCGGTCCACAAGCGACACGTAGTCGCCCGTGTTATGCATGTGCAGGGCAATGTTGGCGTGATGGGCGGAATCGTTATGCATCAGTGGGATCCAAAGGCCGCGGGCGTATAGAATAGCAAAGATGCCCGCGAAAAGAAAGTAATACAGGCGTGGCGATATACGCTGTCGGACCTGCGCATCGCTGATAAGTACTGAATTGGTGATAAACTTCATGAGGTGAGTAAACGGAGAGGATAATCTTGACTTGCTGCCGCGCTAGTTGCCGCTGGGAGGATTGTTAGAGACCGGCGCTACCGGATTGAACATTTCGGTTACAACTTCGCCTATGGGCTCCGTATTTATGTAGGTTACGCCGAGAAATGCGGCGGCGGTACCGGCAATTTGTTTTTGCCAGTACTGATCCGGTGTTTTGATTTCGCCTGAAGCCGGGGTGTCTGGACCAATTACTGCAAACCACATCTCGCTTGAACCGAACGCCAGGCGTCCATGGTTTTTCCAGTTGTGCCTGCCGCGACCATGATCCGTAGTTATCAGCAGTGTGGTTTTGTCTTTATAGTCGGGTTGAGATTGCAGCCAGTTCCACAGCATGCTGATCATGCGGTCTGTATAGTGAGCGGCGGCCAGGTACGAATCGTATCGCCCGCCGTGACCGTGCTCATCGGTTCCATCGAAGCTCAGGAACACCAGGCGCGGATGCTCCTTTTGAATATGTTCGAAGGCCTGGTAAAAAGTAAAAGCATCGTGACGTTTACCATGAGGGTTAACGTCTACCTGTTGCAGATCGTTGAGAAAAGCTTCCCATGAATTGACGGCAAGAGCTTCTGACGGTTCCGTACCAACGTTTGCAGGAATACGCGCCGTCTTTTCGCGCACGATAAACGGTATGGCATCCCAGGTGGAGAAAACAGCCACACGATTGTTGAATGTCGCCGGTTTCTGATCGCGTATATATTCTAAAACGGTATAGTTTGGATTTTCGATTTTTTTGTTTGACCTGATGCGTTTATCTACAAAGCCCACCAGCATCTCACTATAGCCGGGGTATGAAAACCAATGAGGATTAGAGCAGTTTACGAGGTTCTTATAATCGCGGTTGCCGTAAAGCTGCCCCTGTGTGCTGATAACGTTCCAGAAGAACGGAAGTAGTTTCTCGCGTCTCTCCTGGCTTGTTGGTGCGTCGAACTTTTCGGCGGTAATGGGCTTGGAGCAGTAATCCTTATCACGAAGCAGTTTCTGATCGGCACCCAGAAACATCTCCTGCCAGCGAAAGCCATCGAGCGTGATAATGATAAGATTTTCAGTTTTACGCTCCTGCGCCGGCATCACTATGCACGAGCATATCAACGGCATCAATATGAGGAGGGTCTTTCGCATGACACAAATTTGCGGATAGGTTATTACGTGATGGTTAGTTAATGTTTATAGTTTCGTTAGAAAATGATAACGATAATGTGAAAGTTTAACACAGGTATTCATTACGCTATAGATATAAGACGCATTCACGTGTTCTAACGAGTTTATAATGCGTCAATAATCGTTTCCGAAAACCTTGCGGATAAAAACTTGATCACATTATTTTGAAATTCGGATAAAGTATTACCTTGCGAGCACTTTAGGGGTGCCTTTTAGAAAGGCTGAGATTAATACCCTTGGAACCTGATGCAGTTAGTACTGCCGAAGGGAAAAGTGCAATGATTACTTCCTTGTACCGGATCGCTGTGTGCTTTCGGTATTCCTCGAGGTCATTCCTAAAGTACAATCTTTTTTAGGAATGAAAATTACACTGAATAACAAACCGGTCGAAGTTGCAGACGACGCCACGCTGCGCAGCCTTGTAGTGTCGCATACAGGCGCCACGCAGGCAGGTATAGCTGTAGCCGTAAATAACACGGTAATAGCGCGTACCGAGCATGAGCGTTACCAGCTGCAGCCCAACGACTCCGTATTGATTATTCAGGCAACTCAAGGAGGATAATCAATTATGAGCAAATCTGAAGTAACCGCTACAAACAACAAGATCTCTACCGGAGCCATATCTGGCTCGAAGAAAGTGTATGTCGCCGGCAGCCTGCATCCTGTCCAGGTGGCTATGCGCGAGATCACCCTTACGCCTACGCGCCAGAGCAACGGTGCAGTTGAGCAGAATGCACCCGTTACGGTATACGATACCGGTGGTCCCTATACAGATGATGCTGCCCTGATCGACGTTCGCAAAGGCCTGCAACGTCTGCGCGAATCATGGATAGAAGATCGCGACGATACCGACCTGTTGTCAGAGCCTGGCTCCGCCTATGGACGTGAACGACTGGCCGATGCAGCAACAGCTCATTTACGTTTTGAGCACCGGCAGGGAGCGCGTAAAGCAAAAGCAGGCAAGGCAGTAACGCAGCTATGGTATGCGCGGCAGGGCATCATCACAGCCGAGATGGAATATGTAGCCATCCGCGAGAATCAACGTCGCGATGCGTTGCGGACTACCCTTAACGGAAGTTATGATGCATTGACACAGCAACATGCCGGCGAAGCATTTGGAGCCGGATTACCGAAAGGGCTTATCACGCCGGAGTTCGTTCGCGACGAGATTGCCGCTGGCCGCGCTATAATCCCCGCAAATATCAATCACCCCGAAAGCGAGCCGATGATCATCGGTCGTAACTTCCTGGTTAAGATCAATGCCAACATCGGCAACAGCGCGGTGACCTCTTCTATCGAAGAAGAAGTGGAGAAAGCAGTGTGGGCCTGCCGCTGGGGAGCCGACACCATTATGGATCTTTCGACAGGCAAACACATTCACGAAACGCGCGAGTGGATCGTGCGTAACTCACCTGTGCCGATCGGTACAGTGCCGATCTATCAGGCATTGGAGAAAGTCGGCGGCAAAGCTGAAGACCTCACCTGGGAGATCTTTCGCGATACATTGATCGAGCAGGCCGAGCAGGGAGTATCGTATTTTACTATCCACGCCGGTGTATTGCTTCGCTATATTCCGCTTACGGCAAAACGTGTAACCGGTATAGTGTCACGCGGCGGCAGCATTATGGCCAAGTGGTGTCTTTCGCATCACCAGGAAAATTTTCTGTATACACATTTCGAAGATATATGTGAGATCATGAAGGCATATGACGTAAGCTTCTCGCTTGGCGACGGACTCCGCCCCGGGTCGATTGCCGACGCGAATGACGCCGCGCAGTTTGCCGAGTTGGAAACGCTGGGTGAGCTTACGAAGATCGCGTGGAAGCACGATGTGCAGGTGATGATCGAAGGCCCCGGCCACGTACCGATGCACCTGATCCGCGAGAATATGGAGAAGCAGCTCAAGGAATGTCATGAAGCGCCTTTCTATACGCTCGGCCCGTTAACGACGGACATTGCTCCCGGCTACGATCATATTACATCCGCCATCGGTGCCGCGATGATCGGCTGGTTCGGAACAGCCATGCTTTGCTATGTAACTCCCAAAGAACACCTGGGCCTGCCTAACCGGAAGGACGTCAAGGACGGAGTAATTACCTATAAGCTGGCGGCACACGCCGCAGACCTTGCCAAAGGACATCCCGGAGCACAATACCGCGATAATGCCTTGAGCAAAGCGCGCTTCGAGTTCCGCTGGGAAGATCAGTTCAACCTGTCGCTCGATCCGGATACCGCCCGCGAATATCACGATGAGACGTTGCCCGCTGACGGTGCCAAGGTAGCCCACTTCTGCTCCATGTGCGGCCCGAGGTTCTGCTCGATGAAGATCACGCAGGAGATCCGCGATGCAGCCGCAGCCGGTATGGAAGAGCGGTCCGAAGCGTTCAGGAAACAAGGCAATAACATCTACCTGTAAGCAAATGCTGATCGTATTGTCCAGTCCGGTGCCCGTGGCAGATGAAGCGCGTTGGATCAATGCGCTGTTCGATGCGGGGCTCGAGCATTTTCATTTACGCAAGCCAGGGCGTGAGCGCGCCGAGGTAGAAGCACTGCTACGCGATATCGAACCAGTGTATTACGACCGGATAGCCTCACATCATCATCATGCGCTGGCACTCGATATGGGAATGAAGCGACTGCACTTTACAGAGTTTATGAGGCAAAAGATTGATGATGACGACTTGCAGAGCCTGCGCGCGCAGGAGCTCGTGTTGTCTACCTCCATTCATCATCACGCCGATTATCCTGCGCTGTCGGATCAATATTACTATACATTCATCAGCCCGGTATTCTACAGCCTGTCGAAGGAAGGTTATAGCGCAAACCCCGATCTGCTGCATCTGCCTTTAATCGATCATAGCGTAAAACGCATCGCCCTGGGCGGAATCGAAGCGGATACATGTCCGGAAGTATCGGCAGCCGGATTCGACGGCATAGCTATGCTCGGAGCGATATGGCAGGCGATTGATCCGGTAGAGAGTTTTAAAAATATACAACACGCATGGCATACAACCGCCCCATCGTATTGACGTTTGCAGGCTTTGATCCCTGCGGAGGCGCCGGCGTGCTGGCGGATATCAAGACACTGGAGCAACACCACTGTCTTGGCTTCGGAGTGCTGACGGCGTTGACCCGGCAGACGGAAGATACATTTGAATCAGTCGACTGGCTATCCTTTGACGCTATCGTGCGCACGGCCGGGCCATTATTTGAACGATATACGATCGCCGCAATAAAGATCGGGATCGTGCGCGATCTGCCGATGCTCCTGCAGCTAGTACATTGGATCAGGCATAAAGCTCCGGCGGCACATATTGTGTGGGACACCGTCCTGGCATCTTCCACGGGTTTTGCTTTTGTTGCCGACGTAGACAGGTCAGCTGTAGTATCGCTCCTGAGAGAGGTCACGCTGGCCACGCCGAATATCCCGGAAGCCCTTGCGCTCAGCGGAAAGGATACACTCGCCGATGCGCTTGCCTGGCTTGCTGATCACGGCGCGGTATTGATAAAAGGCGGTCATGCATCCGAAAACCCCGGAGTTGATTATTTGTATGCCGATGGCGAAGCGATGGCATTCAGGACTGCAGCCGGTGGATTATCCGCCAAACACGGCTCAGGTTGTATCCTTTCATCGTCTATAGCAGCGGGTATGGCCCACGGACTCGGCGTGGCTGACGCCTGTCGGGAAGGAAAGCTATATGTGGAAAGAGCTCTCGCGAGTAATACCGGTTTATTGGCTTATCATTATGCTTAGCAAGATTCAATATATTTCTCAAGGCACTACTGCCGCGGAGCAACTTCAGAACATTACTGCCGCGCTTGATGCCGGCGTAAACTGGGTGCAGCTGCGGTACAAGCATCGCCCGGTGGCAGAAGTGTCGGTCCTGGCTACTACCGTAAGGCAATTATGCACGCAGTATAATGCTACATTCATAGTGAATGACTGGATCGCCATAGCGCAGGCTGTGGATGCCGATGGTGTGCACCTCGGCCTTACCGACTCGCCGGTGCAGCAAGCCCGTGAGTCGTTGGGCAACACAAAGATCATCGGTGGTACGGCAAATACCCTGGTCGATATATATCAACGTATATCCGAAGGCTGCGATTACATCGGTGTCGGTCCGTTTCGCTTTACGGCTACCAAAGAAAATCTTAGCCCCATTCTCGGCCTTGAAGGATACCAACGTATCGTACAGGCGCTGGCTGACGATGGGCACTCTATACCCCTTTACGCCATCGGCGGTATCACTGTAGACGATGCCGACGCTCTGAACGCCGCAGGGCTCTATGGCATCTGCCTGTCCGCAGGAATAACCGCCGCACAGGATAAACGGGAAACAATACGCTTACTACATCAAAAAATGTATGGATAAACTTATAATCGCCGGGCGTCAGCTCAGTTCCCGGCTCTTTCTGGGCACAGGTAAATTCGGATCGCCGCAAGCGATGGAGGATGCCGTGATCGCGTCAGGAACCGAACTGGTTACCGTGGCACTCAAGCGCGTCGATGCCGGTGGCCCCGATCCATTGCTGCAGCACCTGCGCCGCGCAAATGTACAGATCATGCCAAACACATCCGGAGCGCGCACCGCTCAGGAGGCTGTATTCGTAGCCCAATTGGCACGCGAGGCCCTTGAGACTAACTGGGTGAAGCTTGAGATCCATCCCGATCCGAAGTATCTCCTCCCCGACGCTATCGAGACGCTGAAGGCCACCGAGATGCTGGCAAAGCAAGGCTTCGTCGTGCTGCCGTATATCCCGGCTGATCCCGTGTTATGCAAGCAGCTGGAAAGCGCTGGTACCGCAGCCGTTATGCCTTTAGGGGCGCCGATCGGTACCAATAAAGGACTCCGGACTATTGATTTCCTGGAGATCATTATCGAGCAAAGTAAAGTTCCGGTGGTGATCGATGCTGGACTCGGCGCGCCGTCAGATGCTGCACGCGCGCTGGAGATCGGAGCAGATGCCGTACTGGTAAATACGGCGATAGCAGCGGCCGGCGATCCCACGGCTATGGCACAGGCATTCAGGTTGGCGGCAGAAGCAGGCCGTCTCGCATGGCAGGCAAAGCTCGCCCCGATACAAAACCACGCTGCCTCCAGCAGTCCACTTACAGCGTTTCTTGATGCCTGATCACATGTTTACATCACTATTCGATACGTACAACTGGGACGCCGTACGGCAGAGCATTTTCGCCAAATCATCGGCTGACGTAGAAGCGGCTTTACAGCGCGTGCGCCCCACGCTGGAAGATTTCAAGGCCCTTATATCTCCGGCTGCCGCACCTTACCTGGAGGTTATGGCACGCCTTAGCCAGGAGCGTACCCGGAAGCGCTTCGGCAAAACGATCCAGATGTATATACCGCTCTACCTTAGCAACCATTGCCAGAACATCTGTACCTATTGCGCGTTCAGTGTGGATAATGCTATCGTCCGCAAAACACTTACCGACGACGAGATATTGCGCGAGGTTATGGCGATCAAGGCCATGGGCTTCGATCATATACTTCTGGTGACAGGCGAAGCTAATCAGACCGTGGGTGTTCCCTATCTGCAACGGGCTGTAAGACTCATACGCCCCTACTTCTCCCACATTGCTATCGAGGTCCAGCCTCTGGAGCAGGCCGACTATGAAGTGTTGATACACGAAGGAGTCAATGCCGTGCTGGTATACCAGGAAACGTATCACACCGGCCGCTATGCAACCTATCATCCTAAAGGGCGAAAGTCAAACTTTAACTACCGGCTTGAGACACCCGATAGATTGGGAGCGGCAGGTGTTCATACTATCGGTCTGGGTACGTTGATCGGGCTTGAAGACTGGCGCACCGACTGCTTCTTTACAGCGTTGCACCTGGATTACCTAGAGAAGCGCTACTGGCGTACCAAGTATTCTATATCGTTTCCACGGCTGCGGCCTATCGAGGTGCAGTCACAGGGTGTTGCTACTCACAAAACCTTTCACGAGTATATGAGCGACCGCGAGCTTGTACAGCTTATCTGCGCTTACCGGATCTTTAATGATACACTGGAGATTTCCATCTCCACGCGCGAAAAAGAAACTTTCCGCGACGGCATTGTGGGGTTAGGCGTCACCAGCATGAGTGCGGGCTCGAAAACAAATCCGGGAGGTTATGTCGTTTCTCCTGAGTCGCTGGAGCAGTTTGAAATTTCTGATGATCGTTCCGCGGATACTATCGGGCGTATGATCCGTCAGCACGGCTACGAGCCTGTATGGAAAGACTGGGACCGGCAGTTTACTACGGTTTGAAGTTGAACCGCAGCACGTTGCCATTGCTCATTTCATGGCCCTCGTTCGATATGTAGAGGTTACCTGACGTGTCGAAGGCCATACCTTCCGGCTGGCTGAAGAGCGATGGGCTGAGGCGGTGGGCTTCCAGTATATTCCAGTTGGCATCGGCAATGAGAAGCACTTTCTGTACAGCCGACAGAATGTACCATTGATTGGTCCGGACGTTGCGCGCAAGCGCCGAGGCTTTAAACGCACCTTTGAAGTCGAATTTTTCCCGGAGGAATTTATGATCTATCCGAAACGGTTCCACGTTAGGCCTGCCTTCCTCTGACGCGGTCAGTACATAGCCAGGAATGCCGCTGTCTTTTCCACAGCTTTTGCAGAGCACATAAAGTTTGTTTGTAGCATCGTCGGCATACAGACTTTCATATTCAGCCTTGGGCAGTGCGTCTTCCCACACGATAGGCTCTACTTTCTTTTTGTGAATACTGTCGAGCGAGAAGTTGTAAATGCGGCCATCGCTCCTCAGGATAAACACACGGTCCTTCAATATAGCCACGTCTTCATAGTCTCCGCCTTTTCCAAAGCGTACAGACTTGTTCTTCTTCTTGTTGAGCGAAAATGCATAGAGCTTGCCGTCCTCGTCGTTCACGGCGAAGATAGAATCAG
>Ga0247764_1000333_pt1 | contig 16919 bp, 7 predicted proteins | sample UWRJL051202B4_FD_179932 | JGI IMG/M metagenome (GOLD analysis project Ga0247764, IMG submission 179932) | Plant litter microbial communities from Arlington Agricultural Research Station in Wisconsin, United States - UWRJ-L051-202B-4 | ecosystem: Environmental > Terrestrial > Plant litter >...
TAGTGTTTCGTCGCCGGGGACTGGGATTATGAGGGCAGATTCGGTGGCGGGATCGGACGGATCGGTGTTGCCGCTGATGTTGTCGGCTATTACGGTTTCCTTTCGGTTCCACACGGTGTTACCGTCTGTGAAGAAGATAACCTGTCCGTTGCGGTCTGATATAGTAGCGGTTCCTTCGAGGGCATTCATTACTTTATTCGAGGTGGGCGCTACGGGATTATCAGGCAGCGGGTTGAAGTCAAGCCCTGCACGATCGCCGAAGAACCAGATGTTGGCCCTTTGATCCTGAACCCCATATTCTTTGATGTTTACGCCGGCATATGTAGAACAGCCGCTGGCGGTTGTTGCCACGAGGTAGTAGAAGCCGGCCGAATCGGGAGCCAGTGTTGCTGATGTTCCTCCGCCGCTGTTCATGGGGCCTGCGGGGCCGTACCATTGCCAGGTTGCCGGATCGCTTCCCTGTATCTGTGCCGTTACCTGGAAGGTTCCGCATTTCGGCGTCGGCTTTTTGGGGAAGGGTAACTCGCAGCTACAGGCCGTGGTGTCTTGTACAAGGGTGATCTGTGTATCGAATGTCTTTATTGTGACTGTTTGTGATACGCTTTCCGATTTCCCGTTGAGGTATGCTGTAAGTTGTACGGTGTAAGCCTGGCCCTGAGTATACGTATATACGGGACTCCAGTCTCTTGAGGTGGTGCCATCGCCGAGGTCCCATACGAGGCTGTCGGCGGCAGGCGTTACTGTAGGGAAGAAGGACGTGGGTGCGTTGGCACATGTTCCGTCGGCGGTAAAAGACACTGTGATATCCGGATCTTTTGCGGGTGCAAAGGCGGGAAACTGTCGTGCGTCAAAATCTATATTACCGGGAAAGGCCTGTGCTGTATAGGTAACTTCTGTAGCTACCGTGTCGCTGTTTGTGATCTTACCCAGTCTGAATACGCCGGCGGATGCTTCGTAGAGGTGATATATAGCGCTGTCCGGCCCCATTTGTATGCCATAGCTTCGCAAGATAACGGGTGTTGCGGGCAATACGGGCATGAGCGTGTTCGATGTATTCTTGAGATCAAATTGTTTGATACCTGTTTCCCCGGACAGGTAGAGATACTGGCCGCTGTTGCTCCACTCGGCGTCATACAGTCCGGCTGCAGTACCTGAGAGAGGCACAGCCTGTTCGAATACCGGTTCACCGGTCACCTTGTTGAAATTGATGATCTCGGCATTTCGGTTCACCTCGGTGGATGTTACGGCAATTTTGTTCGATGCAGTATGGTAGGCGAAGTTGCCGGCGCTGGTTATGTTGCCGACGTTCGGATAGGATACGGTTGTTCCGGGGCCGGGGCCGGCGGTGGTGAAGGGTGTTACTGCGTATGCCGACGATCCTGCCGCATGCGTGACGAGCCAGAAACCGGTGCCGTCGCTGTTGGGCACGGTTATCATTGCTTCGGAGCGCACGGTGAGGCCCGGAACGAGTTGGGCGGATGCGGATATATCACCCAATGGAGGTGCACCGGGAGGCGCATTGCCTACCAGGCTCATGTCAACTGTTGCATAGGCGATGTCGCCGGTTGCTGTCCGGGCTATAATATAGTATTGGGTTTGCGAACCGGGTACCTGCGCTACCGCTACCGGTTGGTTTTCAGAGGGATCGGCAGTGAGGCCGGAAGGAGAGGGCATTGCGGCATTTGTGGCGTCGTACACATTTATACCGTCGGTGTAAAACAGCACGTCGCCGTTTACCGAGTAGCTCACCACGCCGGAGCCACCTTGCCCAGCCAGCGGGCTATGGGTTGCGAGGTTGGCGGTATTGCCGGAGCGGCTGAAACGAATGCCCTGCGTGCCGGTGCCGAAGTACCAGGTGTGGCCGGCATAATTCTGCGCCTGTACCGTTGTATACAGCGTCAGTGTGCAGACAATGAGTGTAAGTCGTATCAGTGTATTCATACGGGTATACATTCTTCTTTTAAACGGCGCCGGGCCGTGGTCATCGGCTTGATTATCATGGCCTTTCATCCGTTTTGCTAATGGGTGGTTCATGGGTTTAGTCATTCTAATGGGCTTCCCCGGTGGAGTCAGGGGGATAACATTCTGCTGTGCGTCTTAACGGCTCAAAGGTAAAACGCTGAAGTTATGGCAAAGTATACAATTTGGCTTAAAATTACGTTATTGTTAGTGCTCCTGCCTGCAGATGGAGGGCAAAGCCGGCGGCGTTTGTGATCCGATGGTATCGGGAATGACGCAGGCCGGTGGTGGATGCAGGCAACGGAAATTGTTTTCCGCCGGGAGCAAGGTTACCTTTTTCCCGTTGAACGAGTACCGGATAACGGATAACTTTTCCTTTCTTTGCCCCGATTGCATACTTTTAAACAAAATTGCTTGATGTACAGGATACTCCTGCTTTTGGTATTAATGCTGTTGGTGGAAGGTGCGGTAACTGCTCAGGATCCCCAATTTTCACAGTTTTATGCAGCGCCGTTGTATCTGAACCCTGCGTTGACGGGCGGCACGGGCCAGGCGCGCGCGGGAATGAACTACCGTAACCAGTGGCCGGCCATAGACGCCAACTTTACGACTGTTTCAGCCTATTTCGATTACTTTATAGAGGACAAGCGCAGCGGTGTGGGCGTTATTATCAGCCAGGACCGGGAAGGTTTGGCGGGATTACGTTCGACGACCCTCGGACTGCAGTACTCGTACGAGCTGCAGCTCACCAAGGACCTGGGATTCCGTCCCGGTGTTCAGGTAGGCTTATATAACCGCGATATAAACTTTGGCAAGCTCACGTTTGGCGACCAGTTCGACCCGAATACGGGCCAGTTCCTCAACCAGGCTACAGCAGAGACTTTCAATACCAATTCGAGTAAGACCTTTGCCGATCTTTCGCTGGGTGGCGTTTTGTTCACCCGGACTGCGTGGCTTGGTGTTTCGACGTGGCACCTGACGCAACCGAACCAGAGCCTGATCGGGGAGCAGAGCCCGCTTCCTACCAAGCTATCCGTACACGGCGGTTTCAAATTCAAGATGAGGCCGGGTCATGTGGGTAACGGTGTTTATACCCGTGAGGCTGAGCGGAGCATTTCGCCGGCATTCCAATACCGTCACCAGGGCAAGTTCGACCAGATGGATCTCGGTATGTATTTTACATTCGAGCCATTGGTCTTAGGCACATGGTACCGCGGGGTGCCGTTCAAGAACTTTGATGGCTATGTTAATAATGAGTCTATCGTATTGATGCTGGGCTTTGTAAAGCTTGGCGCGAAGGATGCGATCAATATTGGTTACAGCTTCGACTATACTATATCGAAGCTGGGGCCGGGCAGTGGCGGCGCGCACGAGTTCAGCCTGGTGTATACCTGGCCGATGCGTAACCCGAGGAAACCTCCGAGAGATAAGCTGATTATTCCTTGCCCGGACTTCTGAAAAATCAGCGCGAGCGCGTAGTGTGAGAAGCGAGGAAAATACATATAATACAGAAAAGGCCTCCCCCGAGAAGACAGTGTGAGTGCGGAGTGCGAGAGCGAAAAAATACAGAAAAGGCCTCCCCGATATATCGGAAGAGGCCTTTTGTTTGGGTAACTAATTGGTATCTGAATTCTATTAGTGATGATGACCTCCGGGGCCGTGTACGTGGCCATGGGTGATCTCTTCTGATGTGGCGTTTCTTACTTCGATTACTTCCACGGCGAAGTTGAGTTCTACGCCGGCCAGCGGGTGGTTAGCGTCTACGGTGATGCCGTCGAGACCTACTTCGGTTACGGTTACTACACCGCCCTGGTTGGTTGAGAATTTCATTCCGGGCTTTACTTCCTGGTCGCCGAAAGCGGAGCGGGGTACTTTCTGGACCATTTCGGGGTCTTTTTCTCCGTATCCTTTTTCGGGAGCTATTTTGAGCTCGAATTTATCGCCTTTTGATTTTCCTTCGAGACCTTCTTCCATACCGATAATAAGGTTTCCTGCCCCGTGCAGGTAGTGGAGAGGCTCTCGTCCGTCGCTGGTATCCAGCACTTCGCCTTTATTATCGCGAAGGGTGTAGTGAATGGCAGCGACCTTGTTCTTGGTAATTTGCATACGCTTTTTTTTGAATTAAAAATCAGAGTGACAGAGCATTTTGCTGAGCAAGGTTCTTAGCAGACGGGCTGACCTCTTTTACGTTGTGTGTAAAGGTATAAAAAAACGGCAATCGTTAAACAATACAGGCGAACGTGTGTGAGCTATTTAAGGGAATAAACGTAAGAAGAAATCAGCGCGATTAAAGCCAAAAACCGGGCGAGTGTGGGTGTGGATAGGGTTATGCATAGGGTTAATGTACGGGGTTAATAAAAACAATCATGCCCGGTGTCTGTTTCCACAGATAATCGGTAGGCTGTGTTGGGATTTATACAGATATTTCGGGGTAAAACATTCGCGGATGAAGACTATTGAATTTTTAAACAGCGACTCCAAAGACGCGATCTTCGGAAAAGTTCAAGCTTACCTTGACGGCCTGGGGCTGAAGGTGGTTGCAAAGGATTTCGGAAGACCGTGGGGAGGTTTCTTTGTTATTGACGAGGACCAGGCGCAGCAATTTGCCGATCTGTTCTTCCCTGGTATAGCGTTGAACGAGCTTCGTATAAGCGGTAAGCTGAGCCCGAAGATCCTGATGGTTCAGCCGAAGACACGTTTGTCATGGCAATATCACCACCGCCGCGCGGAGATCTGGAAACTGGTGGCCGGTGAGGCCGGTGTAGTAACGAGCCCTAACGATGCAGAGGCTGATGTACGTGCATTGTCAGTAGGTGAGATCATCCGCCTGGACTGCGGCGAGCGTCACCGCCTGGTGGGTCTGTCAGGCTGGGGTATGATCTCCGAGATCTGGCAGCACACGGATAAAGAAAACCCGTCTGACGAAAGCGACATCGTTCGCGTTCAGGACGATTTCGGCCGGTAATAACTTCCGACCCCTGTAGCAACGGAGCGCCTGGTGTATAACGAGGCGCTCCGTTCTTTTTTTGTTATTGTTTAGACAGTTGTATCGTATTTCGTTGACCGTTGCTGGTTATGGTTACTATATACAGGCCGATGGGTTGTGCCGATATATCGACTGTTCCGTTGAACTTCGCGAGGTCCTGTTGATATACAGGCTGGCCGAAGCTATTGGTTACGGTCAATGTACCTGATTCGGGCGCCGACTCTATTGTAAATGTTCCCTTTGACGGATTCGGGTATATGCTTATTGCCCCCTGTCGGGCAGCTGCCTGTGTCGCCTTAGTCAGGACTATTTTGTCGATGTTCATACCGCCGTTTGTGTGGAACTTCAGTGTATGCGTACCGGCCGTGAGCGTTACGGTTCCTACGGATACGCTTCCCCATTGTTGCCAGTTTCCGGATGCGGTCACGTTGCGTGTGCTGCTTACGTTATTGCCATCTACTTCGATATAAAACGAGCCGCCGGACTGTGATGCTGCGAGGCAACTGATCGTATATGTTCCGGCTTCCTGTGCGTTGATGGTGTATGCTGTCCATTCACTGGCTGCGGTAAAGCCGATGTTATAACCGCCGGCGCTACAGTTTTCGATGTCGACGCCTTCATTTCTATACTGGCCGCCCTCGTTCTGCGCGCTGGCATCGTGATAGGCTATGCCTTCTCCGCCGGTATCGAAGTTCTCGGCTTCTATTGTTCCGGGGACTGTGGCGGCGATGCCGTTGTATGGCCCTTGTTTTTCCACGAAGACGATCTTGTCTATGTTCATGCCGCCGTTTGTGTAGAACCTGACGATGTGGGTACCGGCCTGAAGCTGTATGTTGGATGCTGTGCGCGTTGTCCATGTCTGCCAGCCGTTGTTGGCAATACTCAGTGTTCCGGTTACATCGGTGCCGTCGATCTCGATATGGAAGGCGCCGCCGCCGGTGTTGCCTGAGGCTACGTAGCTGTTGATATCATACTGTGTTGTACGTTGAATATTTACAGTGTATGACGACCATTCGCCGCCCGTGGTAAAGCCGATATTGTAGCCGCCGGCACTGCAGTTCTCTATGTCCACACCTTCGGCCGCACGGTACTGGCCGCCTTCGTTTTGAGCGCTGATGTCGTGGTAGGCAACGCCTTCGCCACCACGGTCGTAGTCTTCGGCCTGTATGGTTCCCGGTATAGCCACCGGTGTTCCGCTATACGGTGACTGGCCGCCACCGCTGATGATCATTTTGTCGAAGTTCATGCCGCCTTTGGTATAGAACTTCAGTACGTGCGTACCCGCTGTCAATGGCACGCTGCCGGCATTTACCGATGTCCAGTTCTGCCAGCCGCCGGTGTTGGCGAAGCTTACTGTTCCGGTTACGTCGATATCGTCTACTTCTATGTGGAAAGCTCCGCCGGTGTCGCTGCCCGAGGCTACGAGCAGGCGTATGCTGTAGGCTGCGGCGGCAGGGACGTTTATCGTGTAGTTAGTGTACTCGCCATCGTTGGTAAACCCAATGCTATATCCACCTGTGCTGCAGGTCTCAACATCCACGCCTTCGTTCAGCCTGTACTGGCCGCCTGTATTTTCAGGATCATTATCACGGTAGCCGGCTGCGAGGCCTCCGAGGTTGTAATCCTCTGCCTCTATTGTTCCGGGGATGGTGCGCGGCGTGCCACCATAAGGGGTGCCGTGGGGTTTCGTCATGACTACTTTTTGTATGGTACCGTCTGCGTTGTATTGCAGCTTGTCCACGCAGATGGAGCGCAGCCAGGGATTATTGGAGAGCTCGCTGTTATGATAGAAAGCATAGGACTGGCCCTTATATTCGATAATTGAACCGTGGTTTGTGGGGCTGCCTGTAGGATCGATGTATACGCCTTTTGATGTCCACGGGCCGAGTGGGCTTGTGCTTACGGCATAACGCAGTCGGTTACCGCCTTCGTTATTATTGTCGGCATACGACAGGTAGTAGAGGCCGTTGCGTTTATGTACCCAGGTTGCCTCGTGAAAGTCTTCGAGGCCCTGCATGGTTTGCATGGTGCCGTCTATTTCCATCATGTTGGCTTTTAGCCTGCCGCCCTTGCACGTGTTTCCGCCGCCGTAGTAGAAGTATACCTGTCCGTCGTCGTCGGTAAATACACACGGGTCGATCAACGATTCGAGGCCGGGGATATATCCTTGCACAGTGAAGCCGCTGGCCGGTGACTGGCTGGTGGCTACGCCGATTTTCCAGGTGCTGTTCCACGCATCACCGTTGCCGCTGGGATGGGGGAAATAGAAGTAGTATGTGCCGTTCTTATACGCGCAGTCGGGCGCCCACATGAAGCCGCCTTCGGACCTGCCCCACGGCACCTGGCTTGCGCGTAGTATTTCGCCGTGGTCTGTCCAGTGTACCATGTCATCGGTTGAGTATACATGGTATTGATCCATAAGGTCGCATCCTCTTGGGGGGGCGATGTCGTGTGAGGGATAGACATAGAGTCGTCCATCGCCCCAAACGTGCGCTGATGGATCTGCGGTAAAGATGGATGTTACGAAGGGGTTGGGAGCGAGGGTTTGCGCTACGGCAAGTGTGGTTGCCATACAGGTTAGCGCAACAGCCATGACTGTACTGAGGTAGATTTTTCTTTTCATAGCATGTGGTTGTTGATCTTGAACGATATGTTATGCTGCTGTTAACGGACTCAGCGGTGCTGCTACCGGTCTTCTGCTTTGGATAACAGCTAACCCGGATAAGTTCGATTACGCAGGTATAGATATTTAAAAGTATTGACTTGATTACGTTTGTTTCTTCGGATGTGTTTTGTTTTCTATGAAGCGCAATCGTTATATTTAGATACGCATGTATGATTGTTGATACGCGGATTGCGTGTGCGTTGTGTGTTTATGAAGTATGGAGCTTCTTCTTCGATTTTATGCGTTTTAGCCTAAGTATTGTGCAACTGCCGATATGACGCTTTTATATAGATTACCGTTATGATATTAGCTGCATCAAACAGGTGTGCATGCATTGATAGTGTTGTAATGTGAATTTATTGTGAAGTATGCCATGATGTAAAAAATGACTTCTCTGTTTGTCTGTTTTGGTTTCTGTCGAATTCTTTTTGTTAAACGAAACATAATCACTACATGAAAAAGCAATTACTCACGATGATTGCTGTGTTTCTGTGTGCATCCTGTTTGTATGCGCAGAACATTGCATTCCAAAAGACCGTAACGGTTTCTTCTGTTCAGGCTATCGGTACACCCGGCGAGGCTGCTACCGATGGTATCGCCGGATCGCGCTGGGCCAGCGAACAGGGCATAGATCCGCAGTGGCTCTCGATAGACCTCGGTAGCGTAGTGCCGATAAGCCGTGTACGCATACTCTGGGAAGCGGCTTATGCAAAAAACTATGAGCTGCAGGTAAGCACCAATGGCAACACATGGTCAAGCCTTAGAACCATTACCAATAATACATCGGTTGACAACAATATCACCGGTCTTAACGGCAGCGGCCGCTACCTGCGTATATGGGGTACGGCGCGCGGTACTGTTTGGGGCTATTCTATTTATGAAGTAGAAGTATACAAGGGCGCAAGCGATACCAATGCACGCCCCGTAGCAAATGCAGGCGCTGATAAAAGCGTAACGCTTCCCTTAAACCGGATAACGCTTACAGGAGCGAGTAGCGATACCGATGGCTTCGTTACATCGTATGCATGGACGCAGGTAAGCGGTCCGTCAACCGCTGTACTTGCCGATGCGGGCACTACCAATCTGACTGCGTCTAATCTTATAGCGGGTAATTATGTATTCCGGTTAACGGTTACGGATAATGCCGGCATGACGGGCACAGACGATGTAACCGTTACGGTAACTCAGGGTACTGCATCCGCCAACCTGGCCCTGGGCCATGACGTTGTGGTATCCTCCACAGAGAACGGAGGAACACCGGGTAACGCGGCCGTTGATGGCGACGGGACGACCCGCTGGTCCAGCGCGGGGACTGATTCGGAGTGGCTTTATGTAGACCTGGGTACCACAAGGACCTTCAGCCGCGTAAAGATCCAATGGGAAACGGCTTATGGCAAGGACTACCTTATACAGACTTCCACGTCGGCGTCAGGCCCGTGGCAAACGATTCGCGAAGTGCATGGCAACAGCGATCTATTGAACGATCACCAGGGACTTTCAGGCAACGGCCGCTACCTGCGTATTTTCGGTCTTCTCCGCGGTACCGGCTATGGCTACTCTATTTATGAGCTTGAAGTTTATGAAGCGTCGCCAAACCAACCCGTGACCATCCCGCTTGCGAGCGCCTACGTGCAGTACATGGAACTCAACTTCTCACCGGCGGCGCAAGGCAATGTGTCAAGCTGGAAGCTTCAGAACACGGATGGTAATACAACCATTTCTTACAGCGCCGGTACTATGCTGACGCTGAAAGTGGAAGACTACCGTGGCCAGGATAGTATAGAAGTATTCACCACGAACCGCCGTGGCGAGACGATGATTGCCACAAACCATAAATCGTTTACCACCATGGTTTATCCGGGTATGGCTATCGGGATCCGGTTTGTGAAGAACGATGGCGGCGGTGGGCCTGTAAACAATGCCCCGGTTGCTAACGCAGGATCTAACAAGACGATTACGCTGCCGGTGAATTGTGTATCGCTGGATGGTTCGCGCAGTTTCTCGCCTAACAGCACGATCGCTACTTACGCCTGGTCACAGGTGTCAGGCCCCAATATGGCCGCGCTTACCGGCGCTGCTACCGCGCAGCTTTCAGCGTGTGCGTTAGTGGCGGGTACCTATACATTCCGCCTGGCCGTTACCAATGCGGCAGGGGTTTTGGCAACCGACGATGTGAAGATAACCGTGCTGCCAGCGGAAGTATTCGATTTCTCGCTGATCTCTCCGGCAGTGGGCTCGATGCTCACCACCACACGTAAGCCCGTCTTTACGTGGAATGCCGTTAGTGGCGCTACCCGTTACGATATTTACGTAAACATTTCGCGTACGGACTATGACTGGCACGCCTCGGGTAACTTCCTGGATCGGTATACAAAAGTAGGCCAGTCCACACAGCCCACGTTTACCATGCCTACGGAGCTTACCGACCGCTGGACGTATAAGTGGTACGTTATAGCCGCCACACCTGGTGGTGATAAGAAGTCCAACAAGCTCCAGTTCAGTGTTTACATTCCCACGCTGGAGCAGCAAAGCGACGCCATCAACATCGTAAACGGCGCACGTGACCTGAATAAAAATGGGTCTATAGAACCTTACGAAGACTGGAGGCAACCGATCGAAACCCGTATCAACGATCTGATGTCGCGTTTGACCCTGGAGGAGAAATACAAACAGTGCTTCTATGCCGACAACCAACCGTTGGATGGATTTTCCTTCTCTTACGGTGTGGAGAGCGGCATGCGCGAGCTGCAGTTTAACGCGGCAGGTACACGCTTGGGCATTCCGATTGCTTTTGCCGGTGATAAGATCCACGGTTGGAAGACCATCTTCCCCACAGAGCTCGGCCTGGCGGCTACGCGTGATATGGACCTGGTATACCGCAGCGGTAACCTGCAACGTAAAGAGCACAAGTTTTTCGGCTTTACGGGTACATTGGCGCCGTTAGCCGAGGTTGATACGAAGGTTCTTTATCCGCGTTTCCAGGAAGGTGCGGGCGAGAATGCTGATGAGGCTGCCGCTATTGCACGTGCGTTGATCGTAGGTATGCAGGGCGGTCCGGAGATCAACCCACACTCTATGCTGATCACGCTCAAACACTGGCCTGGTCAGGGTGCAGGCGGCGAGAGCGTGCTGCAATATGATGCTACGACTATCAAGTACCATATGCGCCCGTGGCAGGCTGTTGTTGAAGCAAACGCTGCTTCTGTTATGCCGGGCTATAATAATGCGCCGTTCCTGGATCCTTCAGGGAAAGGAGCAAACTCCAGTAAGCTCATCATCGATTATCTGCGTGATGATATCGGCTTTAAAGGTTTTATCGTTACGGATTGGCTGGCTGCCAACACCGCTCAGTCTGTAGAAAGTATGGGGGCTGGTATTGACGTTATGGGTGGTGCACCTTCGGCTAATACCGATGTAAGTCAACTGGTGGCCGGTATAGGCCTGGATCGTCTCAATGAGGCCGTGCGCCGTGTGCTGGACATGAAGTTCCGGTTAGGTCTGTTCGAGAACCCTTATGGCGATGCTACCGAAGCCTGGACAAACGAAGCTCACCATGCTATTGCGCTGGAGGGTGCCCGTAAGTCTATCACACTGCTGAAGAACAACGGTGTGCTGCCTTTGAAAGTAAACGCCGGTGAAACGATCATCGTCGGTGGACCCAATGCTACATGGGTTAACCAGGATGCCGATCCGAACGTGATCTGGCAGTCGATTTACTACAGCAACCCGCAGGCAAAGAACTATCTCAAAGCCTTCCAGGATCGTGCTGCAGGCACAGGGGCTAACGTTGTGCTGAACGACGCGTCTACGGCCAAGGTGGCCGTGGTGGTGATCGGGGAAAAGAGCTATACTCACGGCACTGAATGGGAAGATAAGAATCCTGTTATACCTGACGCTCAGCTGAACATTATTAAGGGTTTCAGGAACAGGGGTATCAAAGTTGTTACCGTGGTGATCACACCGCGTCCGTATGTACTAAGTGATGTTATCAATAACTCCGATGCCGTTATGCTGGTATACCGTGGTGGTAACGGCATTGCGCAAGCCACGGCCGAGCTGTCGTATGGCGATTATAATCCGGCTGGTAAGCTGCCGTTTCAGTTGCCGCGCTCGGTAGATCAGATCGGTACAGACAACGTCAACAATCAGAAGGAGCATTGGGAGCTGCCGTACGACCTCGGTGCTACTGATGCGCAGCGCATTCAGATACGCGCGGCTATTGAAGCAGACCAGGCCGTGCCGACAACCTATGGCGATCCGCTCTATGCGTATGGTTACGGTATACTAAACTTTACCACCATCAATGCCGTGGCATCGACCGTTGCTGAAACGGCTGTGACTACGGAAACACAGGTCCATAACATGGAGCTGTATCCTAACCCGGCCAGCGACCAGATTGCTTTGCAATATTCTTTGAAACAAAGCAGCCGGGTTTCTGTATCGATAAGCCACGCGCTTGGCGGTAAGCAAGCTGTTGTGCTGCAGGCGCAGCGTGCTGAAGGCAGTAATCGCGATGCTATCGACATCAGCTCGCTGTCTAAGGGCGTTTACATTATCCGTCTTGAAACGACGGAAGGTGTAAGCATCCTTAAGTTTATGAAACAATAATTATTTCTGGTTCCTTCTCTTTCTTCCTCCTCTTAACAGATCGGGGAAGGAGAGGAGGAGCCTTTTTTTGTACACTTAATTTCAAGTTATGTTATACATCTACACTCATGTTTTTCTGAAAGGCGCTATTTGTAAAGGGTGTCTTTTTATGTTCATCGCGCTGTTCGGGTATGTTTCTTCCGTTCTTGGGCAGACTACCGTTCCATTTGTATTTCAGAACACCTCGCCCTTTGCTGACAATGATCTGTATGTGGCCATTGTAGGTGAAAGTCTGGTCGCTCCCAGCCAGGGTATATGGATCGATTGTAAGACAAGCGCGGTGATGCCGATGTCCAGCGCTTACAATACGGTTAAAGGGCCGGCTTACGGTGGTAATATGGGGCCTGGGGGAAATGCGTTATATGCAAGCTGCTTTACGCGATTGACCGATGTTCCGAACAAAACTGTTATGCTTCCCGGTATAAAGGGTTGCCGTGTGTTTATTGCGGTAGGTCAGCAGTTGTATTTCTATTTTCATCCTACCGGTGGCTACAGTTCGCCGAGCGCTACGAATCCCACGGACCCCAATACGGGCATACGTTACGAGCTTATCGAGCTTACGAATGACCAGTTTGGTTTCTTCGGCAATACGACGCGTGTGGATTCTTATCAATATCCGATGGGGCTCGAGCTTTATGGTGCAAATGGGTTTCAGAAGAAAGTGGGTGAGCTGAAGACTCATGATCAGATCGTGGCGATGTGGAGTGCCAGCGTACCTGCTGAGTTCCAGAAATGTCTCGACCCCACGACGGGTGTTATTACTGCTCCATCCAAGACTAAAGAATTTGCGGACGGTTCGATCGGCACCATGCCTGTACCCGGGCCGTATGTGGATTACCTGAAGCCGTATATAGACCAGGTATGGGCCAAGTATACGAATGAAGACCTGGTTTTCAACGCCGGGGATGCTGGTGTTTTCCGTGGTCGTGTTACGGGTGAGCGCTTCAGCTTTCTTTGTACTTCCGGTGGTTTTGCAGGGCGTACCGGTGTTGTATCACGCAAGCCTACTACACAGGAAGCGTTGGAAGGTAAAGGTGTTCTTGACCAGACTGTAAACGACCGTACGGTGGACCTGGCTGTGGAAGCCCAAATGACGGCCGCGCTTAACCGCCACGTTATTGACGTTACCACACCGAACGTAGGTCAGCAGGATTTTTCCCGCGCGGCTACTTATTACAACGCTGCGCCGTCTAACTATTACTCTCGTTTCTGGCATTTGCCGGGCGTGTGTATAGACCAGCTGGCTTACGGTTTTGCCTATGATGATGTTTTTGAATATTCTTCTTCACTGCATACACCTTCGCCTACGCGTGTGGTGGCGGTGTTCGGTGGGTATGCCAATTCCTTACAAGATACTCAGGCGCCATCGGCTCCCGTGGGATTGGTGGCTACTGCTAAAACGACGACCTCCGTTACTCTTACCTGGGGAGCCGCTACCGACAATGTGGCGGTTACGCGTTATGATGTTTTTGTAAATACGGAGACTACTCCACGCGTTTCTCTTGCCGGGTTGAGCACTGTGATTCAGAACCTCACGCCTTCGACTGCGTACACTTTTCGTGTAAGGGCTAAAGATGCAGCTGGTAATGTGTCTGCATTCTCCAACACCTATTCCGTAACTACGGACGCAGCGTCGGGTGTTCCTGCTATCCCCGGGACGCTTGAAGCTGAAAGCTATGTGGCTATGTCGGGTATTCAAACCGAAGCGTGTGCTGATACCGGGGGTGGTTTGAATGTGGGCTATATAGAAGCGGGTGACTGGATGGACTATACTGTCAATGTATCTGCTGTCGGAACATATACTGTGGCTAGCCGTGTAGCCAGCGAATCCGGCGGTGGAAGTTTCCAGATCCGCACGGCCGCGGGTGCTACCCTGGGTACGATTAATGTACCGGTCACTGGTGGCTGGCAGGTATGGACTACCGCGCAAACCACGGTTACCTTACCGGCCGGTATACAGACATTACGCGTATATGCCACCGCGGCGGGCTGGAACATCAACAAGCTTACTTTTAACAGTATACTCACTAACGTAGCGTTGAATAAGACCGTGACTGTTTCTTCCACGGAACTAGCCGAGACTCCGGCCAGCGCTGCTACTGACGGAAACCTCGCCACCCGTTGGTCCAGCGCGTTCTCTGACGATCAATGGCTATCTGTGGACCTCGGCAGTCGCTACGCTATCAGCCAGATCAGGATCACCTGGGAAGCTGCTTACGGGAAAGATTACCTCGTACAGGTATCAGACAATGCTTCGACCTGGCAGACCGTACGCGATGTAACCGGCAACACCACGCTGGTTAATACTTACAGCGATCTGTCAGTCACCGGTCGTTATGTACGTGTTTATGGTAAGGCACGCGGCACTGCGTATGGTTATTCTATTTACGAGCTGGAAGTATATGGTGTACCGGCTGCTACTTCTGCAGTCGCTACGACACTTGCCGAGTTTTACCCCAACCCTGTACAGCAGACATTATACACCCGTGGGTTGGAAGACGGCGCTTCTGTAATCATCGTATCTATCAGCAACGGCGCCCGTTATACTCGCACTGTAAGTGCGGAACAGGTATACATTGAAGATTTGCCTAAGGGAATATACTTGCTAGTATACGCTCAGGCCGGGAAGAATTTACAGTGGCGTTTTACTAAGGAATAGAGATACGATTTAGTTAGATATTTTTTAGTAAGGGTGTCATTCAGCAGGTGGCACCCTTTCTTATTTAAGGATACCAAGGCCAAATTTTGTTTTGTTGGTCTTATAAACAGATGCAGAATCGATAATGGCCGGAGAAAACCGGAATTGGATATGATTAAAAGGATAACTGAGTGTGTAAGTCTGTATAAGGTCTCTATAAGGCCTGTATAAGGGTTGTTTATCGGGTGTCTGGGGATGTGGTAAACGGCATGTTTTGGGAGTTTAACGTGTCTATAACGGAAGCGTAAGATACCTCCGAGATCTGATTAATTACGTTGAAAACAGAATATTATTTTGTTTTAATGAAAACCTGGGTTTCCTGGATACTGTCTTTTATTACTTTCGGCTGACGCTCTAAACAAAGCACTTTGACGTTTTAAACAAAATCGAGTTAGGCGCGTGTGGGTAGTTTTGCTTTATGAAAACTTTAACACGTATGGAAACAAAAGACAATTATAATGGCGCGTTGCAACACCCCATTCATTCCGGTTTTAATGCCAAATCCACAACTCATGATGTTATCAAAGGCATCGATCTTCATGGTAAGATTGCTGTGGTAACGGGTGGTTATGCTGGTATAGGGTTGGAAACTGTAAAGACGCTGGTTAGTGCAGGAGCCAATGTTGTTGTGCCGGCGCGCGATATACAAAAGGCTAACGGTAATCTGGCCGGTGTGGATAATGTAACTGTTGAAGCGATGGATCTTATGGATCCGAAATCTATCGACGCATTTGCCAGTAAATTCCTGTCTGCTTACAAATCGTTGGATCTTCTTATTAACAATGCTGGGATCATGTGGGTGCCGCTGGTGCGGGATGCTAGGGGTTATGAGTCTCAGCTTGCCACTAATCACTTAGGACACTTTCAACTAACGGCCCGCCTGTGGCCTGCCCTGAAGAATGCTAAAGGTGCGCGTGTGGTTAATGTATCTTCATTCGGACACCAGATGGCCCCGTTTGATTTTGATGATTTTCATTTTACAAACCGCGCCTATGAAACGTTGCAAGGATATGGCCAGTCGAAAACGGCAAACAACCTGTTCTCTGTAGAGCTGGATCACCGGGGGAAGGCCTTTGGTGTACGATCTTTCAGTCTTCACCCTGGTTCGGTTAACGGTACTGACCTGGGACGCGTAGCGCCGATGGCCCTGTTTCAGCAGATGGGTACGCACGATGCTGATGGTAATATATTTCCTGAAGTTGCTGCCAAGCTGAAGACTGTTGAGCAAGGTGCGGCTACATCGGTATGGTGTGCTACCAGCCCGCAATTGGATGGTATCGGTGGTGTGTATTGTGAGGACTCCGATGTGGCTGAGCTGGATAACGGGAATATTGTTCATGATTATAGCCAGCCGTCGTCGCTTCGTGGTGTGAGGACTTATTCGGTGGATGCGGAGAATGCGAAGAGGCTGTGGGTTTTGAGTGAGGAATTGACGGGAGTGGTGTTTCTTTAGGTGGATTTGTCTGGGTATGGGGGGATTTTGGTTTGTAAACGGGATTCGTGTAAGTAGTCTCGTTCTTATTTTTCTTGTTTGTATTTTAGGGTTTTAAGTGATGGAATTCGAGACGAAATATATTACGCCTGATATCAAGCTCGCGGAGTTCCGGGGGAAATCGTACCGGGTGGAGGTGATGTTCGAGCATCATATGCTGGTTTGGTTTATTTCGGGCGAGACGAAGATCATTCAGGCCGATGCGGTGAATACGTTTGGGGCGGGTGATATATTTCTTATTCCGCGTAATCAGCTGGCTACGGTTATCAATTACCCCAAGGATGGGAAGCCGCATAAGACGGCGGCTATGCATCTTACGAAGGAACGCCTGAAGAAGTTTTATTCGAAGTATAAAGCGAAAGGTGTGGCAAAACCTTTACAGAATGTATATAGTTTTGGCAAACATCCACTACTGGAGAGTTGTATGGCGTCGTTGATCCCTTATTTCGATTTGGAGAATGGTTTGCCGGAG